>WNGG01000216.1_pt1 | contig 59176 bp, 58 predicted proteins | sample 5400661 | NCBI WGS metagenome assembly WNGG01 (sample SAMN13153372, study PRJNA577476) | soil metagenome | isolation source: 100 cm soil or saprolite under Garry oak tree replicate 1 | place: USA:California | collected 2016-06-15
CGATGCGCCGATCGACGGCGTGAAGTTAACGTAAGGCACGCCCACGTCGAGGGCCGCGTAGGCGTAAAGCAGGCTCGCGGGCAGCCTCGACACCGGTCCCGCCACACCCGCCTTGAGCTGCACAAGATCGCGCCCGGCCAGTTCCGGCGGCGCCGGCGGCTCGGTCGTGGCGAGGTTCACCATGATCACCCGGCGTGCTCCGGTGCTGCTCCGGAAAGCCGCAAGGTCTTCTTGAACGCGCCGGATGAACTGAAGCGCCGGCAGGCTTCCGGATAACGGCGGCGCGGGACGCAGGCACAGCTCGGTGGCGGCGAGCTCGTTCTCGAGGTCCCGGACGAGCTGGGGGCTGAGCGGACCGGCGTCACGGCACAGCGCGTGGGCGGACTTGATCAGAGGAGTGTCAGTGACGTCGTGACCACCGAACACCAGCGAGTCGAGCGGAGCCAACCGCGCCGCGCTGAGCGGCACGCTTTCCGTGACGAGACCGATCGGGCGAGCATGGCCGAGGCGCAGGGCCGCCGCCCCGAGGATGGTCGTCGTGGCGACGGCGCCACGGGCGCCGATCAACCACACAGCCAGTGGACCGGCGTCCGATCGTTCCGGCGAGGCCGTCATGCGCTCAACTCCTCCGAGCGGGTTGGTTCGCTTCGCCGCCGAGACGTGAGTTCGAGGCTTCCGTCCGATCCGAGGGCACGTATGGTATCTCCTGCCAACGGGAGGTGTCAAGGCGACCACCCGTGACGCAGTCACCTCGACCCGCAACTAACGCTGACGGGGCTGGAGCCGTCCGAGGATGGGCATCGCGGCCAGCTGCGCGGGCGAGAGCTCCTCCCAGAGAATTCCCTTCGGCTTCAGGCACCCGCGCCGCGTCTGGATCACCCGCTCGGGAGTCGCGATCAGGTCGAGCGGGACGTCGTGGTCCGTCATCGGAAGGGGCTCGTCGACGACCTCGCGGGCCAGGGCGAACTCGAGGTCGCTGTAGCCCCCGCCCTTGCCGACGCGCGCGCCGTCCGGGCTCACCGCCACGCTGCCCACGACCACGAGGTCGAGCTTCCCGAGCGACTTCGGCAGAACCGGCTCACCGAGCTTGGCGGCGCCCGCAATCGTGGCGGCCTCAGCAAGCCTCCGGCCGAGCTTCGCCGGGTCGAGGCGGAGGAAGCAGCGCTCGTCGCGGAGCCGCGGCACCGCCATGAAGACCGTCTTGCCCGCGCGGAGCGCGTGGAGTCTGACGGGGCGCTGGGCAGCGTCGGGATTGCACTTGAGGCGCTTCGCGCCCTTCCACTCCGGAGTCTCGGCGAGCCTCTCCGCTGCGAGCTCGGCGCCCGCGAAGTTCGGAATGCGGTCGTGGAGCGGCAGCGGAAAGCGCGCCACGCGGCGCGCGGTGAGGAGCGCCCAGACCCGCTCGCGGAGCTCCCCTTTGTCACTCACGCGCGCCCGGCCTCCGTCGGTGCGCCCACGCGAGGAGCTCGGCGAGCGGCAGCGCATTGACGATCTGCGCGGGGCCGATCCAGGCGCGCCGGGCGATGCCGAGGCCCAGCTCGAGGTTGTCGAGGTTGGCGAGCCAGTGCGTGTCGCTCGAGATCGCGACCGGCACGCCGAGCTCCGCCGCCCGCCGCGCGTGGGCGTCGTTGAGGTCGAGGCGCTCGGGCGACGCGTTGATCTCGACCGCCTTACCGTGCGCGCGGGCCGCCTCGAGCACGGCGTCGAGGTCCACGTCGTACGGCTCGCGCGCGCCGATCAGGCGCCCGGTCGGGTGGGCGAGGACGTTGACGTACGGGTTCGCGAGCGCGCGGACGAGGCGCGTCGTCATCTCGTGCCGGGGCTGCGTGAAGCGCGAGTGCACGGCGGCGAGGACCACGTCGAGCTCCCGGAGTATCTCGTCGGGGAAGTCGAGCGTACCGTCGGCGAGGACGTCGCACTCGCTCCCGGCGAGGATGCGGATCCGATACCGGGGCTGGAGCTCGCGGATTTTCGCGATCTGCGCCAAGAGCGCGTCGGCGCCGAGGCCGCGCGCGACGGTCGCGGACTTCGAGTGGTCGGAGACGACGACGTACTCGTGGCCGCGCGCCTGGGCCGCCTCGATCAGCTGCTCGAGGGGATGGTGACCGTCGGACCAGTCCGTGTGCGTGTGGAGGTCGCCGCGGATCGCCGCCCGTGTCACGAGCGCGGGGAGGCGCTCGGCGCGCGCGGCCTCGATCTCGCCTGCATTCTCGCGGAGCTCGGGCGGGATCCACGGGAGCCCGAGCGCTCCGTACACGTCCTCCTCAGTCGTCCCGGCGACGCGGGCGCCCGTGTTCTCGTCGAAGACGCCATACTCGCTCACGGAGAGCGCTTGACGCCGCGCCAGCTCGCGGATCCTCACGTTGTGATCCTTCGAGCCCGTGAAGTACTGCAGCGCGGCGCCGAACGCGCCGGGCTCGACGACGCGCAGATCGATCTGGAGCCCCTCCTGGTGGAGCACGGAGGCTTTCGTGTCGCCCTGGGCCACGATCTCGAGGACGGACGGGAGCGTCACGAACGTCTTGATCACACGCTGGGGCTCGGTCGAGGTCACGAGGATATCGATGTCCTTCACGGTCTCGCGCATGCGGCGGAGGGACCCGGCGACCTCGATCCGGTCGGCGCCGCCGCGGGCCGCGAGCGCCTCGGTGACCCGCGCCGCGACCGCGCGCGCCCGGGGGAAGGGCGTGCGCGCACGCCCCGCCTTCCAGAGGGCGATCCCCCTCAGGATGTTCGCGCGCGTCTTCTCGCGGATGCCCGGCACGCGGAGGATCTCGCCCGACTCGGCGAGCGCCTCCAGCCGCTCGACGGAGTCCGCGCCGAGTCGGTCGTAGAGGAGCTTGGCCGTCTTGGGGCCGAGGCCGCGGATCTCGAGGAGGGTGAGGAGCGTCGGCGGGAGGCGCGTGCGCAGCTCCTCGAGCTGCGCGATGCGGCCCGTGGCCAGGTACTCCCCGATCTTCGCCGCGAGGTCGCGCCCGATCCCCGGGAGCGTCCCGAGCTCGCCGCGCGCGGCGACGGCCTCGACGCTCTCGGCGAGCGTCTCGAGCGTCTGCGCCGCGCGCTGGTACGCGCGCACGCGGAAGACGGAGCCGCTCTGCACCTCGAGGAGGCCCGCCATCTCATGGAAGAGGCGCGCGATCTCGAGGGCTTTCACGGGCTCATGATACACTCCGGCCGTCGTGATTGCCCCGTGGTGCTGGGAGCTGATCGAGCCGTACCTCAAGCGTAACCTGATCAATCGCGGCATCGAGCGACCGTCGCGCCGGCAGATCCTGGAAGAGTTCGCGCGTGTGTGGCCCGAGTTCACCGCGACGATCGGCGTCCAGGAACCGTTCGCCGGCACGATCCGCTTCAAGTGGCTCGTGCGCCTCGCCGCGGACGAGATGGCGCCGTTCCTCGAGGACCCGGTGGGCTGGATCGTCGCCCGCTACGGTGGCGGGAAGTTCAAGATGAACCTCCACCACGGGATGCACTTCGTGAGCACGAAGAACTTCAAGCCGGAGGGAGAGCCCCGCTGGTGGGAGACGCCCGAGCTCTCCCTCGAGTGAGGGAGGGTCGAAGGAGAACCGAGATGCCGAGTGAGGAAACCCGACGGGTGCTGAAGCTGTTCGGCGTGGCGGTGACGAATCTGGAAGACGCCATCGACCGCAAAGCGCCGCGGGACGAGATCATGAAGTGGGACGCGGAGGTCGCCGAGCGTACGCGCGAGACGCTGGCGCTTGTCGAGCGCCTGCGGAGCCGGCGCATCGGGTGATGGCCGCGCTCGTCGACGCCTCCGGCGTCGAGCTCGCCCTCGACCGGCCGCCGCGTCGGATCGTCTCGCTGATCCCCTCGACGACCGAGACCCTCTGCGCCCTCGGGCTCGCCGATGCGCTCGTGGGGGTCACCGTGTACTGCCGCGAGCCCGTCGAGATCACGCGGACGAAGACGAAGATCGGCGGCGAGAAGAACCCGGACCTCGAGACGATCCGCGCGCTCGCACCCGACCTCGTCGTCGCCAACGTCGAGGAGAACGTGCGCGCGCACATCGATCAGCTGCGCGCCTGGGCGATCCCGGTGTGGGTGACCTATCCGCGCACCGTCGCAGACGGCCTGCGCCTCATCCGCGAACTGGGGGAGGTCACAGGAACGCGGCAGCGCGCCGAGGAGATTCTTCGCCAGCTGGAACCCCTCTACGAACGGGTGCGCGCCGCGGCCGCGGGGCGCGCGCCCGTGGCGGTCTTCTATGCGATCTGGCGCGACCCGTACATGACGGTCGGCGCCGACACGTACGTCCACGACATGCTCACAGTCTGCGGCGGCAGGAACGTCTTCGGCGACCGTCCGGAGCGTTACCCGACGGTCACCCTCGACGAGGTCGCCGCGCGGCGGCCGGCGGTGATTCTCCTACCCGACGAGCCGTTCCGGTTCCGGCGCGTCCACGTGAAGGACTTCGAGCGGTACGATGACGTGCCCGCCGTGCGTGCCGGGCGCATCCACCTCGTGGACGGCAAGCCTTTCTCGTGGCACGGGCCACGCATCGCCGAAGCCCTCCGCACGATTCCGCAGCTGCTCGGCGGCTGAGAGCGCTCCGCTACGGCTGCTTCTTGCTGACGGGCAGGAGCCGGTCGAGCCACGGCGCCACCGCGCCGAGGAACATGCCCGGAATCGCGACGCCCGCGACGAGACCGAGGATCGAGAGGAAGGCGAGCGAGATGAGCGTGCTGAGCAGGTCGAGCAGCGATGCCATGGAGCCTCCGGTCATTCGACGTCGCTCGATTTTTGAATGTCCAGCATCGGCGGCAGCCCGGGACCGGCGTCGGTCCTCTCGATGCGCGTGATCCGCGCCATCCGGGCGACGATGTCGCGGATGCGCTGCGCCGCGGCGCTCGCCCGCTCAAGCCAGCGGCGCTCCTGGTGGTCGGGGGCGAGGTGACGCGAGAGGAGCTCGAGCGAGCCGACGACGACGGTGAGGGGGTTGTTGATCTCGTGGGCGGCGGCGCTTGCCAGGAGCGCAACGGCGCGCAGATCGGTGGCCTCCCGCCGCGCGGCCTCGGCCGCCTCGCGCTCCGCCGACTCGCGGTAGATCACGATCTCGTAGTGCCGGCCGTGGTGGTCGACGATCCGACGTGTCGCGTCCACGCGGATCGTCTCACCCGAGGCGCGGCGGTAGGCGGTCCCGAACGCGCGGGCGAAACCGTGGGTCGGGGCCTCGGCGGTCGTCGCCTCCCGCGGGGCCTGAAGCTCGGGCTGGTCGGGCCAGAAGTGGCGCACGTCGCGTCCGATCAGCGCCTCCCGCGAGTAGCCCGAGATCTCGCAATCTCGGCGGTTCACGTCGAGGATCTTGAACGTGTCGGGGTCGACGATGCGAATCGCGTCGGAGGCCTCGTCGATGATGCCCCGGAAGCGCGCGTGGGCGTCGGCGGCCTCGGTGCGCTCCACGACGTCGTGGAAGAGCCGCGCGACGAACCCGATGCCGACGATGAAGACGGCGAGGAGCGGGAACCAGACCTGCCCGAACAGGTCCAGGCCTCGGGCGCCGAGCAGGGCGAAGCTCACGAACGTCGTGAGGAAGACGACGACGCTCAGCGTGAGCGCGTGGCGGGGGCCGACCCCCCCGTCGCGGCGCGCCCAGGCGTGTGCGAGGCCGCCCGCCGCCGCTGCGGCGCCGAGCGAGAGCACACCCGCCCACGCGCCGCTGCCGCCGAGCCAGACGCGGTACGCCGCGGGCATCGTCGCGGCGACGACGGCCGTCGGCCATCCCTCGAAGAGCGCGATGAGTGCGATCGGGACGGTCCGCGCGTCGACGTAGATGCCATCGGCGATCTCGATGCGCGCGGTCATGAGCACCACCGCAAGCCCGCCGAAGACGGCGCCGTTCAGCAGCGCGCGGCGGCGGCGGTTCCCCGCCCTCGGCTCGAACCGCTGATAGGTGTACGAGTAGAACAGCACGCCGAAGACCAGGACGCCGGCGACTTCGACGACGTGGTGTGGGTCGATGGCTACTCGACCTCGAGGACCATCTCGATCTCGACGGGGATGCCCATCGGCAGCTCGGCCATACCCACCGCCGAGCGGGCGTGCTTGCCGATCGCCTCGCCGAAGACCTCCACCATGAGGTCGGAGAACCCGTTGATCACCCGGGGCTGATCGCCGAAGCCGTCGGCCGAGTTGACCATGCCCAGCACCTTGACGATGCGCTTGACCTGGTCGAGGCTCCCGAGGCTCGCGCGGACCGTCGCGAGCATGGAGAGCCCGACCTCGCGCGCAACCTCGTAGCCCTGCTCGACCGTGAGCTCCCGACCCACCTTGCCCTTGGTCCTCGGCTTGCCGTCAGCCCGCACGGGCCCGTGGCCCGAGACGAAGAGCAGGGTGCCGACCCGCACCGCCCCGACGTAGTTCGCGACGGGCGTGGCCGGCTGCGGCAGCGTGATGTTCTTCTCTTTCAGACGCGTTTCTGCGCCCATGTGGGCCGGTCCTCCTCGAGCGTGATGACAGCGGCGCCGTCATCGTGGCACACTACGCCGTGCCCGTCAAACCAAGACCGGCCACGCCGGCCCACGCTGCGACGCTCGTCCTGCTGCGCGACCGCCCCGCTGGGGGGTTCGACGTCCTCCTGATGCAGCGACACCGCGCCAGCAAGTTCGCCGCGGGCGATTTCGTCTTCCCGGGAGGCAAGATCGAAGCGGCCGACGCCCCGGCCGACGCCGCGGCCTGGTGCGCCGGGCTCGGTCAGAAGGATGCGAGTCACGTGCTGGGTCTCGAGCACGCGCCCGAGACTGCGCTCGCGCACTGGATTGGCGCGATCCGCGAGACGTTCGAGGAGGCCGGGATCCTGCTTGCGCGCGGCGCGCGTGGGCCCGATCCCGCGCGGCTCGAGGCGTACCGCCGCGCCTGCCACTCGGACAAGCAGGCGTTTTGGACGATGCTCAGGACCGAACGGCTGACTCTGGCAACCGACCGGCTCGTCTACTTCGCACATTGGATCACGCCGGAGGAATCGCCGCTCCGCTTCGACACGCGTTTCTTCGCCGCCGAGATGCCGGAAGGGCAGGAGGCGAGTGTCGACGGCAACGAGATCATCGCGATACGCTGGCTTCGGCCCCGTGAGGCGATCGACGCCGCGACGCGGGGCGAGATCTCGCTCCGCAACCCGACCGTCCGCAACCTTATGCTGTTCGAGGGCGCGGCGTCGGCAGCCGAGGCGCTCGGCCGCCTCGTCGGGCGCTCGGTGCCGACGATCCGACCGCGCGTGCTCGAGGAGGGGGGCAAACGGCGTGTGCTCATGCCGGGCGATCCCGGCTATTTTTAGTTCCTCGGAGGGTGGCGAAGCCCCCCTCCGAGGAAGCTAGCGGCCGGCGAGGGGAGCGAAGCGCTTCACGAACTCGCTCTCGCTGAGATGGCCCGCCTTCGCGAGCGCCGCCACAGTCTCCGCGCTGTCGAAATCCTCCGGCTTGAGCCGGATCATGTACGCCCAGAGCGTCTGGTACATCTCCGACTCGACATCCACGTAGCGCACCCGGATCTTGCCCGTCTTCGGGTCGAGCAGGAGCCCGAAGGGCATGGGCACGAGCCGCCCGGCCTGGATCGTCACCATCGCGTTCGACCCGCCCTCGAGCAGGAAGCGCGTCGCCCAGTAGCCGAGGCTCCGGCTGTACTGGATGTCGTGCGCGCCCGGCGCCGCGCAGCGTAGCTCGTACCCGAGGTCCTTCCCCACGATCGTCACGTCCACCTTGCGCTCGCGCAGCCGCCCGGCGACCCGGTCCTTGAGCACGCGGCCGAGGTCGAGCTCCGCCAGCCGGACGTTGCCGTACTGGTCGTGCTCCACGGGACCGAGCGACTCGAGGTCGAGCTTCTCGGCGAGCCCTTCCGACAGGATGGCGACACCGTGGTCGCGCCCGTGCATGCGCCGCTTGATGATCGCGCCCTCCAGGATGTCGGCGAGCCGGTCCACGGTGATCTTCGACTCCAGGAACTCTTCGGCGACGACGGTGAGCGTCGCGCCGGCGGCGCCGCCAATGCCGAGGGCGAGGTGGCCCGCGCGCCGACCCATGACGGTCACGAAGAACCAGCGCTCGGTCGTCGCGGCGTCTTGCATCAGGTTGCGGACGAGGTCCTTGCCGAGGTTGCAGGCCGTCGAGAACCCGAACGTGTCGATGTCGCTCGGCAGCGGCAGGTCGTTGTCGATCGTCTTCGGCACGTGCGCGAGGCCGAGGCCGGGAAGGGCCTTGGCGACGCGCGAGGCCGCGAAGGCAGTGTCGTCGCCGCCGATCGTGATGAGGTAATCGACGCCGAGGCGCTTGAGCGTCTCAGCGACCCGGCCCACGCCCTCCGGCGTGCGCGCGGGGTTGGTGCGTGACGTGCGGATGATCGAGCCGCCGTCGAAGTGGATCCTCGACAGGTCGTTGATCGTGAGCTCGACCACGTGCTCGGTATCGCCCTCGACGAGCCACTTGAAGCCGTCGTAGCAGCCGAGCACCCGCACGCCGTGGTTGCGTGCCTCGATGGTCGCCGCCGCGATGACCGCGTTGATCCCAGGGGCCGGGCCCCCGCCGACGAGGATCGCGAGCGTCCTCATGGCCTCATTGTACCCGCGACGCGGAAGTTGCCCTGGCCGAGCGGTGTGAGAACGACCAGTTCGCCCTCCACGGGATAGACGCCGCTGAGGGCGCCGATGTTGACCTGGTGGGTCACGAGCACCAGGTTGCCCTTCGCCGGGCGCTCGGAGGCGAGGGCGCGGACCTCGCGGGTGCGGTCGGCCTCGAGCGTACGGTCGCGGAAGGACGAGTTGAGCGCAGGCCAGGGCTCGGCGGTGCCAAAGGCCAGGCGCGCGGTCTCGAGGCACCGGCACCACTGGCTCGACAGCACGCGCCCGATCGGGACGCCGCCCGAGGCGAACGCGGCGCCCACGCGGCGCGCCTGCGCGCGGCCCTCCTCGGAGAGGTTACGTTGGGTGGAGCAATCGCCCAGGCGGAAGCCCGGCGGGTCGCCGAGCGAGCGGTCGGTCGCGGCGTGGCGCATGACGATGACCTGGCCGCCGGCGCGCAGGAGGTTCAAGAGCGCCTCGTCGGCGACGGCGGGGCGCGGCGCCAGGAACGCCAGGGCCGGGAGCGCGAGGATCGCCACCGCGCCGCGCACGCCGCGGCTCACACGGTCAGAACGATCTTCCCGAACTGCCTGCCCTCCGCGAGGCGCCGCTGGGCGGCGGCGCCGTCCTTGAGCGGGACGATCTCATCCACGATCGCCTTGAGGCGCCCGGCGAAGAACAGGCGCATCACGTCGTTGAATTCGCGCCGGTTCGCCATGGTCGAGCCGATGATGTGGATCTGCTTCCAGAAGACGATACGGATGTCGGTCTCTGCGATCGGTCCGGTCGTGGCGCCGCACGTGACGAGCCGGCCGCCCTTCCGGAGCGACCGGAGCGACTGCTTCCACGTCTGGGCGCCCACGTTCTCGAGGACGACGTCCACGCCCCGCTTGGCGGTCTTCTCGTAGACCGCCGACTCCCAATCCTCCTTCGAGTAGTTGATGGACACGTCGGCGCCGAGCTGGCGCGCGCGCTCGAGCTTCGCGTCGCTCGACGACGTCACGAGGACGCGCGCGCCGCAGAGCTTGGCGATCTGGACGGCGGTGGAGGACACGCCGCCGCCGACGCCGAGGATCAGCACGTCCTCGCCCGGCCGCACCCTGGCCTGGGTCACGACCATGCGCCAGGCGGTCATGTTCGTCAGGATGAACGACGCGGCGTGCTCGTAGCTCACGTGCGCGGGCAGCGGCAGCACGTTCTCGGCGCTCACCGCGAGGAGCTCTGCAAGCCCACCGGGCAAGTGCTCGCCCACGATGCCGTAGCGCACGCAGAGGCTGTCCTCGCCCTGGATGCAGAACTCGCAGCGACCGCACGTGAGGTTCGGGTTCACGCACACGCGGTCGCCGACCCTGAGACCGGTCACGTCGGGACCGACCTCGGCGACGTCGCCGGCGATGTCGCAGCCGGTCCAGAAGGGGAGCGGGGTCTTGAGCGCCGGGATCCCCTCGCGCACGAAGATGTCCAGGTGGTTCAGCGCGCAGGCGCGGACGCGGACGAGCACCTCTCCGGGAGCCGCCTTCGGGTCGGGGACGTCCTGAAGCCTGAGCTTCTCGGGACCGCCGAACTCGTTGAAGGCGAGCGCCTTCATTTCGACGCGCCCTGCCCGGGCTTCCGAGCGTTCACGAGGACGGCCATGTTCCCGTACGGGTGCTTGTTCTCGAGCATCAGCTGGTGGCACTCCGGGATGTCGTCGAACGCATAGGTTTTCGACAGACACGGGTCCACCGTGCCGCCGGCGACGAGCTTCGTGACCGCGGCGGCTTGCTCGTCATTGGACAGGTGGCTTCCTTGGAAGCGCTTCTGGCGCATCCAGTGATAGCGAAGGTCGAGCGTGGCGTTGTAGCCGGTCGTGCCGGCGCAGATGACGACCATGCCGCCGGTCGCGCAGACGAAGACCGAAGTCGGCAGCGTCGCCTCGCCTGGATGCTCGAAAACGATCCGGGGACTGACGCGCTCGCCCAGCGCGTCCCACATCGCCTTGCCGAACGCGCGGGCGCCTTTCGCCCACTCGCCGTAGGCGCGGGCGTCCTTCGTGTCGGGCAGGGGACCCCAGTGCGAGAACTGGCTGCGGTTGACGACCCCCGCGGCGCTGTGGTCGAGGCAGAACTTCCGCTTCGCCTCATCGGAAACGACCGCCACCGCTCGGCCGCCGAGTGCGCGGGTGATCTCGAGCGCCATGCTCCCGAGGCCACCCGCCGCTCCCCACACGAGCACGACGTCGCCGCGCTCGACGACGTGGGGCGGCCAGCCCATGAGCATGCGGTACGCCGTGGAGGCGCAGAGGAGGAAGCAGCCCGCTTCCTCCCAGGTCAGCCGCTTCGGCTTCGGAACGCATTGATGGGCCTGGCAGCGGGCGAACTGGCAGTAGCTGCCGTAGTTGGTCTGATAACCCCAGATGCGAGTGCTCTCCGCGAGCATCGGGTCCTTGCCCGAGCGCACCCATGGATCGTCGGGCCGCCACCAGCCGCTGTGGATGACCACCTCGTCGCCGACCTTGACGTGCTTCACGTCGCGGCCGATGGCCCAGACGATGCCCGAGCAATCGCTCCCGCCAGCGTGGAACTCTTCGGGCTCACCCGCCTTCTGGCGCTCGCCGATCACATCGAGCGGCGCGCCCAGCGCGGCCCAGACGTTGTTGTAGTTGATCCCCGAGGCCATCACGTAGATCAGCACCTCGTCGGGGCGGATCGTCGGCGTCGGGATGACCTCGCGCCGCCAGGCATCGCGCGGTGGGCCGAAGCGGTTCTGCCGCACGACGTACGCGTGCATGCGCTTCGGTATTTCGCCAACGGGCGGGCGCTCGCCGAGATCGTACAGGTCTGCCATGTCGCCTCCGGTGTCTTTCAGACTTGCCGTCGGGGCGCCGTCGCGGCCTCCCGAGCCCGACGCTCGGCGAAGTCTACCCGTTGAACTCCTTTATCAATCGAGGCAGGCGTGGGTCGTCGAGCCCCGGCTGGTAAGGCTGGTAGAGCGACGTGCGGTCGAGCAGCCCCGCGTAGCGCTCCTGGATCTTCCTGCCGATCGTCTCATACGTCCCGGTCACGGCGAACGTGTCCACCATCTCGTCGGTGATCAGGTTGGCCATGCCCGTCCAGTCCCCCTCGATGGACTTCCGGTGGAGCGCGGGTGTCAGGTCCTGCCAGCCGTGCGCGGCGAGCACCGGCTCATAGGTGCGCGTCGAGGCGTAGAAGGCGATCTGCTGCTTGACCGCCTGCCGGTTCTGCGCGAGCTCCTGCTCGGTGTCGCCGATCACGACGAACGTCGAGGTGACATAGGTGAGGTCCTCGCGCTTGCGGCCCGAGGCCCGCAGCCCGTCGTTGACGGCGGGCTGGACGTACTCGCGAAGGTACTTCGGGCTGTTGAACGGGTGGACGTGCAGGCCGTCGCACACCTCGCCCGCAATCCGGCACATGTACTGGTTCACGCCCGCGATGTACACGGGAATCTTCGGGTGCTCGATCGGTCCGGGGTTGAAGAACGGCGTCATCAGGTCGAAGCGGTAGAACTGCCCCTTGAAGTCGAGCTTGGTCCCGTTCTGCCAGGTATCCCAAATGGACCGGAGCGCCTGGACGATCTCGCGCATCTTCGGCCCGGGCGACTCGAACTTCACCGAGAAGCGCCGCTCGTTGTGGCCCTTCACCTGCGTGCCGAGGCCGAGGATGAACCGGCCCGCGGAGGCCTTCTGGAGATCCCATGCGATGTGCGCGAGGACCATCGGGCTCCGGGGGAACGCCACCGCGATCGCCGTGCCGAGCTTGATCACCGAGGTCACGGTGGCCCCGACGGCGAGCGGCAGGAAGGGATCGTGTTGCGTCTCGGAGGACCAGAGGCAGTCGAACCCCATCGCCTCGACCTTGCGGGCGTAGCTCGGGATCGACCCGAGATCGCGGGTCAGCATGCCAACGTCGAGCTTCACGGGCGTCTCCTTCCGCGGGGTGCCCCTCGAGAATACTCGACGCCCGGTGAGGCGTCTAGCATCGCGCGCCGCGCGCGCGGCGCCACGCGGCGCGCGTGACGCGCCGCTAGGTCAGGCGCACCCTTCGCGGGAGCGCGTCGAGGACGGCGCGCGCCTCGCGGATGACGCTCTCGACCACCTCGCGCGCGCCCGGAAGGTCGTGGATCAGGCCGACGCTCTGGCCGGCCATCATCGGGTAGTATTCGGCGTTGCCTTGCTTGAGCGCAGCGACGTAGACGTCGCTGGCGGCGGCCCGCTGGACCAGCGGGGGCAGAACCGGGGCCCCGGACGTCGTGTAGTCCCGGGTGAAGGTGTTGGCGAGCGCGCGTGCCCAGAGGCCGGTGAGGACGTCCGTCATGGTGGTCGCGCCGCTCTCGCTCTCGAGCACGCGCTTCTTGTACAGCTCGGGCGCCATCGACTCGCGCGTCGCCACGAAGCGCGTGCCCAGCAGGACGCCGCTCGCCCCGAGGGCGAGCGCCGCGACCAAGCCCCGGCCATCGGCAATGCCGCCCGCCGCCACGACGGGCACCGGCACCGCGTCGACGACCTGAGGGAGCAGGGCGATGATACCCACGCTCGTCGCCTCGGGCGACGCGGGCTTGCCGTCCAGCGAGCGGTGACCGCCGGCCTCGCTGCCCTGAGCGACGATCATGTCCGCACCGTCCGCCGCCGCGGTGCGGGCGTCCTCCACGGTCGCGACCATGGCCATGACCTTGATGCCGCGCCGATGGCATTGCTCGACGAGCTCGCGCTCGAGCCAGCCGAGGGCCGCCGAGAACACCGGCGGCCGCTCGTCGAGGATGACCGCGATCGCGGCGTCTACAAGGTCGGGCGCCCGACCCGGGCGCGCCGCCGTCGGGGGAATGCCCAGCTGCTCGCGAAAACGACCGAGCATCGTCTGGGCGCCGCGCAGCGTCTCCTCGGGCACGCTGCCAGGATCGATCGGCGGCCGGAGTGCCTTGTGTAGCCAGAGGTTCACCCCGAAGGGGCGGTCGGTCAGCTCGCGCACGTGGCGGATCATCTTCCGTAGGTCGTCGGGCGGGACGTTGAGCCCGGCGAGAATGCCGAGACCGCCTGCGCGGCAGACCTCGGCCACCAACTCCGGCCCGGCGACGCCACCCATGCCGGACTGGACGATCGGGTACTCGATGCCGAGGAGATCGCACAGCGGGGTCCTGAACGCGCTCATGCCGGGCCACCTCCGAACTCGCGGATCGCCTGCTCCCGCAGCTTGCCGCGCTGGACCTTGTCGCCGTGCGGGCTCGGCGTGCGCGGTACGTCCTCGACGAACCGGATCCAGAGCGGGATCTTGTACGAGGCGATCTTGCCGCGACAGAACGCGCGGAGCGCCTCCTCGGTGAGACGCACGCCGTCGCCCGCGATCACATAGGCCACGGGCGCCTCGTTGAGCTTCGGATCCGGAACGCCCACGACGAACGCTTGCCGCACGTCCGGGTGCGACATCAGGAACGCCTCGATCTCGCCGGGCGCGACCATGAAGTGACTGATGCGGAGCGTCTCGCGGAGCCGGCCCTTGAAGATCGTGTGCCCTTGGCCGTCCTGGATGCCGAGGTCGCCAGAGCAGAACCAGCCGTCTGGCGTGAAGGCTGCCGTAGTCTCTTCCGGTTTCTTGTAATAACCGCGCGTGACGCGCTCGCCCCTGAACTGCAGTTCCCCCTCCTCGCCGGGTGTGCAGACCGCGCCCGTCTCAGGGTGGACGACGCGCACCTCGAGGCCAGGCGCCGGGTGGACGCCCGGGAGCTTCCGGAGCGCGAGCGGCTCGTCGAGGTCGTGGTAGAGCGCCATCGCATTCACCTCGGTCATGCCGTAGGGCTCGTAGCCATGCCGCACGCCGATCTTCCCGACCCACGCCTCGAAGAGGCCGCGCCCGCCGCCGCCGGTCGAGCCGAGCCCGCCCGTGCGGAGCGACGAGCGGTCGTAGCGGTCGAGGTCTGGATGGTCGAGCACAGCCTTCACCATCACGTCCACCGCGTTCCAGACGGTGCAGCGCTCGCGCTCGATGAGCTGGAGCGCGCGGAGGGGATCGAACACGTCCATGAGGACGAGGGAGGCGCCGTGGCTCCACGTCGTGAGTGGGATGTTGACGCCGCCCCAGGTGCCAGCCGCGGGGAGCGCGTGGAGAACTCGATCGTGGGGCGTCATGCGCAACACGTCGCCGATGGTCCAGCCGTGAGGGACGCAATTGCGATGCGTGATCATCGCCCCTTTCGGAAACGACGTCGTCCCTGAGGTGTAGAGGATCGTGAAGACGTCGTCCGGCTTCGGTGTCGGGGCCGGGGGCTGCAGGGGGCTCCCTTCGCTCGGAACGACACTCGCTCGGCGCCCCCCTGCCTCCTCAGCCTCGCGGCCGAGGTCGACGACGTCCGCGAGGCGATGGCATCCGGGGTAGGGGTCGTCGGCGTCCACGATGACGTGGCGGAGCTCGGGAAATCTCACGCTCGTGAGTTCGCCGGGGACCGACGCGGGCAGCTCGGGCAGCACCTCATGGAGCGTCTCGAAGTAATCGATGCCGCCGAGGTGGTCGGTCATGAGGAGTGCCTTCGCTTCCGATTGGCCGAGGATGTACGACAGCTCGTGCGCCTTGTAGCGCGGGTTGAGCGCGATGACGACGGCGCCGAGACGCGCGCACGCGTACTGGGCGAAGAACCACTCGGGCCGGTTCGGGAGCCAAATCGCGACGTTCTCGCCGTGGCGGATGCCGAGGGCTGCGAGGCCACGGGCGAGCCGGTTCACGCGCTCGCGGAACTCGGCGAACGAGACGCGCACCTCGCCGAACACCATCGCCTCGCGCGACCCATACCGTGTTGCGACGGCGTCGAGCATGGCGGCGGCGGTGGTGTCTGCGAACGGGTTGGCGACCACGGCCGGCTACTCGAGGCGGAAGAGCGCGACCGCGTTCCGGTGCCCCACGCGCGCCGCCACCTCCGGTGTGAGCTCCCCGAGGACCCGGCGCGTCCACGTGAAGAGCCGGTCGAGCATCGCCGGCTCGAGGAGCCGCGGCGCCCACACATCGACGCCCATCAGGAAGCGGTCCGGCATCTTCTCGATCAGCGCCTTCCATGCAGGATCGAGTGGCCCGTTCTCGGACGCGAGCGAGGGCTTGCGCAGGAAGTGCATCCCGGAGAGGTCGACCATGAGGTTCGGGTTGCGCGCGAGCAGCCCCTCCACGCGCGCGGGCGGGCCCTCGCCGGCGTGGGCGAGGACGAGCGTCGCCTTCCGGTGCGCCGCGAGCGCGCGACTGAGTGCGGCGGCGGCCGTGTCGGTCAGCTCGTAATGCACGACCACCGGCACGCCGTACTGGGCGGCGAGGTCGAGGACCTTCCCGAACGCGGCGTCGTTAGGATCCCGCTCGATGTTCCGACGCCCGAGCTGTCGCAGGTGCACCTCGCCGAGGACGCGCGGCCGGCGGCGGGCGAGATCGTCAGCGAGCCGCTGCGCCGCGACATCGGAGGTCGGGTCGGGCACGGGAAGCCCCGCGATCACGCGGTCGGGGTACTTGCGGGCCGCGGCGGCGATCCACTCCGCGTCGTCCTTCTGGACGCCGCCGACGCCGAGCAGCACCACTCTGGTGACGTTGTGCCGCTTCATCGCCTCCACGTAGGCGTCGATCGCCCCGGCGTTCGACAGGTGCGAGTGCGCATCGATCAGCGGTCCCGCGTACTCGGCCCCGGCGACGGCGACCGTCACGGACCCCGCGACGAGGCCGGCGAGCGCAAGCGCGATGGCGAGCGTGCGCGCCGAGCTAGATGACGCCGGCACGCTTCAGCTCGCCGAGCTCGGCGTCGCTGAGCCCGAGCGACGCATAGACGTCACGGTTGTGGGCGCCGAGCGAAGGCCCTGCCCAGCGGACCGAGGCGGGCGTGTCGGCGAGGCGGGGCGTGGGCGCCGTCATGCGCACGGTGCCGAGATCGGGATCGGGGACGTCCATGAAGATGCCGCGCGCGACCACGTGCGGGTCCTCGGTGATGTCCGCGATGTCGTAGACGGGCGCCGCGGTGAGGTCCATCGTTTCGAACAGGTGGAGCATCTCGTCGACCGTGCGTGCACCGATCGCGCGCGCGAGGGCCGCGTCCACGAGGTCGTTGTGGGCGACCCGCGCGTCGTTGGTCGCAAACCTGGGGTCCTTCATGAGGTCGCCGAGGCCGAGTCCGTCGAAGAGTGCCCTCGCCGACGCGGGCGTCGAGGCCGAGAGGGCGATCCACTCACCGTCGCGCGTCCGGTAGGTGCCGCGTGGGCTCGCATTGTCGGACTGGTTGCCGTGGCGCGCCCGGATCTTGCCGTCGAGCGCGTACTCGGCGGCGGCGGGTCCGAGGACGGAGAGCAGCGGCTCGTAGAGCGAGATGTCGATCACCTGACCGCGGCCCCCGATCTGATCGCGGTGGCGCAGCGCCGCGAGCACCGCGGCGGCCCCCGCCAGCGCGGCGACCATGTCGGCCATCGGGAACGAGGGAAGCGTCGGCGGCCCGTCCGCCGGCCCGGTCGCCGCGGCGAAGCCGCTCATCGCTTCCACCATCGTGCCGAAGCCCGGCCGGTCGCGGTAGGGGCCGTCCTGCCCCCAACCCGACACGCGCGCGAGAACCAACCGCGGATTTTCGGCGGAGAGGACGTCCCAGCCGAGCCCCCATTTTTCGAGCGTGCCCGGGACAAAGTTCTCGATGAGGACGTCGGCGTCCCTCACGAGCCGCGTGAGCAGCGCCTGGCCGCGCGGATGGGCGAGGTTGAGGGTGATCGAGCGCTTGCCGCGAGCGTAGACCTTCCACCAGAGCTCGCCGCGCTCCTTCAGCCAGGTGCGCAGGGGATCGCCGCCCCGCGGGGTTTCGACCTTGACGACGTCAGCGCCGTAGTCGGCGAAGATCGTGGCCAGCACGCCGCCGGCGATGAGACGGGAGCAGTCGATGACGCGGAGACCCGCGAGCGCGCCGTTCATGTGCGGGGCGACGTCTTGAAGTGTTGGGCGAGGGCCTCCATGACGCGGGCGAGGGCTTCCTTCTCGGTGCGACCCGTCGCCGTCACGTTGTAGGTGACGGCCGTCGCCACCCACTCCCTCGCCTCGTTCTCGTAGACCTCCACCTCGAACTTCACGGGGGAAGCTTACCTCAGAACCAGAGGGAGGGGCAGCCCCGTGGGCTCGGCGGGCTAGTGGCCCTTGGGAAGGTCGGGGTGCCCCGCGGCTTCGTCGGCGATCGTGTGGTCGTTATCGGCAGGGACCGCGCCGCTCACGCCGACGGCACCGATGATCTGCCCGCCGTCGACGATCGGCACGGCGCCGCGGCCAAAGACGAACTGGTAGTCACCGAGCGTGGCGACGTTCGACGCAAAGAGCTGGCGCCCCTTGTTGAAGCGCTCCTCGAGCTCGAGCGTCGTCGCCCGGAAGGCGGCGGCGGCGTTGGCCTTCGCCCGGGCGATCTCGGGGGTGGCCCAGAGCGCGCCGTCCATGCGCTCGCACGCGACGAGGTGACCCGCGTCGTCCACGACGGCGATGGCGACCTTGAAGCCGAGGGTCTGCGCCTTGGCAACGCCGCGCTGGATGCACTCGTGGGCTCGCTTCAGCGTGAGCGCCATCGTCAGGGAACCTGCACCCAGACTGTGCCCCCTTCGATCCGGGTTGCATAGCTCGCCACACGGTTGCCGCGCCCGGGCATCACACACTCGCCCGTCCGCACATCGTACATCCACCCGTGCCAGGGGCAGGCCAGGCGCACGCCCGAGAGCTTGCCCTGGCTGAGCGGGCCGCCCTGGTGGGCGCACACGTCGTCGCACGCGTAGACCTCGTCCTTGACGCATACGAGGACGAGGCGCGCGCCGCCCACCTCCACCAGCTTGGGCTGGCCGGCCCGGAGGTCGTCCAGGCGAGCCACGTTGACCAGGCTCACAGGCTCGCCTCGCCTGCGGCTCGCACTGTCACGCTCACAGGCTCGCCCTACGTCGCTTCCTTGAGGACATAGGCGCGGTAGAGGCCGCTCATGTACTGCCAGCGCATCTCGGTCGCCTGACGCACGGCATCGATCGCCTCCGCCTTCTTTTCGGGCGTCGTCGAGTGGCGCTCGACGATCGCGTAGCCGCGCTCGCCGTGGACCTCGTCGGCCTCGATGTGGATCGCGAAAAACTCGACCTCGTGGTCGGAGAAGCCGTAGTGCGCCTTGAGCGGTGGCAGGTTGCGCTTGTAGATGCCGGGCACCTGCGATTCGAGGCCGACCAGGAGCCCCGCCGCGGCGACGTGGAACGGCTGGCGGGACATCTCGTGGCACCAGGCGGTGAGCCCGCGCGTGGTCGGAAGCTGCCGCGCGGTCTCGACCTCCGCGCGGCTCACGCCGCACGCCTCGGCGAAGCGGATCAGCAGGTCCACGTGCTTGGTCCCCGACTCCTCCTCGATGATGTTCTCGAGCAGAAAGTCCCGCGCGTCCGGGTCCGGGCACTCGCCGTACACCGTCGCGCACCACCGCGGGAACTTCGACACGTACTGATAGTGCTGCGCCGCCCAGGCACCCAGCTGGGCGCGCGTCAGCTCGCCCCTCACCCACTTCTCGGTGAATGGGTTCAGGCGGCTGTGCCGCGCGTTGACGGCGGCTTCGAGCTCCTCGCGGAACGAGCTTGTCTCGGCCATGGGAAGCTCCTTTCTCGGTCCACCAGAATACACGTCAACGGTGAGTCGCGGGAGACGGCATTGCCGGGTATCATCGGACCACGCCGATGCTGACGACACGCGACGCGAGCCTGCCGCCTGCGTACAGCGAGACGCTGGAAGCGCTCTCCGTGGGACCGCTCTGGACCGCGCTCCACGTCCTCCTGCCGAACGAGCGGGTGACCTCCGCGGTGCCGCACCGGTGGCGGTGGCGGGACCTCGGGCCGCTTCTGCTCGAAGCGGCGCGGCTCGTCCCGATCGAGCAGGCAGAGCGGCGCGTGCTCGTCTTGAAGAACCCCGGCCTCGGAGGGGCGTACGCTGTTACCTCGACCCTGTTTGCGGGGCTGCAGATCATCCTGCCCGGCGAGGCCGCGCCCAGCCACCACCACACGCCGGCGGCGCTCCGCCTGGTCGTCCAGGGGCGCGGCGCCTTCACCACGGTTGACGGCGTGAAGTGCGCGATGGAGCCGGGCGACTTGATCATCACACCGCCGATGCGCTGGCACGATCACGGCCACGAAGGGAGCGAGCCGGTCGTGTGGCTCGACGGGCTCGACATTCCGCTCGTGCGCAGCGTCGACGCGAGCTGGGCATCGAAGATGCGGCCGGCGCGGCCGCCGTCCACGTCTATCGACTCGTCGCAGGACGAGTTCACCGCGGCCGGCCTTGTGCCGCGGCGGTCGCGCTATGCGGACACCGGGTATCCCCAGGTACGCTGGCCGTGGGCCACCGTCCGCCGCGCCCTGGCCAGCATGGCGGCTGCGGCGCCGGCGGACCAGCCCGTGGCGCTCTCCTACGTGAACCCCAAGACCGGCGCGCCGCCGCTCCCGACCATGGGGTGCGAGTGCCAGTGGCTTCGCCCGGGCGAGGCGCCGCGCGCCGCGCGCAGCACGGCGAGCGCCGTCTATTACGTGCTCGAGGGGCGCGGCGAGTCACGGATCGGCGACGCGCTGCTCGCGTGGGAGGAGGGCGACACGTTCGTGGCGCCGCCCTGGCATTTCGTGGAGCACCGGAACGCGGCGCCGTCCGCGCCGGCCTGTCTCTTCCAGTTCAACGACGAGCCCGCGCTTCGCGCGCTCGGGCTCTGGGGCGAGGAGACCCGGGCCTAGACGAGCCTGTCGGGATATCGAGGAGCGCCAACGGCTGAGCATGGGTGCTCCGAGCGTTGGGGGGGTTGGGGGGCCATGTCGGGGCCCCCCATGTTCTAGAGCTGCCCGACGCGGTTCCGACCGCGCGCCTTCGCCTCGTTCAGCGCATGCTCGGCCTTCGCCATCAGGTCCTCGGCGGTGGCCGCGTCGGCTGGGAAGGCGGCCACGCCGAGGGTCGCTGTGACCGGGCCCTGCGGGAACGGGTGCTGCTCGATGACGCCCCGGATGCGCTCGGCGTAGCTCATCGCGCCGGCCTTCGGGGTATTCGCGAGGATCGCGGCGAAGTCGTCGTCCTGCCGGCGCGCCACGATCGTGAAGCTGCGCGAGTGCTTCACGAGGAGCCGCGCGACCTCCTTGAGCACCTCATCGCCCGCGGGCCGCCCCTTGCCCTCGTTGAGCTTCTGGAAGTCGTCGAGGTCGATGTAGACGAGCGAGAGGGGATGACCGAATCGCGCCCCACGCTTGGCTTCCTCGTCGAGTCGAAGCGCGAAGTAGCGCCGGTTGAAGAGGTCGGTCAGCGCGTCCTTGACCGACAGGTCCTCGAGCCGCGCGTTGCGGATCGCGATGGCGGCCTGGGAGGCGAGGGCGCGGATCAGCTTCTCGTGCTCGGGGTCGAACGGGACGGTCGCGCCATCCTCGCCGAGCGCGTTGAGGAGCTCGAGCACGCCCACGATGCTGCCGTTGCGGTCCTGGAGCGGCACGGCGAAGACGGAGCGGGTCGCGTAGTCGTTCACCTCCTCGACGGTCTTGTTGAACGTCACCCTCCGCTGCCCGCCGATGGCGTACGCGTCGCGGACGTTGATGATCTCCCCGGTCTGGGCGACGTGCCCGGCCAAACTGGGCTCGCTGAGCGGCATCGGCTCGGCCTGCAGGCGCCGCTGCATCTCGCGCTTGCCCAGCCGCGCCTCGAGGAAGTCGTTCTGGACGACGGCGAAGCGCAGGTGGTCGCCGTCGCGCAGGAACAGCGTGCCGGCCTCGGCACGCGTGAAGCGCCGGGCCTCGGCGAGGATGCGCTCGAGGAGTGCCCCGAGGTCCCGCTCGCTCGTGAGCGCGATCCCGATCTCGAGGAGCTCTTCAAGGAGCCTGGTTCGGTCGAGCATGACCGTTACGTCAATGGTGCCGCGACTCGATTCCGCCCCAGGCGCTTCGCATCGTAGAGCGCTTTGTCGGCGGCCACCACGAGATCGTCGCCGGAGGCGCCGTCCTCGGGGAGAGAGGCCGCGCCCAGGCTCACGGTGACCGTGCCGTGGCTGAACTGGTGCTGCGCCACGACGCTCCGCATCCGGTCGGCATAGGTCAGGGCACCGGCCTTGGGGGTCTTGACGAGGACGATGGCGAACTCGTCGCCCCCGTACCGGGTGACCACGCTGAAGCTCCGCGAGTGCTTCAGGAGGAGCTCGGCGATACCGCGGAGCGTCTCGTCGCCGGCCCGGTGGCCGAAGCGATCGTTGATCTCCTTGAAGTGGTCGACGTCGAGCATGACGAGCGACAGCGGCTCGCCGAAGCGTGAGTGACGCTTGACCTCCTCCTCCAGCCGGATCATGAAGTACCGGCGGTTGTACACGTCGGTCAGCGCGTCCTTGAGCGACTGGTCTTCGAGCCGCGCGTTGCGGATGGCGACCGCGGCCTGCGACGCCAGCGCGCGCACGAGCGACTCGAACTGGGAGTCGAAGGGGACGATCTGGCCCCGGTCCATCGCGTTGATCAGCTCGAGCACGCCCAGGATGTTGGCCGGGGGGTCCTGGAGGGGGACCACCAGGATGGACTGGGTCCGGTAGTTCATGCGCGCGTCGACCCGGGCGTCGAAGCTGTAGGGCCGGTCGGGCGGGATCATATAGGGATCGTGAAGGTTCAGGGTGTCGCCTGTGAGCGCGACGTGCCCGGCGAGGCTCAGCTCGCGGAGCTTGAGCGGCTGCTCCTGGAAGAGGCGCTTCATCTCCGGCTCGCCGATCTCTCGCGCCAGCCGGTCGTTCTGGACGACGGCGAAGCGGAGGTGGTCACCCTCGCGGAGGAACAGCGTCCCGGCCTCGGCGCGCGTGAAACGCCGGGCTTCGCTCAGGATCCGCTCCAGCAGGATGGCCAGGTCGTGCTCGCTGGTCAGCGTGATCCCGATCTGCACCAGCTCCTTGAACGCCTGGGTGAGGTTGAGTTCCGGATGCGGCAGCGTATCCTCCTGTGGGCCGGGACCGTTAGACCACGGCGACTCGATTTCGGCCCAGTCGTTTCGCCTCGTACATCGCCTTGTCTGCGGCGACCACCAGGTCGTCGCCGCTGGCGGCATCCTCCGGGAGACTCGCGACGCCGAGACTGACCGTCACGATACCGTGCGCGAACTCGTGCTGCTCGATGACCTCACGGATCCGCTCCGCGTACGCGACCGCGCCCGCCTTGGCGGTGTTGACGAGGAGCACGGCGAACTCGTCACCCCCGTACCGGGTGACGACAGTGAAGTTCCGCGAGTGCTTCTGGAGCAGCCGCGCGACCTCGCGCAGGGCTTCGTCGCCCGCGCGGTGCCCGAACCGGTCGTTCACGTCCTTGAAGCGGTCGAGGTCCAGCAGGACGAGCGACACCGGCTCGGCGAACCGCAGGTGCCGCCGGGACTCTTCCTCGATGCGCACGACGAAGTACCGCCGGTTGTAGACGTCCGTCAGCGCATCTTTGAACGAGAGGTCCTCCAGCCGGGCGTTGCGGATCGCGACGGCGGCCTGCGAGGCGAGCGCACGCACGAGCGCCTCGTACTCGATGTCGAACGGCACGACGCACCCGGTCTTGTCGAGCGCGTTGATGAGCTCGAGGACCCCGAAGATGTGCCCGGCGGGGTCCTGCAGCGGCACCACGAGGGCCGACCGGGTCTTGTAGTCACACCGCGCGTCGAAGAGCGGATTGAAGTTGTAGGGGCGGTCGGGCGAGATCGTGTACGTGTCGGGGATGTTGACGACCTCGCCCATCATGGCGACGTGGCCGGCGAGGCTCAGGTCGGAAACCTTGAGCGGCTCGGCCTGGAGCAGGCGCTGCATCTCGGCCTCTCCCAGCCGGCGGGAAAGGCGGTCGTTCTGGACGACCGCGAAGTGCAGCTCGTCATTCTCGCGCAGGAAGAGCGTACCCGCCTCGGCGCGCGTGAAGCGCCGCGCCTCGGCCATGATCCTGTTGAGCAGGGTGGAGAGGTCCCGCTCGCTCGTGAGTGCGATGCCGATCTGCACGAGGTCCCGGAACGCCTCAGTGAGGTTGATCGCAAGCGACATCGTCTCAGTGGATCCCAGAGGGGCGCAATCCAGATGCTACGGTCCGGGTGTCGGTCGTCATACCTCTTTCCTTTTCCAAATCAGTACGCTCGAGCCTGCGGTCGGGATCCGCCCCAACTCGTATGCCTAGATCTTGACCGGCTGTCAACATTGGTCAAATTCTAGCCGATCCCATCGGCGCGTCGCTCCATGGCACGCGATCGCGTGCGCGAGTGTCAGTGTGACCGACTCCTGACAGTTTCCGGAGCCTCCGCCCATTGTAACGTGTTGATTCGGCGGGCCGAAGGGAGCTACCGCCGCTGGCACACCGGTTGCTCGATTCCTCTCCAGATGAAACTGACATTCAGGCGCCGCGAAGTCAAGGACCTGTCTCAGCTCGAGATGCTCGTCACCGAACACGCCGAGGCAATCGAACCCGGATTCCGCGTCCTCGCCGGCACAGTCAATTTCGGTCGCTCGACGGTCGAGCTCGTCGGCCTGGATGGGCGCGGGACGCCCGCGCTCGTCGCGCTCGGCCTCACGGGCGACGACGCGATGCTCTTCAGGATCGTCGAGGCCTACGCGTGGTCGCTCGAGTACCCCGAGTCCGTCCGGCGTCTCATGCCGGCTGAGGGTGGCGCTGACGGCTGGCCGCCGCGCGTCGTGTTCATCGCGGAGCGCCTGCCCGAGTCCTTCCTGAGAAAGATCAGGCTCCTCACGTTCCCCGCCGTGAACTGCTTCGAGTACCGGTGCGTCGACGTCAACGGCGCAACCGGGTTCTATCTCGACGCCGTCGACTGGGCGCGGAGCGAGCCCTCTGCCGCCGCCTCGCCGGTGATTCGCGCTGAGGAGGCCGGGCTCGCCGATGACGTCCGGCGCGAGGCCACGACGGCGCCACAGCGCGCCGCTACTGAGGACGCTGCGCCCGCGGTCACCCGGGACACGCAGCCGTCGCACTGGTTCGGGCTCCTCAAGCGGCCGAGCGAGACGCCGACGGCCGAGCCCTCACCTGGGCGGGCCGAGTCTCCGGCGCCCGTCGCGGCGTCGGGCGCGCCGATCGCCGGCGCCCCGGCCATGGCGGCGCCCTGGAAGGTCGCGTCGCAGCCGGCGACCCCGACCGACGACGCCGGTCTCGTCCGCCAGCTCGCCGACAATCCCGAGTGGCAGAAGTTCCTCGAGAAGCTTGCCGCCGAGGATGTCCCCGCTGCCACCCCGACCGAGAAGACCGCCCGCCCTGCGCCCGAGAAGCAGCCGACGGCCTCGCACTCGGGGCCCTCCCGCAATGGGGGGGCGGGGCGACGCGGAGATGTGAAAGAGCGCTTGGCGGGGGAGCCGAAAGAGCGCTTGGCGGGGGAGCCGAAAGGGCGCGAGGACCGCAGACAGCCCCCGCTTCGCGACGTCGTCACGCTCCCACCGAATGGCGAGCTCGCACCGCAATGGCGGAAGTTCTTCGAGAAGCCCGTGAACCACGACGGGAAGATCGCCGTGCTGCGCGAGTACCTGCATCGCGAGTTCCCGATGTGCACGATCTACGACTTCCACGAGCTCCAGGGGAACGCGCAGGTCCTCCAGCTCCAGGACAACCAGGGCAAGGTCGCCTACCTCGTGACGATCATGCTCGAGTTCTTCGACGCCCACGGCGACTCGGGGCTCCGGACGGTCCTCGAGAAGATGGGGCTCTCCCAAGCGATGCGGCAGGCGGGCCAGGCTGGTGTGCTGGTGACGCCGAGCAAGCTCGAGTTCCAGAAGCGCTAGCCAGCGTACCTCCAGGCGAGCGCCCGCTCGGGCGCAATCCTGATGACGGTCGCCCCCTCTCGATCGAGACCCATCGCGCGGTACTGCGCGTACTTGCTCACCAAGAGGTCCACGGCCGTCGCGCGCACCGGCCCTTCCGTCAGGAGGTCGGCGCGGCCCTCGACAATCACCCAGCAGAGCCGCGCCCAGTCCTCGTCGTAGCGGTCCACCACGAGCGAGACCTGCGGGTTCTGCTCGATGTTGCGCACCCGCCGGAGGGCGCGGGCGGCGACGCGCTTGGGCTTCGCGTCGATCGCCGAGAAGCAGGCGTGCCCGTCGAAGGCGTAGCAGACCGGGACCACGAGCGGCCGCCCGGCGCGGTCCGCCGTCCCGAGCCGCGCGACACGGCTCTCACGGAGGAACTCGGCGGCCCACGCCGGGAGGTCCAGGCTCACCGGATGAGCTTGGCGTACTGATCCAGGAGCGGTAGGACCCGGTCGCGAGGCTCCGGCGGCAATCTCAGAATCGCGCGCGTCACTCCCGCCTCCCTGAGGCGGTCGAGCGCGGCGTGCTCGGGCTTGGCGCCGAACACGGAGACGGAGATCGTCTTCATGTCGCGCCCCGCGCGGGCTGCGCGCGCTTTCAGGTCCGCGAGCCCCGTGAAGATCGCGTCGCCCGCACGCCCACGGGGGAACCAGCCGTCGCAGAAGTCCACGACCCGTTGCAGCGTGTGACCGCTCTCGCCGCCGAGGAGGACTGGCGGGTGGGGCTTCTGTACCGGCTTCGGCCACATCCAGATCGGATCGAAGCTCACGTACTTCCCATGGAACTCGGCGGCCTCCTTCGTCCAGATCTGCTTCATCGCGAGCACTTGCTCCCCGAGCCGCTTGAAGCGCGTCGTGGGGTCGGTGCCGTGGTTCTCCATCTCCTCGATGTTCCAGCCGCCGCCGATCCCGAACAGGAACCGCCCGTTCGACACGAAGTCCACGCTCGCCACCTCCTTGGCGGTCGTGATCGTGTCCCGCTCGATGATCAGGCAGATCCCTGTGCCGAGCTTCAGCCGGGTCGTCACGGCCGCGGCATGGGCCAGCGCGACGAAGGGGTCGAGCGTGTGGGAGTATTCGCGCGGCAGCTCACCGCCGCCGGGGAACGGCGTGCGACGGCTCGCGGGAATATGGGTGTGCTCGGGGACGAAGAGTGACTCGAAGCCACTCGCCTCCGCCGCCCGGGCCAGCTCCTCGATCCGGATCGCGTAGTCGGTGTTGAACATGCAGACGCCGATGTGCATCGCGCCCTCCTCCGGGTTCGGACTCAGGGGTTCACAGCTGAGTGGACGACGGTGTGAGCGAGAAGTGGGTGTGCACGGCGAGCCATCGGCCCTCGCGCCTCGCGAGGACGACCGTGAGCCGCCCCGGCCGCGGGAACGTCGTGCCGTCGGGACGCACGCCGCGCGAGTCCCACGGGGCCGCGACCCAGGCCTGGTCGCCCTGGACCGCGCCGCGCGCCTCGTCGATCCGGATCGTGAAGTCGCGAATGTTCGGCCAGACGCGGCGCCACTGGCGCTCCATGATCCGGTCCACGCCCTCGACGAAGTCGGCGACCGTGCCGAAGGCGATCGTGTCGGGAGCGCACAGCCGGCGTCCGCCGTCGAAGTCGCGCGCCCTGACGCACGCCTGAAGGGCGCCTAGCCACTCGCGCACCTGCGCGAAGCCGTCGCGGTCCGTCTCGAGCCGGCGGGCGATCTCGAGGAGATTGCCGTCGGGGTCGCGCAGATAGATCGACTCGATCGGGCCGAGCGCGCCCGTCCGCTTGACGGGCCCCTCGAGCAACGGGACGCCGTTCTCGGCGAGACGCCCGACCCACGTCTGGAGAGGCTCGTCCGTCAGGAAGCAGAGGTCGCCAGATCCGGGGGTTGGCCGCTCCGCCTTCGGCTCGAACTCCTGCCCGGTCCCGTGCAGGTTGATCTTCTGCGATCCGAACCGGAGCGCGAGCCGTCCCTGCCCGAAGGTCACCATCTCCATACCGAGGACCCGGCGGTAGAAATCGCACGTCGCCGCGGGATCGCGGACGGTCAGCACCAGGTGGTCCAGGCGATCGAGCATCATCGGGCCGTGTCGCAGTTCAGCGCGTGCGTGGCGCCCATCGCCTCAGTCCATCGCGAGCGCCGGGTCCTGGGCGATCTCGTTCCACGCGACCATGCCCGTGCCGGAGCGCCAGGCGATCGCGGGCATGTAGGCGAGCACGTCCGCAGGGCCGCGGGTCATGGCGAGAACGAGGAACCAGGAGAGGAGCTCGGCGGTTCCGCCGGAGCCCGCCGCCTCCATGCGTTCGAGCGTGCACTCGGCGAGGAGCGTCTCGTGGTCGCCCTTCGCGAGCAAGTCGAGGAACCACCGGTCGAATTCCTCGTCGATCCAGAAGTAGCGCGGTCCACCCGGCTCGTGGGAGAGCCCGCCCGTGGCGATCACGGCGATGCGATCGTCACCGGGATAGGCCCGGAGGACGTCGCGCAGGACGGTGCCCACGTGGTAGGCGCGCTCCGGCGCCGGCAGCGGCGGCACGGTGCAGTTCATCCCGACCGGGACGAGCCTGAACCTCGCGTCGGGGTTCAGGTAGTGGGTGGGCACCGAGATCCCGTCGTCGAACTGCATCCGGCGCAGCCAGGCGAACTGGAGGTGCCGGCGCGCCCCCTCGTTGACGATCCACCGCGCCAGCGCGGGGTGGCCGGGGACGCGGTACTTCTCCATGCCCACCCACTCGTCGAACCAATCGGCCGGGCCGGTGTGCTCGTCGCCGATGCCGACGGCGTACTCAGGAATGTTGTTGATCGGCCAGTTGAGCAGGTGGTCGTTGGTGAACATCACGAGCACGTCGGGGCGCGCGGCCTCGAGGCGCCGTCGCATCTCTGCCGTGGCCCCGAGGGCGAGCTGCTGGTGCGCCTCGGGCGCGCGCGTGAACCAGCCGGTGAGACCAGGAGAGTGAGTCATGGCCATCGCCGCGACGATCCTCGCCATCGCCTACGTGCCCTCCAGTCGCGCCTCCAGCGCCATCGCCCTCGCCGTCTCCTCCGGGAAGGCGCGCTTGTAGCACTCCAGCGCCGCGCTCGCGTTGGTGTTCTGGGCGGCGCCGAAGAACAGGCGCAGGATCTGCGGGACATAGTACTGGTGAACGCCGAGGTCCATGAGCCGTTTCGGGTCTCGGTCACGGATCGCCTCGTACTCCGCGCGGCTCAGGCCGAACTCCGTCGCGATCCCCCGGAGATCCGTGAGCCAGCGCGCCCGAAGCGCGGGGTCGCGCCGGACGTAGAACATCATCTCGTTGGTCGGCAGCGTCTTGTCGCAGCGTTCGACGTTACCCATCGGACACGCCCCTCAGGATCTTCGGATTCGCCTTGATGAACATGATGACGCAGCGCTCGTTCCGGAGATTGCGCACGTCGTGGGGGACGTTGCTCGGGAACTTCACGACGGACCCGCCGGGCACCACGACCTCCTCGCCCGCGATGTTCATGTTCGCGGTGCCCTCGAGCACGAAAATCGCTTCTTCCTCCCGGGGGTGCGTGTGCATGACGGTGGATTGTCCCGGCTCGTAGCAGGCGATCTCGGACCAGAGCTGTTCCGTCTTGAAGAGCATCTTCCGCACGCGCTTGTCGGGCGCGAAGGCCTTGAGCGCGTGGAGATCGAACACCTGCGCGACCCTCGTCGTCGCGGCGACAGCGACCTCGTCGTCCATGGCGGCCTCCTCCGTGAGCGGCTCAAGTGTACTTCATGGCCGGCTCCTCTTGACGGCGTCGACGACGGCGTCCAGATGCGCCTCCGGCACGTCGAGCGGCAGCACGCACCCGGGAGCCACGATCACGCCGCGGCCGCCGGTCTGGCGGACGGCGTCGTCCACCTCGTCGGCGATCGCGCGGACGGGACCGCGGCGGAGCGTCTCCCACTCGCTGAGGCCGCCGACGGCCGCGCCCGCGAAGCGGCGGCGCGCGGCGCCGAGCGTGGGCGGCGTCAGCCGGTCGTGCCAGTTGATCGCGTGGACGGGGAGCGCCGCCAGCTCGTCGAAGGCGATCTCGCGGCCGTGGATATGCAGTAGCGTGAGCGTCGCCCGTCCTGCGACGGCCTCGACGAGGCGGCGGGTGTATGGCAGCTCGAACCGCGCCAGCGCCTCCGCGGCGAGCGCCTCGCGGGTCGCCGTCTGGGTCGCGACGAAGAGCCCGTCCGCGCCCGCGTCCAACGCCGCATTCGCGTAGCGCGTCATCGTCCGGGTGATCGTCTCGAGCGCGCCCTCGACCGCGGCAGGCGCCGCGCGCAGGTCGTCGCGCAGCCGGTCGCCGGCGAGCTTCTTCGCGATCGTCAGCGGCGTGAAGATGGTGTGGAGCACCGGCGCGTCGTCGTGCCGCCCGCGGACGATGAGGCGCACCGCCTCGAGCTCGCGGCCCAGCGCGCCGCCGCCGGGGTCGAGCTCGCGCACGCGCGCCCAGTCCGCCGCGGCCCTGACGGCGTGCTCGACGCACTGCTTGGCGCCGCTCGGCGCGCCGGTGTCGGCGACCCGGCACCCCCAGTCCTCGACGCAGTAGACGCCGCTCGACATGACCTTGACGAGGTCGAGGTCGAACCGCCGGTGGAAGCTGAGCATCGCCTCCGCGAGACCCTTGGCCGTGTGGTCGACGTCGGGCGCGTGGCGCCAGAACGCGACGGGTGGACGATCGATCGGCTGCCCTCCGAGGGCGGCGACGACGCGCTCGCGCTTCGTCATGCGGGGAGTCTACCACCGCCGTCGCGAGGCGAGCGCGTGAGCGGCACGGCGCCCCGCGCTTGACTTCTCCGTGCTTTGGCCCGACATTTAGCCGCACCACGGGGAGGCTCGCGATAAGACGACACCGCGTTCTCGGAGTGCTTGCGACCATCGTGGTCTTCGCGACGGCGGCGCCGGCCACGGCGCAGCAGGCGCCGATCAGGATCGGGGAGATCAACTCGTTCAGCGGCATCGGCGCACCGTTCACCGGACCGTACCGGCAGGCGGTCGAGATGGCGGTCGACGAGGTCAACGCGAAGGGCGGTGTGCTCGGCCGCAAGATCGAGGTCATCTTCCGCGACGACAAGGGCCAGCCCGCCGAGGCCCAGAAGCACGCGCAGGAGCTGGTGGCGTCGGAGAAGGTCGCCCTGATCTCGGGAACGTTCCTGTCGAACGTCGGCCTCGCGGTCTCGGACTGGGCGAAGCAGAACAAGGTCCTCTTCGTCGCGGCGGAGCCGCTCACCGAGGCGCTCACGTGGGCGAAGGGTCACGACTACGTCTTCAGGGTGCGCCCCAACACGTACGAGCAGGGGCGCATGCTCGCCGAGAAGGCGGCCAAGCTCAAGCCCACGAGGTGGGCCGCGATCGGACCGAATTATGAGTACGGCAAACGGGCATGGGAGACGTTCCGCGACCGCCTGAAAGAGCTCCGGCCCGACGTGCAGATCGTCGGTGAGCACTGGCCGACGCTCGGCAAGATCGAGCCGAGCCAGTTCGTGACGGCGATCCTCGCGCAGAGCCCCGACGCGCTCTACGTCTCGCTCTTCGGCAGCGACTGGATCGCGTTCGTCCGAGAGGCGGACAAGCGGGGCGTCTTCAAGAAGATGTTCGTCGTCGGCATCCTGCTCGGCGAGCCCGAGTACATCGATCCGCTCAAGCTCGAGGCGCCCGAGGGCATGCTCGTCACGGGCTACCCCTGGTACGACATCCAGCTGCCCGCGCACAGGGAGTTCGTCGCCAAGTTCATGAAGCGCACGGACAAGAACCCGGTGCTCGGCTCGCTGGTCGGCTACGTCACGTACCTCTCGATCGCCGAGGCGATCCGGAAGGCGGGCTCGACGGACACCGACAAGCTCGTCGCCGCGTTCCGCGGGCTCACGGTCGAGACGCCGATCGGACCGATCAGCTTCCGCGCGTCAGACGGTCAGTCGACGATGGGTGCGTGGGTCGGCACGACCAAGCTCGACGCCAAGCGCGGCGTCGGGATCATCGTCAACTACGAGTACATCGCGGGCGACAGAGTCCTGCCCTCGGACGACGAAGTGAAGAAGATGCGCACGGGGAACTAGCGCACGGAGCGGGCAGGCGGCGGGGCCCGGGCGGGGTCCGGCGACCACGCGCTCTGGCGCGCGGCGGGCCGCGGCGGTGTTCCAGGCAACGCCTAGCGCGCAGCCGCGGTCGGCGCGAACGGGTCTTCGGACCCCACCCGGGCCCCGCCGCCTGCCCGACTCCCCGTCGCCTCTTGCCACATGTCCCCGTCGCTGATTCTGATCCAGCTGCTGTCGGGCCTGGCGCACGCGATGGTGCTCTTCCTCATCGCCTCCGGGCTCTCGCTCATCTTCGGCGTCACCCGCATCGTCAACTTCGCCCACGGCTCCTTCTACATGCTCGCCGCGTACCTCACCTACACGCTCACCGCGACGCTGCCGCTCGGCGTGGCGGCGTTCTACGTCGCCGTGCCGCTCGCCGCGGCGTTCGTCGGCCTCGCGGGCCTCGGCGTCGAGGTGGTCCTCCTGCGGCGCGTGTACCGGGCGCCCGAGCTCTATCAGCTCCTCCTCACGTTCGCGCTGGTGCTGGTGATCGCCGACGGCGTGAAGTTCTTCTGGGGCAGCGAGAACCTGACGGGGCCGGCCGCGCCGGGGCTCGCGGGCTCGGTCCCGGTTGCCGGCCAGCTCTTCCCGACGTACGACCTCGCGCTGATCGCGCTGGGGCCGCTCGTCGCCGCCGCCCTCTGGTGGCTCTTCTATCGGACGCGGTGGGGCGTCCTGATCCGCGCGGCGACGCAGGACCGCGAGATGGTCGCCGTGCTGGGCGTCGATCAGGCGCGGCTCTTCACCTCGGTGTTCGTCCTCGGCTCGTTCCTCGCGGGGCTGGGCGGAGCGCTCCAGGTCCCGCGGCAGGCGCTGACCAACGTGATGGACACGTCGATCATCACCGAGGCGTTCGTCGTGGTCGTCGTCGGCGGCATGGGCTCGGTCCCCGGTGCGCTGCTCGCCGCGGTCGTCATCGGCGTCATCGACGCGTTCGGCGTCCTCGTGCTCCCCAGGGCGTCGCTCGTCATGATGTTCGTCGTGATGGCGGTCATCCTGATCGTGCGGCCGTGGGGGTTGCTCGGGCGGCCCCCCGCCCAGCCGCGGACCGCAGGTGGCGCCATCGTCACGGCGAGCGCTCTCCGCGTGCCGCGATCGTGGATGGCTGCCGTCGTAGCCCTGCTGATCGTCGTGCCGCCCGTGCTGCCGACGTTCCACGTCTGGGTGCTGGTCGAGATCCTCGCCTTCGCCCTGTTCGCCGCGAGCCTCCACCTCCTGATGGGAACGGGCGGGATGGTGTCGTTCGGCCACGCGGCCAGCTTCGGACTCGGCGCCTACGGCGCGGCGCTCTGCGTGACGTGGGCGAAGGCGCCGATGCTCGTGGCACTCGCCGCGGCGCCCCTCGCGGCGGCCGTGTGCGCCGCCCTCTACGGTTACTTCTGCGTGCGCCTGTCCTCGATCTACTTCGCGATGCTCACGCTCGCCTTCGCCCAGATCGCCTTTGCGATCGTCCACCAGTGGTACGACGTCACGGGCGGCGACAACGGCCTGCTCGGCATCTGGCCCGCCCCGTGGCTGGCGGGGCCGCTCGCCTACTACTACCTGGCGCTCGCGAGCTGCGGCGGCGGGATCGCCCTCCTCGCGCTGGTCGAGCGGGCGCCGTTCGGCCTCACGCTCCGGGCCGCGCGAGACCATGCCCCGCGGGCGGAGACGGTCGGGATCAACATCCGGCTCCACCAGTGGCTGGCGTTCATCGTCGCGGGCTTCTTCGGCGGTCTCGCCGGCGGGACGTTCGTGTTTCTGAAGGGCAGCGTCTTCCCCGATTACCTGGCCGTGCCGATGTCGGTGGAGCCGCTCGTGATGGTGCTGCTCGGCGGCGTGCAGGCGCTGGCCGGCGCGCCAGTGGGCGCGGCGGTCTACAAGCTCCTCGACACGGTGGCGACGAGGTACACGGACTACTGGCAGCTCGTCCTCGGCGCCATCCTGATCCTGCTCGTGCTGGTCTTTCCGCGCGGGATTCTCGGAGTGGTCGGAGACCGTCGTCGTGCCTGAGCCGCTGCTCCGGGTGCGTGACGTCCGCAAAGCGTTCGGCGGCGTCCGCGCGGTGGACGGCGTGAGCTTCGATCTGGCGCGCGGTGAGATCCGTGCGCTGATCGGCCCGAACGGCGCCGGCAAGTCGACGTTCTTCAACATCCTCGCCGGCCAGCTCCGCGCCGACGGCGGCGCGGTCGCGTACCGCGGGGAGCAGATCCTCGGGCTGGCGCCCTACGTCATCTGGCGGCGAGGCGTGAGCCGCACGTTCCAGATCACCGCGACCTTCGCGACGCTCAGCGCGCTCGAGAACGTGCGGGTCGCACGCCTCTCGCACACCGGCGACAGCCGGATGCTCCGGCGGCCGGCGGACGGCCTCGAGGTCGAGCGGTCGCTGGCGCTCCTCGAGCAGGTGGGGCTGGCCGACCAGGCCGTGCGGCCCGCGGGCGTGCTCGCCTACGGCGACCTGAAGAAGCTCGAGCTGGCGATCGCGCTCGCGAACGACCCCGAGCTCCTGCTCCTCGACGAGCCGACGGCAGGCATGGCTCCAGCGGAGCGCGGCGCGCTCATGGCGCTCACCGCGTCGATCGCGCGCGAGCGGACGCTGACGGTGCTCTTCACCGAGCACGACATGGACGTCGTCTTCGCGATCGCGGGGCGCATCATGGTGCTGCACCAGGGGCGCGTCATCGCCGACGGCGCGCCGGACGAGGTGCGCGCCGACCCGGAGGTCCAGGCCGTGTACCTGGGGGAGGAGACGTGGACGACGTGATGCTGGAGCTCCGCCAGGTCCACGCCTACTATGGTCGGAGCCACGTGCTGTACGGCGTGGACCTCGCGGCGCGGGAAGGGGAGGTCGTCTCGCTGCTCGGCCGGAACGGCGCCGGCAAGACGACGACGCTCAAGTCCATCGTCGGGCTGGTGGACGTGACGGGAGGCGAGATCCTGTACGAGGGACGGTCGCTGCGCGGGCTCCGCACCCACGAGATCTCGCGCCTGGGCATCGGCTTGGTGCCGGAGGACCGGCGGATCTTCGGCGACCTCACGGTGGTCGAGAACCTGAGGGTCGGCGAGCGGCCCGGCGGCGGGTGGACGGTCGAGCGCGTCTTCGGGCTCTTCCCGAAGCTCCGGGAGCTCGGCGGCCAGCGCGGCGCGAGCCTCTCCGGCGGCGAGCAGCAGATGCTGACGATCGCGCGGACGCTGATGACCAGCCCGCGGCTGCTCCTGCTGGACGAGCCGTCGGAGGGCCTCGCGCCGGTGGTCGTGCGCGCGCTCGCGGAGAACATCGCGGCCCTCAAGGGCAGCGGGCTCACGATTCTCTTGTCCGAGCAGAACGTGAAGTTCGCCCGGCGGCTCGCGGACCGCGCGTACATCATCGAGAAAGGGCAGATCCGGTTCGAGGGCTCGTTCGGGCATCTCGACGCCAACGAGTCTCTACGGAGGGCGTACCTCAGCGTATGAAGACGCTCATTCGAAACATCGGAGCCCTGGTCAGCGGAGACATTCGGCGACCTATCCTCGAGGGCGACTCGCTGCTGATCCGGGACGGGAAGATCGCTCGGGTCGGCGATGGGCTCGACGACGACGCGGACACGGTGATCGACGCCAAGGGAACGACCGTCATGCCGGGCCTCATCGACTCTCACGTTCACCCGGTGTTCGGCGACTTCACGCCGCGCCAGCGCACGGTGGACTTCATCGACTCGATGATGAACGGCGGTGTCACGACCGCGATCTCGGCGGGCGAGGTGCACCTCCCCGGGCGCCCGAGGGATGTCGTGGGGCTCAAGGCGCTCGCGATCGTCGCGGCGAAGGCGTATGCGAACTTCCGGCCTGGCGGCGTGAAGGTCCACGCGGGCGCGCCCATCCTCGAGCTCGGCATGGTCGAGAACGACTTCGCCGAGATGGCCGCGGCGGGTGTGCGACTCGTCGGCGAGATCGGGCTCGGCTCGGTCAGGTCCGGCAAGGACGCGGCGCCCATGGTCCGCTGGGCCAAGACGCACGGGATGACGGTGACCATCCATACGGGCGGCCCCTCGATCGCCGGCTCGAGCCCCATCAACGCCGACGTCGTCCTCGAAGCGGCTCCCGACGTCGTCGGCCACATCAACGGCGGGACCACCTCGATGACGCCCGCCGAGATCGAGCGGCTCGTCGCCACCGACATGGCCCTCGAGATCGTCCAGTGCGGGAACATGAAGACCGCGCTCCACACGCTCCGCGTCGCGACCGCCGCGCGCGCCACGCACCGGATCATCATCGGCAACGACGCGCCCTCGGGCACGGGCGTCATCCCGCTCGGCGTGCTCCGGACGCTCGCGCTGCTCGCGGCCCTCGGCGGCATGCCACCGGCCGAGGCGGTCGCGTGCGCCACGGGCAACACCGCGCGCGTCTACAAGCTCGGCGTCGGGACGCTTGCGGAGGGCCGGGAGGCCGACCTCGTCGTCTGCGACGCGCCGACGGGCTCCGTGGGCACGGACGCGCTGTCGGCGCTCGCGGCCGGCGACCTCCCCGGGATCTCGATGGTCCTGATCGACGGCAAGGTCACGATCGGCCGGAGCCGCAACACGCCGCCCGCCGCGCGCGCGGCGGAGGTCGTCAAAGGCCACGGGGCCGCGGTCGGAGGACACTGAGCATGCGCGTCGAGCCCCTCCGCGGCTATCGCTACGCCATCGGCACGAGCCGCGACGTGTCGCCGGTCGTGGCGCCGCCGTACGACCAGATCAGCCCTGCGACCCAGGAGCGGCTCTACGCGATGAGCCCGGAGAACATCGTGCGCGTGACGTATCCGAGGGATGACCGCCCGAACGCGGGTGCTCCGGCGCGCCCGACGGCGAATCAGAAGGACAAGTACGCTCGCGCGCGCGAGGTCCTCGACGGTTGGCTGGCGCGCGGCGTCTGGCGGCGCGAGGACCGTCCCGCGATCTATCCCTACATCCAGACCTACCGTGTCGGCGGCCAGTCCGTGACGCGGCAAGGCTTCGTCGCGCTGGGCGAGGCGAGCGACTACACGCGTGGCGTGGTGCTCCCGCACGAGCGGACGCACGCGGGGCCGAAGAAGGACCGCCTGGACCTCCTCGAGGCGACACGCGCCGACGTCGGGCTCCTCTTCATGCTGGTGAGCGACCCCGGGGGCGAGCTCCTGCGCGCCACGGCGCCCTCGGGCGAGCCGGTCGCCGAGGCACGCGACCTCCAGGGCGAGCTCCACCGCCTCTGGCGAATCACGGACGAGGCGTGCATCGCGCGCGTGCAGAAGCTGATGGAGCCGCGCCAGGCCATCATCGCCGACGGGCACCACCGGTACGAGACGGCTGTCGCGTACGCGCGGCGCCACCCGGAGGCGACGGAGAAGCTCATGGCGTTCTTCACGCTCGAGGCGCCAGGGCTCACGATCTTCCCGAATCACCGACTCGTCCACAACGTCGCGAGCTTCGATTTCGACGATCTCATGGATGCTGCGCGCGGGTGGTTCGACGCGGGGCCGCTTCCCGACCCGCTCGCCTTCCGCCCGGCGAACCGGGTGATCGGCGTCGTCTCCGGTTCCGACGCGGCGACGCTCACACTCCGTGCCGAGCGGTTCGACCTGGTCGCGTGGCCGCCAGGCACGTCGCGCGCCTGGCGCGAGCTCGCGGTGTCGATCCTCCACGAGGGGCTCCTCAAGCCGCTCCTCGGGATCACCGACGCCAGGCTCGACGCCAGGAGCCACGTGGACTACACGGCGGACCAGGCGGAGGCGGTCCGTCTCGCGCGCGCGGGCACGTACCAGGCCGCCTTCCTCATCGCGCCGCCGACGCCCGAGGAGCTCCAGAAGGTGGTGCGCGGCGGCGAGCTGCTGCCGCAGAAGTCCACGCACTTCTACCCGAAGCTCCTGGACGGGCTCGTGTTCTACCGGCTGAGGGAGTGACCAGCGAAGGAGGGGCGCTCGATGGTGAACATCCGCAAGCTCGTGACCGTCGTCGAGGAGATCCTGACCGACGGCGGGCGTCCGGCGAAGCGCCCGGTGCGCAAGGTGGCGACGGTCGCCGTCATCGAGAACCCGTTCGCCGGGAAGTTCGTCGAGGACCTCACGCCGCTCGTCGACGCGGGGGAGGAGCTCGGTGCGCTGCTCGCGAAGAAGGCCATCGAGGCGCTCGGCGCTCCCGCCGAGTCCTACGGGAAGGCCGCGATCGTCGGCGAGGCGGGTGAGTACGAGCACGCCGCCGCGCTGCTCCACCCCAAGCTCGGCGCGCCGCTCCGCGCGGCCGTGGCCGGTGGCAAGGCGATCATCCCGTCGGCGAAAAAGCTCGGGGGCCCCGGGACGACGATCGACGTCCCCCTGCACTTCAAGGACGCGGCGTTCGTGCGCACCCACTACGACGCGATGGAGGTGCGGCTCCACGACGCGCCGCGCGCCAACGAGATCGTGCTCGCGATCGCCGTGACGGACGGCGGCCGGCCCCACCCGCGCGTGGGCGGCCTCACCAAGGACGAAGCCAAGAAGGAGGACGGCCTGCGATGAGGCACGGGCTCCGCATCCCCTCGTTTGCCCTCGGGCCCCGGACGGCCACGCTCGAGGAGATGGGGCGGTACCTCCGCCGCGCCGAGGACCTGGGCTTCGACTGCGCCGTTTCGATCGACCACCTGCTGCGCACGCCGCCCGCGTACGCGTGCACGTGGCTCGAGCCGATCGCGCTCCTGTCGGCGCTGGCCGGTGTGACGCGCACGCTGAAGCTCGGGACGATGGTCCTCGTCCTGCCGCTCCGCAACCCCGTCTACTTCGCCAAGGAGTGGGCGACCCTCGACCTCCTCTCGGGCGGGCGGTCGATCCTGGGCATCGGCGTCGGCTGGCACGAGGAGGAGTTCGCGCTGATGGGCGTGCCCCACCGCGAGCGCGGACCGCGGATGAACGAGGCGATCGAGGTGCTGAAGGCGCTGTGGGCCGGCGACCACGTGACCTACGAGGGCAAGTACTACCGCGTTCGAAACCTTACGATCGACCCGAAGCCCGTCCGGAGGCCGCACCCGCCGATCTGGATCGGCGGGGGATCGCAGCCCTTCGAGAAGGTCTACGGCCAGACCGTGACGAACATCGATCCGGTGCTGCGGCGGATTGCGAAGTACGCCGACACCTGGGTGCCGCACTCCTCCGCGACGCCCGAGATGGTGAAGGGGGACTGGGAGAAGGTGCAGCGCTTTGCGCGGGACGTCGGACGTGACCCGAGAACGATCGGTCGCGTCTACTCGAACTTCATCTGGGTGCTTCAGAAGGGCGAAAAACCGGAGTCCGCGACCCCGCACTTCTCCGTCTACTCGGGCATGGACCTCGACTACTGGCGGACGCACTACCTGCTCGGTGAAGCCGAGGAGCTCGCGGAGCGGATCAGCGCGCGGATCGAGGCGCTCGACGGCGGGGTGGACACGATCGTGCTGAACCCGCTCAACTGGGGGATGGAGCAGCTCGAGCTGATCGCGGGCGACGTGCTGCCGCGCGTTCGAGGCGGCGCCTGATCCGCTACACGGGCGCCCGGGTCAAGCGCGTCGAGGATCCCCGCCTGCTGCGGGGCCGCGGCCGCTACCTCGACGACATCGTCCTCCCGCGGATGGTGTCACTCGCCTTCGTGAGGAGCCCTCACGCCCACGCGGCGATCCGCCGGGTGGACGCGAGCACGGCGCGCCGCCTCGACGGCGTCCTGGGCGTCTTCACCGCCGACGACCTGCGTGCGCTCGCCCGGTCGCTCCAGCCTCGGCTCGAGGGCGACGGGTTCACGCCGACCGCGTGGCCCGCGCTCGCCGACGGCCGCGTCAACTTCTGCGGCGAGGCGGTCGCCGCGGTCGTGGCGACGAGTGGCTACGTCGCTGCCGACGCGCGCGAGCTCGTCCGGGTCGAGTACGAGCCGCTCCCGGTGCTCGCGTCGATCGACGCCGCGCTCGCGGCGGACCGTGTCCTCTTCCGCCGCCGCCACCGCCAGGGCGACGTCGATGGCGCGCTCACGAACGCGCCGCTGGTTCTGCGCGAGACGTTCGAGCACGCGCGGTGCGCGCCGTCGCCGCTCGAGCCGCGCGGTGTCCTCGCCGACTGGGATGGCGAGACGCTCACGGTGTGGGCGTCCACCCAGACGCCCTCCGTCCTCCAGACGGCCCTCGCGGCGGTGCTCGACCTTCCGTCGACGCGTGTGAGGATCCTGGTCCCCGACGTCGGCGGCGGCTTCGGCCTCAAGAGCCACGTCTTTCCCGAGGACGTCGCGGTCGCCGCGATCGCCCGCCAGCTCGGGCGGCCGGTGAAGTGGGTAGAGGAGCGGCGTGAGAGCCTCGCCGCGGCGTCGCAGGCCCGCGCCCAGCGCATGGACGTCGAGGTCGCGGTCGGACGTGACGGCGTGCTCCTCGGCCTGCGCGCGCGCGCCGTCTCCGACGGTGGGGCCTATCACATTTACCCGCTCACCGGCGCCCTCGAGCCGCTCGGCAGCCTGGGAATCTTGCCCGGGCCGTACCGGACGTCGGTCTACGAGTACGAGGCGGTCACCGTCGCGACTCACAAGCCGCCGCTCGGCGCCTACCGCGGCGTCGGCATGACCATGGGCGCCTTCGTCATGGAGCGCCTCCTGGACACGGTGGCCGAGCGCCTCGGGCTCGATCCCACCGAGGTGCGGCGGCGCAACTTGATCCCGCGCGAGGCGTACCCGTTCACCTCGGCGAGCGGGATGACGTACGACAGCGGCGATTTCCCCAAGGCGCTCGAGCAAGTCCTGGCGGAGGTGGATTATGGCGGGCTCCGCCTCGAGCAGGCGGCGGCGCGCGCCGCCGGGCGCCTCATCGGCGTCGGCATCGCCTGCTACACGGAGTACACGGGCATGGGCGCCGAGGTCTTCCGCCGGCGAGGGATGTCGGACGTGCCGGGCATCGAAGCCGCCACGGTGACGATGGACGCTGACGGGACGGTGAGCTGCGCGACGAGCTTCCCGTCCCAGGGGCAGGGCCACGCGACGACGATCACCCAGCTCGTCGCCGACCGGCTCGGCGTTCCGATGAAATCGGTCCGCGTGCTTCCGGTCGATACGCTCGCCGCCCCGCGCGGGAGCGGCACCTTCGGAAGCCGTGGCGCCGTGTCGATGGCGGGCAGCGCGGCCGCCGCCGCGGACCGGCTGCGCGAGAAGCTCCAGGCGCTCGCCGGCCATCTCCTGGAGGCGAGCCCAGCCGACGTTGCGGTCGAGGAGGGACGCGCCTCGGTGCGTGGCTTCCCCGATCGCGCCGTGACGCTCGCCGAGGTCGCGCGCCTCGCGTACTGGCTGCCGCGCGGCGGCCTGCCGGGCGGGCTCGAGCCCGGCCTCGAGGCGACGGTGTACTTCAACCCGCCGGGGCCGACGTTCTCCGGTGCCGTGCACGTGGCCGTCGTCGAAGTCGACCCGGAGACTGGACGTGTGGCGATCAGGCGGTACGCCCTGGTCGAGGACTGCGGCCCCGTGATCAATCCCATGATCGTCGACGGCCAGGTCCACGGCGCGGTCGCACAGGGGATCGGCGAGGCGCTGCTCGAGCGCGTCGTGTACGACGACGGCGGCCAGCTCCTCACGGGGACGCTCATGGACTATGCGCTCCCGCGCGCGGACGACATCCCGGCCTTCGAGATCAGCCACCTTGAGACGCCGTCGCCCCTGATGCCGGGTGGCCTCAAGGGCATGGGCGAGGGGGGCACGATCGGCGCCCCGGCCGCGATCGCCAACGCCGTCGCGGACGCCGTCCGCGGCCTCGGGGTGCGGGTGACCCAGCTACCAATCCGACCAGAAATCATCATAAATTTCATCGGTAATAGACCGAGGACTTCATATTCCACCTGATGTCTTCCATTTCCTCTCGGCGGAGGTGCGACTCATGGACATGTCGCGACGAGGATTCGTTTGTGCTGTGGCGTTCGGGCTCGCGCTGGTGCTTAGCGCCACCGGCTGGGTGCAAGCGCAGTCGACGCTCGAGATCGTGAAGAAGCGCGGCAAGCTGATCGCAGGCGTGAAAACCGACTTCCCGCCCTTCGGCACGATCGACGCCGCCGGGAAGAACGTCGGCTTCGACGTCGACGTCGCGCATCGGTTCGCGAGGGCGCTCTTCAACGACGAGAACCAGGTCGAGCTGGTCGCGGTCACCTCCGGCAACCGCATTCCCTTCCTCCAGTCGGGGAAGATCGACATCATCATCGCGACGGTGACGATCACCGACGAGCGCCGCCAGGTGGTCGAGTTCTCGAACCCGTACTTCATGTCCGGTTCGCTCTTGCTCGTGCCCAAGACGTCGACGGTCCGTGGGCTCGAGGACGTCGCGGGCAAGACTGTGGCCGTGGTCCAGGGCGCCATCCAGGACAGGGACGTGGCCGAGCTCGTGCCGAAGGCCGACCGGATCAAGTTCGGCAAGGTCTCTGAGGCCGTCCTCGCCGTCAAGGGCGGGCGCGCCGACGCCTACGTGCATGACGACATCGTCATCCTGAGCCTTGCCAAGGAGAACCCGGACCTCAAGGCCGTCGGCAAGCCCTTCGTGCCGCGCCCGTACGGCATCGCGGTGCGCAAGGGCGACACCGAGTTCATCACGTGGGTGAACGCGGAGCTCGCGCAGATGAGGAAGGACGGGACCTACGACCGGCTCTGGAAGAAGTACTTCGCCGACGTGGAGGCGAACCTCGTCAAGCCGTGACGGGCGGGCCGACCGCCTACTCGTTCGAGTGGTCCGCGATCTGGCGGGGCCTGCCGTATCTCCTCCAGGGGGCGGGCCTGACCATCCTCATCTCGGCCCTGGCCATGGTGCTGGCGGTGGCGCTGGGGCTCGTCCTCGCGGCGCTCACCCAGGTGCGGGGCGGCGTCGCGCGCCCGCTGGTGCGGGCGTACGTGGAGGTCTTCCGTAACACCCCGCTCCTGATCCAGATCTTCATCGTCTACTTCGGGCTGCCACAGCTCGGGTTGAGGTTGGCGCCCTTCGCGTCAGGGCTCGTGGCCCTCGTCGTCTACGCCGCGGCGTACAACGCCGAAATCTTCCGCGCGGGACTCGAGGCCGTACCGAAGGGCCAGCACGAGGCGGCGCGCTCGATCGGGCTCGGCGCATGGCAAGCGATGAGGTTCGTGATCGTTCCCCAAGCGATCCGGATCGCGTTCCCGGCGCTCGGCAACAACCTCGTCTCGCTCGTGAAGAACTCGTCGCTGGTCTCGACGATCGGCATGGTCGAGCTGATGTTCGTCGCCAACGACATCTCGTTCAACAACTTCCGGACGTTCGAGATCTACGGGACCACCGCGGGGCTCTACATCCTGCTCGTGATGCTCCTCACGCGCGCGCTCCACCTGGCCGAGCGCCGAATGGCCCGGGTCCGGTGAGCGCCCGCGTCGTCCTCGAGAGCCTGCCGTACCTCCTCCGCGGCACGCTCGTCACTGTCGGGCTATCGCTCGCCGTGATCGCGGTGGGCACGGCGCTCGGGCTTGTCCTGGGTGTGCTCCGCTTCGTGCCCTGGCGCCGGGTCGGGACCGCGATCGGCTGGGCCGTCGAGCTGGCCCGCGCCGTGCCGCTCCTCCTCCTGATGTTCTTCATCTTCTTCGGGCTGCCAGCGCTAGGGATCAGACTCCCCACCTTTCCCGCTGCGGTGCTCGCGATGAGCCTCTGGATGACCGTCAACACGGCTGAGGTCGTGCGGGGCGGCATCCAGTCGATCCCCGCCGGGCAGTTCGAGGCGGCGCGCTCGCTCGGTCTCGGCTGGCTCCCGACGATGCGCCACGTGATCGTCCCTCAGGCGATCCGCCGCATGATCCCGCCGTTCGTCGGCCTCTGCACGATCCTGATCAAGGACACCTCGCTGGCGGCGATCATCGGCGTCTTCGAGCTCACCCGGGCCGCGCAGGAAACCATCGAGCGTACGCTGCGCTCCTTCGAGATCTACATGGTCGCGGCCGCCATCTATTTCCTCATCTGCTTTCCGTTGACCCAGCTCGCCCGGCGGGCCGAAGCGCGCCTTCAGCGCCCGTCCTGACGTCGCTTTGCGCGCGCTCCCTCCGGTGCTATGACTGGAGAATGGGCCGTGCGCTCGAGCTGATCCGCCGGCTGGAGGCGAACGTCGGCCGCGCCCTCGTCGGCAAACCGGAGGTGGTGCGCCTCGCCGTGCTCGGCCTGGTGGCGCGTGGCCACCTCCTGATCGAGGACGTGCCGGGCGTCGGCAAGACGACGCTCGCCGCCGCGCTGGCGCGCTCCATCGGCGCAGGGTTTCAGCGCATCCAGTTCACCTCCGACATGCTTCCGTCCGACATCCTCGGTGTCTCGGTCTGGCAGCCCGAACGCAGCGACTTCGTCTTCAAGCCGGGCCCCCTCTTCACCAACATCGTGCTGGCCGACGAGATCAATCGAACAACCCCGAAGACCCAATCGAGTCTGCTGGAAGCCATGAATGAAGCGCAGGTGTCGCTCGACCACTCGACCTATCCGTTGCCGCGGCCCTTCATGGTCCTCGCCACGCAGAACCCGCTGGAATACGAGGGGACGCACCCGTTGCCCGAATCCCAGCTCGATCGGTTTCTCTTGAGAATCCGGATCGGCTACCCCGGAGTCGGCGACGAGAAGACGATCCTGCGCGGCGCCGGCGTGCCGTCGGCGGACGCGCTCGACGCGGTGCTCGGCGTCGAGGACGTGCTCCACCTCCAGGCGGAGGCCGAGCGCGTGCGCGCGGAGGAGCCGATCCTGGATTACATGCTCGCCGTCGTCGCGGCGACGCGCTCGTCCCCGCTGCTCTCGCTGGGCGTGAGCCCGCGCGGCGCGCTCGCGCTGCTCCGCGCGGCGCGGGCACGGGCGCTCGCGGACGACCGCGACTACCTTGTGCCCGACGACGTCAAGGCCCTCGCCGTCCCGGCGCTCGCCCACCGCGTGCTCGTGAGAGGCGGGACGGGCCAGCCGCGCGATCGTGGCGTCGACGCCGAGTCCGTCATCGGCACCATCGTGCGCGAGATTCCGGTGCCGCGATGACGCCCAGCCGCGACCGGCTATGCGCACGCGAGCCGCGTGGTCGAGCCGCCCCCCGCCCGGCCGCCCGTTCCCCTGTGACCCTCGCGTGACATCCGAGCGTCGGTTCGGGTGGTGGTGGCCGCGGCGCAGGCTCTGGCCCACGCGCGACGGCTGGTGGTGCCTCGGCGCCGCGCTCGGGCTCGGATTCGCGGCGATCAACACCGGGAACAATCTCCTCTACCTCCTCGTCTCGATGCTGCTCGGCCTGATCATCGTGTCGGGCGTGCTCTCCGAGCAGTCGATCCGTCGGGTCCGCGTCGAGCCCGTCCTGCCCGACGAGCTCTTCGCCGGTCAGCTCGCGCTCTTCGGAGCCCGGGTTGCGAACCGCAAGCGCTGGCGGGCCTCCTACTCGATCACCGTCGAGGGCCTGGGCGGGAGTCATCGCGCGTATCTGGCCAAGCTGGAACCGGGTGCCGAGCGGCTCATCACGTGGCAGGAGACGCCGCGGGCGCGGGGGCGCTGGCGGCTCGCGAGCTCCAAGGTCGCCACGCGCTTTCCGTTCGGTCTGTTCGTCAAGACGGCGCAGCTCGCGCCGAACAGGGAGGTCGTCGTCTACCCGGCGATCGGCCCGATCTCCGCCGACCGGCGCCGTGAGCTCGATGGGGCGGGGGGCGCCCCGGCGCCTCGGCGCGGCCGCGGCCACGGCCTCCACAATCTGCGAGAGTACCGCTTCGGCGACAACCCGCGGCTCATCCACTGGCGGTCGAGCGCGAAGTCCGCCACGCTGATGGTGCGCGAGCTGGAAGCCGACTCGGCGCTCGACACCCGCCTCGTGCTCGAGGGGACGGGGCACCGCGATCGCGAGCGGCTCGAGCGCGGCCTCGCCGAAGCGGCGTCGCTCGCCGTCCACCTCCTCCACGACGGCGCCGCGGTCGCGCTGGTCGGGCCCGACGTTCAGGTCCCGCTCGGCGGCGGGCGTGCGCAGCGCACGCGCATCCTCACGGCGCTCGCCCTGTATGAGCCCGCCGCTTCGCCTCCGCCGACGCGGGCCGAGGGCCCCCCGTCGGACTCACGGCTCCGCGAGATCCGCGTGGCGCTGGACTGAGCGTGTCGCACCTCCCGGCGCTCCGCCTCGCGACGCTCCTCCTCGCGTGCGACGGTCTCGCGGCCCTGCACCTCGCGGGGCTGGTCGGCGATGCAGGCGCCCTGGCGGCCGCCGTCGCCGTGGCCGCGACGTGGTGGAACGAGCCGCTCCGCGACCGCGTGAACGCGGTGCCGGGGCTCGGGCGCGGGCTCGTGCTCATCGCCGCGATCGCCTCGGCGCTCGACCTCGGCTACCTCGCGAGCTCGACGCTCGACGGCCTGGTGCGCCTCCTGCTCTTCCTGCTCCTCTACCGCCTCGCGATGCGTAGCGCCGTGCGCGACCTGCGCGACGTCGCGTTCCTGGCGTTCTTCATGCTGGTCGCCGCCGCGCCGTTCACCTTCGGGGTCGGCTACCTGTTCGTGTTCCTCGCGTTCCTCGTGCTGGGCACGTGGCTGCTGATGCTCTACCACGTTGCGGTCGAGTCCGAGCGGGCGATGGGCCGCCTCGATCCGCCGACGGCCGGTCTCGGCCGGGACCTCCTCGGGCTGAGCCTCGGAGCCTCGGTGGCGACGCTCGTCATCACGGCCGCGCTCTTCTTGGTGATCCCGCGCATCGGGCAGGCCGCCCTCACGCTCAGGCTCCACGCGGCCCGGATGGTCACCGGCTTCTCTGATCGCGTGCAGCTCGGATCGTTCGGCGAGATCGAGACCGACCGCGCGGTCGCCATGCGAGTACAGATCCCCGAGCAGGCGGTGGTCGAGCCCGAGCGGCTCCCGAACCTCAGGTGGCGGGGCGTGGCCCTCGACACGTACGACGGGCACGCGTGGTCCGCCGCGCGAGGCGAGCGGTCGGAGGTCTGGCGCTCGTCGACGGGCCAGTTCGAGATCGGGCGCCTCCGGGCGAGGGGACCCGTCCTCGTCCAGGAGATCTACCTCGAGCCCTTCGGCACCGACATGCTCTTCGCGGCGCCTCGCCTGCTCGGTCTCTCGCTGCGCGCCAACGCGATCGTGGTGGACGACACGGGCGGCGTCTCCGTGCCGAACGCCGCCGCGCGCTTTCGCTACATCGCGCGGTCCGAGCTCGAGTCCGCCGCGTCCGGGCGCGGAGCGCCGCTCGACGCGGCGACGCGCGCCCGGTTCCTCCAGCTCCCGCCGCTGTCGGCCCGTGTCCGGGAGCTGGCGCGAGAGGTCACGGCCGGCACGCGAGGGGCGCGGGATGCGGCGGAGGCCCTCACGTCACACCTCGCCGGCCGGTACCGGTACACGCGGGTGCTCAGGCGGACGACGGCGCTCGATCCCGTCGAGGAGTTCCTCTTCGTCCAGCGGTCGGGCAACTGTGAGTACTTCGCCGCATCGCTGGCGATCATGCTCCGGACGCTCGGCATCCCGGCGCGCGTAGTGAACGGATTCCAGCGGGGCGAGTGGAATCCCTACGGCCGGTACTTCATCGTCCGCCTCCTCGACGCGCACTCCTGGGTCGAGGCGTCCGTGGACGGCGAATGGGTGAGCTTCGATCCTTCGCCCCGCGGCGACACCGAGCCCGGGGGACCGCCCGCCGCCGTGGCGCTCTACCTCGACGCGCTGCGCGTGCGCTGGTACCGCTACGTCGTCAGCTGGAGCCTGCAGGACCAGGTCCTGGCGGCCGTGAGGCTCCATCAGGCGGCGCTCGCGTGGCGTCTCTCCGCGCCCGAGCTCCGCGACTGGCGTGCGCTTTCCCGTGAGCTTGCCGTCCTGCTGGCGCTCGTCGCGCTCGTGGCCGTGCTGCTCGTCTCCCGCCGTCGTCGCCCGGGGCGCGCTGCCGGCGCGCGGGCCGCGCTGCCGAGATTCTACGCGCGGGCGCTCTGGACACTCGGGCGCCGCGGGCTCCGCCCACACGACGGGGAAACGGCGCGAGAGTTCGCGCGGCGGGTCGAGACCGCGGTCCCGGCCTGCGCCGAGCCGCTCGCACGACTCACGGCCGCGTACGAGAGGGTGCGCTTCGGCTTGCGCCCCCTGACCCTTGAGGAAGCCGCGGCCGTGGATCAATCGGTATTGGAGTTACGCCGTTGCGGCCCGGCCTTGGGACCCCAATAACCATGATGGCGACGACGGTCGACGAGGCCTTCATGGCGACCGCCGAGGCGGCGCCCGACAACGCCTTCCTCGTGGTGCCGCCCGCCCCGGGCCGTGCCTACCACCCCGATGGGGTCGAGCTCACATACGCTCAGGCGAGGGCCGAGATCCTCAGGTTCCGCGAACTGTATGCCGCTGCGGGCTACGGCCACGGCCACCGCGTGGCGCTCCTGCTCGAGAACCGGCCCGAGTTCTTCTTCCACTATCTGGCGCTCAACGGCCTCGGGTGCAGCATCGTGCCGGTGAACCCCGATTACCGACACGACGAGATGCTCTACCAGATGGACCACTCCGACGCCGACCTCGTGATTTCGATTGCGAGCCGGGTGGCCGACCTCGAGGCCGTCGCGCGCGGGCGCACGAGGCCCCTGCCGGTCGTGAACGCCGAGGCGGTGCCCACGAACTTGCCGAAGCCCGGGCCGGCGCCCAGGCCGGGCGCGCCGGGGCTCGACACCGAGTGCAGCCTCCTCTACACCTCGGGCACGACGGGACGGCCCAAGGGCTGTATCCTGACGAACTTCTACTACCTGAACGCGGGTGCCTGGTACCGAGATCTCGGGGGACGCATCAGCTTCGAGCGGGGCCGCGACCGGATCCTCAATCCGCTGCCGCTCTTCCACATGAACTGTCAGGCGGTGACCGCGACGTGCGTCATCCTCACCGCGAACTGCTTGATCCTGCCCGAGCGCTTCAGCCCCACGCGCTGGTGGAGGGATGTGGTCGCGACACGCGCGACCGTCATCCACTACCTCGGGGTGATCCCGCCGATGCTCCTCAACCAGCCGCAGGCGCCCGACGACACACGGCACCGAGTGAAGTTCGGCATGGGCGCGGGCGTCGAGCCCCAGCTCCACGAGGACTTCGAGAAGCGGTTCGGCTTCCCGCTGATCGAGGTCTGGGGCATGACCGAGACCGGGCGCATTTACGGCGACTGCCACGAGCCGCGACAGATCGCGACCCGCGCCTTCGGTCGGCCCTTCGGCGAGTTCGAGGGCAGGGTGGTGGACGGGCACGACCGCGAGGTCCCGCACGGGACCGAAGGCGAGCTGGTCGTGCGCTGCGCCGGGCCGAACCCGCGCCGGGGATTCTTCTCGGGCTACCTCAAGAACCCCGAGGCGACCGAGCAGGCGTGGCGCGGCGGCTGGTTCCACACGGGCGACGTCGTGCGGCAGGCCGAGGGCGGCATGCTCTACTTCGTGGACCGCAAGAAGAACATCATCCGGCGCTCCGGTGAGAACATCGCCGCCGCCGAGGTGGAAGCGGCCCTCCAGGCCCACGAGGCCGTGGCCCAGGTGGCGGTTCTCGCGGTGCCGGACGAGATCCGAGAAGAAGAGGTCATGGCCTGCGTCGTGCCGATGACGGGCGTGAGCGTCGACCAGGCGCTCGCCGAGCGGCTCTTCGACTGGTGCATGGACAAGCTCGCCTATTTCAAGGCGCCCGGCTGGTTTCTCTTCGTCTCGAGCTTGCCGACCACGGGGACCCAGAAGGTGCAGAAGACACAGATCTTCCCTCGCGGCGAGGACCCGCGCCGGCGGCCCGGCGCGGTCGACCTCCGCGCGAGGAAGAAGCGGCGTTAGGGGCGACGCGTCGCCCCGTGCTAGTATCCCTCGCAATTCGACCCCGAAGGAGTCCCATGCTACGCGCCACTCTCCTCGGCACCGGTTCCCCGCCGCCCAACCCGAGGCGGCGCGGCCCGGCGACGTTGCTCTCGCTCGACGACGAGCGCTTCCTCGTGGACGCCGGGTCGGGCGTCGGCGCGCAGCTCGTCCAGGCGGGCCTGAGGCCCCACGACTGGCCGCGCATCTTCATCACCCACCACCACTCGGATCACACGATCGACCTGGGGCACCTCCTGATCACGCGCTGGATCGTCGGCCAGAACGCGCCGCTCGAGATCTGGGGGCCGGCGGGGACGCGCCGCCAAGTCGACCGGCTGCTCGACTACCTCGCGTGGGACATCGAGGTCCGCCGCGCCCACATGCACGACCGGAAGCCGCCCGAGGTCCGCGTGACGGAGATCGAAGAGGGTAAGGTGATGGAGGCCGGCGGCGTCAGGGTGAGCGCGTTCCTCGTCGAGCACGGCCCGGTGAAGCCTGCGTACGGCTTCCGCTTCGAGGGCGACGGGCGCAGCGTCGTCGTCTCCGGCGACACGCGGCCGTGCGAGAACCTCGTGCGCTGGGCGCACAAGGTCGACTGCCTCATCCACGAATGCTGCGAGATGGCGAAGACGTCGTGGTACCCCGGCTGCGGCTGGCCGACGATCGAGGACAAGATCAGGGACCTCGCCTCGTACCACACCCAGCCCGATCAGATCGGCTTGGTGGCGGAAGAGTCGCGCGCGAAGGAGCTCGTGATGACCCACCTGCTGCCCGCGTCCGACCCGGCGGAGCTTTGCGCCGCCGCCCGAAAGCACTACGCCGGGCCCGTCGTCGTCGGCGAAGACCTGATGGCGGTGTGATGCCGATCGGTCCCACCCCGACCAGCGGGCTGCGGGTGCTGGTCGTCGACGACGAGCCAGGCATCCGTCGCTTGATCCAGACGTCGCTGAAGGGCTGGGGCTACGAGGTCGTCGCGGCGTCCACGGGCGAGGAGGCGCTGGCGATCCTCGAGAGCGACGCCGCGCCGTCGCTCGCGATCCTCGACTGGACGATGCCGGGCATGGACGGCCTCGAGCTGTGCCGGAGGGTCCGCGGGCTGCCGAAGCCGATCAAACCCTACCTGATTTTCGTGACGGCGAGGGCGCGCACCCAGGACATCGTGACGGGCCTCACGGCGGGCGCCGACGACTACATCGTCAAGCCCTTCCAGCGGGATGAGCTGCACGCGCGGGTCCGCGTCGGCGAGCGACTGCTCGAGCTCCAGGCGACCCTCGCCGACCGGGTGAAAGAGCTCGAGGCCGCGCTCGCCCGCGTGAAGCTGCTCCACGGGCTCCTGCCGATCTGCTCCTACTGCAAGAAGGTCCGCGACGACCAGAACTACTGGCAGCAAGTCGAGAGCTACATCGAGGGGCACTCCGAGGCGCAGTTCACCCACGGCATCTGCCCGGAGTGCCGCACGAAGTACGTCGAGCCCGAGCTCGAGCGCCTGCGCCAGCAGCGACTCTCGGGCGAGTAGACCGTCGCGGCGGGCTTCGTCCGACCGGCTGACTTCAGCTGTGGAGCCGGTATTATCGGCGCCACCGATGTCTACTGCACGTATAATAGGAGACGCCAATTGGAGGGCCAGTATGGTCATCGATGGGGCGCTCCTGACAGAAGAGGCGCAGGCCCGCCTGTGCGAGGCCGTTCGGAGCGCGTACTCCAGCGCTGCGCGCCAGCCCGGCGGCGCGCACCCGTTCCCGGTGGGCCGCGAGCTGGCAGCCAGTCTCGGCTATCCTCTCGAGCTCCTCGACTCGATCCCCTCCGTCGCCGTGGAGGCCTTCGCGGGAGTCTCGAACGTCGCCGTCGTCGCCGAGATTCCCGCCGGCGCCCGCGTCCTCGACCTCGGCTGCGGTGCGGGGCTCGATGCGCTCATCGCGGCCGGCCGCGTCGGCGCGCGGGGGCGCGTCCTCGGGGTCGACTTCAGCGAGGCGATGCTGGCCCGCGCGCACGCCGCCGTGGCCGAGGCGGGCGCGCGCAACCTCGACGTGTGCCGCGCCGAGGCGGAGCGGTTGCCTGTGAGCGACGGCTCGATCGACGTGGCGCTCGTCAACGGCATCTTCAACCTGAACCCGGCGCGCGCCGAGATCTTCCGCGAGCTCGCGCGCGTCGTGCGGCCGGGCGGGGCGGTGTTCGCCGCCGAATTGATCCTCCATGAGCCGCTGCCCCCAACGACCCGGTTCAGCGAGGCCGACTGGTTCGCCTGAATCGCGGGAGCCAGGGAAGGCGGGGCCTTCCTCCAGGAGTTCGGGGCTGCGGGGTTCCGCGGCGCCGTGATCCTCCGGACGAGCCGGAACGCGCGCACGAAGAGCTCGAAGGTTCTCGCAGCCGATCTGCTCGCCCGTCGCTAGGCTTGTCGTCACTCTGGCGCCATCTTGGCCGGACCGCTTGAGGACTTATCGGCTCCGCTCTGCGTCATAATTCCAGGGGTTCCGGGGGGAGCCCCATGGGAAATTCGATAGTTTTCGAGATCCGAGGAGGCGCTGGCAGGCGACTTGCTAGAATGAAGTTTGGCATGGAGTGGCTGCAGCGCTTAAAGGAGCTTTGGCGTCCTGGGCAGCGGCCCCGGCTCGCACTGGCGCTGGCGGGCGGCGGGGTCATCGGCGGGATGTACGAGGTCGGCGCGATCACCGCCCTCGAGGAGCGGCTGAGCGGCCACGGCCGATTCGACATCTACGTCGGCTGCAGCTCGGGCGCAGTGGTGGCATCGCTCCTCGCCAACGGCGTGGCCGCCTCCGAGCTCTTCCGTGTCATCGACCACGACCTCGACGACCCGCTGAACTTCCGGCGCACCGCGGTCTACGCCTCGGACTCGTTCCGTCACGCCGCCGGGCGGTTCGGTCGGCTCGTCTGGGCCGTCGGCAAGAGCGCGATCAGGGGGCAGCGCATCTCGGTGCCCGACATGCTCGCCCACGCCGAGCGCGATCTGCCGGCGGGATTCTTCAGCCTCCAGCCGCTCGAGCGCTTCATGCGGGAGGCGTTCGAGAAGCGAGGGCTCCGGAACTCCTTCGCAGACATCGAGCGCACGCTCCTGATCCCGGCGATCGACCTCGATCGCGCGCAGCGCGTCGTGTTCGGCCGTGACGAGCTGCGTGACGTGCCGATCAGCGCCGCGATCGCGGCCTCCTCGGCGATCCCCGGCTTCTTCGAGCCCTACGCGATCTACGGGCGTGACTACGTCGACGGCGGCGTGGGCTTCAGCGGCCACGCGGACCTCGCCGCCGAGGCGGGCGCTCGGATCGTGGTCGTTGTGAACCCGCTCGTGCCGAACTACGAGAAGATGGCCGTCTCCCTGCGCAGCCGGGGCCTCTACTCGATCATGGAGCAGGCCGGCCGGATCTACAGCCAGAACCTGCTCCAGTTGGGCCTCTCGACGCTGCGAGTGAAGTACCCGCGGACCGAGTTCTTCCTGATCCAGCCCTCGCTGGCGGAGGCGCCGCTCTTCGGGCCCTCGATGGGCTTCGAGGCCAGTCGCGCGGCGCTTCGGTTCGGCTACGACTCCACGCGGGAGTGGCTCGACGAGCACGGCGCACGGCTGCTCAGGCGCCTGCAGCTCCAGCCCTTCGCCGTGTAAGAAAATGGGGGGCCCCGACATGGCCCCCCAAACCCCCGATGCTCCTAGGTCCCTGTCCGCGCGATGCCATCAGCGGCGGCCCCCTGCGAGCTTCGCCGAGTCCGGGAGCATCCGCAATCGGCCCATGGCGACTACGCCGAGTGCGGGGCCGATTGCGAGAGCTGCGAACGCCCACGGCCAGCCAGCCCAGCGCACGAGCGGAGGGGTCAGCCAGATCGACGCCATCGTGAGCGCGAACCCCATGCACGTCTGGGTCGTGAGGGCCGTGCCGACATAGGCTGGCGGCGAGAGCTCGGTGATCGCGGTGGAGAACTGGGCCGAGTCGGCGACGATCGTAACCCCCCACACGGCCGCGAGCCCGAGCGTGACGAGGGGCGGCCCGCCGAACGTGAGTCCGGTCACCGCGGCGCAGGTACCGGAGATCGCCATCGCGCTCATCGTGAGCGTCGTCCGTCCCCAGCGGTCGGAGACCACGCCGCCCAGCCAGCAGCCGAGCGCGCCCACCGCGATCACCAGGAACGTGGCGCCGCTCGCGTTGAGTCCCGCGTAGCTCCCGCCGCCCCGCACCCGGAGGCTCTCCGCGAGGAACACGCCGATCCACGCCCACATCGCGTAGAGCTCCCACATGTGGCCGAGGTAGCCGAAGCACGCGAGCCGCGGGCCGCGCTCCCTGAAGACCGCGAAGGCCATCCTGAGGTCGAAGCGCGCCGCGGGGAACCGATACGGCCCCTCGCGCACAAAGGCCTGGACCAACACGGCCGCGGCGGCCGCGAGCACGGAGGCGGCGCCGAGCGTTCCCCGCCACGGCAGCTCGGTCACGCCGCGGATCAGGTGAGGCGTCGCCGAGCCCACCGTGAGGGCGCCGATGAGAATCCCGATCGCGAGGCCGCGGCCCTCGCGGAACCATGTCGCCATGATCTTCATCGCCGGCGGGTACGCGCCCGCCATGCTCACGCCGGTCACGAAGCGCAGTAGCAGCGCGGGGCCGAGGCTCGACGCCCAGAGCGCGAGCGCGCCGTTCGCCGCCGCGCCGAGGACGACGGACCAGGTCATGAGCATGCGAGGCGACCAGACGTCGGGCAGGTTGCCAAGCGCGCTCGCGAGCGTGCCGACGATGAAGCCGGCCTGGACCGCGATCGTGAGCGCCGCGCTCCCGCCGTCGCCGAGGGCCCATTCGCGCCGGAGCGCGGGCAAGACCGCGGAGGCGGTGAACCAGAGGCCGAGCGCGCCGAGCTCGGCGAGCGAGAGGACGATGAGCTGCCGCCAGGCGCGCGTCACGCGTGCGCGCTACTCGATGACGCCCTTCTCGCGGAGCCGCCCGATGTCGGCGGCGGAAAGCCCGAGGTCCTTCAGGACGTTCTCGGTGTGCTCGGAGGGCAGGGGCGCGGCGCTCCGGATCGCGCCAGGCGTGTCGGAGAGCTTGATGGCGACGCCGACCTGGCGGACGCGCCCGTGCTTCGGGTGCTCGACGTCCACGATCATCCGCCGGTGGTTGAGCTGCGGGTCCCGCACCATCTCCTCGACCTCGTACACCTTGCCCACGCACACGTCGGCCTTCGTGAGGAGGGCGAACCACTCGTCGCGGTCGCGCGTCCGGATGATCGCCTCGATCTCGCGCCGCGCCGCCTCCTCCTCGGCGTTGGCGGCGCGCACGAACTGGTCGGGCTTGCGCGCGAACCGCGCGAGCTCCGGGCGGCCGATCGCCTTGCAGAAGTTCTCCCAGAGCCACGGCTCGGTGCAGCCGATCGTGAGGAGCTTGCCGTCGCGGGTCTCGTAGATCGCGTAGTAGGGGTAGGACCCCCCGAGGAACCCTTCGCCGCGCCGCGGCGCCAGGCCGTCGCTGAAGAAGAAGCGCATGTTGGGCGTCGCGGCGAGGAGCGAGACCGACGTGTCGAGGTACGCGACGTCCACGTGCTGGCCGCGCCCGGTGCGCTCTCGCGCATAGAGCGCGAGGACGATGCCGAGAGCGCCGTGCATTCCGGCGCCGGCATAGTCGGCGACGAGGTTCAGCGGGATGACGGGCTTGCGGCCAGGCTCGCCGATCAGGCCGAGGACGCCGGCGAGCGAGAGGTAGTTCATGTCGTGGGCGGGGTAGTCCCGGTACGGGCCATCCTGGCCGAAGCCCGAGAGCGAGCAGTAGACGACGCGCGGGTTCAGGTGGCCGATCGTCTCATAGTCGGCGCCGAGCCGCTTCATGACGCCCGGGCGGAAGCCTTCGACGACCACGTCGGCGCTCGCCGCGAGCCTCTTGAAGATCTCCTGCCCGTCGCCGGATTTCATGTTCAGCGTCATCGAGCGCTTGTTGCGGTTCGTGAACGTGTGGATCGTCCGGCGGACCCAGTCCTCGTCCATCTGCCGCCCGGGCTCGGGGGTCTCGATCTTCAGGACGTCTGCCCCCATGTCAGCCAGCAGCATCCCGGGGAACTCCGCCGGCGGCACTCGCGCCAGTTCGAGAATCTTGATTCCGTCGAGCACGCCCATGCGAGTCTCCTCAGTCAGGAGTGTTCGGACTCCTGCGGTTCGAGCGCGGGCTTTGCCCGCGCAACCGGTCCCCCAGCGCGGTCGCCGCGGGCGACCGCTGGGGGGTATCGGGGGGAGCGACGCCGCTCCCCCCGATGTCGATCAGTCCAGGTCGCCCGCGAGGCGCGAGGTGAGGGCGCGAATGTCGGGGATGTCCTCGAGGTGCGCGAGCTGCTCGGCGACTCCCTCGGCCTCGTCGCGCGGCAGGACGAGCGTCGCGCACGCGCGAAACTTGGCGCGGAGCGCGTCGGGGTCGAGGGGCGTGTCCGGATGCCCGCGCGCGCCGCGCGGCCCGGCCGTGAGCGTGCGCCCGTCCCGCACCCGCACGGTGACGCGGCTCCACGCGTGCTGCGCGAGCTCGTCCGGGAGCGCCGGGTCTACGACCACTGTGATGCGCTCCATGAGGTCGCGCACGGCGTGGTTCCGGACCTCGCCGTCCTCGAACGAGCGAAGGTCCACGCGTCCCTCGGCGAGCGCCGCCGCGGCGCAGAACTGCATCGAGAACTTCCGCTCGAGCGCCGTCGTCGGCCGCGTGTGAGCAAGGACGTCGGGAACGACGCGGTTCACGGCGACTTCAACAGCTGTCACATCGCGCGGCGTCAGCCCGTGAGCGGCGCGCAGGTCGAGGAGCGAGTCGATCGCCGAGTGGGTGAGGGCGCACGACGGATAGGGCTTGACCGCGATGCCCGAGGCGAGGAGCTGCCAGGCGCGGCCGAGCCCGTCCAGCGCCGGCTCGAGCCGCCGGGCGCCTCCGAACGCGGCGACGTACCCCTGCTTGCCCTCGAGCGCCGACTCGGATGCGGTCAGCCCCTCGCGGGCGAGCTGCGCGGCGAGGATCCCGTTCCGCGCCGCGTGCCCCGCATGATAGGGCTTGGTCATCGAGCCGAAGTTCTCCTTGAGCCCCGACGCGTGCGTGGCGGCGATCGCGAGGGCGTGGCGCGTCTGGATCACGTCGAGCCGCAGGAGCCGCGCCGCCGCTGCGGCGCAGCCGAGGGTACCGATCGTGGACGTCGCGTGCCAGCCGCGAGTGTAGTGCTCGGGATTGAGCGCGGCGCCGAGAGTCGCGCCGACCTCGAAGCCGACGATGTAGGCGAGCGTCACGGCGCGCCCGTCGGCCGTCTCGGCCTCTCCCGCCGCGAGGGCGGCCGCCAGCAGCGGCACGCTCGGATGCCCCATCAGCGCGAAGTTCGTGTCGTCGAAGTCGTGCGCGTGCCCGGCCGTGCCGTTGGCGAGCGCGGCCCACCCGGGGGAGGTCACGAACCGGGTGCCCACGACGGTCGCCAGGGGCGTGCCGCCCTCGGCGCGCGCGACCGCGCGGACGGCGCGCGCGGCGGGCTCGCCCGCGCCGGCGAGCATCACGCCGAGCGTATCGAGCGCGGCCAGACGCACGCGGGCGAGCGCTTCGGGCGGGCAGTCCTCGAGCGCGGTCTTGACGGCGAACTCCGCGAGCCGGGCCGTGAGGCTCACAGGGGCACGATATCATGAGTGCCAGAGCGGAGGGCGGGTGTGAGGGTCCGGTTTCTCGGATCGGGCGATGCGTTCGGCAGCGGCGGGCGGTTCCAGACGTGCATCCACGTCCAGGCGGCCGGTGCGCAGGTGCTGCTCGACTGCGGCGCCTCCTCGCTCGTCGCGATGCGCCGCTTCGGCGTGGACCCGCAGGCGATCGACGCCGTCGTCCTCTCGCACCTGCACGGTGATCACTTCGGCGGCGTGCCCTTCCTGATCCTCGACGCTCAATTCAAGCGGCGCACACGGCCGCTCACCGTGGCCGGCCCACCGGGCGTCGAGGCGCGGGTCCGCGCGACGATGGAGGTGCTGTTCCCCGGCTCGACGGCGGTCGAGCGCCGATTCGTCACGCGTTTCGTCGAGCTGGCCGACCGGCTGCCGCAGGGACTCGGGCCGTTTACCGTGACGCCGTTCCCCGTGGTGCACGCCAGCGGGGCGCCGTCGTTTGCGCTGCGCCTGGCGTGCGACGGCAAGGTGATCGCCTACTCGGGGGACACCGAGTGGACCGAGGTCCTGCTCGACGCGGCACGCGCGGCCGACCTGTTCATCGCGGAGGCGCTCTTCGTCGACAAGCGCGTCAAGTTCCACCTCGACGCGCAGACGCTGCTCGCGAACCGCGCGCGGCTCGACTGCCGCCGGCTCGTCGTGACCCACATGAGCGACGATGTGCTGGGGCGCCTCGACGAGCTCGGTGTCGAGGCGGCGGAGGACGGCCGGGAGTTCGTGGTCTGAGCGCGAGTCCGACGGGAGGATCACCCGAAGCCATCACTGTGCGTCGTGGAAGATGACGCCGAGGGTGTAGCGCGAGCCGGAGCGAACGCGGCTCACGCCGTGGCGCATCACGGCGCGGTAGTAGCCCCGCGCGCCTCGCATGGGTCGGTAGCGCGTCGTAAAAATGACGATCTCGCCCTGTTCGGTCGCCACGGCTTCGCCGCGTGACTGGGCGCGCGGCCGCGCCTCGACCAGCAAGAACTCACCGCCCGTGTAGTCCACACCCCGGCGGGAGAGGAAGCCGGTGAGCTGCAGGGGGAAGACGACGTCGCCGTAGAGGTCCTGGTGGAGACAGTTGTAGCCGCCTGCCTCGTAGTGGAGGAGGAGCGGGGTCGGCTTGGTCTGGCCGCGGCGGCGGCAGAGGGCGAGGAGCGATGGAAGATCGGGCGGGTGGCGCGTCGCGGTTCCCAGCGCGGCCTCCCACCGGTTTGCGATCGCCGCCAGGGGCGGGTAGGCATGGACGCGCAGCGCCTCGACGAGCGGCGGCAGCGGCGCGTCGAAGTACTGGTAGTCGCCCACGCCGAACTTGTAACGTGCCATCTCCACGCGGCTCCTGAAGCGGCGGTCGTCGGCGTAGAGCGCGATCAGCTCGGTGCACTCGGCGGGCGTGAGCACCGGCGGCGTCTTCGCATAGCCGAGCTCCCAGAGCGACTGCTCGATCGCCGGCCAGTCGAGCGCCGCGAGCCGGGCCTTGATGTCCGTGGCGACACTCATGCCATAATCGGGAGCGGTGAAACTCCCGAGAGCGGTGACGCTGCTCGCCGTGCTCTCCGCGCTCTCATTCCTGGCCCTCGCCGCGCTCGCCCGCGCGCAGCACATCTTCTCACTGGACTATACGGTGCAGGCGCTCGTTCAGGGTGCACGCCATCCGCTCCTCGAGTCGCCGATGCGCGCGCTCACGCTCCTCGGCTCCGGCTGGGTCCTGGCCGCGCTGAGCGCGCTCGGCTGGCTCGGTCTGTGGCGCCTCGGCCATCCGCTGGCGCGCTTCGTGCCCGCGATCGTCGCCGGCGCCGTCCTGCTCGATGTCCTGACCAAGTGGCTCGTGTCGCGTCCCCGTCCGCGCGGGGGGGACTACGGCTTCCCCAGCGGCCACGCCCTGGGCGCGGCGGTCTTCTTCGGCGCCGTCGTCTACGTGCTCTGGACGAGCGACGTCTCTCGCGCCCTCCGCTGGCTCGGCACGCTGCTCGCGTGCCTGCTCGTGCTCGGCGTCGCCGCGAGCCGGATCTACCTGAAAGTGCACTGGCTGAGTGACGTGATCGGCGGCCTCGTGGGCGGCGTGACCTACCTGCTCGTGGTCCTGCTCCTGATCGACCGGCGCCTTCGCTCCGCGAAGGCATGACGCTGGGGACCTAGCGGTACGCGTCCGGGGGCTGCCGCACCGTTTCCCAGAAGTTCGGGTCGTGACCCGGAAAGATGCGGGCGCCCGTCAGCCGCGCGATCGTCTTCAGCTTCTTGATCGAGTGGAGTGCCTGCGTCGGGTTCCAGACGACGCCGGGCACCCGTTCCTTATCGATGTGCTCCTGCCAGTAACAGGCGTCGGCGGCCAGGATCACCGGCCCGGTCTCTGGCAGCTCGACGAGCAGCGAGTGGTGGCCCGGCGTGTGGCCGTCGGTGCGCAGCGCGGTCACGCCGGGCGCGAGCTCGCTGTCGCCGTCCAGGAGCCGCCAGCGGTAGCCCGGGAGCTCGAAGTTCTTGCGGTAGT
>WNGG01000230.1_pt1 | contig 59090 bp, 52 predicted proteins | sample 5400661 | NCBI WGS metagenome assembly WNGG01 (sample SAMN13153372, study PRJNA577476) | soil metagenome | isolation source: 100 cm soil or saprolite under Garry oak tree replicate 1 | place: USA:California | collected 2016-06-15
ATCGGACGCCGCGAGTACTTCCAGGAAACCGCTCTGGCCATCGCCGCGCTGGTCTCCGACCGCGCCGCCGCGCGGTAACCACACCAGCCAGCCCGTCAGGCCAGCACGAGCCGACCCCAATCGTGCACCTACTCGTAACGGCCCGGGGAGTTCGTACCTGGCTCCCCGGTGCGCCGCGCTGTGCAAGATCGCGATGGGGATCACCATGGGCTACATGCTGATCCTGATGCTCTAGCCGGCGAACTCGTACCCGGCTTCTTCGACGGCTTCGCGCAGCGCTGTGTCGCCGGGCACCTGTTCGGCGGTGATCCGGACCTTGCCCGCGGCCACGTCGACACCGACCTCGGTGACACCGGGGAGCTTGTCTTGGCCGGAGTGGCGCTACCGGTCGTATGGCACGTGCCGCCGGACGCCTTGGGCGCGATGCCGCTGGAGTCGAACATGTAGGTGCCGTGCCCGGTGGCCCCCGCGTAGGAGCCGGTGCTGTTACCGGAAAGGATCCGGTGGGTGCCGTCCGACGACTGCGAGAAGGCGCAGGTCGTCTTATTGAGCTGCATGGGACCCCCATCGGGGGACCCGGTGGCGTTGAGCACGACCAGGTTTCCGCGGCTGAACGTGAACGTGATTGTGCGCGGGTTGCCGACGGGCAGCTTCAGGGTCCCGGTGTCGGTGAATGCCCCGGACGCCTTGACCGTCATGCTGGAGGCGTCGACGTTGCCTGTCGATGCCGTGATGACCTCGGTCGCCATCTGCGCTGATGTGGCGGGACGACCGGTACTGACGGCGGTGCTACCGCTGCTGGTGCTACTGCTGCTGGTGCAGGCGGCCAGCACGGCCGTCGCGGCGAGCAGGGGCAGCGCATAGACGATCTTGTTCATGTCAGAGCATTTCTACATTGGGTCCGGCGACGCGATCAGGCTTAGTCATGCTCACCCGGGCTGCTTGGCGTGCGGCCCGTTGAACTCCTCGAGCGGGAATTGCTGGCCTGGCTTGAGCTTGGGTATCACCAGCACGAGGTGCGAGTGGACGCGCACCTTCTGCTGGGATATCGGGGTGCCTCCCGTGGGTGGGCGGACAGCGGCTTGCGCCGCACCAGGAAGAACGAAGCTGTAGTCGTCGGTGGTCAGGGTGCCGTTGGCGATCAGGGCCAGCCCGAAGCTGACTCCGTTGGCCCCGGCAGGCACCGCGGGCGTGGTGAAGGTGGCTTGCGTCCACGTGGAGGCCGCCGCCAGCCACGGGCTTGACGTCCAGTAGGCCCAGGCTCCGTTCGTCGTCCGGTAGTACAGAGCGAACTGGCTGATCGCCGTGGATTCATACATGACGCTTATCTGGTAGCTGTTACCCGGGACCACGGTCGGCGTGCAGGCGCCCAGGTCCAGGGTGGGCAGCAGCTTGGCGTCGCCGGAACGCTCGTCAGCCACGGGTCGGTCAGGGCGTTCACGCCCGCTGCGGCCGGTGCGGGCGGGTTGACGGTCACCCCCGGCTTGAACGAGCCGCCGATCACCTGCTGAACCGTCTTCACCGTGACACCGTTGGCGGCCTGGCCGGCCAGCCAGGTCATGAACGCGTTGAAGATGGCCGGCGTGGTCGACTGATCGGCCTGGCAGTCCGCGGCCCCGATGCTGGTGCAGACGTGGTGGAAGGTGAGCATTTCCCAGCCGCCGCCGTGTGACTGGGCCTGGGTCACCTGGTTTTCCATCTCCGCGAGCGTCTCCGTCGAGTCGACCTCGTCCGGGGCGCGCAGGTAGTAGGGATCCGGCGGCGGCGTCGTCTCGGCGAGGACGCAACCGGGGCACTGGCCCTCGGGGTCGACGACGTCGCCGAGACCGCGGGCGCTGTTGTACCCGCAGGCCTTCGCGTCCGTCTCGGTCGTGTCGGCGTCGGCGAACGGGTAGGCGAAGTCGGTGGGCTGGAAGCCCCAGTTGATCAGGTTCACCCGGTCGTTGCAGATCTCCCGCTTTTGCTCGTCCGCGGCGAGCGTGGGCAGATCAGGGTGCTCGATCGTGTGCCCGCCGATCTCGTTGCCGTGCCATCTGCTGCACCTGGGCGAGCGTCAGGTAGCCGGGCTGATTGACCCATCCCGACACCGTGTAGAAGGTGCCGTGCAGGCCGAGGGACTTCATCTCCTGCTCGGCGGGCATCTGGTCGGCGTTGGAGTCGTCGAAGGTGAGCGATACCGTCACCGGCCTCGTGGCCGCCTCGGCCTTAATGAGGGGCCCCACCATCAGCCCTGCGATAAGCAGGACCGTGGCGGTTAGCGCTAGCGCCAACCGCGGGCCGCGTGTGCGCCATCCCCAATGAGGTGCAGACGCAACAGATCCATGCACAGGTTTTCCCACCCCCACATAAAAGGAACGAACCAATAGCGTTTTTACGCTACCTGCCGGTGGCGAGATGAAAAAGGCTGCGGCGGCGATAGGGCGCTCAGGCCTCTAAGCGCCGGTGAATATATTTGCGGCATCACGCCCTTGGGCGCCAGATACTCGACGCGGACGCGCGATGGGGCAGGCTCTGCCGCAGCGCGGCCCAGATGCTCGTGTCCTCGAGGCCGTAAATCCAGACATAAACGCCGCCAATTCCGGCACTTTGCGCCGCCTCGAACTTCGCCTGCGTGCTCGGCCCGTTCTCGAACCAGACCACGTGCCGGCGGCCGGATTGGTCGGCGTAGCCGAACCACGGCGACTGGCTGGCGGCATCGAAATGCGGCCGTACCCCGTACTGCTCGGACAACTGGAAGGCCTGCAGCCAGCTCACCGGCGTGCCCTGGCCCCCGACCCAGTCGTAGCCGTAGAGCGGGACGCCAAGAATGATCTTGCTTGCCGGGATCTGGGTCTTGGCGTAGCTGAGCACGGCCCAGATCCAGCCGATGGGGGCGATCGGCCCGGGCCCCGAGCCGGTCCAGTGGTAGTCATAGCCCATCAGCCGCACCTGGTCGGCAACCTGTCCTATGGCCTGGTAGTCCTGCGCGAGATTGCGCTGGTCATAGCCGCGATTGGTGGGCTTGGCGAACAGGTCGACGGACAGCACCTTGCCCTTGGCGTGCAGCGCGTCGGCCAGCTCGGTGAGGAAGGCGGTGAAGGCGCTCCGGTCGCTGGCCAGCAGGTCTTCGTAGTCGATGTCGATCCCCGCGTAGTCCTGCCGCTGCACCAGGGCGACGATCGCCGCCACGTGCCGAGCCCGCACCCTGGGGATATGCAGGATGTCGGTGATGACCGGCTGGTACACCCACTTGCCCCGGACGACGTTCGCGAGCGTGGGCACCAGCGGGATCCGCGCCGCCCGCAGGCGTGCGAGCTGCGCGTCGACCGTGGCGGCCTGCGCGGGGGCGTACTGCGGCACGATCTCGCCGCTGCTGTTCAGCCCGTATATCCAGGGTGACATCTCGCTGAACGTGCGCTGGTTCGAAAGCACCGACATCGTGCCGTACTCCATGTTCCAGTAAGGCACCGAGGCCACGACGAGGCTCTGGCTGGGCGAGTGCAGATAGATCAGACCCCCGATTATGCTGCCGAGCAGCGCAAATGCCAGCACGATGCGGTAGGCGAGCAGGCGGCGCTTTCGTCGTCTCCGGCTGGCCAGGTAAGGGAACGTAACCTGGCCAGGACGCCTGCGGACCGCATGTGTCCCGGTTCCGTTACGTGTCCCTCCAGTCGTCACGCGACCGCCCTGCGCACGAGACGCTCCACTCGCTCTTCGCGGGCCGTCCGGACGATGCCGTCAAGTGTCATGCAGTTGAACGTGAGCCGACCTCGAAACTTACTGGAGTTAAAGCACGGCTTAATTATTGGGCATTTACCGAGGCGACATGTTATCTGTTTTGCGGCCCGGAGGGTCATATGACTATCACCTCATCGCTCAATGTAGTTGAGGTGAACAATAGGTCACGCCTGCCCGCAAAATCGCCTGGACCACCCTCAGCACAATATGGGGTCAGCGATCCACTGACGGCCGCGCCCATACGCAAATCTCCTTCGAGGGTATCATTACCACGGCCCTCGATCCTGGCCAGATTTTGCCGTTCATTCACTCTAAAGCGCGGGCCGGGCGGGGACCTTACCGAACCCCGCGCAGCCGGGAGGCGAGGAGACAGAATGCCCGTAAGGCAGGCCGTGACAGTTTGCGTGCTCGGTGCGTCAATGCTGTTCCTGGCGGGCTGTACCGCGCCGCCGGGGAGCAGCCATCCGGGAGCCTCGAGAGCCGCCAGGACCCAGCCGTCGGTAAGTGCCAAGCTAGTGCCTCCCCCCGCCCGCGTGCCCGGGGGGAGAGCCAGGCCGCACGGGAGGCGCTATCCCCTGCACACCGGAATCGTGGCGACCACCTTCTGGATCGGGGAGATCTTCGATCCCCGCGCGCCAGACGGCAGCCAGGTGATCTCTACCTATGACGTGCGCTGGATGCCCCACTACGGTGGCTGCGACGGGGTCGTGACCGACGGCACCTGCCAGACGCAGCGCCGGGTGGCGGCCAACGGCTTCTTCCCGACCCGGATGACTCCGCGGGAGAATCCCTTCTACCTGGACCTGCCCTTCGACGACGTGAACAACGCGGCGGCCTTCTCCCAGCGGGCCCAGGTCATCCCGTGGGCGGACGACCGCGGCTATGCCGGGCACGCGCACGACCCCTCGTTCAGCTACATGAAGAACCGCTGGGTGAAGCTGATGCGAGATGGGAGGACGTGCTATGGCCAGATCGAAGACGCGGGCCCCGGGGTCTACGACGACTACCGGTACGTCTTCGGCACCGGCAATAGCCGTCCCGCCAGCAGGCTTTACAACGGAGCGGGCTTGGACGTCTCGCCTGCGCTGACCGGCTGCTTGGGGTTCAGCGAGCTCAACGGGGACGACAACCGCGTGGACTGGCAATTCGCGGACGCGGCCGGCGTCCCGCCGGGCCCGTGGACGAGGCTGGTGACCACCCAGGGCGTCTCGGCGTGAGGGATCCGGCTGGCGCCTCACCGCACCGGCGCGGGGCACCGGGAACTCGGCGCTCACTTTGAGCTCGCGCGTCGGCGCGACCAGCCTCGCTGGCCCAGAGCCGAGCTGGTATGGGTCTCGGCCAGCTGCGGCTTGGCCAACTGCGCGGCGAGCAGCAGCCTGAGCTTGAACCGGGCGCCGCTGTGCCCGGCTTCCGCGGCCCGGGTGTACCAGGTACGGGCCTCGTCCAGGTCCGGCGGGTCCATCCGCTCGGCGAGCAGGACCCCGAGGTCGTACTGGGCCTCGATGCGCCCGGCGTCGGCGGCAACGGTGTACCAGGCGCGGGCTTCCTCCAGCTCCGGCGGGTCCAGCAGGTCCGCAAGCAGCCGCGCGAGCCCGTACTGCGATTCGGCGTGCCCGGCCTCGGCGGACTGGGTCCACCAGGTCCGGGCCTCGGCCAGCTCGGGCGGGTCAAGCGCGGTGGCCAGCAGCCGCCCGAGGGCGTACTGGGCGCGGGTGTCCCCGGCCGCCGCGGCCTTGGTATACCAGACACGGGCCTCGGCCAGCTCGGGCGGGTCCAGCAGGTCGGCGAGCAGGACCCCGAGGTTGTTTTGCGCCTCGGTGTGCCCGGCTTCCGCGGCCCTGGTCCACCACATGCCGGCCTCGGCCAGCTCCGGCGGGTCCAGCTCGGTCGCGAGCAGCACCCCCAGGTTGTTCTGCGCCTCGGTGTGCCCGGCTTCGGCGGCCCTGGTCCACCACATGCGAGCCTTGGCAAAGTCCGGCGGATCCAGGGTGATGGCGAAGAGCTGTCCGAGGAGGACCTGGGCCTCGACATTCCCGGCTTCCGCCGCCTCGGCGAACGCGCGGGCGTCGGCCAGCGGCGGGTGGACCTGCTGCTCACGCAGCCGTCCGACTGGGTGAATGGTGGCGCCGCCGGTGGGGTCGCGCCGGGCCGGGCTCACCCACCGGCCGGTCGATTTCTCCCGCCAGGCGCGCGGCAGCGTATAGACGGCGATCGCCGCGTCAATCGTCCGCATGAACACGAAGAAGAGGCTGTAGAGGAGATACCGCGGCCGTCTCTCGACCGCCGCCACGACCAGGGTCAGCAGCAGGTCGGGCAGCAGGACGCCGAGATAGATCGTCCGCAGGCTGGTATGACTCGCGACGGCCGCATGGACCGTCGACGCCGCGGACCAGTGCAGCACCACCGGGAAAATGTCCGGCACGGCCAGGACGATGACGATCAGCGGCAGCACCAGGAAGGTCACGCTGGCGGTCAGCAGCTCCAGGAGAAGCACGCAGAGCATCGCCGACAGGAGGTCCGGGTGCAGCCGGTGACGGCGCACCGTCTGCCATAGCCCGAGCGCCCACCGTTTCGTTTGCTTGATGTAGTCGTGGACGGTATCCGGGTCCTGGGTGACCGCGATGGCGCTGACGGTGAAGCCCACCCGGCCCAGGTGCTTCCGGTAGACCTCGAAGGTCATGTTGAAGTCTTCGATGACCAGGCCGACCGGGTTGATCGTGATGTTCGGGAGCACGGTCGTGCGGTACATGCTGGCGAAGCCGGGCACGATATGGGTGGCGTTGGTCCGCCGCCAGGTCAGGCCGTACTTCAGCAGCCGCTGCGTCAGCGCGTAGATCCGGCTTCTATGGGCCGTCACCAGCCGTCCCAGGAACGACAGGCCGGGAGTGTGCCAGTTGCTGTGGGCGCACCCGGCCACCGCGACGATGTCGGGGTCGTCGAACAACGGCAGCGCCGCCTGAAAATAGCCAGGGTCGAGCCGGGTGTCGGCGTCGAGCAGGAGCACGACGCTGAACCGCTCGACCAGCCCGAAGGTGCGGATGCCCTCCTCGAGGGCGCCTGCCTTGCCGACGTTCGTGGCCGTCTCGATGACGTTGACGCCATGGCGGAGAGCCAGGTCGACCGTGCTGTCGGTGGACGCGTCCGATACGACGTGCACGTTCTCCCGCGGCACCAGCGCGGTAATGGCCGCGAGGGAGTCGTCGATGACCACCTCCTCGTTGTGCGCGGCCATCAGCACCGCGACGTCGGCGATGGTGAGGATCCTGCCGCCGCCGGAGGCAAGGGTCGAGCCGGCCAGGCCGCCGTTCGCGGCCGCCTGGATGAGCATGGCCGCGCGGCGGGCCCGGTGCGCCGCCGAGCCGGCGTTCCGCGGAAGGCGCCGGAACCGGTCCAGCGCGCCGTCGACGATCCGGAGGAATCCGACCGTTCCCCAGAGGGTGAAGTTGACGCCGAAGACCAGAACGAACATCAGCCAGGCCGGGATCACCGAAGGTCCTCCCGCAAGCCCGGTCCGGGAAGTCCGGCCGCACGGCCGGGCTTCAGGCCAGGCGGCCGCGCCAGCAGCCGCATGACAGGCTGCTGGCGGACCAGCCAGCTCCGCTCGTCAGACACGAGCACGTGGTTCGAGTGACGACGTGGGTTCACCCAGGTTCACCCGGACAGAACGGACACCCTGGCGCGGCCGGCCACCTGGTGTGCCGCGACGGCCTGGATGATGTCCGCCAGCGACCGGCTGGGCTGGAACCCGATCAGCTGCCGGGCCCGGGTGCAATCGGGCACGCGGCGCTGCATGTCCTCGAACCCCGCGCCGTAAGCAGACTCATAGGGCACGTAGGTGAGGGTGCTCGACGATCCGGTGACGGCCACCACTCGCTCGGCTAGCTGCGTAATCGACACCTGCTCGGTGCCGCCGAGGTTGAAGACCTGGCCGTACGCCCTGCTGTCCGCCATCAGGGCCTGCAGGGCAGGCAGCACGTCCTGGACGTGGCAGAAGCAACGCACCTGGTCTCCGGACCCGAACACGGTGAGCTGCTCGCCGGCCAGGGCCTGCCCGACGAAGCGCGGGATCACCATGCCGTAACGGCCGCTCTGACGCGGACCGACCGTGTTGAACAGCCGGACGATGACCATCTGCAAGCCGTGCTCCACCGCGTAGAGATGCGCTAGGGTCTCGTCGATCGCCTTGGCCTCGGCATATGACCAGCGGTTCTTCAGCGGCGAGCCGATGTGGCGGTCGTCGTCTTCCCGCAGCCCGACCTTGGTGTTCTTGCCGTAGACCTCGCTGGTCGAGGCGACCAGGACGGGCGCGCCGTGCCGGAGCGCGCTGTCGAGGACGTTCTCCGTCCCGTGCAGGTTGGTCCGCAGGCTCTCGAGCGTCTTGTCGAGGATCGTGAAGGTCCCCACCGCCGCGGCGAGATGATAGACGGTGCGGGCCTGGCCAACGAGCTCGTCCACCAGGGACGCGTCGAGGATCGTCCCCTTGATGAGCTGAAGTGACGGGTGGTCCAGGACGGCGGCGAGGTTCTGCTCGCTGCCAGTGCTCAGGTCATCGAGGACGATGACGTCCTCGCCGCTGCTGAGCAGGCTCTCTGTCAGGTGGGAGCCGATGAAACCGGCACCGCCGGTGACGAGCGTGGTCATTTCTTTGCCTCCAGGGTGGTCGGACCTGTTCTGCGACGAGCAGCGGTGATCATGAAAGGCCGACACGATTCCGGCGTTTATCGGCAGCTTGACGAGCGTGGTTCCGGATGCGCCCCAGCGGGACGGGCAGCATCACGACAGGCGGCCAGGGCCCATCCTGGGAAAGCGCGGCGGCGGCACCGAATACGGCCAGGCCCGCGACGCTTGCGGAGTAATACACCAAGCACCCCCACTCCGCTTCCTCCAGAGCGCAGGCATGCCAGGCAGCACCAATTTTGTTAGACACCGGTTCGCCCGGCGCAAGGTCGGTTTCGAGTTGAATTAATACAATCGCCGACCTTAAGATGGCAACTCCCCTGAGCCCATGCCATGAAGAAAGCGAACTTGATCTTTGGTTCGCGTTGTTTCGTTATGTCCGAATGAACGGTCTACCGTACGGCTAGATGATGGTGAACGTCATATTCTCCTTCTGCGATATTTTCGGTCGATATTCACGCTACCTGCCGGCCGCGATTTTCCGGCCGCGGCAACGGCAATAGGGCGCTCAGGTATCTGAGCGCTCACGGAACAGCTCGATAGCGGCGGCACGGTCGGGCACCTGCAGCTTGCGCACGACGGCGGTTATGTGAGCCCGCACGGCACTGGCGGTGATCACCAGGCCGCTGGCGATCTCGGCGGTCGAGCACCCCCGGGCGAGCAGTTCGAGCACCTCCCACTCGCGGCTCGTCAGCCGCTCGGCCGACCCGTGGTCGAGCGGCTGGCGCCAGCGCGGCTCACGGGTACGGAACCGCGTGAGCACGCGGGCGACGAGCACCGGCGGAATAGCCGCCTCGCCTGAGCAGACACCATCCAGGGCATCGGGCAGCCCGGTGAAGTCCATCGTCTTCAGCAGGTAGCCCGCAGCGCCGGCCCGGAGCGCGGCGAAGAGGTCGGCGTCCGCGCCGGAAACGGTGAGCATCACGATCTTGGCCCGGGGAAGCCTGGCCGCGATCTCCCAGGCCGCCGACAGGCCGCCGCCCGGCATTCGCACGTCGAGCAGGCACAGGTCGGGCCGCTCGCGGACCGCCGCCTGCACGGCGCCGGCCGCGTCGGCCGCGTCGGCGCAGATCTCGAAGCGCTCGTCGCCATCAAGGGCGCGGCGTACGTCGGCCCTGGTCGGAGCGTGGTCGTCCGCGATCAGGACGCGGACGGGCCGTCGCTCGCTCACAGTGTGGCCTCCACCTGGCTGCCGGCCCCCGGCTCGGAGCTGATGCGCAGGTCGCCGCCGACGGAGCGAGCGCGGTCGCGCATCGACCTGAGCCCGAAGCCACCGCGGCAGGCGGCGGCGTCAAAGCCCCGGCCCGAGTCGCGCACCCGCAGGCGCACGCGGCCGCCATCGCGCCGCAGGACCAGGCTCACCTGGCGGGAACCGCTGTGCCTGGCCACGTTGGTGAGCGCCTCGCAGGCGATCCGCACGAGGGCGTCCGCTCGCGCGGGCGCCATGCCGATGCCGGAGGCGAGATCAAGCTCGAGGTTGAGGCCGAATCTCTCGGCCACCTCGCCGGCCGCCTCGGTGAGGGCCTCCGCGATCGCGGGCCGGGCGGGAGCCGCGACCCTGTCGATGGCCTGCCGGGACGCGACCCACGCCCGGTCGACCGAGACCCGCAGCTGGCGCAGGGTCTTCTCGTCGGCAGTTCCCTGCAGGCCGGACAGGTTGCGGGTCAGGTAAGCCAGTTCCTGGGAAAGCCCGTCGTGCAGGTCACACGCGATCCGGCGCCGCTCTTCGGCCGCGGTCAGCACGACCAGCGTGTGCCAGTACGACCAGATCTCGCGCATCGAGCCGGCCAGCAGGACCACGTAGAAACAGAAGCGGAAGATATCGCCCAGCGAGAGCTGCGGCGAGTAGATCGTCGGGGAGAAGGCGCAGCTGACGTGCGCGGCCGTGGCAAAGACGGCGGCGACCGCCAGCCAGCCAGAGAACTCGTCGCCGAGCCGCTCGGAACGCCTCAGGTATCCGGCTGCGGCGATAACCGTGAGCGCCGCCGCCGCGATCTGCACGATGGCCAGCGCGGTACCGGCGGTCACGCCGTAGCCGGCCTGCGGGCCAGCCGGCGGCGTGATCGCCCGCGGCAGGCCTGAGCCGAACGCGCGGGGCAGGACGGCGGCCAGGGCCAGGATGCCGAGCACCCCCGCCGCGGTAATTCCTTGCGCCCGCCCCGGTCGCCGCAGGCAGGCCCGAGGCACGAAGGCGGCGGCGGCGAAGAGCAGGCTGCCGGCCGAGCCGCCGATGGTCGCCGCCCAGACGTCAGGATTGGCGGCGGCCGAGCCCGTGAGCATCGGCAGCATCACGAAGAGGATGCTGGACAGCGCGATGACGGCAAGGGCGGCCACGAGCGCCAGTTCATTAAGGCAGGAGTTACGCCGCAGCCGGCCGAAGACGAGGAAACCCGCCAGCAACGTGATGAGCGAGGCAGCGGTTTCCAGCGCTACCTGCTGGACAGGCAGCCCGTAAATGAAACCGGCATGCGGAACCAGTGCAACAACCACGGTTGTTACACAAAATGCCGCTCCCAGCACCCCAAGGCGCCCGACCCCCACTCTGCCGAAGCGTAAATGCCCAACTACGATCAGACAACGTCTGAATGGCAAACAATCCCCAGATATTACGTAACATGCGGATACTTTTCGCGTAACATGCCGTTTGTTCTCGTGCGGTTGCGGCTGGCTGTGAGCTCCGGCTCGGGGAGCGCTCCGGCCGGGCCGGGGACGTCAGCCCGTCCAGGCCGGGTACGTTAGCCGGTATGGACCGGGAACGCGGGCCTGCGGCCGCGATCCGCCGGGCTGGCTCGCTGGCGCTGATCACGGGACTGACCGGGTTGACCGGGCTGGCCCTGGCCGGATGCCAGGCGACGGGCGCCGCGAGTCCGGGGACGACAGCCTCGGCCAGCGCGAGCCCGGGCCTTTCCGTCCCGGGAACGCACCGGGCCACGACCACGTACCAGATCACGTCGAGGGTCAGCACGGTCGTCGTGGTGAGCCACGTGGGAAACGTCACCGTTACGGGCGGCAGCGGGCCGGCCATCTCGGTCACCCAGCAGGCCTATTACTCCAAGACGCCGCCTGCGACCACGCGCACGGTCAGCGGGAAGACGCTCACCATCACCTATAGCTGCCCCGCGCAGATCGTCTGCGGCGTCGCCTACACGCTGGCCGTACCCCGGTCCGTGGCGCTCCGGGTGACGGCCGGCGCCGGGGCGGTCCGGCTCGCCGGGCTCGCCTGGACCGTGACCGCCAAGGTGGATGTCGGGCTCATCAGCGCCACCGGCCTCACCAGCGCCTCGGTCAGCCTTTCCACCCGCGTGGGCGGGATCAGCGCCAGCTTCGCCGCCGCACCGGCCACCGTGCAGGCTTCCGCCCGGGTCGGCGCCATCAGGCTGCACGTTCCTGGCACCGCGGCCTACCGGGTCAACGCGAATGCGCACGTGGGCAAGGCCACCGTCAGCACCAGGCAAAGCTCGTCGTCCGCCCACGTCATCACCGCCACCACGGACGTCGGCGCCATCCTCGTCGCCCCGCTGTCTTAGATCCCGCCGGGTGGCCCGGGGTCTTAGATCCGGGGCGGCGGGCGGGGGATCGCTGACGGCGGAGATGCCGAGGCTCCGGACGGCCTGGAAGCCGGGCACCGTGACGGGGTAACGCAGCCGCCGTTTCCTGCGTCAGGCTCGCCAGCGGGGCCAGTCCGCGGTCGGGATAATGAACTCCAGAGGCACAGGAAGCAGGATGTCCTCGCTGTACGCGCCGTCGGCCACGATCTGGTAGCGCTGCCAGCCTGCGGCGAGCCCGTGCAGGACCCATTTGCCCAGTTCCTGGTCGACGAGCAGGTACAGCGGAACGCCGGCCTTCGCGTACTGCGCCGGCTTCGTCGTTCTGTCGTTGAGGACCGTGTCCGGCGAAGTCGGCGACGTGACCTCGACGATCAGTACGATCGCGGCCCGTTCCTCCTCGACCGTCGTGGCGTCAGAGTGGATGAAGACGAGGTCCGGAATGTAAAACCGCCCAGAGCCGTCCGGCAGATCCCACTGGAAGTTTTCGTCTACTGCCCAGTTCACCGTGATCTGGCCAAGCAGTGCCGGCAGCTCACCCAGGCGCGGGCCGCGCGCCCGTGGCTGGCGGCCGGCTCCCAGACGGTCCAGCAGCAGGCGCTGCACGATTTCGACCAGGCCATGGCGGCGTTCTTCGACCCGGCCAGCCCGGCCGGGCGGCCGTCGTGGCGCAAAGCCGGGCGGCACGAGGGATTCCGCATCGTCGGGCGCGGCCGGCAGTGGGACGTGCGGCGGGTGTCCCGCCATGTCGGCCAGGTCCGGGTGCCCAAGGCCGGATGGGTGCGGTTCCGCTGGTCCCGCGCCGTGCCGCCGGCCGCGAAGTCCTACCGGGTGACCCGGGACCGGGCCGGGCGCTGGAATCTCGCCTTCGCCGTGATCCCCGGGCCGGTTCCCGCACCCGGCAACGGCCAGGCGGTGGGCATTGACCGGGGCGTGGCGGTCGCCGCGGCCCTGTCCACCGGCGACATGCTGCACTGCCCCGCCCTGACCGGGCGGGAGCGGGCCAGGCTGCGGCGGCTGCAGCGCACGCTCGCCCGCGCTGCGCGAGGATCGAACCGCCGCGGCCAGGTGAAGTACGCGATCGCCCGGCTGCGGGCCCGCGAGACCGACCGGCGCACCGACTGGGCCGAGAAGGCCAGCACGGACCTCGCGCGCCGCTTCGACCTGATCCGGGTCGAGGACCTGCAGATCGGTAACATGACCCGGTCCGCGAGGGGCACGCAGGACAATCCCGGCCGCAACGTCCGGGCCAAGGCCGGGCTCAACCGGGGCATCCTGGGGTCCGGGTGGGGGCTGCTGGTACGTCGGCTGCAGGACAAGGCCCCGGGCCGGGTAGAGAAGATCAACCCCGCGTTCACCAGCCAGCGGTGCTCGGCGTGCGGGCAAGTGGATCCGAAGTCGCGTGAGAGCCAAGCCGTCTTCCGGTGCGCTGCCTGCGGATACGCCTGTCACGCGGATGTGAACGCGGCCATCAACATCGCGGCGGGGCACGCCGTGACTGCGCGGGGAGGCGACGGGGTTACCCGGCCGGTGAACCGCGAACCTCACCTGCTGCTCCAATCGGCGTAGCAGCTGGAATCCCCCGCCCTCAGGCGAGGGAGGATGTCAATCCCTGCGCAACTCCTATTGTTATTGCCCGGCACGTCCAATGTCCCCTAGCTTAGCGAGGTCGCCGAGAAGAGACAGCTGGCACGCGGTCAGAGCATCGGGAGATAGCGGCCAAGCTCGTATTCGGTGACCTGGCGGCGGTACTCCTGCCACTCCTCACGCTTATTGCGCAGGAAGAAGTCGAAGACGTGCTCCCCCAGCGTCTCGGCGACGAGCTCGCTGTCCTGCATGACCTTGATGGCCTGGTCCAGGTCCTGGGGCAGCGGGCGGATGCCGAGCGCGCGCCGCTCGGCGGACGTCAGCGCCCACACGTCGTCTTCGGCGCCGGGAGGCAGCTCGTAGTCGCCCTCGATGCCCTTGAGCCCGGCCGCCAGGATCACCGCGAACGCCAGGTACGGGTTGCAGGCGGCGTCCACCGAGCGGAACTCGATCCGGGTCGAATTGCCCTTCTGCGGTTTGTACATCGGCACCCGGACCAGGGCCGAACGGTTGTTGTGCCCCCAGCACACGTACGCCGGGGCCTCGCCGCCCGCGCCCGCGGTCCGCTCGGCCGCCCCCCACAGGCGCTTGTAGGAGTTCACCCACTGATTACAGACGGCGGTGATCTCCGGCGCGTGCCGCAGCATCCCGGCGATGAACGCGCGGGCCGTCTTGGACAGCTGGAATTCCGCGCCCGCCTCGTAGAAGGCGTTCTTGTCCCCCTCGAACAGGGACACGTGCGTGTGCATGCCCGAGCCGGGGTGGTCGGTGAACGGCTTCGGCATGAACGTCGCGTAGACGCCCTGCTCGATCGCCACCTCCTTCATCACCAGCCGGAACGACATGACGTTGTCGGCGGTGGTGAGCGCATCGGCGTAGCGCAGGTCGATCTCCTGCTGCCCGGGCGCGCCCTCGTGGTGGCTGTACTCCACCGAGATGCCCATGGATTCCAGCATCGTGATCGCCGTCCGGCGGAAATCATGGGCGATGCTGTGCGGCGTGTGATCGTAGTAGCCGCCGGTGTCGATCGGCTCCGGCTTGCCGCCTGGCGCGGGCCGCTCCCGCAGCAGGAAGAACTCGATCTCCGGGTGCGCGTAGAAGGTGAACCCGAGCTCGGAGGCGCGGGCCAGGTTGCGCTTGAGCACCCAGCGCGGATCGGCGTAGGACGGCGACCCGTCGGGCAGCAGGATGTCGCAGAACATCCGGGCGACCCCGGGGTACTCACCGCGCCACGGCAGCAGCTGGAACGTGCCCGGGTCGGGGCGAAGGATCATGTCCGCCTCGTAGACCCGGGCGAACCCCTCGATGGCCGAGCCGTCGAAACCGATGCCGTCGGCGAACGCGCCCTCGAGCTCGGCGGGCGCCACCGCGACCGACTTCAATGTGCCGAGGACGTCGGTGAACCACAGCCGGACAAACCGGATGTCCCGTTCCTCGAGCGTGCGCAGCACGAATTCTTCCTGCCTGTCCACGGTAATCACCTTAGACGTTCCCCATCGCTAGACCAGCCTTCGGCGGCCGCGCCTTTGCCGGGCGCGTATCAGAGAGTGTGCCCGGCTGGTGTTTCCTCGCGGTTAAAGCTGCCGCGGTGATACGCACCCTGGACCGGACCATGCTGATCGGTACCGCCGCCACGTCCTCGACCAGCACGGGAAGCTGGAGCCGCCCGACTTCTGCCGCCGCCGCCGGGTGCCCATCGCCGACATCTACGTCCCCGCGAGCATCACAGACATTCTCTCTCCCGGCCAGGTCGCTGCGCGGACGCCCCCAGGTCGGGCCGGCTCGATGTGGCAGCGGGCCGGCTATAGCCGGCTCGATGTGGCATCGAGCCGGCGGGGGACGGGGCCGGCGCGGGACGGATGAGCGGCGTGAGGCGCCCGGGGCGTGAGGTGCGAGGCTAAGGGCCAGGGCCAGCGTAGCCTGCTCAATTCCGGCGGCAGGGCCCGCCGCCTATCCCCGGGTGACGCGGTCATGACGGAGTGCTTACAGCCGCCGCGCGGCCTGGCCGCACAGCGTGCGGCCGGGCTCTATGGGGGCAGTAACGGCACGATGCGTTTTCGGCGCGTCGGGGGCTTGGGTACGCAAGGCATGGGTCTGCCCGGATGGGCCCGCGGGGACGGCCGGGCACGCGCCAGGACCGTTCGGCGGATTCAACGAGAGAGCACCGGGCACCAAGGGTCAGCTGGCTACGGCCTAGGCTGGGGGCGTGACAATGCTGAGGATCGCGCTCGCCCAGGTCAATGCGACGGTCGGTGACCTGGACGGAAACGCCGAGCTTATCGTCGGGTGGACGCGCCAGGCGGCGGCGAGCGGGGCCAGGGTGGTGGTGTTCCCCGAGATGATGCTCACCGGGTACCCGGTGGAGGACCTGGCGCTGCGTGCCTCGTTCGTGGAGGCCTCGATCAGGACGCTGCACGCCGTGGCGGCCCGGCTCGCGGCCGAGGGGCTCGGCGGGGTCGCGGTCGTGACCGGCTACCTGGACCGGCGTGCCGACCTGGCGCCGCGCACCGGCCTGCCGGCCGGGGCGCCGCTGGACGCGGCGGCGCTGCTGCACGGCGGGCGCGTCGTCATCACCTCGGCCAAGCACCACCTGCCGAACTACGGCGTGTTCGACGAGTTCCGCTACTTCGTGCCCGGTAACACGCTGCCGGTGTTCCGGCTGCCGGCCGATGGCGGCGCCAGCGGGGGTGCCGGCGGGGGGGCCAGCGGGGGCGCCAGCGGGGGCGCCAGCGTCGAGATCGCCATCGCGATCTGCGAGGACCTGTGGCAGGAGGGCGGGCCGGTGGCGGTCTGCCGGCGCTCGGGCGCGGGGCTGCTCGTGGTGCCGAACGCGTCGCCCTACGAGCGGGGCAAGGACGACGTACGGCTCGACCTGTGCGTCCGGCGGGCGCGCGAGGCCGGGGCCGCACTGGCCTACGCCAACATGATCGGCGGCCAGGACGAGCTGGTCTTCGACGGCGACTCGATCCTGGTCGCCGCCGACGGCGCGCTGGTGGCCCGCGGGCCGCAGTTCTCCGAGGCGCTGGTCGTCGCCGACCTGGACCTGCCGGCCGCGCGCCGGGATCCCGGGCCTGAAGAGCAGCCGGTGGACGCGGGCGACGGCTCGGTGATCACGATCAAGCGGGTCGGGCTGCCGCCGTCGGAGCCGATGGCGGCCGTGGAACTGGAAGAAGCGGCGGAGGCAGCGGGCGTCCCGGAGGTCGAGCGGCCGGAGGGGGCCGGGCTGTTCTGGCCGCGGCTGTCCGACCCGGCCGAGGTGTACGCCGCGCTGGTGACCGGGACCAGGGATTACGTGCGCAAGAACGGGTTCGGTTCGGTGATCCTGGCGTTGTCGGGCGGGATCGACTCGGCGCTGACCGCGACGATCGCCGCCGACGCGGTCGGCCCGGGCAACGTGCACGTGGTGCTGATGCCGAGCCGGTACTCCTCCGATCATTCGGTCCGCGACGCGGAGGACCTGGTCCGGCGGCAGGGGCTGCACGCGTTGACGATCCCCATCGCCGCCATGGTCGACGCGTTCACCAAGGAGCTCACCCCGGCCGGGTTCCCTGAGACCGGGCTGCCGGCCGAGAACCTGCAGGCCCGGGTGCGCGGGGTGGTGCTGATGGGGCTGTCCAACGCGGGCGGCCACCTGGTGCTCACCACCGGCAACAAGAGCGAGCTGGCGACCGGCTACTCGACGCTGTACGGGGACTCCGCGGGCGGGTTCGGGCCGATCAAGGACGTGCCCAAGACGCTGGTCTGGGAGCTGTCCCGGTGGCGCAACGCCGAGGCCGAGCACCGCGGCGCCACTCCCCCGATCCCGGAGAACTCGATCACCAAGCCGCCGAGCGCCGAGCTCGCGCCCGGGCAGATGGACACCGACTCGCTGCCGCCGTACGAGGTGCTGGACGCGCTGCTCGACGACTACGTCGAGAAGGACATGGGCACCGCCGAGCTGATCGCGGCCGGGCACGACCCGGAGCTGGTCGAGCGGGTGGTGCGGCTGGTCGACGCGGCGGAGTACAAGCGGCGGCAGTACCCGCCGGGCCCGAAGATCAGCCAGAAGAACTTCGGCCGTGACCGGCGTCTCCCCATCACCAGCCGCTGGCGGGAGCCGCGCCCTTCGTGATCACGAAGGGTTTACAGTCTCCGCAGGTCGATCGGCCCGTGAACGCAGGCCTTGCGGTGGCTGCGGGCGGCGCAGCCGATATCGTGTCGGGTGCCTGGCTTTCCCTTCGCGCCGAGGAGGCTTCGTGCCAACGCTGGCTGCCATCTTCCCGCCCACCCAGCCCCCGGAGCGGCTTGGCGCGGTCGCCGCGGCCGCCGAGGCGGCGGGGCTGGCGCAGCTGTGGGTGTGGGAGGACTGCTTCTGCGAAAGCGGCATCGCCACCGCGACCGCGACCCTGGCCGCCACCAGCCGTGTCACGGTCGGCATCGGGCTGCTGCCGGTGCCGCTGCGCAACGTGGCCCTGACCGCCATGGAGATCGCGACGATGGCTCGGCTGTTCCCCGGGCGGCTGACCGCCGGCGTCGGCCACGGCGTGCTGGACTGGATGAGCCAGGTCGGCGCCAGGGCCGAGTCGCCGATGACGCTGCTGCGTGAGTACGCCGCCGCGCTGCACGCGCTGGTGCACGGGGAGACGGTGACCACCCACGGCCGCTACGTCCACCTGGACGGTGTCGCCCTGGACTGGCCGCCGGCCGTGGTGCCGCCGCTGCTCGTCGGCGGGATCGGCCCGCGCACCGTCTCGCTGGCCGGCGAGCTCGCCGACGGCGTGATCATTCCCGGCGGGATCAGCCCGGACGAGGTGCGCACGTCGGTCGGCCACCTGCGCGCGGGCCGGGCCGCTGCTGGCCGCGCTGATACCGGCCCGGCCGACGTCGTGGTCTTCATCAGCGCTCCGGCTGACGGCCCCGCCGCGGCGATCGCGGCCACGGTCCGCGAGTACGCCCGGGCCGGGGCGACCCATGTCGCGGTCAACACCGCCGAGAGCGACGCCGACCTGGAGCGATTCGTCGGGTTCCTGGCCCGGGAGGTGCAGCCGCTGCTGGACTAAGGCGCCGGCTGCACCGTCAGCGGGCGGGTCTCGGGGCCAGGCCGAGCAGCAGCTCGTCCACGATGCGGGCGGCGAACTCGCCGTTCAGCGACCCGTCGGCGGCCTTCTCCTTGGCCATGACGGTGCCGGTCAGGGCGAGCAGCGCGATCTCGACGTCCGCGTCGGGCCGCAGTTCGCCGGCGGCGATGCCGTGGCGGATGACCTCCCGGATGGCCTCGTGCCGCGGCCCGACCACCGTCTCCTTGTACCGCGCCATCAGCCGCGGGTACTTCTGCCCCTCACCGAGCAGCAGCGCGTAGCGGCGCGCCTTCCTCGGGTCGGCCCGGTCCGCGCACATCACCGTGAGCTGCGCCACCAGGTCGTCCCGGACCGAGCCGGTGGGCTCGGGGAACGGCGACTTCATCGAGCCGAGCGCGGCGAGCAGCAGCTCTTCCTTGTTCGGCCAGCGGCGGTAGATCGTCGCCTTGCCGACGCCGGCCCGGGCTGCGACGGCCTCGACGCAGACGCCCTCGAATCCCTGCTCGGCGAACAGGTCGAGGGTGGCCTCGATGATCGCCTGTTCGGCCTGCTCGCTGCGCGGGCGGCCGGGCCGGCGGGGGGTTCCCGCCGGCCCGGTTTCCGCGTCAGCGCCGGGCCCCTGATCCAGGGTCACGGGCGGCATGGGGTGTCACCCCTCTCGCTCTGAGCTTTCGAGCACGTGCGCTTCCAGTATGGCAAGCTCGGCCTCGTAGGCAGGATCATCGCTGGCCAGCGCGGGGTCCGCGGCCTTGTGCGGCTTGCCTGGCATCCAGCGCAGCACCACGAACCCGCCCGCCAGCGCGAGCAGCGCCGCGATCAGCGTGGTGATGTGCATTGACTGCACGAACGCGCTGTTGGCGGACTCGAGCAGCGACCGCCCGGACGCGCCGAGCTGCTGCGCGACCGCCTGGGTGGCGGTGATCGAGGAGGACGCCGCGCTCCGGGCCGCGGTCGGCAGGCCGGCCAGCGACGGGCTGAGCGCGTTCCGGTAGAACTGGGCCAGGATCGAGCCGAGGACGGCCACGCTGAGCGCGACCGCGACCTGGCGGGCGGTGTTGGTCAGCGCCGAGCCGGCGCCGGCCCGCTCGCGCGGCAGCACGTCCATCACGGCGGCGGTAGCGGCCGGCATGCTGATGCCGATCGCCGCGCCCTGGATGCCGAACAGCACTCCGAGCAGCCAGATCGGCGAGGCCGTGCCGAGGGTGGCGTAGCCCGCGATGGCGGCGCTCATGACGAACATGCCGGTCGCGCCGACTGCCTTGGCCCCGTAGCGCTGGACCAGGCGGGCGCTGCGCGGCGACATCAGCAGCTGCCCGGCCGCGAACGGCACGGTCAGCAGCCCGGCCGCCAGCGGGCTGTAGCCCCGGACGTTCTGCAGGTAGAAGCTGGTGAAGAAGAAGACGCCGCCCATGCCGAAGAACACCAGGCCGAGCGACCCGATCGAGGCGGAGAGCCGCCGGTCGCGGAACAGCCGCACGTCAAGCGACGGGTGCTGGATCCGGGACTCGTACCACGCGAAGCCCGCCAGGATGGCCAGGCCGCCGGCGATCGGGCCGAGCACGCCCGCGTGCAGCCACGACGCGCTGTCGCCGCCCTGGACGATGCCGTACACCAGGAGCACCAGGCCCGCGATGGACAGCAGCACGCCCACGTAGTCGATCCCGCCGGCCTCGCGGTTGCGCGACTCCGGTACCAGGATCGCGGCGGCGAGGATGCCGACAGCGGTCACCGGCACGTTGATCAGGAAGACCGAGCCCCACCAGAAGTGGTCGAGCAGCAGGCCGCCGAGCACCGGGCCGGTGGCGATGCCGATGCCGACCGCCGTGGCCCACAGGCCGATCGCCCGGGCCCGTTCGGCCGGGTCGAAGACATTGGAGATGATGGACAGCGTCTGCGGCATGACCGCGGCGCCGCCCAGGCCCATCGCGGCCCGCGCGAAGATCAGCTGCTCGGGCGACCGTGAGTAGGCCGAGAGCAGCGACGCCGCGCCGAACAGCGCAAGCCCGATCATGAGCATGCGCTTGCGGCCGACCTTGTCGCCGATGACGCCGAACGTGAAGAGCAGGCCGGCGAAGACCAGCGTGTAGGAGTTGATGGCCCATTCGAGCTGACTCTGACTCGCGCCGAGGCCCCCGCGAGGCTCGGCGATGGTCTTCATGGCCACGTTAAGGACCGTGTTGTCGATGACGATGGCGAGCAGCCCGACGATCAGCACGCTGAGAATCACCCAGCGGCGACGATAAATCGTCTGCGAGTCCATGTGTCCCTTTCCGGATCACTTGAAGCTTGTGCGCGGAACCGGGAAGGTGCTGGCCTCGCGGCGCGTTGCCACGGTCAGGGCCTCCGGGTCCCGCTTCCATCGATACGGAACGGTCTCGTATCGGAATATATTTCCGGCGTCCGCGCCGCCTTCTTGTGATCCAGGTCACATCTGCCGCGGCCCGTAGTTCGCGGCCCTGTTCCATGCTGAGACACGGCTCGTCATGGCGCCGGGGAATGCGTCAGGATAGTTACGGGGCGACGTCGGCGAGCAGGAGGACGCGGGTCTCCGGATCGATGACCAGGGCCAGCGTGATGGCGGCGTGCTCGCCGGCCAGTTCGGCCGCGACCGAGGCGGTGCCGTCGCCTGCCTTGAAGGCGCCGACGCGGCATGAGCCGGCCCAGGCGGCGGCCATCCGCAGGCGGCGGGCCATCATGCCGGTGTCCACTCCGCTGCCCACCGGGACGGACGGCGGCCAGTCCCGCTCGCCGCTGTTCAGCCAGTCGACCACGGCGTCCAGCGACACGCGCAGCGCCGAACCCGCGGCGGGCGGCACGGCCAGCGTGAGCGACTGCACGCGCGGCGGACGCTCCGGGTTGAGCTGGATCTGCGCCTGGACCACGCCGCGCTCCCCGGCCAGCCACCATCGGCACTGAGCGGGCGTGCCGAACTCGGGCGGCCGCCCGGGATCATCACTGAACTCCCCGATGCGCTCGCGGATCAGGGTGATCCTGCGCCGCCGCTCCTCGAACGGGGCGTCCAGCGCCACGTTGGGCGAGAACAGCCGCTGCGCCGCGGCGTCGTCCCACGATCCGAGCAGCTGGCTGACTTCCTCGCGGGCGGCCAGCGTCTCCGGCCAGGGCCCGGGCGAGGCGAGCGCCACGGCGGGCCCGTGGGCGTCGGGCTCTCCCTGCCGCACGGCGGCCTCGAGCAGCCGGGCGGCCAGCGGCGCCATCGCCGCGTAGGTGCTGTTGCCCAGCGCGATCACGCCGGTCCCCGTCGCCGGGTGCCAGGCCATGTTGCTGCCGAAGCCCGGGTAACCGCCGCTGTGGCTGACGATCCGGCCCAGGGCGGGATGCTCGTCGACGAACAGCCCGAAGCCGTAGGTGGCCGGGGGTGACGAGGCGCCGTCTCCGGGGAAGCAGGGCGCGACGGCCCAGCCGGTGAGGACCTGCGGCAGCTGCATCTCGCGGCGGCTGGCTCGCCGGACCGGGTGCGTCCCGTCATCGGCTCCGGGCGGGAAGGCGGCGGCGAAGCCGGCGACCCAGCGGGTGAGGTCGCGCACGCAGCTGAAGATCCCGCCCATCGGCGCAAACGCGCCGGCCGGGTCGAACGCGACCTCGGACCAGCCGCCCGGCGAGCGCCGGTAACCGCGGGCGACGCCCGCGGGCCCCGAGGCCTGCTGGCCGGGGACTTCGAACTCCTCGGCCTCGTACCCGGTCCGCGTCATGCCCAGCGGGTGCAGCAGGCGATGGCGGACGTAGTCCGGGTAGGCCATGCCGGTGACGGCGGTGATGACCCGGCCCAGGATCGCGTAGCCGAGGTTGGAGTACTCGAACCGGGTGCCGGGCGCGCAGTTGAAGCTCACCCCCCTGGCCAGGAAGGCCGCGAAGTCCTCAAGCGGCAGGCCCTGCTGCCGGTCGCCCCACGGGTCATCGGTCGGGAAGCCCGCGGTCATGGTCAGCAGGTGCCGGATCGAGACCCGCGCCGAGTCCGCGCTCACCAGCGGCCAGCCGCGCAGTTCGGGCACGTAGTCCTCGGCCAGGTCCTCCAGCTTCAGCGCGCCGTCGTCGCGCAGCGCCATGATCGCCGACGCGGTGAAGCTCTTCGTCATCGAGGCGATGCGGAAGACCGTGCCGGCGTCCGGCGGCGGCCCGCCGAGGTGCCGCTCGCCGAGCCCGGCCGCGTGCACGAGCTCGCCGCCGGCCACGATCCCGTACGCCAGGCCAGGCTGCCCGCCACGCTGGTGATAGCCCGCCGCCAGGGAGTCCACATGCGCGAAATCCACCATCACCCCAGTCTTCCATGACCTTCGTCCATGACCTTCGTCTATACCGCTCGGCCCCGTTGCCGTGCCATCATCTAACTGTCCGGGTACGCCGTTGGGGCGACACGAGACACGGAGGTCGACAAGGATGTCTCAGCACACTGCTGTCAACCTGGCCGCGACAGGACCGCGGACCACGCCAGAGCCGCTCTACGGCGGGGCCAGCGCCGGCCGCCGGGTGACCGTCCGGGACATCGCCGCCGCCAAGGCCCGCGGCGAGAAGTGGCCCATGCTCACCGCCTACGACGCGCTCACCGCCGGGATCTTCGACCGGGCCGGGATCCCCGTGCTGCTGGTCGGCGACTCCGCCGCGATGGTGGTCTACGGGCACGACACCACGATTCCGGTCACCGTGGACGACCTGATCCCGCTGACCGCCGCGGTGGTACGCGGCACCAGCCGCGCGCTGGTCGTGGCCGACCTGCCGTTCGGCTCCTATCAGGCCTCCCCCGGCGACGCGCTGGCCGCCGCGACCCGTTTCCTGAAGGAGACCGGCGCGCACGCCGTCAAGCTCGAAGGCGGCCAGCGCGTCGCCCGCCAGGTCGAGGAGCTGGTCGCGGCCGGCATCCCGGTGATGGCCCACCTCGGCCTGACCCCGCAGTCGGTGAACGCGTTCGGCGGCTACCGGGTGCAGGGGCGCGGCGAGGACGGCGAGCACCTGCTGCACGACGCCAAGGTGCTGCAGGCGGCCGGCGCGTTCTCCGTGGTGCTGGAGTGCGTGCCCGCGCCGCTGGCGGCCCGGGTGACCGAGGCGCTGACCATCCCTACCATCGGCATCGGCGCCGGCCCGGCCTGCGACGCCCAGGTGCTGGTCTGGCAGGACATGGCCGGCCTGTCCCCGCGCACGGCCAAGTTCGTCAAGAAGTACGCCGACCTGGCCACCGTCCTCGGCCAGGCGGCCACCGCCTTCGCCGACGACGTCACCGGCGGGACGTTTCCCGACGAGGAGCACTCCTACCGCTGACCAGCGGCCGTCACGGGCGTGGTAACAGGAAACGCCCGTGACACGGCTGCGTATTTTCTGCGACAGTTCGGCCGATGTCCTGATCCTGGCGCGGGCGCGCTGCGAAACTAGGCGAGATACCACGACACGCCGCGTCACTTAGCCGCAACGTAGGTGACTGCGCACACAGATTCGAGATAATGGACTCGATGAGGTTGGCTGATCGCAAGAGTGGAGCGTTACGTGATCAAGACATCCAGGCCCGGTCGTGACGGTACGGTCCGTGTCACCTTCGCCTTGCCCGCCGACGAGCCGGGCGGAGCCGTCTCGGTCGTCGGCAACTTCAACGACTGGAATCCCTTTACCCACCCGCTGCGCAAGCGCGCGAACCAGACGCGGAGCGCGGCCGTGACGGTCCAGGCCGGCACCACGCTGCACTTCCGCTACCTGGCCGAGGGCGGAATGTGGTTCGACGACGAGAGCGTTCCCGCCCAGGACGGCCGGGGCGCCGCGATCACGGTCTGATTCAGCGACCGCCGCCGGCCCCGGGACGGGATTCGGCGAGATGCATCCTGATGATGGAGTCGATGTCAGGGTCAGCGGTCAGGCCTAGCCGACCCGCCCGGTCAGCGCGGACCCGGGCGGGCCAGCTGGCCACCATGCGGGCCACGTCCGGGTCAGGGGTCCAGTCGATCAGCGCGCTGACCTCCGGTCCGGCGATCCGGGCCAGGGCCGCGGCCATGTCCGCGAGGCTGACGGTCAGCGCGGGCAAGTTGACCGCGCTGCGGCCGCCCCAGGCCTGGTCGCTGGCGGCGGCCGCGCACCGCAGCCCGGCGATGGCCTTGGCTGGCGAGGCGAGCGCGACCTCCGTGCCCGGGTCGACCGGGCAGATCGCCCGCTGGCCGGCCAGCGGCTCCCGGATGACGCCGGACATGAAGCCGGAGGCCGCGGCGTTCGGCCGCCCGGGCCGCACGCTGATCGACACCAGGCGCAGCGCCCGGCCGCGCAGGAAGCCCTTCCTGGTGTAGTCGGCCAGCAGCTGCTCCCCGATGACCTTCTGCGCGCCGTAGCTGGTCTGCGGGTTCGGCAGGGTGTGATCGTCGACGACCTCCGGGAGCGGATGATCGGCGGAGCCGCCGAACACGGCGAGCGAACTGGAGAACACCACGACCGGGCTCGTCCCCAGGGCGCGGCCGGACGCCAGCAGCGCCTCGGTAGCGCGCAGGTTCGCATGGATGCCCAGGTCGAAATCCGCCTCGCACTCGCCGCTGACCGCCGCGGCCAGATGAAAGATCACCTCGGCGCCAGCCAGCGTGTCCGGCCCGGCCGCGAGCAGCTCGCCGAGATCGCCGCGGATCGCGGTCACCCGCTGGTCGGCGGCCAGGTCCGGCGGGATCGGAGCCTGGTCGATGAGCGTCACCCGGGACAGCGGCCGCGGCCCCCCGCCCGCCAGGTCGAGCGAGCCCGCCGCGAGCAGCTCCCGGGCCAGCCGCGAGCCCAGGAAACCGGCTCCCCCGGTAATCACCACGTTCACCACGAAGCCTCCGTCCCCATCGGCCCCTTCCGGCCCGGCCGATGCCACTGGCTTAAGTTGATCACGAAGGGGCCATGGCCACTCGAACCGGATGCGGCGGGGCGGCTCAGCCCGCGCGGGCGATGGTCTCCTCGATGGCGGCCTGCACCTCGGCCGGGCGCTCCATGTGCGGCATGTGCCCGGCGCCGTCGATCAGGTAGCGGACAGCCCCGGTCACCGACTCGGCCTGCGCCGCCGGGATGACCCGGTCGGCGGCGCCCCAGATCACGGTGACCGGCACCGCGCTGCCGATCGCCGCGAGCGGCGCGGCCGAGTCCCCCCGCTGGGCGTCCCCGTCCAGCAGCGTGCCCAGCAGGACGTGCAGCGCCTCGTCGGCTCCGTCCAGGCGCTTGTAGGCGAGCAGGTCGTCGACCAGCTGGCGGGTGAGGTGGCTCTCGTCGGCGAAAAGCTGGCCGATCACCGGCTTGAGGTCGCGCCGCGTCCGGGCGTCGGCGAAACCGCGCAGGTAGCCGGCGTTGATCTCGGACCCGAAGCCGGACGGCGCGATCAGCGTGAGCGAGGCCACCCGCCCCGGGTCCTGAGCAGCGACCGCGAGGGCGACGGCGCCGCCCATGGAGTGCCCGACCAGGTGGGCGCGCCCGGCCCCGAGGGCGTCGAGCACGCCGGTCACCGCGCCGGCCAGCAGGCCGATCGTGCCCTCGCCGACGTCCTTGGCCGACGCGCCGTGCCCGGGCAGGTCAAGCGCGTACGCCTGGTACCGCGCGGCCAGCGGCTCCTGCAGGAACAGCCAGGAGTTCCGGTCGCCGCCGTATCCGTGGACGAGCAGGATCACATCGCCGTCCTCGCCGGCCCCGGCGTAGCTGATCTTCCGCCCGCCGACGTCGGCGGTCTGCAGGACCGCCTCGCCGACGTCCTCGGGCACGCCCGCGTCGATCACCGCGCGGGCCTGGAGCACGGCGGCGTCGAGCTCGTCTTCGCCGACGCCCGCCGGGGCGATCAGCGCGATCGTGCCGCTGACCGGCACGTCCTCGCCGACCCGGGCGACGATGCGGCGCACCCTCCCGGCCGCGGCTGACTCCAGCGTGCCCGTGATCTTCTCCGTCTCGATGTCCGCGAGGTCGTCGCCGGGCTTCACCTCATCTCCCTCCGCGACGACCCAGGCGGTGACCTTGCCGAGCCGCATCGACAAGCCCCATTTCGGCATCGTCACGGGGACGATCGGGTCATCGGTCACCGGGTCCACCCGGTCACCGTCTTGACGGCGTTGACGATGCGCTGCGCGTCGGGGATATAGATGTCCTCGAGCGCGGTGGAGAAGGGCACCGGCGTGTGCGGGGCGGTCACCATCTCGATCGGCGCCTGCAAGGCGCCGAAGGCCTTGCGGGCGGCGAGCGCGGAGATGTCGGTGGCGATCGAGCAGCGGGGGTGCGCCTCGTCGACCACGACCAGCCGGCCGGTGCCCTCCACGCTCTCCAGCACGGTGTCCTCGTCCAGCGGGCTGGTGGTGCGCAGGTCGACGATCTCGCACTGCACGCCGTCCGCGGCGAGCTGCCCGGCCGCCTCCAGCGAGGTGTGCACCATCCGGCCCAGGGTCACGATGGTGACGTCGCCGCCCTCGCGGACCACGCTGGCCTCGCCGAACGGCAGCGCGTAGCTCTCCTGCGGCACCGGTCCTGACATGTCGTAGAGCGCCTTGTGCTCGAAGAACATCACCGGGTCGTTGTCCCTGATGGCCTGGATGAGCAGGCCCTTCGCGTCGTACGGGGTGGCCGGGAGGACCACCTTCAGGCCCGGGATGTGGGTGAACAGCGGGTACAGGCACTGGGAGTGCTGGGCCGCGGCCCGCAGCCCGGCCCCGTACATGGTGCGGATCACGACCGGGGTGACCGCCTTGCCGCCGAACATGTACCGGAACTTCGCGGCCTGGTTGTAGATCTGGTCGAAGCACACGCCCATGAAGTCGACGAACATGAGCTCGGCCACCGGGCGCAGCCCGGCCGTGGCGGCGCCGATCGCGGCGCCGATGAACGCCGATTCGGAGATGGGCGTGTCGAGTACCCGGCCGGGGAACTTGTGGTACAGCCCCTTGGTCACGCCGAGCACGCCGCCCCAGGCGTCGTCCTCGCCCGGCGCCCCCGCTCCCCCGGCGTTGTCCTCGCCCATCACGATGACGCTCTCGTCCCGCTCCATCTCCTGAGCCAGCGCCTCGTTCAGGGCCTCGCGGTAGGTGATGTTCCGTGCCATGGCCAGCCTCCCGTCAGTAGCGCACGTAGACGTCGGTGAGCAGGTCTGCCTTGGTGGGCAGCGGGGCGGCCTTCGCCTCCTCGACCGCCTTGTCGATCAGCGCCGCGACCTCGGCGTCGACGGCGTCGAGGTCGGCCCGGGCCAGTTCGCCGGTCTCGGTCACCCGGTCGGCGAAGCGCTTGAGGCAGTCGAGTTCGGCCCGCGCGTGCTCGACCTCCCCCGCGCGGTAGGTCTGCTGGTCGCCCTCGAAGTGGCCGAAATACCGGGTGAACTTCATCTCGATCAGCGTCGGGCCGCCGCCCTGCCGGGCCCGGGCGATCGCCTCGCTGGCCGCCTCGTGCACCGCGAAGAAGTCGAAGCCGTCCACGATGACACCCGGCATGCCGAACCCGGCCGCGCGGTCGGCGATGTTGTCGCTGGCCACCGACCAGGTACTCGATGTCGTTTCGGCGTAGCCGTTGTTCTCGGCCACGAAGACGGCCGGCAGGTTCCACACCGAGGCCAGGTTCATCGACTCACATGTGGTGCCCTGGTTGCTGCCGCCGTCGCCGAAGAACGCGACGCTGACGCCGCCGGTGCCCTTGAGCTTGGCGGCCAGCGCCGTCCCGCAGATCAGCGGCGGGCCGCCGCCGACGATGCCGTTGGCGCCGAGCATGCCCTTGGACAGGTCGGCGATGTGCATGGAGCCGCCCTTGCCGTGGCAGCTGCCGGTCTTGCGGCCGTAGATCTCGGCCATCATCTCGCCGACGTCCACGCCCCTGGCGATGCAGTGGCCGTGCCCGCGGTGGGTGCTGGCGATGGTGTCCCGGTCATCGAGGTTGCTGCAGACGCCGGCCGCCGACGCCTCCTCCCCGGCGTAGAGGTGGACGAATCCGGGGATCTCGCCGGTCGCGAACTCCGCGTGCACCCGTTCCTCGAACTCGCGGATCGTCCGCATCGTCCGGTAGACATCCAGCAGGTGCTCTCGGGTCAGGGCTTTCCGCTCCACCGTGTCGGTCATGTTCTCCTCCTAACGGTCGATCCTGGTTACGCGGGGGCGTCCGAGCAGGCCGAGGCGGGCGCTCGCGGCGAGGACCGCGGGCACGTCCACGCATCGGGGCCCATCCGGGCGCAGCCGCACCGCCGGCGGCTCACCCGGCCCGAAGGTGAGCTCGCGTTCGCCGTCCACGGCGATGACGCCGGCCCGGGCGTCGACGGGATAGACCGACCCGGGGTGCATTGGCTCGATCTCGCGCACCCCGACCGGCACGACCAGGCCCGGCGCGATCGGGGCGAGCACCTGCCGGGGGGCGCCGGCGGCCAGCCGCGCGGTGACCCCGTGCGGTTCGTGCCGCGCGACCGGCGACAGCTGGCCCAGCACGCTGGACAGGCCGATCGCGTCGGGTTCGGCGAAGGCGCAGAACAGCTGGGTCACGGTGGCCGGGTCCCAGACCGCGCGGGCCCCGACATGGCGTTCTGTGGACACTGCGACGTCCACCAGCGCGGTCTCGGTCCGGTCCCCGGCCCGGACCTCGAGCAGCTTGGCCCGGGTGGTCACGCCCTCGGCCGGCACCGCGCCGGTGGCGACCAGGCCGGCGGCCAGGCCGGCGATGGTCGCCTCGCGAACCGCGGGGAACACGTTGTTGGTGCCGGTCGACAGGGCCAGCAGCGGCACGTCACCCGCCGCCGACGCCGCCACCCGGGCGGTGCCGTCGCCGCCGAGGCAGACGATCACCCGGGTGCCCGCGGTCACCATCCGCCGGACGGCGTCCACGGTGTCCTGCGCGGTCTGCCGGATCGGCTGGCCGTCGAGGAACTCGACCTCAGGCCACCGGGCGTCCTGACGCTGCCCGCCGCGGGCGGAATGCCGTTCGACGGCCCGGTACACCGCCGCGGAGATGCCGCCGAGATCGGTGCTGAGCAGCACGCGGTGCACGCCCACCGCGCCGAACGCGGTCAGCATGCGCTGGATCATGTTGGCCTTCTCGGCCGTCGGGAACACCGAGGCCTGCGTGACCAGCCGGCGGATGTCGCGACCGGACAGCGGGTTCGCCACCACGCCGACGATCGCGTCACCCAAGGCGCCCACCTCCTCGCCCCACTGTGCGCGCCCGCCGGCGAAAAAGGAATAGCCCGCCGCTGAATGCCCAGGTCCGGGGGCCGTGGCGGCCGGACCTTGGCTAGGGCACGCTGACCGGCTGGATGACCACGGGGCCGAGGGTGGGATCGAGCTCGGTGGCCTGGGAGACTCCGGCCGGCGTGATCACGTCCACGGCCTTCGGCACGGTGGCCGGGTCAGCCGAGCAGACCGGCGCGGTCCCGCCGGGCGCGCACACCCCGAACGTGAACCCGCCCGGGGTCGCGGTGAAGTTGCGCGCCTGGTCGGTGCCGAACCCGTCCTGGCCGGTCAGCACCACGCTGAAGCCCCAGCCTGACGCCGGGGTGCCGAACTGTGCCTCGGGCAGGGCGATGGTGATCGTCCGGTCGGCCTGCTCGGCGAGCACGGACGCGGTGCCCACGCTGGCGCCGCCCGCGTTCACCCACGCGGGCGGCGCGAATCCCTGCACTTCGACCCGCTGGCTCCAGGCGCCGGACGCGCCGATGGCGTAGTTGCGGGAGGCGAACGCGGCCTGGGTCGAGGTCGGTGAGGCGCCCGGCACGTGCACGTAGACGTCGAGCAGCTGCGCCCCGTCGGTCACCCCGAACGTCGGGTCCAAGTTGGCCAGCGTGGCGCGCACGTAGGCGAAGGTACCGTCGCTGAGGACCTGGAACCTGGTCAGGTCGAACGCGCCGGCGTGGAAGCTGGCGTCGGTCGGGTACCGGTAGGTGCCTGGCCCGTTGTCGTCGCCGGACGGGTCGGTCACGTCGAGCACGGAGCTGCCGCCGCCCTCGTTGCTGACGGTGACCTGGGCGTAGCCGGTGCTCCGGCCCCCGGGCGCGGTGGCCGTCACGGTGATCACGTTGCTGCCGAAGCTGACCGGCGCCGTCGCCGAGAAGGACCCGTCGGCCGCCGCGGTCGTGCTGGTCACCGCGGCCGGGGCCCCGGTCGTGGTATCGGCAGAGGAGATCGTCACCGCCGATCCCGGCGTGGTCGTCCCGGTCACCGCGGCGGAGGAGGCGGCCAGCGTGCTGCCCGGGGCCGGCGCGGTGATCTTCACCGGCAGCGAGCCGGGCGGGCCGCCGGTGACGTAGCGCGCGGTGGTGATGGCCGGGGTGTCCACGTTGCGGCCGGTCCCGAGGGAGGCGATGAGCCGGACTTCCTGCGCCTGGGCCCAGGTCAGCGGGGACGCCGAGCCGGCCGCCTGGCCCTTGGTGAACCCGATGGAGGCGGTCGCCGGGTCGCTGCCGTACGGGGAGGCCGCCAGGTCCGGGTCTTCCCAGGCCTGCTCGGGCACCAGCCCCACCCCGGAGGAGAAGCTGATCATCGCCTGGAGCAGGGATTTCGCGCCGCCGGTCAACCCGGCGGCGAGATCGGACTCGGCGCGCTCGCCGGACAGGTTCGGCCACAGGTGCCCGGTACCGTTATCGGTCGGCGGCCACGGGGCGCCTGGGGTGGTGCACGAGTCCTGGCTGGGCTGGTAGCAGTCGCCGTACCCGTCCGCGCTTCCCTTGGCGGCCGAGTTGCCGTAGCGGTAGTAGCCGGTCCCGCTCGGCGTCGAGACCGAGATGTTCTTGTCGAGGACGGCCAGCGAGGCCTGGACGTCGGGGTCGGCGACCGGGAGCTCGCCGAGCCGGACCAGTTCCTGGAAGCCGCCGTCCAGGACGGCGCGCTGGTCCAGGGTGGGACCGCCGTTGCCGAGGCTGTAGCTGACGGCCGCGTTCGGGTCGCCGGTCTTGGACAGCCGGATGAAGTAGCGCGGGCCGTCCGGGCCGGTGGTGGTGATCGTCCAGGACTTGATATTGCGCTGGAAGTCGTCGGCGGTGGCCTGGTAGAGCCGCGCGCGGGCGGCGTCGCCGTGGCTCGCGGCGACGGCCGACGCGGCGGTCAGGCCGGCGATCTCGGCCGCGATCGTGGACGGCGAGTAGCCGGCCTGCTCTTCCCAGCGCTCCACGCCATCCGACGGGCCGTTGGCGACCAGGAAGTCCGCGGCCGGCCGGATGTGGTCCTGCCACAGGGTGGCGTCACCGCCGAGCCCGGCCTCCTGCGCCATCAGGATCGGGTAGGCGGCCTCGTCCAGCTGGGTGCCGCCGGTGTCCGGGGCGGCCTTCCCGTTCAGCAGCGAGTTGCGCGGCATCGCCCCGTCCGGGAGCTGCTGGCGGTCGAAGAGGAACAGCGTCGCCGCCCTGGCCGTGGCGACGTCCCCGTCGGCCATCAGCCCGGTGAAGGCCTCGTACAGGTCCCGGGCGAATACCTCCCGGTATGAGCCGAAGTACGAGGGCTCGCCGCCGGCGGTCACCCCGGCCGGCACCGCCTGGCCCCACGGGCTGGCCAGGGACGCGACGATCGCGCCCGGGTAGGTCTTGTCCTCGCTCGCCTTCAGGACATTGGCCGACAGGTAGTAGGAGCGGTCCAGGCTGGCCGGCCGCCGCAGCCCGGCGTCGTAGGCGGACCAGCCGAGCAGGTACCTGGCTTCGGTCAGGCCGAACGGATGGCTCAGGGAGCCCTGGCTGGCCGCGATCGACTGCGCCTGGGTCCGGCCGAAGCCCAGCGCGAGGGTCACGTCGCGACCGCGGCCCGGGGTCACGTTCTCGGTGGCCACGACGTGGCCGCCCGGCGCGGAGGTGTAGGCGGTCAGGGTGTGCGCGGCATCCAGCTGGGTGAGGCCGTCGCTGGCGGTGCCCGCGTAGCCGACGCTCGCTGCCTGCGCGGACGTGCTGGCCAAGGCCATGTAGGTGGGCACCGCGTAATCGCGGTTGGCGGCGTTCGTCACCGTGTTGGTGCTGAAGACCACCGCGGCCGGCGCGCCGGCGGAGGCGTCGGCCACGCCGGAATTGGCGCCCGCGTTCGCGCTTCCGCCCCCGCCGTTGCCGTTGACGTGGGCGTCGAGCCGGGCGTACAGGTGCAGGGCGCCCAGGTTGACGGCGGATCCGGGCAGGGCCTGCAGCCTGGTGTTCATCAGGACGGTGTCGCTGGCCGGGTCGGTGATGTAGGTGGTGACCAACCGGAAGCCGTGCCTGGCGTCGGTCGAGGTCACGGTGCAGGCCATGCCCGTGGGGTCGGCGGCGACCGTGTAGGTCATGTCCCGGGCCTGCAGTGCGGTGAACGTGGTCCCGTCGGTGACGATGTACTGCAGCGTGCTCACGTCGGTGTTGTCGATCGTGGGCTCGTAGACGTCGGAAAGCACCCCGCCGGCCACGGTGTACCAGACCCTGGATCCGCGGCCTGCCGCTGTGCCCAGGCAGTCCTTCCTGGCCAGGTCGAAGTACGACGGCGCGCCAGGCGCGCCGGGCGCCGTCGCGGCGGTAGCCGCGGTAGCCGCGGTAGCCGCAGTAGCCGCGGGGGTGGCGGCGGCCAGGCCGGCCACGATGGCCGCGCCCGCAACCAGCGAGGTGAAACCGCGTCCGCGTACCAAGGCCAAGCCCTCCATCGTTATTTCTGCGGCCGGAAAGAAGACACGCCGAGCCTTCCGTTACCCGGTCGCGCGCGTCAAGTAACAATCCGGAAATATCCGGTCGAGCCGCCCTTTCCGCAGGCCGTCACGCCCGGGTCAGCGGCCGGGCGGTTCGGCCGCGGCCGTCGCGCGCGGCGCGCGGAACCTCAGCCAGAAGAACAACAGCACCAGCGGCACCACCAGGCCGCCGAGGCCGTAAGCGGTGAAGGCAGCCGGGCCGTCGATGTGCTTGACCAGCCAGCCGAAATTCTGGCCGAAGAAGCCGGTGACGAAGGTGAGCGGCAGGAAGACCGTGGCCAGGATGGTGAGCTGCTCGATGGTGGTGTTCTGCTGGACGCTGACCTTGGTCTGCTCGACCGAGATCACCGCCATGTTGGCCTCAAGCACCGTGCCGAGCAGGTCCCGCTGGGCGGCGACCTCCTCGTTGACCAGGAGCAGGTGGTCCCGGACGTCGCGCAGGTAGGGCCGCAGCTTCTTGTCGGCCGCGCGCTCCACGGTGTTGACCACGGCCATCAGCGGGTGGACGGCGCGGTAGAAGTCAGTGGCCTCGCGGCGCAGCGAGTAGATGCGCTCGGTCGGGGCCACCGCGCCGGAGAAGACGGTGGCCTCGATCTGGTCGATGTCGCGCTCGAGCCCGGCGACCACGGGCGCGTACCCGTCCACCACGTGGTCCAGGATCGCCCACAGCGCGGATGAGCTGCCCGCCGCCAGCAGCTCCGGCCGCTGCTCGAGCCGCTGCCTGGCCCCGCGCAGCTCGCTGCCCACTCCCTGCCGCACCGTGATCACGAAGGTCGGCGCGAGGAAGACGCTGATCTCGCCGAACTCGACTTCCTCGGCGGCATCGTCGTAGCGTGCCGTGCGCAGGATGACCAGCCGGATGTCCTGGTCGTAGGTCTCGATCTTGGGCCGCATGTGGAAGTTCTGGGCGTCCTCGATCGCCAGCTCGTGCAGGCCGAAGGTGTCACGGACCTGAGCCAGCTCCTCTTCCCCGGGCTCGAACAACCCGAGCCATACGAAACCGCCCTGCCCGCACCGGGACGCGGCCTCGTCCAGCGGCACGGCGCCCTCGTCGCGCCGGCGGCCGTCCTGGTAGTGAGCGCAGTCAACGATCATCTCGGAGAACCTCCTAGGTCAGCAGCCGGGCCTGATACCCGCTACCAGCATGGCGGAAGGGCGTGGCGCCGTACCGCGCGGCGTGGCTGCGAAAACGCCGCCGGATCCGGGGTTCCGCGTTGCGGGGCGGCCGGAATTACGGCAGCGTTGTGGTACTGCCGAGCGATCCCGGAGAAAGCAATGCCGTCCAAACCGCTGGAGCCGGGCGATCCCCTGAGCCTGGGCCGTTTCGAGCTCCTCGGACGGCTCGGCGAGGGCGGCCAGGGGGTGGTATACCTTGGCCGCGGCACGGACCCGGGAGAAGAACGGGTCGCCGTCAAGGTGCTGCGCTCGACCGTCGACGCCAACGTCCTGGAGCGGCTGGCCCGCGAGCTCGACGCCATCCACCAGGTCCAGCCCTTCGTCACGGCCGGCGTCATCGAGGCGTCGGCGGAAGGCGACCGGCGCTTCGTCGTCAGCGAGTTCATCGACGGCCCGTCGCTGCAGGAGCGCGTGGACGACCGGGGGCCGCTGGCCGAGGGCGACCTGCAGCGCCTCGCGGCGGGGACGGCCACCGCCCTGACCGCGATCCACGGTGCCGGGGTGGTGCACCGCGACTTCAAGCCGGCCAACGTGCTGCTCGGCCCCGACGGCCCCCGTGTCGTCGACTTCGGCATCGCCCGGCTCACCGACGCGGCGACGATCACGAGCGGCCTCATCGGGACCCCGTCCTACGTGGCGCCCGAGCAGCTGGCCGGCGCGCGGCCGACCAGCGCCGTCGACATCTTCGCGTGGGCGGTGACCATGATCTACGCCGCCACCGGCCGCCTGGCGTTCGGCACCGACAGCGTGCCCGCCGTCATGCACCGGATCTTGTACGAGGAGCCGGACGTGAGCGGCCTGCCGCCGTCGCTGCGGACCGTCGTCCGGGAGTGCCTGGACAAGGATCCGGCCCGGCGGCCGAGCGCGCGCGATCTGCTGCTCCGGCTGGTCGACCCGTCGGCGGCGCGCCGCCCCCCACGGGGGTATGGGGGGGCGGGTAGCCCCCCCATGACCGGGGGGGTCGTCCCCCCTGGGGCTAGCCGAGCTCCCGTCGACTCCGTGCCGAGCACCGGGCCACTGTCCGCGCGGGCCGAGCCCACGTTCCCCGGGCGCACGCCAACCCAGCTCTCCGCGCCAGGGCCGGCGCCCGCGCGGTCGCGGCGGGGACCGATCCTGGCCGTCAGCGGTGTCGCGGTGGCCGCCCTGGTCGCGGTGGGCGTCCTGCTGCTCACCCGGGGGTCGCCTGACCACCCCCTGGCCATCACGGGCGGCAGCGCGCCGGCCAGCCACGCCAGCAGCCCGGCGAGCACGCCCGCGCAGACGCAGACGCAGACGCCGACGACGGCGACGGCGACGGCGACGGCGACGGCGACGGCCGGGGTCACGATCCCGGCCGCGTTCGCGGGCACCTGGCAGGGCACGGCGACGATGTCCGCCGTCGGGGTATCGGGTCCCTCGCTGCCCAATGCCATCCAGTTCACGTTCAGGCCCGGCGGCCGGACCGCCCACGAGATCGACCAGGACTGCGTCAACACCCTCACGCTGACCCGGGCGACGCCGACCGTGCTCACCTTCAGCGAGCCGCAGACCGCTGGCTGCGTGGCCGGCACCGTGACGTTCACGCGCCACGGCGCCAACCTGGCCTACCGCTGGACCGACCACATCGAGCAGAACGTAGCCACGCTGCGTAAAGCCTGACGGCCGGGCGAGGCACCCGGCCGGTTCGGGATCAATGATCTGCGCGGGTCAGCCGCGCCAGCGGAACCATGCGACGGCGAGCGCGTAGGCCAGGCCGCCGATGGCGCAGAGCCAGTCATAAGGGCTGCCGCTCTGCCCGCGGGCCGTCGCCACCAGCCAGGCGACGATCAGGACCAGCCCGGCGACCGCCGTCGCCCGCAGGTCGATCTGGGCGAAGCGCTCGTCGCGGCCGTCGCCCCGCAGCCCCCTGATGGTCTCGCTGCGGCCTGCGAGCAGGAAGAACAGGCCGAACGCGGCCAGGATGGCGAGCGAAACCGCACCTGCGGCCGGGTGGCCGCCCAGCCAGCTCGCTCCCAGCACGACCAGGCCGAGGAAGAGCGAGAACGACGGCAGGAACCACTTGGAGCGGGTGATCCCCCGGCTACGATCCTTGGTCATCGAACATCTCCTCGACCGTGACGCCAAAGAAGCGGGCGAGCGCGAGCGCCAGCGGGAGCGAGGGGGTATAGCGCTGGTTCTCGATCGAGTTGATGGTCTGGCGCGATACCCCCATCGCGTCCGCCAGCTGGCCCTGGGCCAGGCTTTGCTGCGTTCGCAGTGCGCGCACCTTGTTCTTCATCGCCTTCGTTCTTCGCCGCCCGCGGGCCGCTCAGCCGGCCGGGGTACGGCGCCGGGGCAGGCAGCGGCGGCCGCAACCGGGCCAGCTGGCGGCGGCCACCGCCGGGAGCCAGGCCACCGCGACGATGGGCGCCCAGCTGTGCTGCCTGATCGCCTGCGCGGCCGAGGCGACCGCGACGAACGCCGCGGCCAGGCCGGCGGTGAGGTAGAGCCATCGTGCCACCCTCGGGCTGGAGATGCCCCGGGCGACCGAGACAGGCAGGTGCCGATGAACAGGCGCATCCCGGTCCCGGCGACAGCGGCCGGACGCTGGGTAGCGTGACCTATGAGCCTGCGGTTCGCCATGGTCGCCGATACGCACGTCGCGGGGGGACCCTCGGCCTCCCTCGCGGCACGGCTGGAGCGGGTCGCGCGGGTGTACGCGGCCATCGGCCGGCTCGCGCCCGACTTCGTGCTGCACTGCGGCGACATCACGGACACCGGCCTGCCCGGCGAGTACGAGCTGTACCAGCTGGCGGTCCCGGCCACGCTGCGCGGCCGGATCAGGCACGTACCAGGAAACCATGACGTGCGATGGGACCCTACGGCCAAGGGGCTCTACCGGGCGCATTTCGGCGCCGCGCCGTATTCGTTTGACGCGGGGGGCGTCCACTTCACCGGGTTCGACCCGACGCAGCCGCTGCTCGAACCGGGCCACTGCGGCGCGGCCGGCCTGGAATGGCTCGCCCGTGATCTCGGCCAGCTTGCCGCGGGCACGCCGGCGTTGCTGTTCCAGCATTTCCCGGTCGGCGGCGACCACGACTACGTGGACGACCAAGCCGCGCTGCTCGATCTGATCGCCGGTCATGACGTCCGGGGCATCATCGCCGGGCACGTCCACCGCGAGACGGCCACCCGGCTGGGCCGGCTGACCCAGGTGACCCTGAGGGCGGTGCGGGAGGATCCCGTCTTCTACTGGGCGGACCTGGAGGACGGCCCGGCGCTGGCGGTCAGCCGCGTCACCGTGGCCGGGGACGGGACGCAGGCCAGGTCGCCGGTCGCTACGGTGCCGCTGTCCGGGCGCCGTCCGCCCCCGGTGGCCACCGGGGCCGCCTGGCGCGCCGGGCTCTCGGTCGCGGCCGGGGCGGCGGCCGGGGCGGCGGGGCTGCCCCGGCCGCAGTGGCGGCTCCGGCTGACCGGGTCGGTGCAGGGCGGGATCGCCACGGCCGGCCGGGTCATCGTGGCCGCGTCGACCGCCGGGGACGTGGCCGCGGTCCGCGTCGCGGCCGATCCCGGGAACCGGCGCATTTCCTGGCTGTGGCGGGTGCGGCTCGGGCCGGTGTACCGGCGGCCCGGCGTCGCCAGCTCCGCCGGCACACTGTTCGTCCCCTCCGCCGATCAGCATCTGTACGCCCTGGACGCGAGCACCGGCCGGGTCAGGTGGCGGTTCGCCGCCGGGGCCCCGGTGCTCAGCGAGCCGTTGACGGCAACGGATTACGCGGTGTTCACCGCCGGAGAGCGGCTGCTGGCCGTCGACGCCGCGACCGGGCGGCTCGCCTGGGCCGTGCCCGGCCGCGGGTTCTCGGCCGGGCGGGCCGGGTGCGACGGCGAGCGGGTCTATACCGCGGCTGCGGACGGCTACGCCCGGGCCCACGACCTGCGCACCGGGCGTGAGGTCTGGTCACGCCGGATGGTCTCGGGCGACGGGCACCGGGTGGCGCTGTACAGCGGCTGGGATGACCGCGTGGTGCTAGCCGCCGGGACGGTCATCGTGGCGACCGTCTCCGGCTCGCTGGCGCTGGACGCGGCCACCGGCGCGCCGCGCTGGACCTTGCCCGGCAGCACCATGTACCCGCCGGCCGTCGTCCTGGGCGACGGCACCGCGCTGTTCACCACCGAGCAGGGCGTCATCTCCCGGGTCGCCCTGGCCGGCGGCGGCATCATCTGGCAGGCCAGCCTCGGGATCCGGGTGCAGAACGCGGGCCTGGCCGTGGCCGGCGACAGCGCCTGGGTGATATCCGAGCACGGCCGCCTGGTCCGGGTGCGGCTCGCCGACGGGCACGAGCAGGGCTCGGTGCGGCTCACGGCGGCCCGGTGCTTCTCCGCTCCCGCCGTCGTCGACGACACGTTGATCGCGGGTGACCAGGACGGGGTGGTGCACGGCATCAGGCTGCCGGCCGGCCCGGTCAGCGGCTGACGTTCTCGTGGCGGCCGGGGTAGTCGGTGGCCGTCTCGGTGGCATACCGGCTCATCGCCTGCTCGGTGTTCTCCGCGGTCAGCGGGAGCCCGTCGGCGATCATCTGCCGCAGGTCGCGAAAGTAGCGCACATAGAGATCGGGCGTGAAGGTGTTCAGCAGTACGACCGGCTCCGCACCGGGATTGGCGAAGGTGTGCGGGGCGCCGGGCGGGACCATCACCAGGGTGCCCGGCGCGGCGTCATAGGTGGTTTCAGCCACGGTGAACCGCGCGGTGCCAGATACCACGTAGAAGCCCTCGTCATGCTGGGCGTGGCGGTGCTGCGGCGGGCCGGCGGTGCCGGGCGGGATGGTGATCTCGCCGACGCCCAGACGGTGGCCGGTGGTCCTGCCGTCCTCGAGGATCCGCATCCGGATGGGGCCGAGCTGGATCGCCTCACCGCCGTCCGGCGCGACCACGGAGACCTGCGTCATCGGTCTGCTCCTATCGATCTGTTCCTTTTGGATCCGCTACTCTCGTGAGAGTTAACTCTCACGAGAGTAGCGTGACCGCAGGGCCTTATGCAAGTAAACTCTCATGAGTAGGGTTCACTAGCATGACGGATCGAGCCCCAACTGTGGCGGTGACCAGCCCGGAACACGGCGGCTGATCAGCCGACCGCGACCACCATCCGGGCCGATCCGGCAGCCGTTTGGCTGATCAGCCGACCGCGACCACCATCTTGCCGGCGGCCGCGCCTTCTTCCATGACGCGGTGCGCCTCGACGATCTGGCCGAAGCCGAACACCCTGACCGGCCTGGCCCGGTACCGGCCGGCCTCGGCCTTGGCGATGATGTCCGCCAGCGGGATCTCGGCCAGCGGGAAGTCGTCCGTGCCGAGCACGAAGGCGCTGCCGTAGAAGCTCAGCTGGACGCTGGTGGGCAGGTCGCCGATCGGATCGAAGCACCTCGGGGCCGCCGTAGGCGGTGATGACGATGGCTTTCATCTCTCGTCTCTTTCTTGAGGGATCGTTCATCTATTTGCGCGAAAGGAAGGCCGCCAGATGGCGGCCGGGGCAGGAAGCTAGCTGAGGCCGGTGAAGGCGTTGTCCACGATCGCCCGCAACACCTCCTCACCCGGGTTGGCCTTGCCGACGACCATCAGGCCCTGGCTGGTGGCCACCAGTCCCTTCGCCCGGATCACCGGATCGACTTCGGCCGGGATCTCGCCCTGGCCGATGGCGGTGCGCAGCGCGGCGGTGAAACAGTGCTCAAGCCGGGCCAGGTGCCCGCGCACCACCGCTGCCACCTCGGGGTCGGTGGCGGCGCTTTCGATGGCGCTGTTGACCAGCAGGCATCCCTGCCGCCCCTCGGGGCTGAGCAGGTCCCGCACGAGCCCGTCGAAGTAGGCGCGGACGTGCGCCACCGATGCTCCCGGTTCCTCGAGCTCGCCGAGCTTCTGCGGGACGATCAGCTTGGAATAGCGGTCCAGGGAGCCCATGAACAAGGCGCGCTTGCCACCGGGAAACGCCGTGTACAGGCTGCCCGGCTTCACGCCGGTGGCCCGGACCAGGTCATCCACCGAGGTCGCCCGGTACCCCCGCTCCCAGAACTGCCGCATAGCGGAATCCAGGACCTCCTCGGGCTCGAACTCGCGCGGACGGGGCATAGGGCCACAATACAAGAACGGTCGTTCAAGAACAAGACCGTGGTGCCTGAAAGCAGGGCCGTGGTGTCGATGTGACGCCGTACGGGGCTGACGCGGGAGGCATGAGCGGCGTGAGGCGCCCGGGGCGTGAGGTGCGGGGCCGGGGGCCGGCGCAGCCCTAACGAATGCCGATACGGACCGGAATAGCGAGTACGGTGTGGTATTTGGTTAAAGCGCTGGATTGTTCATTTACACCCTAATCCGAGTCTTTAAGACGAGCTGATTCAAGACATTATCGACAGCCCTCGCGACCGCCAGTTAATTAAGCGCCGCGCGGTTATAATTCGGTGGTCAGGACGATGGGCATCGCGCTTAACCGCGCCCGCACGGCCGCGGCTGACGGGGGAATACACCGGTTCGGGCCGGATCTTTGGCTCTCGCGGCCCGGCGAGGGAGCGCAAGCACGATGGAGCGGGACCTGACACGGCTCCGTCGGGACATGGCGAGGGAAGGCCGGACCGATGAACACGACCATTGCCAGCGAGCAGGCGACCGGGACGATGACGGCCCGGCCGGCCGCGCGCGTCGTCCGCGGCGCGAAAATCTACGGCACGGGCGCGACGGCGGTCCGTGCGCTCGACGGGATCTCGGCCGACTTCGCGGCCGGCCAGTTCACCGCGATCATGGGACCGTCCGGCTCGGGCAAGTCGACCCTGCTCCACTGCCTGGCGGGCCTGGACCGGCTGACCTCCGGGCAGGTGCTGCTCGGGGACGTCGACCTCGGCTCCCTCCACGACAAGGCCATGACGCTGCTGCGCCGCGAGCGCATCGGCTTCGTGTTCCAGGCTTTCAACCTCATTCCGACCCTGACCGCGCGGGAGAACATCGTCCTGCCGCTGACCCTGGGCGGCAAGAAGCCCGTCCGGGGCTGGGTCCGGGAACTGGCGCGCACGCTGGGGATCGCCGACCGCCTGGGGCACCGCCCGGCTGAGCTCTCCGGCGGGCAGCAGCAGCGGGTCGCGACGGCGCGGGCGCTGGTCACCCGGCCCGACCTGATCTTCGCCGACGAGCCGACCGGCAACCTCGACTCCAGGTCGGCGACCGAGCTGCTCACCCAGATCCGCCAGGCCGTCGACCAGTACCGGCAGACCGTGGTCATGGTCACGCATGACGCGCGCGCGGCCGCGTACGCGGACCGGGTGCTGTTCCTCGCCGACGGCCGCCTGGTCCGCGACCTGGCTGCGCCCACCGCCGACGGGATCCTCGACACGATCCGCGAGCTCGGCGAGGCCGGCCGCTTAACGCGGGGACCGAACCCTTCCAGGCGACAGCTCCAGGAGGCTGGCCATGTGGCGCGTCACGTTGACGAGAGTAGTGGCTCACCGGCTGCGCTATGCGATGACCGCGCTGGCGGTGCTACTGGGCGTGGCGTTCATCGCCGGCACGTTCGTCCTCAACGACACCATCAACGAGACATTCAACAGGCTCTATAGCCAGATCTACCAGGGAACCAGCGCCGTGGTCCGGGCCGCCGAGCCCTTCAACCCCGGGGCCGGCTTCAGCGTGCAGCGCCAGCGGATCCCCGCCCGCCTGGCCGGCCGGCTGGCCAGGGTGCCCGGCGTGAGGGCCGTCGCCGCGGACGTCGAGGGCTACGCTCAGCTCGTCGCGCGCGACGGCAAGCCGATCGGCGCCTCGTCCAGCGGGGCGCCCACCCTCGGCGTGGCCTGGACCGGGGTCGCGGCCCTCAGCCCCCTGCGGCTGCTGCCCGGCGGGCGGGCGCCGCGGACAAGCACCCAGGTGGTGATCGACGAGCATTCCGCCCGGACCGGCCACTTCCGGGCCGGCGACAAGGTGCTGGTGCTGACCCAGCGGCCCCCGGCCAGATACACGATTACCGGCATCGCCACCTGGGGCCGGGCAGGCAGCCCGCTCAGCGCCACCATCACCGCGTTCGCCCCGGCCACCGCGGCCCGGGTGCTCGGCCAGGCGGGCATGGTCAGCCAGATCGACGTGGAGGCGGCCCCGGGGGTCTCGCAGCCGCAGCTGATGAGCCGGCTGCAGGCGGCCATCCGCACGCCCGGCGTCCAGGTCGTCAGCGGCCAGGCCGTCGTCGCGGAAGGCCAGCAGAGCATCCATCAGGCGCTGAGCTTCGTCGGTGTGTTCCTGCTCGTGTTCGCGTTCGTCGCCTTGTTCACCGGGTCTTTCGTCATCTTCAACACGTTCTCGATCGTCGTCGCCCAGCGGCTCCGCGAGCTGGCCCTGCTCCGCGCCATCGGCGCGAGCCGACGCCAGGTGATGGCATCTGTCCTGGGTGAATCCGTGATCATCGGGGTGCTCGCCTCGGCCGCGGGCCTGGGCGCGGGCATCGGGCTGGCGGTCGCGCTCAAGGCAGGACTCGCGGCGCTCGGCTTCGACCTGCCGGCTACGGGACTGGTCGTGAGCCCGCGGACGGTGCTGGTCAGCCTGGCCGCCGGGATCGCGGTCACGGTCGTGTCGGCGGTCTCGCCCGCGCGGCGGGCGGCCCGGATCCCGCCGGTCGCCGCCATGCAGGACGTGGCCGCCGAACCTCGCCAGCCGTCGGTGATGCGTGCCGTGCGAGGCGCGATCCTCCTCGCCGGCGGCGCCGCGGCCCTGGGCGACGGGCTGGCCGGCCCGGTGCTGGCCGGCAGAGGGCCGGCCGACCTGGGCGGGAACCGCGTCACGCTGGTCGGCGCGGGCGCGGTGGCGGTGTTCACCGGCATCGCGATACTCGGGCCGTTCTGCGCCCGCCCGGTCAGCCGCCTGCTCGGCACCCCGCTCGCGATGCGCGGCACCACCGGCCGGCTCGGGCGGCAGAACGCGATGCGCAATCCCGCCCGCACGGCCGTGACGGCCGCAGCCCTGATGGTGGGCGTGACCCTGGTGTCGCTCACCGCCATCGTCGCCTCCTCGGTCAAGGCCTCGGTCAACACGATCATCGACTCGGCCGTCCGGGCCGACTTCGTCGTCAGCAGCGGCACGGCGCTCGGCGGCTCGAGCGGCTTCAGCCCGCGCCTGGAACGCTCGGTGGCCGCGCTCCGGCAGGTGAGCGCCACCGCCGGGGTCCGTACGGGCGTGGCGAAGGTCTACGGCAAGGTGACCCCGGTGGTCGCCACCGACCCGGTCCAGGCCGCCCCGCTGTTCAACCTGGGCGTCACCCGCGGACGGCTGGCGGCCATGACGTCCGCCGGGATCGCCGTGTCGACCCAGGTGGCGGCCAGCCAGCACCTCGTCATCGGCAGCCCGGTCACAGTCACGTTCGCCAGCACCGGGAGCAAGGCCTACACCGTGCAGGTCATCTACGGCGTGCGGGACGTGGCGGGAGACTACATCTTGCCGCTCGCCACGGCCAGGGCGAACTTCCCGCAGGCCCTCGACGTCGACGTCTTCGTCAAGCTCGCTCCGGGGGTGAGCGCGAAAGCGGGCCGCCAGGCGATCGGCAAGGTCCTGGCCGCGTACCCGAACGCCACGCTGATGGACCAGGTCCAGTACAAGGCGCGGCAGGCGCAGCAGGTCAACCAGATGCTCAACCTGGTCTACGGGCTGCTCGCGCTGGCCGTGATCATCGCGCTGATCGGCATCGCCAACACGCTGGCCCTGTCCGTCTACGAGCGGACCCGTGAGCTCGGGGTGCTGCGGGCGGTGGGCACGACCCGCGGGCAGCTGCGCGCCATCGTGCGGGCCGAGTCGGTGATCATCTCGCTGTTCGGCGCCCTCGAGGGCCTGCTGCTCGGGATGATCTTCGGCTGGGCGATCGTCGCCGTGCTGCGCTCCCGGGGCGTCACCCACCTCGTGTTCCCGGTCCGGCAGCTGCTCATCATGGCTGTGCTGGCCGGCCTGGCCGGCGTGGTGGCCGCGATCGCGCCGAGCAGGCGGGCGGCCCGCCTCGACATCCTGCGGGCGGTCACCACCGAGTGAGCCTGGCGGCCCGGGGGGGCTCGGGGGGGTCGTCCCCCCCGGAGCCAGCAGAGCCCGGGCCCGCAGCACAGGCTCGCGGGGGCGCAGGAGCGGAAAGCCCGGCCCGTTCGGGATAAATGGAATTAAATGTCCGTGATCCGCAGGCCGGCGTGCGCCTTGTACCGGCGGTTGATCGACACCAGGTTGGCGGTCAGGGCCTCGATCTGGCCACAGTTGCGCAGGCGGCCCGCGTAGATGCCGCGCACGCCGGGGATCCTGGCCGCCAGGGCCTGCACCAGGTCGGTGGCCTGCCGGTCGTCGCCGAGCACCAGGACGTCCAGGTCGACGGTATCGATCCCGGGGTCGAGCAGCAGGACCGCGGACACGTGGTGGAACGCCGCCACCACCCGGCTGCCGGGCAGCAGCGCCGCGGCCTGCTCGGCCGCACTGCCCTCGGCCGGACCGCCCTCGGCGACCGGCAGCGCGTAGGCGCCGCGCTGGTCGAAGCCGAGCGGGTTCACGCAGTCCACCACGATCTTGCCGGCCAGTTCGGCCGCCAGCCCGGACAGCAGGTCGCCGTGGCCCTCCCACGGCACCGCGGCGATCACCACGCTCGCCTCGCGGGCCGCGTCCCGGTTGGCCAGGCCCCGCACGTCATGCCCGATCTGGAGGGCGGCGGCCTGGGCCCGCTCGCGGCTGCGGGACCCGATGATCACCGGGTGCCCGGCCAGCGCGAACCGGCGGGCCAGGCCCCGTCCCTGATCCCCGGTGCCGCCGAGGATGCCGATGACGAGTCCGTCGACGGACGGGGTTTCGCGCTCAGTCATGGACGGCATCCTCTCAGATGGGAGGCGGGAACCGGAGGGCGGTACCTGCGGATTGGTTCGGATAGCGACCGTCCGTGCGGATTCTGCTGCGCTCACGGACATTTAGGGGCACCATAGATACGTGGACGCGACCCAAGTGACCACTCTGCGTGCGCTCCTGGCCCCGACCGGCTGGCTCGAGCGGACTCGCGCGTTCACGCAGGGGCTGCGCAAGGCCACCCGCTCGCCGGGCGGCCTCCTGCTGGTCGGCACCCCGGACGAGGAGCCCTGGCACCTCACCGCGCACCTGGACGAGGAAAGCCGTCTGTCGGGGATCCCTGAGCTCATGCCGACTCTCGTCCGCTGGCAGGTGCCCGCGGGCGCGCCGTCGCACCTGCGGGTCGGCCTGGAGCGGCTGGAGGCCGCCCGGCGCGGCGAGACGCTCTTCGTCGTGTCGCCGTCGACCGCGCCGGTGCCGCTGCTCGAGCGGGTCGATGACGCGCGGCGGACCGGGGCCACGATCTTCGCGCTCGACCTGGGCGATCCCGAACTCGACGCGCTGGCCCACGAGACGATGGCGATCCGCCCGGGCGTCGACGCGGTGTCGTTCGGCGGGGCCCAGCACCTGATCAGCTCGTCGGTGGGCGAGATCGGCGCGGCCGAGCGTTACGAGCGCGGGGAGTTCGGCGTGGCCAGCGCCGATGCCCGCGTCGTGCAGCCCGGGATGGTGGGCTACCAGCGTTACCGGCCGGGCGTGCGGGGCCTGCGGGACCGGGTGGCGCGGCTGCTCGACGCGGTGAGCGGCCCGACCGGCTCCTAGGCGTCCAGGGTCAGCACCATCGTCGGGCGCTCGATGATGTGGTCGGGGCGCAGCGGGCGCACGGCCGTGCCGATGGCGAAGAACTCGGTGGTGTGCGAGCCCCAGGTGTGGCTGTGCTGGCGGAGCTGGACGCCGACGATGCCTTCCGCATGCAGCGCCTCGGCCTCGGCCTGCATCCGGCTCATGGCCAGCTCGCGGGCGTCGTACAGGGCCTGGGTGAACTGCTCGATCTCCACGTTCTTGCCGATGTTGCCGATCTTGCTGCCGAACTTCTGGTGGGCGACGTGGTACACGCACGAGCCCATGACCATGCCCAGCGGTGCGTAGCCGGCCCGGATCAGGGTCCAGAAGTCCTGCCCGGACAGGTCCGAGGTGAACGGCTGGTTCTTGTTGTTGCGCCAGTTGGCGACCCCGCCGCCGCCCGCGCCCTCTTCCGCCTTGACGGCGGTGCCGACCGCGATGAACTCGGCGATGTCCGCGCCGAACTCCTTCATCTCCACGTCCAGCCGGACGCCGACGATGCCGTCGGCGCGCAGCGCGTCGGCCTCGGCCTCCATCCGGCTCATGGCCAGCTCCCGCGCGTGGTACATGGCCTGGGAGAGCACGTCGAGCTCCTGGTTGCTCCCCCAGCGGCCGATCTGCAGCCCGACGTGGTAAATCGAGCTGCCGAGGACCAGGCCGAGCGGCCGGAACCCGACCTCGCGGACCAGCAGGAACTCGTTGACGGACAGGTCGGAGGTGAAGATCGACCCGGGCCGGCCGGGCTGCAGCTCGGCGAGGCGCCGCATGGCGTCCTGCGGCACGCCCGCGGCATCCAGCTCCGTGGCTATCTTCCCCTGCTCGGTCATGGTCTCTCCTAAATCCGGATCCTGGCGGCCTGGCGGCGCTGGGGGTCGAGGGACATGATGGCCAGCGTCGGCCCGCTGTGCCGCTGTTCCGCATCGCTGAACCTGGCGATCGCGGTCCCGATGGTGGTGGCCTCGACGATGTGGTCGCGGCGGCCTTCCTGCACCGGGCACTCCCGTTCCCGCACCCGCATCTCCATGGTGGCGATCACCACGCCCTGGCCGCCGAGCCGCGTGACGTCGCGATCCAGCTGCTGCCGGGCGTCGTGCCGGGCGTCGTTGACGAGCTCGGTGTAGCCGGTGACCTCAGCGTTTCCCGCGCCCCAGCGGGTCTGGCCGACGGTCAGCCAGTCATCGTGCCGGGACCCGATCGAGATGCCGAGCGCGAGGCCGACGGGCACCCAGCCCTTCATCATCAGCTTGCCGAAATCCTGCCCGGACAGATCGGAGGTGAACGGCTTCTTCCGGCGCGCCCACTGGGAGACCGGAGGCACGCCGGGCGCGCGGATGGCCGTGCCGATCGCCTTGAACTCCAGTCCGCCGGCCGGGAACGAGCCGATGGTCAGCCGGACGCCGACCACCCCGTGGCCGCCCAGTTCCTCGCACTCGGTCGTCATCCGGTCCAGGGCCTTGTGCCGTGCGTCGTACATCGTCTGGACCAGCGGCGCGAACGACCCGAAGCCGCCCCGGCTCGACACCTGCGTGACGGTCCTGGCCGGGATGCCGTACCCCCAGGACCCCCAGGCGCCCGGGCAGTTGTAGCCGCCGGTGTAGCCGATGTTGTAGACGGCGGCGCCGAGCACCTGGCCGACCGGCTCGAAGCCGGCGCTGCGGATCACGGCGAACTCATCAGAAGTCAGCGCCGAACCCCAGGTGCCGCTACGCCGGATTTCCGCCATCCGGGCCTCGGCCGCGGCCGGCAGGTCATTGCTCACGCCACTAGCCTAGTATTTTTTCCTGACTAGTCCTGCGCGTCCCATTCCTCGTTCCTGCGCTGGACCGTTTCCAGCGCTCGGGCGGCGGCCTCGCGGGTGGGATAGGGGCCGAGCCGGTCCTTGCCCGGGCAGGGACCGTCGTCGTCCTCCACGGTGTGGTGCTTCAGGCAGAACCACCATCGCTGTTCGTTTGTCATGCACATTAGACTCGCAAAGCATGGCGACAGTCCTTCATCCGGGCCGGCTTTCTCCCACCCGCCAGGTCCCCGCGGAGATCACGCGGCCGGAATACGTGGGCAAGAAGCGTCCCAAGACCGGAGAACCGGACGTCAAGACGCCGGAGATCATCGCGCGGATGCGGGTGGCGGGCAAGCTGGCGGCCCAGGCGCTGGAGGCGGTCGGCGCCGCCGTGGCCCCAGGCGTCACGACCGACTACCTGGATCAGGTCGGTCACGACTTCCTGGTCAGCCACGGGGCTTATCCGAGCACGCTCGGATACCGCGGCTACCCGAAGTCGCTGTGCACCTCGCTGAACGAGGTGATCTGCCACGGAATCCCCGACGACACCGTGGTCAACGACGGCGACATCGTCAACATCGACATCACCGCGTACCTCGGCGGGGTGCATGGCGACACCAACGCCACGTTCTGCGCCGGCGACGTGGACGACGAATCACGGCTGCTGGTCGAGCGCACGCACGAGGCGATGATGCGCGGCATCCGCGCGGTGGCGCCGGGCCGCCCGCTGAACGCCGTCGGCCGGGTCATCGAGTCATACGCGCGGAGGTTCGGCTACGGGGTGGTGCGGGACTTCACCGGGCACGGGATCGGGCGCACGTTCCACTCCGGGCTGATCGTGCCGCATTACGACGACCCGCACACCAACGTGATCATGCAGCCGGGGATGACGTTCACCATCGAGCCGATGCTCACCCTGGGCACCATCGACTACGACATCTGGCCGGACGGCTGGACGGCGGTGACCAAGGACCGCAAGCGCACCGCGCAGTTCGAGCACACGATCCTGGTCACCGAGGATGCCTACGAGATCCTGACGCTCCCGTAGGCATCCTCGGTAATCCGCTAGGCGTCGCGCCTGCGGAACAGTACGGCGCCCACCACCAGCAGGATCGCCGTGTAGACGGCGAACACGGCGAACTGGTTCCACGGGGAGAACAGGTGCGCGTCCTGTCCCCCGAGGGTGGCCGAGATGGCCCGGCCCGCCGCGTCCGGCAGCCAGCGGTCCAGGTCCCGATACCAGCTGTCCGGCAGCAGGTGGGCCAGGATCGGGATCACGAACAGCAACCCGATCACCGAGGTGATGGCCGCGGCGGTGTGCCGCATGATCGCCCCGGCCGCGAACGCGAACAGTCCGCACAGGGTAACGTACAGTGCGGTGCCGATAATGGCGCGCAGCACGTTGGGCTGCGACAGCGTGGCGCTCTGGTGCGTGCTGGCCAGCAGCGTCTGGCCGAGGAAGAACGCGATGAAGGCCGCCACCAGCGTCACCACCAGGGCCACCACGGCGAAGACCGCCACCTTGGCGGCGTACACGGTGGCGCGCCTGGGCATCGCCGTCAGCGAGGTCCTGATCATCCCGGTGGAGTACTCGGCGGTGAGCACGATCGCCCCGAGCACCACGATGACGAGCTGGCCGAGGAAGAAGAGCCCGGCGATGCTGGCCTGGGTGGCGTCGAAGGTCGCCCGGTCGGCCGCCGACGCGTGCGACCAGTTGGCCGCGGTGCCCGCGCTGATCGCCGCCCCGATCCCGATGCTGACCGCCAGCAGCACGAGCAGCGTCCAGTAGGTGGAGCGGACCGAACGGATCTTGGTGAACTCCGAGCGCAGGGTTCCACGGAAACCCGCCCGCCCGGAGGGCGGGGGCAGGACCGGGGCCTGCCGGGTCGTCACGGCCATGTCAGTTCCGCCCTTCGCTGCTGTGCTGCCCCTGCGTGGCTAGCTCCTGCGCGGCCAGTTCGTGCTGGGCGGCCGGCTGACCCGGCCCGGGCGGATCGCCCGGCCCCGGCTGACCCTCGGCCCGGTATTCCACGCTGTCCGCGGTCAGCTCCATGAAGGCGGCTTCGAGCGAGGCCCGGACCACGGTCAGCTCGTGCAGCCGCACGCGATGCTCGAAGGCGATGTCGCCGACCTGGGCCGCGACCAGCCCGGATACGATCAGCGCGCCGCCGGCGCCGTTGACCGCGCCGCCTCCCGCCTCGGCCACCGCCTTGGCCAGCAGGTCAGGCTGGGGCGTGACCACCCGGACGGTCTGGCCGGAGCTGCGGGCGATGAACTCCTCCATGGTGCAGTCGGCGAGCAGCTGGCCGCGGCCGATCACGATCAGGTGATCCGCGGTGTGCTCCATCTCCGACATCAGGTGACTGGACACGAACACCGTGCGGCCCTCGGCCGCCAGCGCCTTCATCAGGTTGCGGATCCACAAGATCCCCTCCGGGTCCAGCCCGTTGACCGGCTCGTCGAACATGAGCAGCGCCGGGTCACCGAGCAGCGTGGCGGCGATGCCGAGCCGCTGGCTCATGCCGAGCGAGAAGCCCTTGGTCCGCTTGCGCGCCACCTCGGTCAGGCCGACCAGCTCGAGCACCTCGCCCACCCGGCGCTTGGGCAGGTTGTTGGTCTGGGCCAGGCAGAGCAGGTGGTTGTAGGCGGACCGGCCGCCGTGCACAGCCTTGGCGTCGATCAGCGCGCCCACCTCGCGCATCGGATACCCCAGCTGGGCGTACTGCTTGCCGTCGACGGTGACGGTGCCGGCGTCCGGGTAGTCGAGGCCGAGGATCAGCCTCATGGTGGTGGTCTTACCCGCGCCGTTCGGGCCGAGAAAGCCCGTCACCCGTCCCGGTGCGACGTTGAATGACAAGTTGTTGACGGCGATTTTGTCGCCGTACCGTTTGCTGAGCCCCCGTACCTCGATCATTCGCGAAACGTCCTCTCTGGCGGCAAGTGTCGGAGGTGCCGCCGTGGCCCGCTAAGCCTATTACTTCTAGATTGCGGACCGATGAATTATGAGGTTTGGCGTGATTGCGGGCGCTTCGCGCGGGCGTGCAGGCTGATCGAGTAGCCCGCACCGTGGCCGCGCAGCCGGTGCCGCTGGCCGTGTACCCGCGTGGGGCCGGGGCGCAGCACCGCGCTGCCGGAGGCCCCCTCCGTCGTCTCCCCCGCGATGACGGCGGCCACGTCGCAGTCACAATCCTGGCCGGCGTCACCGGGCGGCAGGATCACCAGCCACGCGGCGTACTCCGGCCGGTCTTCAATCTCGATTCGTACCGAACGGTCCGGGTCGAAGCGGACCATACCCCACCATCGCTCCGGCGTGGCGGCCAGCATCCGCAGCTTGCGGGCCAGGGTGCCGAGCGTCGGCGGAACGGTGCCCCGTTCGCCCTGCCCGCTGTGCTCGCTGGTCTGGCGGGCGGCCGGCTGGACGGGGACGAGCAGCGGGCCGGCCAGGATGGCGATCTCCGGGGCAACGGACATGTCTGCGATCAACGGAATTCCTTCGCGGGCTCTTCGGCGCCGGCCCTGAGCGGGCGGGCACCGGCGGCGACAACGGTCAGCTGAGGGTCGTCGTCAGCAACAACACGAAGGACAGAGCACGCGCGCGAGCATCGCGGTGACACCGTGATGGGAGACTGCGCGGCCTGGCATGCGAAAAGCATACACGGCGGGTGACCGCGCGTCGTCACATTGAGGTATCAGTTCGCCCATTGCTTAGGCCCAGTGCTTAAGGCCAGTGCTTAAGGCCAGTGCGCACGGTCGAGGCGCTCGGCCGCGTGGCGCACCGCGCCGGCGCCTGCCGCGCTGGCCGTGGCCCAGGCGGCGGCGCACAGTGCGCGCAGGCCGTCGATGCGCTCGCCTTCGCCGGCCAGTTCCAGCCGGTCCCCGGCCAGATGCGCGGTCCAGCCGACGCAGCCGAACGCGCCGTCTTTCTGCGTGACGTCCGGATGCGGCTCGAGCAGGCCGGTCAGGTCTTCGGCCAGGTAGGTGGGGCGCTGCGACGGCGGCGCGAGCACGGCCTCGGCCGGGCTGGTCACCCCGGTCAGCACGAGCATGCTGTCCGCGCCGACACGGTGGGCGCCTTCGATGTCGGTGTCCAGCCGGTCGCCGACCACGAGCGGGTGCCTGGCGCCGGTCCGCAGCACCGACTCGCGGTGCAGCGGCGGCTCGGGCTTGCCCGCCACCAGCGGCTGCACCCCGGTCGCGGTCGCGATGACCTGGATGAGGGACCCGTTGCCCGGCTGGCGGCCGCGCTGGCTGGGCAGCGTGAGGTCGCCGTTGGACGCGACGAACAGCGCGCCGGCAGCCACGGCGAGGCCGCCCTCGGCCAGCATCGAGTAGCTGAGGTCAGGCGCATAGCCCTGGACCACCGCGCGCGGTTTCTCGGCGGCCGTGCTCACCGGGCGCAGGCCGCGTTCCCGCACCGCCATCCGCAGGCCGCTGCCGCCGATGACCAGGACCGGCGCGCCTGCCGGGAGACGTTCGGCCAGCAGCCGCGCGGCAGCCTGGGCGGAGGTCACGACGTCTTGCGGCGCGGCCGGCGCGCCGAAGCTCGTCAGCAGCGCGGCGATGGCGGCCGGGGTGCGGAAGGCGTTGTTGGTCACGTACGCCAGCCGCATGCCCGCCGCGTCGGCCTTGCGCAGTGCCTCGGCCGCGCCAGGGATGGCGGCGCCACCCAGGTAGACCACGCCGTCCAAGTCGAGCAGGGCAACGTCGTAGGCGCTGTCGAGCGGTTCCTCGCTGCCGCGCGGGACCTGGCCCTCGGTCATTCGGTGCCCTCCTGAGCGGTCTCCTGGGTGGCCTTCCTGGCGCGCAGCGTGGCCCGCACCGAGCGCAGGGCATCGGTGTAGTGGGTGGCGTCGGGGCGCATGGCGGCGGCCAGCGCGAGGTACTCAGCCGCGGCGGCGTGGTTCCCGGTGCGGGCCAGGGCGAGCCCCAGCCCGAAGTGCGCGTAGTCATCCGACGGGCTCGCCTCGACGATCATCCGGAAGTTGTCCGCCGCATCGGCGTACCGGCCCGCGTCGAACTGGGCCCGGGCGAGGGCCTCGCGCACGCTGCGTGACCCGGGCTCGGCGGTCGAGGCACGCTGCAGGACCTGGGCCGCGGCCGCGGGGCTTCCCCGGCCGAGGAGGTCCATGCCGCGGCGGTACCAGGCGTGCACGTCATCTGCAGATTCTCCGGGAAGGGCCTGGCCAGGGAAGTTTTCTTCCGGATGGGAATCCCTGCTCGCGCTCGATCCTTTTGACATGGTGTGCAGACCCTTCCGTCCGACTCTGGTTCCGGCCTCGTGCTGGCACCCTTCCGCGGCATCCGTTATGCCCGTGACCGGGTGAGCGGCATCGCAAACGTCACATCACCACCGTACGACGTGATAAACGGCGGTATCCTCGATCAGCTGCGGGCGGCTGATCCGCACAACGTTGTCCGACTCATCTTGCCAGGCGTGGATGCGCACGCGAGCAAGGCCGCGGCGGGCCTGCTCCGCGAGTGGCTGTCGGCAGGCGTGCTCATCCGGGACCGGGTGGCCGCGCTGTACATCTACGAGCAGTGCCTTCCGGGACAGGATGGCTCCTCCTGCCTGCAGCGCGGCATCGTCGGCCTGGTCCGCCTCGGCTCGCCAGGATCGGCGGGCATCTTGCCGCACGAGGGCGTCATGCCCGGCCTGGTGGCCGGGCGGCGCGAGCTGATGGCGGCCACGCAGGCGAACCTGGAGCCGATCTTCCTGATCTACGACGGCGAGGAACCCGGTGCCGGCGGGCACGCCGCCGCGGACACGGCCACCGAGATCATGAACCGGGTGGCGGACGAGCGCGCGCCGCTGGTGTCGATCACCACCGGGGACGGCATGACGCACCGGCTGTGGCGGCTTGAGCATCCCGCCGACCAGGCTGCGATCGCCGCCGACCTGGCCGGGCGCCAGGCGCTCATCGCTGATGGTCATCACCGGTACGCCGCCTACCTGGACCTGCAAGCCGAGATGCGCGCGGCCGGGCGGGGTGTCGGGCCGTGGGACTACGGGCTGGCGTTCCTGGTCGACTCGGCGGCCTACCCACCCCGGCTGGGCGCCATCCACCGGGTGCTGCCCGGCCTGCCGCCAGACCGCGCGGCCGAGCTGGCCAAGGCCGCGTTCACCGTGCAAGATCTGCCCGCCGGCCTCAGCCTGGACGACGCGCGGCAGCTCCTGGCGGCCGCCGGGCAGGAGGGACCCGCGTTCCTGCTGGCAGGCGGTCCGGTGTTCCGCCTGCTCAGCCACCCGGATCCGGTGCAGCTCGGCGCCTCGATGCCGCACGGGGCGTCCGCGCCATGGCAGAGCCTCGACGCATCGGTGATGCAGCAGTTGCTGCTGGGCCGGCTGTGGGGCGTCTGCGACAGTGAACGCGACGTGCTGATCGACCACGACGCAGCCGACGCGGTGCGAGCGGTCTCGGGCGACGCGACCGCGACGGATATCGCCGAGCGGGGAGCAGGCGCAGCCCTGTCCGCCGGGAGCACTGGACCCGGGAGCATCGGGGCCGCGGGCACCGCGGTGATCTGCAACCCGCCGCCTTTCGAGGCGGTCATCCGGATCGCCGCCCAAGGCGAACGGGTGCCGCGTAAATCCACGTCGTTCGGCCCCAAACCGCGTACTGGCCTGGTCTTGCGCACGTTCGGTCCGTCCGACTGACCCCGCCGTGCCCCGGCTGCCCCGGGGCCAGGTGCCGCAGCTGCCCTGGGTCTGGGTGCCGCGGCTGCCCCGGCTGCGGGACAATGGGCGCGTGACAGACGGAATCGGGCCGCCGGGCGTCACGCCGCTCGGGCATGAGGTGTTCCAGATCGACACCCGGATGGCCGGATACGACGGGATCACGGCCGGCTACCTGATCCGGGGCGACCGGCCGTGCCTGGTGGAAACGGGGACCGCGCCGTCGGCGCCGGTCGTCCGTGACGCCCTGACCGGGCTCGGGATCGGCGCGAGTGACCTCGCCACGGTGGTGGTCACGCATATCCATCTCGACCACGCGGGCGGGGTCGGCGACATCGCCGCGATGTTCCCGGCGGCCCAGATCGTCGTGCACCAGCGGGGTGCGCGGCACCTGGCCGACCCGAGCAGGCTGATGGCCAGCGCCCGGCTGGTCTACGGCAACGCGCTCGAGCGGCTGTTCGGCGTGCTCAGCCCGGTCCCCGCCGAGCGAATCGCGGCACTGGACGACGTCGGCACCGTCGATCTCGGCGGCGGCCGGCACCTGGACAGCCACTACTCTCCCGGCCACGCCAAGCACCACGTCGGCCTCGTCGACTCCGACACCGGCGACCTGTACGTCGGGGATGCGGCAGGCGTGTACCTGCCGGAAACCGGGGACGTCAGGCCGGCCACGCCGCCGCCCGACTTCGACCTGGACACCGCCCTGGCCTCCGTGCGCAGGTTCGCCGCGCTGCAGCCGGCGCGGCTGCTGTTCAGCCACTTCGGTCCCGTCACCCAGGTCAGCGAGACGCTGGACCGGTCGGTGGAGGAGATCATCGTCTGGGTGGAGGAAACCCGCCAGGCGCGCGCGGCGGGCCTGGACCTCGATCACGCCGTCGCCATGGTGCGCGACCGCACCAAAGATCGGTACCTGGCGACCGGCCCGGACGCCGATCCCGCCATCGCGGAGAAGTTCGAGCGGGTCAGCAGCGCCCTGGGCAACGTGGAAGGCATCATGTACTGGCTCGGCAAGACCGAGAACGGCGGCTAGGACCACGGCCAGGTAACGACGACGGCCAGGTAAGACCACGGCCAGGTAACCGGGATAACTCCAGTCCATCCGTCATCACAGATCCCGTGAGTTTCGGTAAGCGGAGGCTAGCGGGAACATGCCTCCGTTTACCGGGGTGGATCGGGGCTTCTGGGTGATTTGTAGGCATCATAGGCCCCCCGGGCCACCCGGTAGCCCCAATCCACCCGCCAAAGAACCGGGCACGGCCTGGCTAACTTGAGTCGGGCCAACTTAGTGCCCTCAAGCAGGCGCGAGCCAATGCGGAAGCCTGAGGTTAGCGTTGCAGTTCGGCATCTCCGGGCTAGACTCACGCCGATGGCGACGATCGTGGCGTTTCACGCTCATCCGGACGACGAGGTACTGCTGACCGGCGGGACGATCGCCTGGCTAGCGGCCGGGGGCCACCGGGTGATCATCGTCGTGGCCAGCGATGGTGACGTGTGGGCCACCCCGGATCAGGGCCGGCGGCTGGACGAGATGCGGGCGAGCGCCGCGATCCTCGGCGCGGACAAGGCCGTGCATCTCGGCTATGCGGACAGCGGGCACGGGCCGGTCCTGTTCGATGACCCGCCGGGCAGGACCCGGTTCGTGCGGGCGGACGTCGAGGAGGCGGCGGGGAAGCTTGCCGCCCTGCTGTCGGACGAGCACGCGGACCTGCTGCTGAGCTACGACCCTCAAGGCGGCAACGGCCATCGTGACCACGTCCGGGTGCACCAGGTCGGCGCGCGGGCGGCCGAGCTGGCCGGAGTGCGAGTCGTGGAGGCGACGGTGCCGCGCGAACTGGCTGCCCGGGTCGCCCGGCCGCTGCTCCTGCTTCGTCTGCTAACCCGTTATCGTGTCGATGAGATGCGCAGGTACGGCACGCCCCGGTCGGCGATCACGCACCGGGTCGACGTCCGCCGGTACGCGGCGCAAAAGCGGGCAGCGCTGATGGCGCACCGGACGCCGGTGTCAGGCCCGGGGCGAGGGGCCAGGTTGTTCCGCGTGCTGCTCAGGTCGCCCTTGCCGGTATACCGCGTTGCCTGCGGGACAGAGTGGTTCGCCGAACCCGGGGGACGGACGGGCGAACTCGTCGCCTGCGATCAGGCGCCCGGGCTTGGCCGGCCTGATTAGTGCGCCACTTCAGTTCGCGATAACCGAGAATCCGCCAGCCGCGAATGCAAGCCGTGGCTAGTCAGTGCTCTGGTCGCTGGGATCGGTCTCATCCTCCGGGTCTGCGTCCTCCGGGTCGGTGTCCTCCAGGTCGTCGAACTCGACGCCGTCAAGCTCGTCGAGGCGGTCGGCCGCGTCCGTCTCGCCGTCGGCGTCCACCTCGGCGGCCCGGGCGAAGGCGTCGCGGGCCTCGTCCGTGCGCCCGCCCGCGAGCAACGCATCGGCGTAGGCGTAAAAGAGCCGCGCGGACCAGGGCCGCACCCGGCCGCTGGTCAGCTCGGGGACCTGCAAGGCCAGGGCCGCAGCCTCAGGCAGCCCCTGATCGCGGCGGATGCCTGACTCGACGATCCGCAGCTCGATCTGCGTGGCACGGTCGAGTTTGGCGTTGCTAGCCTCCCGGACCAGGGCCAGCGCCCGGTCCAGTCTTCCGAGCGCACGCTCGCAGTCGGCCATGAGCGGCAGGTAGTCATCCCGTCCGGTCATGCGCCGCGCGGCCCGTAGCTCTGACAAGGCCTCGGCCCATCGCCCGGCCCGGTAGGCCGCGATGCCGCAGGCCTCCCGGACCACGCCGACCCGTGCGGCCAGGCGCTTGGCCGCCTGGGCGTAGGCGTAGCCCTGTTCCGGGTCCTCGGCGAGCCCGGCGGCTACCAGGTAGCGAGCCACGCTGTCGGCCAGGTCGTTCGGCAGGCTGTTCAGCTGGGCCCGGGCCTCGGCGTCGAGTTGCTCGGCGCTGATGACCTCGGGTACCTGCGGCCCAGGCACGTACGCCGTCCGGCCGTGCACCTCGTCCCGCGCGCCTGGGGGACGCCCGCTGCCGGGGCCCTGCCGGTCCCGGCCGCGGCCGGCGTTCCAGGTGCGCTCGCCGTCCCGGCTGTGCTCGCCACCGCGGGCACGATCACCACCTCGGGGGTAGTCGCTGCTCCTACGCTGGTCACTGCTTCGGTCGCGGTCGGCGCTTCGGTCGCGAGCCGGCCACGAGGCCCGATCCCGTCCCCCCTCGCGCGACGGCGCGCTTGTTCGGTCGCCGGGCGCCCGCCTGGACCCGCCGCTCTGTCCCCGGGCCGACCGGTCTGACGGACCGCCGACAGCGGGGCGCGGACCACGGTCCCGGCCCGTGCTCGGGCCTCGAGTTGTACTCGGACGGCCGGCTGCGCTGGGGGTTCGGGCTGCGCTGGGGGTCCGGGCCGTACTGGGGGCGGTCCGGGCCGTGCTCGGGCCGTCGGCCTCGCCTCGGCGTGGCCTGGACGAGCCCGTCCCGGAGGGACGTGTCCCGAACGAACGTGTACCGGACGGCGCTGAGCCCCGGTAGCCGCCGTCCCCGCGGTAGCCGCTGCTGGCGGGCCGCGTCGTACCTGACTCGCCTGTCCGGCGAGTGCGACTGCCCGGCGCGGACCGGTCCTCACCAGAGGTAGTTTCTGCCCGGCCGCGCCCACCGTCATCATCGTCGGCCCAGCGCGGGCCACTGCCAGGCCGGGTGCCGCGGCGGAAGCCGCCGCTCGGACCGGCCGTCCTGGACGTCCCGGCCGTTCTGGATCCTCCGGCCGGACGCGCCGTCCGCCGGGGTCCGTCACTCCCGCGCGCGGCCTGGCCGCGACGCTCCCCAGGTGGCCGGTCGTCCCAGCGTGCTCCGTCCGCGGCCGTGCTGCGGGGAGCTCGTCCTTCGGAACTCCTGATGCCTTGGCGGGGTCCTCCCTGACGAGGCAGGTCCGGGCCGCCCTGACGAGGCGCTGCCTGCCGCGGCCCGTCAGCCGCCTGGCCCGCACCTCGGCTATTTCGCCCGGACGTGCCGGTACGGCGGGTCTGGCCGGCACCACCCGAGCCGGTCTTCCCGCGGCTGTACGCGCCCGATCCGCCCGTGGTCTTAGCGCCACGCGACGTCCTCGGGTTGCCGCCGCTCCCCGCCCGGCCCCTCGGCGCCCCGGAACCCTCAGCCACGTTCACCAGCCTCCAGCCTCAAAACTACCCAGACAAGCGAAGAGGGCCGCTCAACCGTATCGGGAGCGACCCTCTTCAAGCATGTCCGGCGGCGTCCTACTCTCCCACGCGGTCCCCCGCGCAGTACCATCGGCGCTGAAGGGCTTAACTTCCGGGTTCGGAATGGGACCGGGTGTTTCCCCTTCGCTATAACCGCCGAAACTCTATTGAGATGTCACCGAGCTCACCAGAGCTCTGCAGGCGACCGTATCTCGGGAACCGCACAGTGGACGCAAAATCAAATGGAGTAGAAGCCAAGCCGCTCGGCCTATTAGTACCGGTCAGCTGCACACGTTGCCGTGCTTCCACCTCCGGCCTATCAACCCAGTAGTCTAGCTGGGGGCCTTACCTGGTTAACCCAGAGAGAGACCTAATCTTGAGGCGAGCTTCCCGCTTAGATGCTTTCAGCGGTTATCCCTTCCGAACGTAGCCAACCAGCCGTGCTCTTGGCAGAACAACTGGCACACCAGAGGTTCGTCCGTCCCGGTCCTCTCGTACTAGGGACAGC
>WNGG01000208.1_pt1 | contig 58984 bp, 52 predicted proteins | sample 5400661 | NCBI WGS metagenome assembly WNGG01 (sample SAMN13153372, study PRJNA577476) | soil metagenome | isolation source: 100 cm soil or saprolite under Garry oak tree replicate 1 | place: USA:California | collected 2016-06-15
ACCGCGCACGAGATCGCGTCCGAGGCCTTCGTCCGGCTGCTGGCCCGGTGGACCAGGGTGGACAGCCCGCAGAGCTACCTCTATATGATCGCGACCAACCTGATCCGCGACCACTGGCGCAGGACCGAACGGGAGCGGCGGGCCATCCGCAGCGTCACCGCGGGCGCCGCCCTGGACCCCGTGGCCTACCCGGTACAGGACGTGGACGTGCGTGACCTCATCGCCTCGCTGCCGCCGCGGCTGCGCGACCCGTTCCTGCTGCACTACTACGGGGGGTTCGGGATCCGGGAGGTCGCGACGCTGCTGCGGCGGCCGGAGGGCACCATCAAGGCGGACCTGTTCGCGGCGCGGGCCAGGCTGAAGACGGCGCTGGGGGAACGCGATGGCTGACCGCCACGACGACGTCGACGCCTGGCTGAGCGAGCGGATCGACCCGCTCCCGCCGCCGCCGGGCACGTTCGAGCTGATCAAGCGCCGGGCGCGGCGCCGCAAGTTCCGCAAGCTGGCGATCACCGCGACCTCGGCGGCGGCCATCGTGGCCGCGGCGGTGACCGTACCCCAGGTGGTCCGCCTGCCGGTGCTGAGCCCGGGCCCTCAATCGAGCGTGGCGGCCGGGACGGGGCAGCAGTCGTCCTCCGCCACGCCGACCCGGACCGGCAGCAACGGCGAGACATCCTCGGCCGCGGGCAGCGCCGTACCGATCCCGGCGCCGGTGCCGCCTGACTTCCAGCCCAGCTCGGTGACGTTCGTCGGCCAGGGCACCGGATGGGTGATCGGCCAGGCCGGCACCCCGGGCCACTGCGCCACCCAGTACTGCACCTCGGTGGCGCGCACCGACGACGCGGGCCGGACCTGGGCCGGCGTGCCCGCGCCGCTGGCCGGCCCGCCGGACGGCGCGACCGGGGTGGGCCAGGTCAGGTTCCTCAACACCCACGACGGGTGGGCGTTCGGGCCCGGGCTGTTCGTCACCCATACCGGCGGCAGGACCTGGACGCCGGTGGACACCCGCGGGCTCCGGGTCACGGACCTGGAGACGGTGGGCAGGCGGGTGTTCGCGCTGTGGGCCTCGTGCACCGGCAGCGGGCCCGCGTACGGGAGCCAGTGCGCCAGCTTCACGCTGTACTCCGCGCCCGCCGCGGGCGGCAGCTGGGCGCCGGTGGGCGCCGCCACCACCGGCCTGAGCGGCGGCACCGGCGACGGCGCCGCCGGCCAGGCCGCCGCGCTGGTGCTCACCGGCAGCCGCGGCTACCTGCTCGCGCCGGGCGGGGCGCTGTACGCCGGGCCGGTCGACGGCAGCGCGCCGTGGCAGCGGATAGGCTCGCTGGTCTCCTCGTGTACCGTCGGGCCGGCCCGGGCGAACGGCCAGCCGGCCGGGGCGCTGCTCGGCGCGGTGAACGCCAACGACCTGATCGTGGCGTGCATGTCGGCCAGCGGCACCGCGGGCCAGCGCAAGCAGGTCTTCTCCTCGCCGAACGGCGGGGTCAGCTGGCTGCGGATGGGCACCGCGCCGACCGCGGGCACCGCCTTCTCCCTGGCGGCCAGCCCGTCCGGGAGCGTGCTGCTGGCCACCGACCAGGGCATCGACCTGCTGCCCAGGGGCGAGATCGCCTGGCGGACGGCCACGCTGAAGGGGGACGCCCCGGCCGGGGGGTTCGGCTTTGTGGGCATGACCACCGACGACCAGGGCATCGCGCTGCCCGCCGACCCGTCGGCCGGCACGGTCTGGTTCACCTTCGACGGCGGGCGGGACTGGCAGCCGTCCCGCCTCGACGGCCCCTAGGCCTGGTCGCTTCCCTCGTCAGGGACGAAGTCGCCGGCCGCCAGCCGCAGCTCGCGGAACAGGTCGAAGATCTCCTTCAGCTGGCCGGGCTCGTAGTCGCCGAGCCCGAACTCCGCCGCCATCAGGTCCCGGGTGGCCCGCTCGACCACGGCCCGGCCCGCGTCGGTGATCTCGGCGAGCCGGCCCCGGCCGTCGGCCGGGTTCGGCCTGCGGACCACCATCTGCTGCCGTTCCAGGCGGCCGATGATGTTGGTGACGCTGGTGGGGTGCACCATCAGCCGCTCGCCGATCAGCCCGAGCGGCAGCGCGCCGCGGCGGCTGAAGGTCAGCAGGACCAGCGCCTCGTACCGCGCGAACGTCAGCCCGTACGGCCGCAGCAGCGCGTCGAGCTCGCCGAGCAGGATCTGCTGGGCGCGCATGATCGAGGTGACCGCAGCCATCGCAGGCGAGGGACCGAACCTGCGGGCCCAGATCTGCGCGGCCCGGTCGATGGGATCGAACGGCAACTCCAGCGGCTTACCCACGGGATAACCGTATTCTCACCGCGAAAGCAGCTCGTCGGCGGCGGTGAAGGGATCCAGGGTGCCGTCGGCGACCTGGCGGGCCAGCTCGTCGAGGCGGCTGGCGGCCAGCCGGCCGCGGAGCGCGGCGAAGGCCAGCGCGGCGAGCTCCTCGCGCGCCCGGGCCTGGCGCCTGCGCTTCAGCTCGCCGGCCGAGTTGAGCCAGGACCAGTGCTGGTCCAGGCGGCTCACCAGCTCCTCGATCCCCTCCGCCTTGACCGCCACGGTGCTGACGATCGGCGGCTTCCAGTCATCCTGGCCGTGCTGGGCGAGGGCGATCATGTTCCGCAGGTCCTTGACCACCTGCTGGGCGTCCGGCTTATCCGCCTTGTTCACCACGAACAGGTCGGCGACCTCGAGGATGCCGGCCTTGGCCGCCTGGACCGCGTCCCCCATCCCCGGCGCGAGCAGCACCAGCACGGAGTCCGCCAGCGAGGCGATCGCCACCTCCGCCTGCCCCACCCCGACCGTCTCGATGAGGATCAGGTCGAACCCGGCCGCGTCGAGCACCCGGATGGCCTGCGGCGTCGAGGCGGCCAGCCCGCCCAGGTGGCCCCGGCTCGCCATCGACCTGATGAACACGTGGCCGTCGGTGGCGTGCTCCTGCATGCGGATCCGGTCGCCGAGCAGCGCACCGCCGGTGAACGGCGACGACGGGTCGACCGCGAGCACGGCGATGCGGTGGCCCTGGGCGCGGAACGCGCTCAGCAGCGCGCCGGTCACGGTGGACTTGCCCACGCCGGGGGAGCCGGTCAGGCCGATGATCCGGGCCCGGCCGGTGGCCGGCAGGAGATCTTTGATAACCGAACGGACCCGGGGTGACTCGTCCTCCACCAGCGAGATGAGCCGGGCGAGAGCGCGGACGTCCCCCGCCCGCGCCTGGTCAAGTTCGCCGGCCACGGGCGGTCAGCCGCGGACCCGGAACAGGAGCGCCTCGCCCTGGCCGCCGCCGCCGCACAGGCCCGCCGCGCCGAGGCCGCCGCCGCGGCGGCCGAGCTCGTAGCACAGGTGGACCGCGAGCCGGGCGCCGGACGCCCCGATGGCATGGCCGATGGCGATCGCGCCGCCGTTGACGTTCACCACGTCCGGGCCGACGCCCAGGTCCCGCGTGGACTGGATGGCCACCGCCGCGAACGCCTCGTTGATCTCGATCAGGTCCAGGTCTGGCGACGCCAGGCCGGCCTTGGCCAGGGCCTGCTTGATGGCGTTGGACGGCTGGGAGTGCAGCGAGTTGTCCGGGCCGGCCACGTTGCCGTGCGCGCCGATCTCGGCCAGGGCGGGCAGCCCGGCCCGTTCGGCTGCCGCCGCGGACATCACCACGACGGCGGCCGCGCCGTCCGAGATCTGGGAGGCGGTCCCGGCGGTGATCGTGCCGTCCTTGGTGAAGGCCGGCTTGAGCCGGGCCAGCGCCTCGGCGGTCGTGCCCGGGCGGATGCCCTCGTCCTGCGTCACCAGCACCTGCTCGCCCTTCTGCGCCACCGGGACGGCGGCGATCTCGGCGGCGAACAGGCCGTTCTTGGCGGCCGCGGCGGCACGCTGGTGGGACATGGCCGCGAACTCGTCCTGCTGCTCGCGGGTGATGCCGAGGCGGCGGCCGCTGTCCTCGGTGGACTCGCCCATGGACAGGTGGTCGAAGGCGTCGGTCAGCCCGTCAAGGGCCATCGAGTCCTCGACCGTGACCGGGCCGTACTTGTAGCCGGCCCGGGAGTTCAGCAGCAGGTGCGGCGCGCGGGTCATGGACTCCATCCCGCCGGCCACCACGATGTCGTGCTCGCCCAGCCGGACCAGCTGCGCCGCCAGCGCGATGGCGGCCAGGCCGGACAGGCACACCTTGTTCACCGTCAGCGCGGGGACGCTCATCGGGACGCCGGCTGCCACGGCGGCCTGCCGGGCGGTGATCTGGCCCGCGCCCGCCTGCAGCACCTGCCCCATGATCACGTACTCGACGTGCCCGGGGGCGACGCCGGCCCGGTCAAGCGCCGCTGCGATCGCGACGCCGCCCAGTTCGCTGGCAGACTTGCTAGCGAGGGATCCGAGCAGGCGGCCTACCGGTGTCCTCGCCCCGCCGACAATGACAGGCTGACGTGGTTCGCTCATGTCCGCAACGATACCTACCCGACTCGGGAGGGAAATATGGTGCTACCGCTGCTGACCCGCATCGACCACGTCGGGATCGCCTGCCGCGACCTGGACAAGGCCATCGACCTGTACCGGACGACGTTCGGGCTGAAGGTGGTGACCGTGGAGGTGCACGAGGACCAGGGCGTCCGCGAGGCGATGCTGGCGGTCAGCCGGGATACCCCGGTGCCGGGCACGGCGGGCGCGGGCTACGTCCAGCTGCTCGAGCCGCTGGGGCCGGACACGCCGGTGGGCAAGTTCATCGCCCGCCGCGGCGAGGGCCTCCACCACGTCGGGTACGGCGTCGCCAGCGTCACCGAGGCCCTGGCCGCGATCGGCGGAACCGGCGTCCGGCTGATCGACGAGCGGCCCAGGCACGGGTCCATGGGGGCGTCCATCGCCTTCCTGCACCCGGCCGATCTGGGGGGCGTGCTGACCGAGCTCGTCCAGTTTGGCGCCTCAGCATGACGTCCCATACTGTCGATAAGGTGATTTAACCGGACGCATAGGATAGAGAACTCTGAAGGGTCCGCCAAACCACCCGAGTAAGAGTAGTCTGCCTGTCACCGGACGAGAGTCGCACCCGCATGGCCGACACCCGCCGAAAAGTCTCCGTCGCCTTCACGTCTAGCCAGGATTAGGCCATATGCAATCGGACATTGACGCCCAGCTGACCAACTTCTTCGAAGAGGCCCCGCCGCGCGAGTTCGCGACGGTCATGCGGGGCTACGACCGCCATCAGGTCGATGAGCACATCAGGCAGATCGAAGCCGAAGTGCGCCAGCATCGCGAGCAAACCCAGGCCATGCGGACGCAGCTGTCTGATGCGCACCGCCAGATCCAGGAGCAGGAACGTCCCACCTACTCCGGTCTCGGGGCCCGCATTGAGCAGCTGCTCAGGCTGGCCGAAGAACAGGCCACCGAGCTCGTCCAGGCCGCCAGGTCGGAAGCGAACGAGATCAAGGCGGCGGCCAAGGTCGACGCGGCGGAGTTCCGGGCCGCCGCCGAGAACGAGGCCTCCGAGCTGCGCGCGAACGCCAAGCGGGAGACCGACGACCTGCGCGGGGCGGCCGAGCGGGAGGCCGACTCGATCAGGACCACCGCCCGGCGCGAGGCCGACGAGCTGACCAACACCACCGAGCGCGAGGTGGCCAAGCTCCGGGCCACCGCCGACCACGAGGTCGCCGACAAGCGGGCCGCGGCCGAGCGCGACATCGCCAAGCTGCGCACCAGCACCGAGCGCGAAGTGGCCCAGCTGAAGGCCACCGGCAAGCGCGAGCGGGACGAGATCCTCACCACCTCCAAGCGCCAGGCCGACGAGATGCGCAGCCAGGCGCAGCGCATCCTGGAGGAGAGCGAGGCCCAGCGGACGCAGGCCGAGGCCGAGTTCGAGATCCAGCTCGCGGCGCGCCGGGAAGAAGCCGAGCGCCAGGAAGCCGAGCGGCTCTCCGCCGCCCAGTCCGCCACGCAGAAGCTCGTCTCCGAGGCCGAGCAGCGCGCCTCCACCGCCGAGCAGCGGGCGGCCAAGGCCAGCGCCCAGGCCGACCAGACCCGGCGGGACGCCGACTCGCACGCCCGGCAGCTGGTCGGCAACGCGAAGAAGAACGCCGACCAGATCGTCAGCCAGGCCAAGGCCCAGGCCGATCAGCTGCTCGCCGAGACCAAGGCGGACGCCGAGCGCCGCCGCGCGGCCGCGCAGCGCGAGGTCGACGAGCTGACCAGGCAGAAGGACAGCATCGCCACCCACCTGGCGCAGGTGCGCCAGCTGCTCGGCGGCCAGCTGCCCATGGACGCGGCGATGCAGGCCCCGGCGCCCAAGCCGGCCATCGCCGCGGACCCGGCTCCGTCCGGCGCACCGCGCAACGGCGCCGCCGCGCCGCCCGTCCCCACCACGGTGCAGCCGGCCCAGTCCGCTGCCCATCAGCCCACCCAGGTGTCGCCGCCGCCCCCCCAGGCGCAGCAGCGGCCCGCCAACGGCGGCTCCCCGGCCCCGGCCCCCGCCGCGGCCCAGGCCGGCACCAAGCAGGCCGCCAACGGCAAGGAAGACGACGAGGACTGGTGGACTGAGTAGCTCTGTTCGCAAGGGCGCTTCGCCTCAGGCGATTTGTCTGCAGTTTCGGGGGCTATGACACCCGAAACTGCAGACAAATCCGCGTGGCCCACGTCGCCTGCGCGATGCTTCCGGCTAGCTGACCGGGACGATGCGGGCTTTGGTCAGGTGGCCGGAGTCGATCTCCAGCAGGCCGAGCGTGCCGTGCGGCTGCCGCCGGCGGTCGGTCGGCGAACCCGGGTTGAAGATCCGCAGGGCGCCCGCGGACTGGTCGAGCGGGATGTGGGAGTGCCCGAACACCACGAGGTCCGCCCGGGGGAACCGGCGGCGCAAGCGCGCCACGCGGCCGGCGGCGGCGCCGCTGTCGTGCACCATCGCCACGCTGAGCCCGTCCAGGTCGAGTTCGGCGGTCTCGGCGGCGCCCCACTCGGTCACGTCCGGGCCGTCGTTGTTGCCGGCCACGGCGGTCACCGGGGCATACTCGGCCAGCTCGGCCAGGACCGCGGCCGTGCAGACGTCGCCCGCGTGCAGGATGAGGTCGGCGTGGCGCAGGTGCTCGGCCACCCGGGGCGGGCAGGCCCGCCACCGCCGCGGCGCGTGCGTGTCCGACAGGACCACGACCCGCACGGGCGCTACTCCACGTGGCGGGGATCGACGTCGTGGATGGTCGGCATGACCGAGGTGAGCGCTCCGCTGGCCTGTTCGGCCGCCCTGCGCTGCTTGTCCCGCGCTTCGGCCTGGGCCGTGGCGGCCCCGAGCCGCCGGGCGGCCTCGCGGCGGCGCCGCTCGCGCTTGATCACCTTGCCCGCCTGGTCGACGGCGAACAGCAGGCAGACAAACAGGACAATCAGGACAGCGGCCAGCACAAGCACGGGCATCTTCCAATTCGGCGTTCGGGGCAGGGGGATGGCCCCAGTAAAGCCGGTGCTCACAGGATTTTCCAAACCGGGCGTATCCCCCTAACCGGGGCGGAGCCGGCTTTCTGGCTGCTACGATGCTCGCTCCGGCGACCTAGTTCGCCGGGCTGAGAGGGGAAGTGGGGGCCACCCGGTTGAACGGGCCGGGTGGCCCGAAATCCCGGTGAATCACGCGGCTCAGTCGCGCAGCAGGCCGAGCAGCCAGCCCGGCCCGAGGATTTCCGCGCCCGCCGCCACGCACCGGTCGCGCAGTTCGCGATCGGCGGTCACGACCACGCGCCGCCCGGGCGACTCGCGCACCACGGCCACGATCGCGTCGTCTCCCGAGCCGCGCGCCTGAACGACGCGCACCTCCCCCGGGCGCTCCTCCCCCGGCTCCATCCGGGCGGCGGCAGCCCGGGCCGCGCCCTCGAGCACCAGGACGAAGGCCGCCGGGCCGGGCTCACCGGAGAGGATCGCGCGGCCGCTCGCCGCCAGCCGGGCTATCTCGGCGTGCAGCCGGACCGCGGCGCCGGCCCGGTCGCGCCACCACCCGTCGGGGCGCGAACCCATCACGTTGGCGACGTCTACGACGATTGTCGGCATGTGTCCGCCGATTCCCCTCTCGTCCGCACCGTAAGCTGGCCGCATGGCAGACGCGAACCTTGCCCGGCAACTCACCGAACAGGTCTCCAGGCTACGGCAGCGCCAGACGGCGCCGCTGATCCTCGAACTCGACCTGACCGACGGGATCGCCGAGGGGCCGGTCACGGACCCGGTGTCGGCGTTCATGTCCCGGCGCAAGCTGAGGCTGCCCGACGTCATTGAGGGCCTGCGGCGCGCGCGCCAGGACGACCGGGTCCGCGCGCTCGTGGTCAAGGTGGGCGGCGGCCGGATCGGGCTGGCCCGGATGCAGGAGATCCGCGAGGCGGTCGCCACGTTCCGCGACTCGGGCAAGCTCACCGTGGCCTGGTCCGAGTCCTTCGGCGAGTTCACCGGGGGCAACGCGCCGTACTACCTGGCCACCGCGTTCGACCGGATCTACCTGCAGCCCTCCGGCTCGGTCGGGCTCACCGGGGTGGCCGTCGAGCAGCTGTTCCTGCACGACGCGCTGGCCAAGATCGGCGTCGCCTTCCAGAGCGCGAAACGGCACGAGTACAAGTCGGCCGCCGACAACCTGACCGAACGCGGCTTCACCGGTCCCGTCCGAGAGGCCGCCGAGCGGATGGCCGTCTCGGTGGCCGAGCAGCTCGCCGCCGCGATCGCCGAGCGCCGGGGCAAGACTGGAGAGGAGGCCCGCACGCTGCTGGACCGCGGCCCCTTCCTGGCCGAGGACGCCCTGGCCGAGGGCCTGGTCGACGCGCTCTGCTACCGGGACGAGGTCTACGCGGACGTGCGCAAGGAGGCGGGCGCGGACGCGATCTTGCAGTACGTGGCCCGCTACCAGCGGGCGCACGCGCTGGCCCAGCGGGCCAGGAAGCTGCCCAACCCGCGCGAGCGCTTCGTCGCGGTGATCCACGCGTCCGGGCCGATCAGGCAGGGGCGCAGCAGCCGGAGCCCGGTGGGCGGCAGCTCGATGGGCTCGGACACGGTAGCGGCCGCGCTGCGGTCGGCGACCGCGGACGAGCGGGTCCGCGCCGTGCTGCTTCGGGTCAACAGCCCCGGCGGGTCCGCGATCGCGTCCGACACGATCTGGCGCGAGGTGGTCAGGACCCGCGCGGCGGGCAAGCCGGTCGTCGTGTCGATGAGCGACGTGGCCGCCTCGGGCGGGTACTACATCTCGATGGCCGCCGACGTCATCGTGGCGCAGCCGGGCACGCTGACCGGGTCGATCGGCGTGATATTGGGCAAGCCCGTGTTCGAGGAGGCGTTCGGGCGGCTCGGCATCACGACCGACTCGGTGTCGGTGGGCACCGGGGCGAGGATGTTCGCGCCCACGCACCCATTCAGCGAGGACGAGTGGCAGCGGATCAACACCTGGCTCGACGCGATCTACCGCGACTTCACCGAGAAGGCGGCCGCGGGCCGCCGGATGACGGTGGAGCAGGTGCACGAGGTCGCCAGGGGACGGGTCTGGACCGGTGCCGACGCCGCGCGCAACGGCCTGGTCGACGAGCTCGGCGGGATGGCGGCCGCGGCCGGCATCGCCCGCCGCCGGGCCGGGCTGCCGGCCGACGCGCCGCTGCGCGTCTATCCCCGGCTGACCCCGCTCGACCAGCTGCGTCCGCCGGAGTCGAGCGAGTCCCGCCCCGCCGCCGCGGCCCGGCTGGAGCTGGGCCTGGCCGACGCGTGGGGCCCGGCCTGGCGGCTCGCGGCCCAGGCCGGCCTGTCGCCGTACGGGCCGCTGATGCTCCCGGGCCGCTGGATCATCAGTTGACCGAACGACCCGGGTGGCCCGCCCCGGCCGCCCCGGCCGCGGACGTGGCCGGGGCGCGGGACGCCTGGGCGGGTGCGGTCACGCTGGTGACGGTGGCGGACGGGCGGGACGACGTGGGGGTCACGGTCAGCGCGTTCTGCCCGGTCTCGGCGCAGCCGCCGCTGGTGCTGGTGTCGCTGATGTCCGGTTCCTACCTGGAGGAGCTGTTCGGCCGGGCCGAGGATCCGGTCACCCGGTTCGCGGTGACGCTGCTCGGCGCCGGGCAGCGGGTGCTGGCCGGGCGGTTCGCCGCCGCGGGCCGGCCCGGCGCGCGGCTGATGCTGGACGACGTGCCGCACCGGCGCGGCCCGGCCTGCGGGGCGCTGATCCCCGAGGGCGGCCTGGCCGCGCTGGAGTGCGCGGCGGAGCGGCTGGTCACGGCGGGAGACCACGTGCTGGTCATCGCCGGGATCACCGGGGTCCCCTACGTGACCGGCTCGGGTGAGCCGCTCATCCGCTTCCGCCGTCGCTACCTGCCCGCCAGGCTCCCGTTAGGCCCGCGCCCGGTCAGGGCGAGCCTGCGACCAGGCGGCCCGCCTGCCAGACGGCGGCGACCTGCGGGACGCCGGGGCGGTAGGCCAGGTAGGCGTGCGACGGCGCGTCCAGCATGATCAGGTCGGCGCGGGCGCCGACGCCGAGATGGCCGATGTCGGTCCGGCGCAGCGCCCTGGCGCCGCCCGCGGTGGCGGACCAGACCGCCTCCTCCGTGGTCATCCGCATCTCGCGCACGGCGAGCGCGATGCAGAACGGCATGCTGGACGTGAACGAGGAACCCGGGTTGCAGTCGCTGGCCAGGGCCACGGTGGCGCCCGCGTCGAGGAGCCGGCGCGCGTCCGGGAACGGCTGCCTGGTGCCGAACTCCGCGCCGGGCAGCAACGTCGCGACCACCGGCGTCGATACCAGGGCGTCCACGTCGGCATCGGTCAGGAACGTGCAGTGGTCGGCCGACGCGGCGCCCGCCTCGGCCGCCACCCGGACGCCGGGGCCCGGTCCGAGCTGGTTGGCGTGCACCCGGGCGAGCAGCCCCGCGGCCCGGCCCGCCGCGAGCACCGCGGCGGCTTCGTCCGCGCCGAACGCCCCGTCCTCGCAGAACACGTCCACCCAGCGGGCCGACGGCGCGCACGCGTCCAGCATCGGGCCGCACACCAGGTCGACGTAGCCGGCCGGGTCGGCGGCGAACTCGGGCGGCACGACATGCGCGCCGAGGTAGGTGACCTCCGGGGTGATCTCGGCCGCCAGCGCCAGCCCGCGCGCCTCGTCCGGCACGGTGAGCCCGTACCCCGACTTGCACTCGAACGTGGTCGTGCCCTGGCGGAGCATCTCGGCCGCCAGCCGCCGCAGGTTCGCGCGGAGCACGGCGTCGGGAGCCGCGCGGGTCGCCTCGACGGTGACCAGGATGCCGCCGGCCCGGTACGGGCGGCCCGCCATCCGGGCGGCGAACTCGGCGCTGCGCTCCCCGGCGAAGACCAGGTGCGCGTGCGAGTCGGTGAACCCGGGCAGCACGGCCCGCCCGGCCGCGTCCACCACCGCGTCGGCGGCGACGGGCGCGCGCGCCGCCGGGCCGGTCCACGCCACCGTGCCCTCGGCGATGACCAGCGCCGCGTCGGTCACCGCGGCGAAGGCGCCCGGGGCCGCGTCGTTGGTGACCAGTTCACCGATCCCGGTGATCAGCGTGCTCGACGGCGAGGACATGAGAGCTAGCCGGCGCTGGCCATGAGGATGGCGCGGATATCGTCCGCGCCCGGCGGGCGCGGGGTGCCGGCCAGCACCTCGTCGGCCAGGGCGTCGGCGGCGATCTGGCCGAAGTCCGCCTCGGTGACGCCGAAGTCGCCGGGCCGCCGGTCCAGCCCTACCTCGTCCCGCAGCGCGGTGACCGCGCCGATGGCGGCCTCCGCGTTGCGCGCGGCGCCCGCCCGGGTGTCGCCGGCTCCGAAGGCCAGGGCGACATCGGCCATCCGTTCGGTGCGGACCGGCAGGTTGAACCGGAGTGTCCCGGGCAGCAGCATGGCCAGGGCCACGCCGTGCGCGATGTTCCACCGGGCGCCGAGCGAATGGGCGATGGCGTGGCACAGGCCGAGGCCCGTGCTGGCCATCGCGACACCGGCCATGTGCGCGGCGAGCAGCAGCTGGGACCGGGCCGCCAGGTCGGTGCCGTCCGCGCAGGCACGCGGCAGGCTGGTCGCGACCATCCGGATCGCCTGCAGCGCGATCCCGTCCGACCAGGGGTTGGGCCGCGCCGACAGGTAGGACTCCAGCGCGTGGGTCAGCGCGTCCAGGCCGGTCGCGGCGGTCACGGCCGGCGGCAGGCCCACGGTCAGGGCCGGGTCGAGGATCACGGCGGCCGGCATCGAGCTGGCGTGGCCGGCGTAGAACGTGCGGTGCGACGCCGGATCGGTGACCGCACCGAGGGCGCTGGTCTCGGCGCCCGGCCCCGCCGTGGTCGGCACCGCCACGATGGGCAGCGCGGGCACCGCGAAGTCGCCGCGGTAGTCCAGGTCCCGGCCGCGCTGCGGGTTGACCGCGGCGATCGCGATCCCCTTAGCCGCGTCGATCGGCGCCCCCCCGCCCACCGCCACCAGCGCGATCCGCGCGGCCAGGGCGGGGCTGACGGGCGCGGAGGAAACCGAGGTGGCGATGGGGAAGCCTGCCCCGGCCTGGGCCGCGAGCGGCGCGGAGGCTCTGAGCATGGCGGTCACGGCGGCGGCGGAGGCAGAGGCGGACGCCGACGCGGCGGCCCTGGCCGCGGATTCCGCGACGGCCCCGGCGCCGGCGGCGATGTCGTCGGTGCTGGGGACGGGGTGCACGCCGGAGAACAGGCGGGCCGGCAGGCAGGCCTCGGCCAGCACGGCCAGGACCGTCGCGATCACCGGCGTCGCGGCGGTCGCGGCGTCGGTCACCACGACCACCTGGTCCGCGCCGGCCGCGCGGACCAGCGCGGGCAGCTGGGCGACGGCACCCATCCCGAAGTGCGCGGCCGGCTTCGCCGCGATCATAAACCCGTCCACGGACATATGCGGCTCCTGCAAAGGGGTGCTCAATCATCGCGGATCGTTACACTTGCTATGGCGGGTATAACGATCCACGATCTTGCGGCGGGGCGCGCACGGGCGCGAGGGCCGGCACCCAGGCCGTTCGGTATATCCGTATTTTCATGACCCGGAAGCCGGCCGCTTTTGCCGCCATGCCGGCCTCTGATCCTGCATGGGGGCATGCTATCCGGGGCGGCGGTGAGTCACGCCGCTGGGGTGAGAGCACCCCTGATGACCAGCTCGACCAGCGGTTCCAGGTCGGTCGGCAGGGTTCCCTCGGCCTGGGTGAACGGCACGAGCTCCCGGACCATCCGGTAGGCGCGGCCGGTACCCAGGCCGAGCCCCAGCGGCTGGCCCGGCGGCTGGCCCGGCGCGCGCAGGTCGATGGCCTGGGCCGCGACCACGAACTCGATCGCCGCCACCCGGGCGCACAGCTGGGTCATGTCGGCCAGCCGACGCGCCGACAGCGGCGCCATCGTGGCCCGGTCCTCGATGCCTTCGCCCTTCGCCGAGCTGGCCAGCTCGTAGGAGACCGGGTGGGCCAGCGTGCGGGCCTCCACGGTGATGGCCTGCCCGGAGGTGGCCAGCTCGGACAGCGCGTCGTCGGACGAGCCCGGCCGGGCCGCCAGCCCGGCGGGGAGCCCGGAGTAAGGAGCCTGCAGCAGCTTGACCGCGCGTTCGTTCGCGCTGGTCACTACCGGGGCGAACGCGATGCGGACAAAGTCGAGGGCGGCGGCGAGCGGGCCGATGTCGAAGTTGCCGACCGAGACGATCCGGCCCGGCTCATTTCCGGCGGGCACCACCACGACCGGGTTGGACTGCGAGGAGTTGAGCTCGAGCTGCAGGACGTTCCTGGCGTAGCCGAGCGCGTCCCGGGCGGCGCCGTGAATGTGCGGGAGGCAGCGGAAGGTCAGCGGGTCCTGCAGGAACCTGGCCGCGCCCGGCCGGTGCAGGTAGCTGCCTTCGAGCAGCCGCCGCAGCCGGCGCAAGGTGGCCGCCAGGCCGGGGAACGGCCTGGTCTGCTCGATGACCGGGTGCAGGCAGGTCAGGTTGGCGCCGAACGCCTCCAGGTCCAGCGCGCCCGCCACGTCGAACACCGACAGCAGGGCGTCCGCGTCGGCGGTGGCGATGCAGGCCCAGGCGGTGGTGAAGGCGTTGCTGCTGACCAGCGCGAGACCTTCGTTCTCGGCCACCTCGAAGCCGCTGCGGGTGATGAGCCCGTGCGCCAGGTCGGCCATCGGGCCCAGGTCCCCCTGGCCGATCGAGCCGAGCCGGCGCACCCGCGGCGCGAACCCCTCGTTCAGCAGCGTGACGATCATCTCGGCCAGTTCGGGGCGGACGCCGGTCACGCCCTTGGCGTAGCTGTTGGCCAGGCACAGCATCGCGCCGCGGACCACGTCCGCCGGGGCGTCCTCGCCCTGGGCGATCCGGTGGTTGAGCACCAGGCGGTGGTTGAACCGCTGCCGTTCGGCCGGGTCGAGCAGGAACGCCTTGCGCTCGCCGACCCCCGTGGTCAGGCCGTATACCGGCTCGTTCGCGCTGAGAACCTCCTCCACCACCGTGCGCGCCCGGTGCATGGCGGCGATGGCCGCGGGGGCCAGGGCGACGGCCTCACCATGCCGGGCAGCCGCGACGACCTGCGTAACAGTCAGGTCACTTCCAGTCAGCATGATCGTCATCAGCATCGCGGCGGCCAGGCCCCGGGCCCGCAGGCCGACCGTGGATCTGCCGCTTCACCTCCTCATCCCCCTGCCGGATCACGTTCGAGCCTCTCACCTGGGCGGTCCTGACCAGGTGCGCGCCCCCCACGGGCAGCTGCGTGCGGTCCGGGAACGTTTCACCCTAGTGGCCGCGGGCAGGATGACCAGACCTGGGCCGCTGTCTTAATGATGAGATACCGTAGCCTGGCCGATACGTTCGCTGCGTACGGTCATTTAATCGAGTTTGTCCTGAGCGCAGGTTGTACGAACTGGAGCGAGATGACCTCTGGCGAGGGTACTCAGGTGGCCGTCGGGCGGCCAGCAACCTCCGCTGCGCCAATCGCCTTCGTGAATGTCTCCAAACGCTATTCCGGCCGCACGCAGGCAGCGGTCGGGGACCTGTCCTTCGAGGTGCCGAGCGGCGAGATCTGCGTGCTGATCGGGCCTTCCGGGTGCGGCAAGACGACGGCGCTGAAGATGGTCAACCGGCTGATCCCCATGACCGACGGCGACATCACGATCGACGGCAGGAGCATCAACGCCCTCGAGGTCTCGCAGCTGCGCCGTGGCATCGGCTACGTGTTCCAGCAGATCGGCCTGTTCCCGCACATGACGGTCGAGGACAACATCGGCACCGTGCCGCGGCTGCTCGGGTGGCCCAAGGCCAGGATCCGCGAGCGCGCGCTCGAGCTGCTCCAGCTGGTCGGGCTCGGCGCGGAAGATAGCCTGCGCCGCTATCCAGGGGAGTTCTCCGGCGGGCAGCAGCAGCGCATCGGAGTCGCGCGGGCCATGGCCGTGGACCCCCCGATCATGCTGATGGACGAGCCGTTCGGCGCGATCGACCCGATCACCCGTGACCGCCTGCAGGACGATTTCCTGCGGCTGCACCGCGAGGTACGCAAGACGATCATCTTCGTCACCCACGACATCGACGAGGCGATCAAGATGGGCGATCGCATCGCGATCATGCGCGACGGGCGCCTGGTCCAGATCGACACGCCCGACAACCTGCTGGCCGCGCCGGCCGATGAATTCGTCGCCGACTTCGTGGGCGCGGACCGTGGCCTCAAGCGGTTGCGCGTGTGGGCGCTGAACGACCTGGAGCAGGATCCGTATTCCGGGGATACGCTGCCGTCGGCCCCGGCGGGCACCTCGCTGCGCGACGCGCTCTCGCTGATGCTCAGCGCGGGGGCCACCCGCGTCGCCGTGCTCGGGCCGGACGGGACGGCCACGGGCAGCGTGAGCCTGGAGGCCATCGCGGCCATGCTCGGCCCGGAGCCACGGACGCCCGCGCCGTGACCGTGCTCGTGCCCTTCGGCGGCACCCCGAGCCCGAGCCCGGGGCCGGTCATCCCCAGCTTCGGGGGCGCCTCGGCATGTGTCGTGCAGAACCGGCAGTTCTGCGGGGCCTGGTTCATCGACAACTTCGGCTCGCGCTTCGTCCCGCGGCTGGTGGAGCACATCGAGCTGACGGCCATCGCCGTCGGCGTCGGGATGGTGATCGCGCTGGCCGCGGCGCTGCTCGCGCACCGCCAGGGCTGGTTCGAGACCCCGTTCTCGCTGTTGGCGGCCTTCCTGTACACCATCCCGAGCCTGGCGTTCTTCGAGCTCATGGTGCAGGTCACCGGCATCAACCGGTTCACCGCCGAGATCGCCCTGGTGTCCTACACGCTGCTCATCCTGTTCCGCAATACCCTGGCCGGGCTGCGCGCCGTGCCTGCCGACGCGCTCGAGGCCGCCCAGGCGATGGGGCTCACCCGTCGCCAGACGCTGATACGGGTCGAGCTTCCGCTGGCCCTGCCCCCGATCATGGCCGGGCTGCGGATCGCCACGGTGACGACGATCAGCCTGGCCACCGTCGCCGCCCTCATCGGCGCGGGCGGCCTGGGCCAGCCCATCTTCGACGGGATCCAGACCGGCTTCAGGACCGAGTTCATCGCCGCCGGCGTGCTCGCCATCGTGCTGGCGCTGGCGGCCGACGGGCTGCTGGTCGTGGCTCAGCGGCTGCTCACCCCGTGGGCACGTCGCAGGAGGGCATGAGCATGCAGACACTCATCCACTCGTTCACGTTCTTCGGTAGCCATCACGGCCTGATGCAGGACAAGACGCTGGCTCACCTGGCCATCTCGTTCGCCTCGATCGGGGTGGCACTGGTGATCGCGGTGCCGCTCGGGGTGTGGCTGGGCCACCTGCACCGCGGCTCCTTCCTGGCCATCAACGTCTCCAACATCTTCCGCGCTCTTCCCAGCCTCGCGATGATCTCCATCGGCATCGGCGTGCTGGGGATCGGGTTCGCCAACGTGCTCGTCGCGCTGGTCGTGCTGGCCGCGCCGGTGATGCTGACCAACGCTTACGTGGCGGTGGAGCATGTGGACCGCAATGCCGTCGAGGCGGCCCGCGCGGCTGGCATGCGCCCCTGGCAGGTGCTCACGCGAGTTGAGCTGCCGCTCGCGGCGCCGCTGATCTTCGCGGGCATCCGCACCGGCACCGTGTACGTGGTGGCGACCGCGACACTCGCCACCTTCGCCGGGGGCGGCGGTCTGGGCGATGTTATCGTCAACGAGCCAACCTACGGAGTACCAGGTGTGATCGCCGGATCACTGGCGATCACGGTACTCGCGTTCGGGATCGACGGACTGCTGGCCCTCGTCCAGCACGCGGCCACGCCTAAGCCAATGCGCCGGCAGAACCGTTTCAGCCGGACAGCCGCCACCGTCACCGAAGCCGCCAGGGACAATCTCGTCATTCAGCAATCCTAAGAAGGCAACTGGAGGAGAATATGTCCATTCAGCACGGGGGCCGTGTGCCCGGCTACCGCAGACTACCGCGCACCGCGGCGCTCGCCGTGATGGCGAGTGGTGCCCTCCTTCTCGCCGCGTGCAGCAGTAGCACCACCACCACCACCAGCGGCGGCGGCAGTAGCAGTTCCAGCAGCAGCAGTCCGTCGAGTTCGGCCGCCGTCGGGAGCAGCAAGTCGCTCACGCTCGGCACGAAGGACTTCACCGAGGAATTCATCCTCGGCTCGCTGTACAAGCTGGCCCTGCAGGCCAAGGGATACACCATTACCTACAAGTCCAACATCGGCGCGACCGAGGTCATCGACAAGGCGCTCACGAGCGGGCAGATCGATGCCTACCCCGAATACACCGGCGAGTCGGTGGCCACCGTGGCCGGGATCAACACCGCCCCCACCACGCCGCAGCAGGAGTACGACCTGGCCAAGGCCTTCTATCTCAAGCGCGGGCAGTCGATGAGCGACATGACCCCGTTCTTCGACACCGACGCGATCGCGGTGACCAAGGCATTCGCCCAGAAGTACGGCCTCAAGACCACGGCCGACCTGAAGAAGGTCCCGCACTTCACGCTCGGCGCCCGGCCGGAGTTCCAGGGCCGTCAGGAAGGCGCGGCCGGAATGGAGAAGGTCTACGGCATCCATAACTTCACCTTCAAATCGCTGGCTCTCGGGATCCAGTACCAGGCGCTCGACTCCGGCGCCGTCAACGCAGTCGACGTGTTCACCACCGACCCGCAGTTGGCCACCGGGAAGTACGTGGTGCTGACCGACCCGAAGAACATCTTCGGCTTCCAGAACATTGCCCTGGTCATCAACACCAAGAAGCTCAACGAGCTCGGCGGTCAGGCCTTCATGAGCATCATCAATCAGGTCAATGCGCTGCTCACCACCCCCGCCATCATCGCGATGAACAAGGCGGTCGCCGTCGACAAGCACCAGCCGGACGCCGTAGCCAAGGCATTCCTCCAGGCCAACCACATCATCTAGGGCCAAGCCCCGGGATCGTAGCGGGCACGTGGATCAGCGGCGGCCGCGAACTGGCCGCCGCTGATCGTATCGCCGAGCCTGGCGTCGAGGAGCTGAGCTGAATTCGGCTCCTCGACGTACTCCTACAATTGCCTGACGGCGACGGCGCAGGGAGTGACCGGCGTCTACCCAACCGCGATCGGGCACCCGTTCCCGGACGACGCGGGCCAGGGCGGGCAGATCCGCACTCCGCGCCGCGACCGTTGAGCCGGTCGCGCTGGCGGGGTGTGCGACGGCATGGAGAGGGAAGGCAGTCCCTGATGGCCACCGAGAACCGAACCAGGACCGGCACGCACGGGCCCGACCACGGGCATCACCACCGGGACGTGTCCGGCGGCTGGCTGCGGCCGGCCGTGTTCGGCGCCATGGACGGGCTGGTGACCAACGCGTCGCTGATCGCCGGGGTGGGCGGCGGCGGCTTGAACGCCCACACGATCGTGCTCACCGGCCTGGCCGGGCTGGCCGCCGGCGCCTTCTCGATGGCGACCGGGGAGTACGTGTCGGTCTCCTCGCAGAACGAGCTCATCCACGCCGAGGTCAACAAGGAGCGGATCGAGCTGGAGAACAACGCCGTCGCCGAGCAGGCCGAGCTGGCCACCATGCTCCGGGCCCGCGGCGTCAGCGCCGGCACCGCGCGGCAGGCGGCCGCGGAGATCTCGGCGCACCCGGAGAAGGCGCTGGCCGTGCACGCGCTGGAGGAGCTAGGGGTGGATCCGGGCGACCTGCCCTCGCCGGTGGTGGCGGCGGGCGCCTCGCTGGCCTCGTTCGCGGTCGGCGCGGTCATCCCGCTCCTGCCGTACCTGTTCGGCCTGCATCTGCTGGCCGTCTCGCTCGGGCTCGCCGCCGTCGCCGCGGTCCTCGGCGGGGGCATGGTGGCCCGGCTGACTGACCGGCCGTTCTGGCGGGGCGCGGTGCGGCAGCTGATCCTGGGCGCCTGCGCCACCGCGATCACGTACCTGATCGGGATGGGCGTCCACCACGTGGTCGGCTGATCCCTGGCCTCCGCCTGATCCCTGGCCTCCGCCTGGCTTCCGGCGGCGGGCCAGGATGAGGCTGGTGGCCGCCGCGGCGGTGAGCGCCGCGGTCAGGTGCCCGACCGCGGTGACGTCGAGCTGGCTCAGGCCGCTGAAGATGTGCCCGGGAAACACCAGCAGCAGCAGATCGGCGGCGGCCAGCGTGCGCGCGGGCCAGGTGCCGCACGCCAGCGCGACCACCACGGCCGAGACCACCACGTAGGACGGCCCCACGTCGCTGAGGTACCTGTTCGCGACGGAAAGCTGGCCGGCGTCGATCCGGTAGGCGACGATGCCCTCGCTGACTCCGGATCCGATCACGTGCCCGGCCAGGCAGACCAGCGCCGTCCTGGCGTTGCCGAGCGCCCGGTTCGCGCCGAAGACGGCCAGCGCGATCAGCGCCGGCCAGGCCGCGAAGTACCCGGGGGTGACGAACGCGGACAGCAGCAGCGGGCCGACCGGTTCGTGCTCCAGGTTCGCCACGTTCGTGCTGGCCCAGGCGATCAGCCGGGCCTGCGCGGCCGGGCTCAGCTGAGCGTAGGCGAGCCCGGCGGCGAGGAAGGCGCCCAGGTAGGCCGCGCCGAACGCGTACCTGCGCCGCAGCATGCGCGCTGTTACGTCGATACCGCCCCCATCGTCCTGTGCTGGCGGAGCTGCCGAGACAGTTGTAACGGACACTAGCGGCTCGGCGAGGGCTCGATCCACAGCGGCCCGCCGCCGGTGCTGACCGTGATCGAGCGGCGCGCCGCGGTGTCGGTCGCGATCCGCACGGACGGCGCGGGACCGCCGTCATCGCTGGCGGTCAGCGCGTACGGGCCGCCGGGCACGACCAGCGTCGCGGGGCCGCCGTCGGTGCTCACCACCACCGTGTCCGGTGCCGCGGAAAAGGCCATACGCGCGTCGCCGCCGCCCGTGATGACCGTGGCGGTCGCGGCGGCGACGCCCTGGGCGATCAGGGGCCCGCCGCCGGTGTCCGCGCGCAGCGGGCCGGCCAGGCCGTCCAGCATCAGCGACCCGCCGTCAGTACTGACGGTGAGCGGCCCGCCGATCGTCGTGGCGCGTACCGGGCCGCCACCGGAGTCCAGGTTGGCCCCGGCGACCCCGGAGACGGTCACCGGACCGCCGTCGGTCACCGCGGTGACGGTGACACCCGGCGGCACGGTCACCGCGAAGCTGACGGAGCAGCCGGAATCGGCACACGCGGGATCGGACAGGCTGAGGTGGCCGCCGGACACCGACTGCACCACCGCGGGCGGACCGCTGAGGGGGGCACCGGGCGCCGGCTTCGGCCCCGCGGGCGGACCGCCGAGGGGCCCGTCGGCGGGGCTGGCGGCCGCCGACTGGGGCTCGGCCGACTGATTGCCAGCCGGCTGGTCGTACATGAGCGTTTCCGTGACCTGGACGTAGCGGACAGATCCGGCCTCTACGTGGACCGGAGCGCCGTAGCTCTGCACGGCCAGGCTGGTGACCGGCTGGGGCACCGTCACCGTGCGGATCGCGACGCTCTGCGGCTGTGCGTTATCGGCCTGCCCGGCCGAGGTGATGAGGTGCGTACCGGAGACGACGAGAGCCGCGGTGGTGACCAGCCCGGACAGGCTCCAGATCCAGCGGCCGGAGGTGGCTACCGCTTGCATGGCAGGTCCACCGTGAGCAGGGTCGGGCCGCCAGGCGGGCTGGCGACCTCGAAGGTTCCGTCCACCGACGCGGCGCGCTTGGCCAGCCCGGCCAGGCCGGTGCCGCGGGCCGGATCGGCGCCGCCCACGCCGTCGTCGCTGATGATGATGTGCAGCCGGTCGTTGGCACGCTGCACGAACACCTCCGCCTGGCTCGCCTGGGCGTGCTTGGTGATGTTGGTGAGGCCTTCGGAGACCACGAAGTAGGCCACCGCCTCGATCGTGGGCGACGGCCGGCGGGGCACGTCCACGGTCAGCCGGACCGGGATCGGCAGCCGGGCCGCTATGCCGGACAGCGCCGCGTCCAGGCCGCGGTCCTCGAGCACGGCCGGGTGCAGGCCGCGGACCAGGTTGCGGAGCTCAGCCAGGGCGGCCTTAGCCTCCTCGTGCGCCTCCGCGATGACCTGATGCGCCTGCGCCGCGTCGGGGAGTTCGGCGCGCGCCAGGCCCAGCCGCATCGCGAGCGAGACCAGCCGCTGCTGGGTGCCGTCGTGCAGGTCCCGCTCCAGTCGGCGCCGCTCGGCGTCGGCGGCGTCGACCACGCCGGCCCGGGTCTGGGCCAGGTGTTCCACCCGGTGTTCCAGTTCCTCGGCGCGGCTCGGGCCAAGCAGGGCCCGGGCGGCCCTGGCGTCCAGCGCCCCGACCGCGGCGGTCAGCCACGGCGCGGCGACAAGCAGCCCGATCCCGCAGACGGTCAGGTAGACGTCCATCGGGATGTATGAGAAAGGCGGGAGGTGCCCGGGCAGCGGCGACGACTGGCCGCGCCGGAGCAGGCTCCCGGCGGGCAGCGCCCAGGCGTAGGCGTACACCACGGTGTACAGGACGCCCGCCAGCCAGACCCCGGCGAGCGTGACGGCGGCCGCGGCCAGGGCCGGAGCTGCCAGGAGGTGGTAGCCGACCTGACGCCAGGTGGCCTGCGAGCGCGCCATCGCGACGATCCCCGGCACGCTCAGCCAGTCCGGCGTGACCGGCTGCGGTGGTATCAGCACCCCGGCGGTGGCGCGCAGCCGGTGGCGCTGGATCCTGGTCAGCAGCGGCACCGCGAGGAACAGGGCCACCAGGACGGCCAGCAGCAGCGGGACGAGCCTCGGTTTCGCCGTGAAAGCCAGGACGGCGACGGTGGCCGGGGCGGCGAGCAGCGCCGGGACTCCCCCGGTCAGGTACAGGGCCTGGCCCCAGGCATGCGGCGACCACGGGACGCGGCGGTACCGCCGGGTCGGCACACGATGGTGCGGGATAGACGTGGCCATGGCCTCCACGTTATGCCCGCAGCCCGGGCTCGCCTATCCAGCAGGGTTCACGATCGGGGTGGTGCTAGCTCCACCCCCGATTCGGCGTCCTGGGCCACTGCGCCCGGCCCTCCGGATGTGCCACCTTGGCGTACGCGGCTGGCCTTACGGGTTCCCGAGCCCGCCCGGCCCGTTCGGCCCCATTGGTAACTGAGAGGACCCCGATGAGACAGCAGAGCGTGCCTGACGGCGGCGTGATCCGGCTGGCCGGCGTGACCAAGACCTACCAGGCCGGCGCGCCGCCCGCGCTGGCGGACGTCAGCATGGACGTGGCGGCCGGGGAGGTGGTGGCCGTCATGGGCCCGTCGGGCAGCGGGAAATCCACGCTGCTCAACCTCATCGCCGGGCTGGACCGGCCCACCGCCGGCACGGTCACCGTGGCCGGCCGTCGGATCGACACCCTGGGTGAGAGCGGGCTGGCCAGGTTCCGCGCCCGGCACGTCGGGATCATCTTCCAGTTCTTCAACCTGCTGGACGACCTCACCGTGGAGGACAACGTGCTGCTGCCCGCCCAGCTGGCCGGGGCATCCCGGCGGCAGGCCCGGACGCGGGCCGGCGAGCTGCTGGCGCGGATGGGCATCGAGCAGCACCGCAACGCCTACCCGGCGCGGCTGTCCGGAGGACAGCGGCAGCGGGTGGCGATCGCGCGGGCGCTGGTGAACTCCCCCGAGCTGCTGCTGGCCGACGAGCCGACCGGGGCCCTGGACACCACCACCGGGCAGGAGATCGGCCGGCTGCTGCGGCAGCTCAACGCCGGCGGGCAGACGCTGGTGCTCGTCACCCACGACCCGGCGCTAGCGGAGCGGTACGCGGCCCGCACGGTCCGGCTGGTGGACGGGCACACGGCCGACACGGCCGCGGGAGTGCCGGCCGGAGGCAGGGCATGAGCTGGCTAGGGGCGATCAGGACCGCCACCGGCGGGCTGCTGCGGCACAAGGTGCAGGCGGTCGTGATCGGCATGGTGCTGCTGGTCTCCACCGCCTCGGCGGTACTCGGCTTCGCGCTGCTCGCGGCCAGCAACACGCCATTCATCCACGCATTCGCCGCCCAGCGCGGCGCGGACGCGACCGTCACCGTGAACGCGGCGCGCGCCAGCTCGGCCGAGCTGGCCGCCACCAGACGCCTGGGCGGGGTCACCGCGGCGGCCGGGCCGTTCGGTACGGCCACGGTTCAGCTGCAGTTCGGCGGCCAGCCGGCCGGGCAGTTGGCGCTGGCCGGGCGCGCCTCACCCGGGGGCCCGGTCGACGACCTGGTGCTGAGGGCCGGGCACTGGCCGGACGGTCCGGGCCAAGTCGTGCTGAACAGCGGCCCAGCCGCGGGTCAGGGGCAGGGGCAGGGGGTTGGCGCACCACTGGGCAGCACCCTCGCCGTCACCGGGGCACCGGGAGCTCCTGTCCTCACCGTCGTCGGCTACGCCAACTCGATCACGAACACCGCCGACGGCTGGGTCACCCCTGGCGAGATCGCCCGCCTGCGGGGGCCGGGCGCATCGGCCAGCGCGCAGATGCTGTACCGGTTCACCAGCGCCGGCACCTACGCCCAGATTCGCGCCGACGTGGCCACGGTCACCAGGGCGCTGCCGCCGGGCGCGGTGAGCGGCGCGGGTTCCTGGCTCGCCGCGGCGGACGCGGCGAGCGGTAACGGGGCGATCATGGAGCCGTTCGTGGTCGCGTTCGCGCTGATCGGCCTGGTCATGGCGGTGCTCATCGTCGGCAACGTGGTCAGCGGCGCGGTCGTCGCCGGATACCACCGGATCGGCGTGCTCAAAAGCCTCGGCCTGACCCCGGCCCAGGTCGTGGTCGCGTACCTGAGCCGGATCGGCTGGCCGGCCCTGACCGGCTGCGTAGCCGGGGTGGTGACGGGCAACTTGCTGGCGGTCTCGGTGCTGCGCCAGTCGTCGGCGGCCTACGGGGTCGGCAGCCAGCAGGTGCCGTGGTGGGCCTCGGTCGTCGCCCCGGCCGGGATGCTCGCGCTGACGGCCCTGGCCGCCTTCGGCCCCGCGCTGCGCGCGGGACGGCTGTCCGCCGCGGAGGCGATCGCCGCCGGCCGCGCTCCCCGGGCCGGCCGCGGGTACGCCGCGCACCGGATCGCCACCCGGCTGAGACTGCCGCGGCCGGTCGGGCTGGGCCTCGCGGCGCCGTTCGCGCGGCCCGCCCGCACGGTGGTGACCCTCGCGGCGATCGCGTTCGGGGCCGCCGCGGTGATCTTCGCGTTCGGGCTGAACTCGTCGCTAAGCCGGGCGGCGGCCAGCCAGACCCTGTCCGCTACCGTCCCGGTGCAGATCCAGCAGTTCGGCCCGGGGGCGGGCCCGCAGCAGCTGCCCGACGCGGCCCAGAACGCGGCGGTGACCGCCGCACTGCGCGCCCAGCCGGGCACCCAGCACGAAATGGCCATGTACGGCGAGGCGGTCAAGATCCCGGGCATCGCGCAGAGGGTCAACGCCCAGGCGTTCGGCGGTGATACCTCCTGGATCGACTACGGCATCATCGCCGGGCGCTGGTACGGCGCGCCGGGCGAGGTGGACGTCAACACCGCGTTCCTCAGCGCGAGCGGCCTAGCCGTCGGCGATACCGCTACGGTGACGATCGGCACCAGGCCGGTCTCCGTGCGGATCGCCGGGGAGGTGTTCCAGCCGTCCCGCGAGCCCCGGCTCTTCGGCAGCGCGCAGACGCTGGCCGGCGTGGCCACGACCGCGAACCTGCAGGAGTACTACGTGGGGCTGCGGCCAGGCACCAGCGCCGCCGCGTACATCCGGGCGGTGAACGCCGCCCTGGGCCCGCGCAGTCCGTGGGGGGCCGCCGGCCCGGACAACGGCCAGTTCTACACGGTCGCCATCGGCCTGATTGGCCTGCTGGCGCTCATGGTCGCGGTCGCCGCGGGACTCGGCGTGCTCAACACCGTGCTGATGACCACCCGGGACCGTGTGCACGACCTCGGGATATTCAAGGCGCTCGGCATGCGGCCCGGCCAGATGCTGATCATGGTGGTGGGCTGGATCGCCGGCCCCGCCGTGGTCGCCGCCGTGGTCGCGGCGCCCGCCGCGGTCTGGCTGAACGCGGCCACGGTGCGCGCCATGGCCGGCACCGCCCACACCGGCATCCCGGCCAGCTTCACCCAGGTCTTCCCGCCGACCCGGCTCGCGCTGCTGTCCCTGGCCGCGCTCGCCATCGCGGTCGCCGGGGCGCTGCTGCCCGCGAGCTGGGCGGCCCGCGCCCGGCCGGCCGCGGCGCTGCGCGCCGAGTGAGCAGTGAAACGGCACTGCCCGGGCCGCCGGGTTCCCGCGGTGTCATAGCGTGGGAGCCGTGACAGGCGTGCCGGGGACGGCCGGCCCGGACCGCCCCCGGGTGGTGATCGCCGAGGATTCGGTGCTGCTCCTGGCTGGCCTGACCAAGCTGCTCGAGAGCGCCGGGTTCGAGGTCGCCGCCACCGCGGGCGATGCTTCCGGGCTGCTCACCGCGGTGGAGCGGGAACGGCCCGACGTGGTGATCGCCGACGTGCGGATGCCTCCCAGCCACACCGACGAGGGCATCCGCGCCGCGCTGGTGATCCGCAGCCAGTGGCCGGACATCGCGATCCTGGTGCTGTCGCAGTACGTGGAGGAGCGGTACGCCGCCGACCTGCTGTCGGCGAACACCCGGGGAGTCGGCTACCTGCTGAAGGACCGCGTGGCCGACGTGGCCGAGTTCCTCGACGCGCTGCGCCGGGTGGCGGCGGGCGGAACCGCGCTGGACCCTGAGGTGGTGGCCCAGTTGCTGGTGCGCCGGGGCGGGGATCCCCTGGACAACCTGACCCAGCGGGAACGTGACGTGCTGGCCATGATGGCGGAGGGCCGCTCCAACACGGAGATCGGCGTGGCCCTGGTAATCACCGACAGCGCGGTGAGCAAGCACATCAACTCGATCTTCGCCAAGCTGGGCCTGTACCCCGGCGATGTCGGCCACCGGCGGGTGCTCGCGGTGCTGCGCTACCTCGGCGCGGGCCCGGCCGGACCCGTCGCCTGACCCTGGCATCACCGTGGCCGGTCACGGCGGCCGGCAGTTACACGGCGGTGTGCTCACGGAGGCTCTGGATCCAGTCGGCGGGGTCGATGACCCATTTGCGGGGGCGGAAGATCTCCGGGCTGGCGGCCTGGTCCCGCTGCTGCTGCTTTTCTTTCGGGGTGCGGGCGTTGGCCAGGCAGATGTAGATGGCCTCGTCCAGGTTGAGCCGCTCGCCGTACCACGGCGGGATGATCGTCTCCGGGGTGATGTCGGCATCGTGGCAGCCGCCGAGGGGGCCCTCGGGTGAGGGCAGGGCGGGGCTGGGCGGCAAGAGGGTGCCGTCCGGGCGGTAGAAGCTGAACGTACCTCCGGGACCTGTGGCGATGAGGTATCCGCGGTCGTGCACGAGCATGTGGTGGTACTTGCACAAGCTGATCAGGTTGGCCAGCTCGGTGCGCCCGCCGTTGGCCCAGTGCTGGATGTGGTGCAGGTCGATCCGGCGGGACTCGCAGCCGCGGAACCGGCACCGGCAGGTGTCCCGTTCGCGGGCCGCGCGGCGCAGCGCCGCGGTCGGGCGGCGGCGGCGTCGGCCCAGGTCCAGGACGGCGCCGTCGCGGCCGTGCCGCATCCAGGACAGCGCCGCGGTGCAGCCGAGCATCTGCGCGGTGCCGACGCTGACCGCGGGGCCGTCCTCCACATGGCACCGCGCCGGGTCCGCCGGGTGGCCCGGGGCCGGCGCCGGCACGGGCGCCGGCGTCTCCGCGGAGACGCCGGCGTCCCCGGTGCCGGCCGCGTGCGGGTGCTCCAGGTCCCCCGCCGCGGCCCGCAGCGCCTTCAGCAGCGCCGCCCCGGCCAGCGGCGGCAGCCGGAACGTCCCGGCCAGCGACCCGTCCTCCTCCAGCCGCCACGCCAGCCGCCGGCGGACCCGCGCCGCCGCGTCATCAGCATGGCTGACCTTCCGGTGCGCGCGGGCGAACCGCTCCAGCTGGTTGCCCGTCATCGGCCCGGCCAGCTCGGCCAGCCCCGCCTCGGTTTCCGGGGTGGCGATCCGGGTCAGCGCCCGCACCTTGGCATAGGACAGCCGCCCCGCGGCGAACTCCTCCCGGATCACCGGCAGGTCCCGCAGCGCCCGCGCCACCCGGACATGCTCCCGGGCCGCACCCGAACCCATCTGGCACTTCCACGACAGCCACTGCGCGCAGCTGTTCATCTCCCACGACGCCCAGCCGCGGCGGGCATCGAAATCGGCCAGCAGGACCAGGAACCGGCACGTCGCCGCGGCCAGGTGCCCGGCCAGCTCGCAGATCTGCGCCTCCAGCCGCCGCAGCGGCACCAGGGACGGATCGCCGGGCCCAGGGCCGGCAGGGCCCGGCCGGCAGGGACAGGGCCGGCAGGGACAGGGCCGGCAGGGACAGGGATGGTGCTGCCGGGGGCCAAGACCGGCTCACGCATATCGAACATGTATTTGACGCTAACAGCGGGCTACGACATTCCACGGCTACCGGCGCATCCCTGCCAGGGTGCCGCTGACGCGATGGCCGGGCCGACCATGAGCCGCGGCTAATCGCTGACCGGTAACGAGGGATCGTCATCCCAGTCCGGCGGCGTGGTCGTGCCGGCCTGCCAGTCGGTGCGGAGGATGGCGTAGCCGACGGCGTCGTAGACCATTCCGCCGGGGGAAGGCCACGCCTGGCGGTAATGGGCCTCCTTGACGTACCCGCACGTGACGAAGGTCCGCCGCATGGCGTGATTGTCCTGGCGCGTGGTGCCCTCGATGCGGCGGATGCCCGGGAACTCGGTGAACAGGTAACCGGTCAGCCAGCGCAAGGCCTGGGTACCCAGTCCCGCGGCCCGGTAGGCCGCGCGGATGCGCAGGTCGAACAGGGGCGTGTCGTCGGCCAGGTCCAGCAGCCGGATCAGGCCGGCCTCGGCGCCGGTCCCGGTGACGATCCAGAAGGTCCGGGTCTGGTCGTTGTCATAGTGCCCGGCGGCCGCGTCTTCGCGGATCTGGGCGGCGCCGGGCGGGCCGGCCGAGTGGTAGGGCCAGTCCTCGGCGGTGAGGAACTCCGCGAGCAGGTCCGCCTCGGCCGGGACGAACCGCCGGTAACCGACAGGGTCAGCTGCTGTCATGATCGTGGGCCAATCCTGGATAGAGCCCGGAACTGGCCACGATCATAGTCACGATCACACGTTCGCCCGGGGTACACGAGGTCAGGCGGGGCTACTGAGTGGTAAGGTTCCCCGTGGCTATCTTGAATCGCCCGCTGCGCATCGCGCTGCTGTCGTATCGCAGCAAACCGCACTGCGGCGGCCAGGGCATCTATGTACGCCACTTGACCAGGGAACTTGACGCGCTCGGGCACCACGTCGAGGTGTTCTCTGGCCAGCCGTACCCCGACCTCGATCCCGGCCCGGTGCTGCGCGAGATCCCCAGCCTGGACCTGTACCGGGACGATGACCCGTTCCGCACGCCGCACTGGCGCGAGTACCGCGACTGGATCGACGTGCTGGAGACGGCGACCATGTGGACCGCGGGCTTCCCCGAGCCGCTGACCTTCAGCCTCCGGGCGCTGCGGGCACTCCGCGCGCGGGCCGCGGACTTCGACGTGGTGCACGACAACCAGGTGCTCGGCTACGGGATGCTCGGCGTGCGGCGGCTCGGGCTGCCGCTGGTGACCAGCGTGCACCACCCGATCAGCGTGGACCGGCGGATCGAGCTCGAGGAGGCCCGCAGGCTGGCCAGGCTGTCCAAGTGGCGCTGGTACGGGTTCGTGCGGATGCAGGCCCGGGTGGCCCGCCGGGTCTCCCGGGCCGCGCCGCTGCTGACCGTGTCCGAGTCGGCCAAACACGATATCTGCCGTGATTTCGGGGTCCGGCCCGAGGACGTGTGCATCATCCCGCTGGGCGTGGACACGCGGGTGTTCCATCCGCGCAAGGCGCCCCGGGTGCCGGGCCGGATCGTCGCGGTGGCCAGCTCGGACTCCCCGCTGAAGGGGGTAGCCACGCTGCTGCGCGCGATGGGCAAGCTAGTCACCGACACCGACGCGCACCTGATCGTGGTGGGGAAGCCCGGGCCAGCCAACGAGCGGCTGGCCGCCCAGCTATCCCTCGGCGACCGGGCCACGTTCACCCACGGCCTGTCCGACGAGGCGCTCGCCGAGCTGCTGGCCAGCGCGGAGATCGCCGTGGTGGCCTCGCTCTACGAGGGATTCTCGCTGCCCGCGGTGGAGCACATGGCCTCGGGGACCCCGCTGGTGGCCAGCGACTCAGGATCGCTGCCTGAAGTGGCCGGCGACGCCGCCGTCCTGTTCAACCCGGGGGACGACGATCATCTCGCCGCCGTGCTGCGGCGGCTGCTGGGCTCCCCCGCCGAGCGGGCCGCCCTATCCGAGCGGGCGCTGCGCCGGGTCAGCGAGCGGTTCGCCTGGCCCGCGGTGGCCCGGGCGACCGCGGGGCGGTACCGGCAGGCCATGGGACAGGAGGAGCTGCCGCCGTGCTGACCGTCGATTTCCGCCGGTTCCCGGTCCGGCCGGGCCACCGGGTGCTCGACCTGGGCTGCGGAGGCGGCCGGCACGCGTTCGAGGTGTACCGCCGCGGCGCGGACGTGGTGGCGTTCGACCTGGACCCGGCCGAGCTGATCCCGGTGACCGGGATGTTCGGCGAGATGCGGACGGCGGGCGAGGCGAGCGAGCAAGCCGGGGCGACCGCCATCTCGGGGGACGCTACCGCCATGCCGTTCGGTGACGGCATGTTCGACCGGGTGATCGCGGCCGAGGTCCTCGAGCACATCCTGGACGACCAGCGGGCGATGAACGAGCTCGCCCGGGTGCTGCGGCCGGGTGGCCTGGCCGCCATCACGGTGCCGAACTTCCTGCCGGAACGGATCTGCTGGGCGCTGTCCTCCGAGTACCACGACGTTCCCGGCGGGCACGTGCGCATCTACACACGCGTCGAGCTGGAAGCCAAGCTGGCCCGGGCCGGGCTGACCGCGCTCTGGCACCACCACGCGCACGGGCTGCACTCACCGTACTGGTGGCTCAAGTGCGCGGTCGGCGTGCACGACGACAAGCACCGGCTGGCCGACGCGTATCACCGGCTGCTGGTCTGGGACATCATGCGCAAGCCGGCTGTCACCCGGCTCGCCGAGCAGGCGCTGAACCCGCTCATCGGGAAGAGCCTGGTGGTGTACGCGGTCAAGGCGGGGCGGGCGGATGACTGAGGGGCAGCTTCCCGGGGAACCACCGGCCCCGGCGGGGGAATCCCCAGCTCCGCCGGGAGCGCTGCCGCTGGACCGGGCCAGCATGGTCGCGACCGGCGAGTCCATTGCCCGGATGCAGGAGCGGTCGGGGGCGATCCCCTGGCCGGACGGGCACGTCGACGCCTGGGACCACGTGGAGTGCGCGATGGCGCTGAGCGCCTGCGGGCTGCGCGGGCCGGCCAGGCGGGCCTACCGGTGGCTGCGCGAGAACCAGCGGGCCGACGGCTCCTGGCCGCGGTCCATCGTGGCCGGCCAGGTGACCGACCCGGCGGCGGAGAGCCACCACGCCGCGTACGTCGCCGTCGGCGCCTGGCACGACTACCTGGTGACCGGCGACGAGTGGCACGCCCTGGTCATGTGGCCGGTGGTCCGCCGCGCGGTGGAATGGACGCTCGCGCTGCGCACGCCGCGCGGCGAGGTCCGCTGGGAACGCGACGCGGCCGGCCAGCCGGGGGCGTACGCGCTGCTCACCGGCTGCGCGAGCATCTACCAGAGCCTGCGCAGCGCGGTCGCGCTGGCCAAGCTGGCCGACGACCCGCGGCCCGACTGGGAGCTCGCGGCGGACCGGCTGGGGCACCTGGTGGGCTGCCACCCGGAGGCGTTCGATGACAAGGGCCGGTTCTCGATGGACTGGTACTACCCGGTGCTCGGCGGCGCCCTCCGCGGCCCGGACGCGGAGCGCAGGCTGGCGTCGGGCTGGGACACGTTCGTGGTCCCCGGGCTCGGTGTCCGCTGCGTGAGCGGCGAGGAGTGGGTCACCGCGGCCGAGACCTGCGAGCTGGTCATCGCCCTGGACGCCTGCGGGATGCGGGCGCAGGCCCTGGAGGTGTTCGCGAGCGTCCAGCACATGCGCCACCAGGACGGCGCCTACTGGACCGGCTGGCAGTTCGCCAACCAGGTGCCGTTCCCGCAGGAGCGGTCGAGCTGGACCGCGGCCGCGGCGGTCCTGGCGGCCGACGCACTGGCGGGCTTCAGCGGCGGCGCGGGGATCTTCAGGGACACCGCGGACGGGGCGTCGGCCCAGGCCGGCGACCGCGCGGCCGGTGCCGGCGGTCGATGCTGCGCCGACGGTGGATGCTGCGCCGCAGGCTAGCGCTGGTCAGCCGATCCCGTCGCCGGTCCGTTCCAGCAGGCGCAGCGAGCCTTCCCGGCTGGTCTCGGTGAACGCGCCGGACGCCAGCGCGCGCTGGTAGATACGGTACGGCGCCTGGCCGCCGTCGGCCGGGTCAGCGAACACGTCGTGGATGGCCAGCACCCCGCCCGGCGCGACCCACGGGGCCCAGCTCTCGTAGTCGGTGGTCGCCGCCTGATCGGTGTGCCCGCCGTCGATGAACAGCAGGCCGAGCGGTGTCCGCCACAGCCTGGCCACCGCCGCCGAGCGGCCCACCACGACCACCACGTCATCCTCGAGCCCGGCCGCGGCCAGTGTGGCCCGCAGCCACGGCAGCGTGTCCATGCGGCCGGTTCCCTGGTCCACCAGCCGCGCGTCGTGGTACTCCCAGCCCGCCTGGTTTTCCTCCGAGCCGCGGTGATGGTCGACCGTGACGACCGGCTGGCCCGCCTCGCGGGCCGCCGCGGCCAGGTAGATCGCGGACTTGCCGCAGTAGCTGCCGACCTCGAGCACCGGCCCGCGGCCGGCGTAGCGCGCGGCCGCGCCGAACAGGGCCAGGCCTTCGGCGGCCGGCATGAAGCCGGTGGCCGCCTCGGCCGCGCGCAGCAGCTCGGCGTTCATCTCAGTTGTCTGTGTCATATCAGGACCAAGATAGGCCAGCACGGCCAGGACCCGCCGGTTGTCGTCGTCAGACGGCGCCAGGTCCAGCTTGCCGAAGATGCCCGCGGCGTGCTTGCTCACCGCCTTCTCGGTGATGAACAGCCGCTGCGCGATCGCGGCGACAGCACGAGCACCGGCAGGCCGGGCACCTGACGGCGCGCCTGCAGCGCCGCGCGGAGCCCGTCGTCGGCGGTGCGAGGGCGGCAGCCGGACGTCCACGATCCCCACGTCAGGCCGCTCGTCGACGAGCGCCCGGAACAGCTCGGGGGCGGTGGCGACCGCCGCGGCGATCTCGAACCCGTGCGCGGTGAGCAGCCTGACCAGGCCGTCCCTCAGCAGGAAGAGGTCTTCGCCGATGACAACGCGCACGGTACCTCGATGACGACGATGGTCGGCCCGCCCGGCGGGCTGTTCACCGCCAGGATGCCATCAAACGTCGCGAGCCTGCGCTCCACTCCGGCCAGCCCGGTCCCGCGGGCCGGATCGGCCCCGCCGGCGCCGTCGTCGGTGACCTCCGCACGCAGCATCCCGGCCGCGTGGCTGAGCCGGATATGAACCGAACGGGCGTCCGCGTGCTTCGTCACGTTCGCCAGCGCCTCGGCAACCGAGAAGTAGACCGCCGCGGCGACCGGCATGTCCACCTCGCCGGGCAGGTCGATGTCCAGCACGGTGTACAGCGGCGTGTCCAGGGCCAGCGCCCGCACGGCGTCGCCGAGGCCGCGGTCGGCGAGCACCGGCGGGTAGATGCCGCGGACCAGGTCACGCAGCTCGGTCAGGGCCCGGGAGGAGCTCTCCTTCGCCTCGGTGACCAGCGCGAGGGCCGCCTCCGGGCTGGTGGCGAAGAGCCGTTCGGCGGCCTGCAGGCTCATGCCGAGCGCGACCAGCCGGGCCTGCGCGCCGTCGTGCAGGTCCCGCTCGATCCGGCGCAGTTCCGTGACCGCGGTGTCCACTGCGTCGCTTCGGGTCTGGGTCAGCGTCTGCACCCGCTGGGTCAGCTGCTGCGCCCGCGCCGCGAGTTCCAGGTCGGCCGGGACGCCGCGGTACTCGCGCATCACCCGCGGTGCCAGCCACAGGCCTACGCCGAGCAGGACAGCACCCTGCACGCCGTCCTCGATCGTGGCCCGCAGGATGACGGTCTGCAGGCCGGTGTCGATGAAGGCTTGCTGCGGGGTGCCAAGCGCGGCGAGGCCGTACATGAACCCGGGCATGGCGGGCCCGAATATGGCGAGCAGGATGCCGTAGGCGCCCAGCACAAGCAGCCCCGCCTCGGCCACCGTCGCGGCCCAGACCCGCGAGCGGAACACCAGGACCAAGCTGGCCGCCGCCATGACCGCGTCGGCGGCCAGGACCAGCGGCACGGTCATCCACTGTGCGCCGAACCAGCTCTTGGGCCCGAGCAGTTCCATGGCAAGCACCGCGACCGCCGGCAGCAGGAAGCCCTGCGAGGGCAGGATCCCGCGGCGGGCGCTGCTGCGCCAGCGGGCGGCGATCGCGCGGACAAGTCCGACGCCCGGCGCCTGCACCCGTACCAGCAGCCACAGGCCGGCCGCGAAAAGCAGCATCGCCTGCGGCAGCACCAGCTGGGTGTGCGCCAGGAATAAGAGCCCGCGAGCACCAGCCCGTAGAGCATCGACCTGGTGTTGCCGTCGTAGTAATACTTGGCCACCGTGATCCCGTAGCAGGCCAGGGCCAGCACGGCGTAGGGCACCGCCTTCCTGGCCAGCCGCGGAGCGAGGATCGGGATCAGCGCTCCGGCCAGCACGGCCACGGCGACGAACCAGAGGTGGGTGCTGACGAGCATGGCGTACGACACCCCGAGGGGCGCCATCAGCAACCCCCAGCCGCGCTCTCGCAGGCGCTGGGGCAGAACCCACAGCCAGCTGTTCACGCGATTCGCGTGGATCACCGCGAGCGCGAAGGCCCCGCAGACCGAACTCACCACTATCAGGGCTATCAGGAACATGTGTCCCATGGTGGCCGCCCGGCCAGCCGCCCGCCATGGGCCTGCCACCACCGCCGTGGTAGGCCTAAGTCCCCCTCGGACACCAAAACGGGCGATGTCTCCCTAAAGGCAGGATGCAGTAGTCGGGTACGCACTCGGGCACCCCCGCGCCAGGTCCGTCCGGCGACACCGAGTTCCCCGGACATCACGCCCCATTCCCGCCGACGTCCAGTGGTCCGGCGGAAGCGAGCAGGGCATTGACAGCATGGATGATCTCGCCGACGGCCGTATCGGCGTGGCCTGTCGCCCATCGTTCCAGGACGATGTAGCCGTGATACCCGACCAGAACGCTTCCCGCTTGAGGACATGCCGGGTTAGTCACCGTTAGCCCGGTCAGCCCATCGCTGGTCACCTGCCGGGCGACCTCCAGTCCGCCGATGGTCAACTGTCCGGCAATACCACGCATGACCTCGGCCTCGAGGGCGTTGATCCGCTCGGCCGCTCCGAGCCGTGCCAGACCCTGTTCGTTGCTGATGGTCACCTTGGCTCCCTTCTAATCGATGTCCTCAGTGCGCGTCGCTACGAGTTCCCCGTGTCCCCGGTTCGGCCCGCAGCAGGGCCCAGACGCACTTGCCGCGCCAACCCGGCACGGTTTCCCATCCCCATTGCTCGCTGAGGCTTTCGGTGATCTCCAGCCCTCGGCCGGTTTCGTCATCCGGCCCCGCCCGCCGGGCGACCGGCGTCCCGAGCACCTCGGGCAGGTTGTCCCAGGCCTGGATGAGCAGCCAGTGGCGATCGGACAACAGGCGCAGCCAGACGACGGGCAGCCTGCCCTGATCGTCATACGCGGGCGTGCCGTCTGGGCTGGTAGCGGCCATGACGACATTGGTGGTCAGTTCGGACACGATTATTTCGGCGTCAGCAGTAATGACGCTCAGGCCCCACCCGGCCAGCACGACATATATGTAGCGGCGGGCGAGGCCGGGAGCAGTCGGCAGCGCGCCGAGCGGGGCGAGGATGCTGGACAAGGGCCACGGAGGCGCGATGGCGTTGTCCCCTCCAGTAGCGACCAGAGCAGAAGCGACAGCCGAGCCGGGCTTCGCGCCCTGCTCGGCTGGCTTGGTTCTTGCCATGTCCACCCTTGCGGTCATGCCTCTCAGCGCACCTGCCCGGTTCGCCCCAAACCGTCGCAATCTGGGCATGACCTGCGGGAAAGATCGGCTAGACCCCGCGACAGGGTCCCGATTACTAGCGCTCGCCGCGAACGGTAGAACTTCATGCCACCAAGGTGGTTGGCTCGCGCGACAAAACCCATACCGTTCCGCTATACCGCCTCGGTATGCCGGGACGGGATATATGCTCGCAAAGAGTCACGCGGCATCAACGCTCGGGAGTTTGCGCGCTGGCGGGAGGTACAACGACGGCATGCCCGGTCGGGCCTTCGACTTGATCGAGATCCCTGACTCGTTCTGGCAGCGAGCCGAGGTCATCTCCGCTCTGCGTAACCGTCAGATAGGGCAGTTCTTCGAATTGCTCCACCAGTGCACGAAGGCCAGCCAGACCCAGATCGGCATCGCCTGTGGCCTGAATCAGGGCAAGGTCAGCGAGATCATGCGGGGGCTCACGCAAGTCGAGAAGCTGGAGGTGTTCGAGCGCATCGCCGACGGGCTGGCTATGCCCGACTCCGCCCGGGCTCTCTTGGGCCTGGCCCCGCTCGCGACTCCGCATCCGGTCATTCCCGCGAGACGCGTCATCTCATCGAAGGACGCCAGGTCCGCGATACTTACCGTGCCCGCACAGGCCGAAGAGGATGCGGTCGCCGCGGCAGCAGATGAAGCTTCCGCCGATCGTCTCAAGCTGGCGCTGGAGCCCGATCCGGAATCCGTTGACTGGCTCCGTACGGAGTCCGTGGACATCGCCAGGGCAGCTAACCGATCTGCCCTGGATACGTTTATGGCCGCTCGGCGCGTCCGCAGCTACGCTCTGAAACTCGCCGAGCAGACCCACCGGCCGGGACTCCTGTCCGATCTAATTGCCATCTGCGGTCAGGCGACGGCGCTCATGGCCTCTAGCGCGTTCGACCTCAACCGCTGGGACGAGTCAGACGCCCTGGCGAAGTCGGCGGCGTCTTACTCAAACCTGATAGGACATGCCTCGCTGCAGGCCTGGGTGCATGGCCTCGCCGCGCTGCTAGCCAACTGGCGTGGCGAGCCGGATATCGCCTTGAGTCACTTCCAGCGCGGCCTGCAGATCGCGCCACCCGGGGCACCGCGGGTCAGGCTCTGCTACATCGCATCCCGCTCCTACGCGTTGCTCGGCGATAGCGCGTCCGTATCGGAGGTGCTCACGTCGGCCCGAAGCGACCAAGCCGACGCCGATAAGCATAAGGACTCGCTGAGCACCGAAATCGGCGGCGAATTCGCGTTCGGCCGCCCGAGAGCCGAAGCATGCGCCGCGGCTGCCTGGCTGGATCTCAGCCGCGGCCGCGAAGCCCTGGCGGCAGCCCAATCCGCCCTGGACGCGCTGACCAGCGTGCCGCTTCCCCGGCGCCCGCTATCCCAGGTCAACGGCGTACGGATCGATATGGCCACCGCCTGCCTGCTCACCAACGACCTTGACGGCGGAGCCGAGGCCATCAAGCCTGTACTCGCGCAGCCAGCCTCATTGCGTAACGTGTCGCTGGCGGGCAGGCTAGCTCGCACCCGCACGGCCTTGCTGTCTCCCGCGTGGGCTAAGAATGCCCAGGCGCGCCAACTCGCCGACGAAATCGGTCATTGGCTGACCACGGATCGGGTACCAGGGCATACAGGAATCGGCCAGGTCTAGCTGACGTCGGCGAGAATCCGCTGTTCGCGCTCGCGGCTGATGCCGATCTCGCTCGCGCGTTCGTCGTCCATGTCCTCATTAGTGTCCCGCAGCCAGGACCACGTGTCTGCCACGGTGTCGGCCAACTGCCGGCACGTTAGGCCCGCAGTCAGAGCTGCCGCTGGGTCCACCTGCCAGACACCGGGGAATGTTCGCCACAATGGCATCTCCGACCACTGCCGGATTCCTTCGGCAAGAAGACGTCCGTCCGGCACCCAGACGAATTCAGCGTCCGAGCCGGTGACCTCTGCGCACGCTCGAAGCATGTCCCCGAATGTCTCCCGGCCGATCGGCGCGGCCACGTTATACGCGCCCGGTATATTCCGCTCGGCCGCGGCCAGCGCGAAGGCGGCCAGATCCCGTACGTCCACCGGCTGGATGGACCGGTCCGGCGACCCGGGGGCCAGGACCTGGCCACCAGCGGCGACTCTTCTCAGCCACCACGGCAGCCGACCGACATACTCCCGCGGTCCGAGCACTACGCCGGGCCTAAGGCTCGTGGACCGGCCCGCACCGAACGCCTGCGCCACCGCCAGCTCGCACCCGGATTTCTGGTAGCCGTACCTCGTCGGCCCGTCCTCGACATCCCCGCCATACTCGGGCCCGGCGTCGGGCGGGCAGTACAGCACCTCCGACTTTTCCGAGAGCGGCTCGACTGGCCAGCCACGGTAGACGCTCACCGTGGACAAGAAGACGTAGCGACCGACCGCTGGTTCGAGGCGCACGCAGACCGCGAGCACCTCCCGCGGCACGTAGCCGGACGTGTCCACCACGGCGTCCCAGGGACCGGCCTCCACCAGGCGGGCAACGTCGGCCGGCCGCGTTCTGTCACCACGCAGCGCTTCTACTCCTGCGACATCAGGGCCGGAGATTCCGCGGTTGAAGGTCGTGACCTCCCAGCCCCGTCCGACCGCATCAGCTGCCACCGCCCAGCCGACGAACCTGGTCCCGCCTAGCACAAGTAGACGCATTTGGACATCTTGGCATGAGCGCTCCAGCGGAAACTGCTGGGTAGCCCGAGCAGGCGATTCGCTGGTAGCGGTGCGCCGTTACGGCTTACCGGCGCCGGGCCTCGGGCTGCAGGGCCGGGCTGACCCATCCGCCGTCGGCGGGGTTGAGGGTCACCCCGGGCGGCACGATCTCGTCGATGCGGTCGAGTACGTCGCCGGGAAGCTCGACGTCGGCCGCGGCCAACTGGGACTCCAGGTGCTCCATCGTCCGCGGTCCGATGATCACCGCGGTCACCGCCGGGTGGCGCAGGGCGAACGCGATGGCCAGCTGGATCAGCGTCAGGCCGGCCTTGTCGGCCAGCTCGGCGAGCTGCTCGGTGGCGTCGAGCTTGCGCTGGTTGGCCGGCAGCGACATATCGAAGCGGTTGGCGAGCGCCCGGCGCGCCGCGGATGCCGGGTCCGTCACCTCGGCGCCCTTGCGGTAGCGGCCCGAGAGCCAGCCGCCGGCCAGCGGGCTGTACGGGATCACGCCCATCCCGTACCGCGCGCACGTGGGCAGCACGTCGGCCTCGATCCCGCGGGTGAGGATCGAGTACGGCGGCTGCTCGCAGGTGAACCGCTCGCGGCCACGCTCCCGCGCGGTCCACTGGGCCTCCACGATGGCCGAGACCGGGAACGTGGAGTGGCCGATGTAGCGGACCTTGCCGGCCCGGACGAGGTCGGTGAGGGCGCCGAGGGTCTCGTCCAGGTCGGTGCCGGGATCGTACCGGTGGATCTGGTACAGGTCGATCCAGTCGGTGCCCAGCCGCCGCAGCGAGTTCTCGACCTCGCGGATGATCCAGCGGCGCGAGTTGCCGCGCTGGTTGGCGTCCTCGCCCCATCGGCATGTGCACCTTGCTCGCGAGCACGACATCGTCGCGCCGGCCGCCGGCCAGGGCCTCGCCGACAATGACCTCGGACTCGCCGCGGGAGTAGACGTCGGCGGTGTCGATGAAGTTGATCCCGGCCTCCAGCGCGCGGTGGATGATCCGGATGCTCTCCCCGTGATCCCTGGTGCCCCAGTCGCCGAACATCATGGCTCCCAGGCACAACTTGCTGACCGAGACGCCGGTGCGTCCCAGACGTCGGTGTTCCATGCTGCTTACTCCGTCTCCTGGCTCGGTACCAGCTTGATCGTGGCGGATCGCGCCTGCAGGCTGATGATGTGGTCGATGATGCTCGGGGCGTAGCGGCGGTACTTGGCGCGGTACGCGGCGTCGAGCCTGTCGTCAAGACCCTGGCCGGCGTCGGCGAAGGTGACATCCTTGCCGACGCCGCCGGCCTGGATGCGGCCCTGGTGACGTGCCTGGGTGCCGCGGTACCAGGCCGCCGTGGGCCCGTTCACGGACCGGACGTACAGGTCGTCGCCGTCGCGGACGACCCAGATCGTTCTCGGGCGGCCCAGCGTGCCGTCGGGCCGCCGGGACGCGATCCGCAGCTCTTCTGCCGTTCCGATCTTGGTGAGCTCGTCGCTCGTCCACGTCGTCATCGGCGTGTCTCCTTCGGTGTTCGGTGAGGCTAAGGGGGCAGCCCGCGCGGGCGCATCCCTCCACGTAATGAAACCGGCGGCGGCGCCCGCGTGGGAGAGCCTGTCGTTCCGGGTACTGACAAGACCCCCCAGCGTTCCCCGGCGGTTTCCGGTGGCTGTGACAGCGTCTTGAAAAGACTCATGACGCTGTCACAACCATGGAATTTGCTGCCGCGCGCGGCGCGGAGGTATGCGGCTTTTGTCATGATTATGAGGTCCGGCGGAGGGCGCGCGGCGACGCTGCACGCCAGCACCACCGCACCGCCAGCACCGCCACACCCGGGATCATGGCGAGCAGGGCATGCCTCCCAGGCACAGCCGCCTCGCGCCGGGCGCTGTCCGGGCTGATCGGCGAGCTGTCCACCCGCAGCGAGATCTTCCGCACCTGGTGGGCGGCGCACAACGTGCGCTTCCACCGCACCGGGGTCAAGCGCCTGCACCACTGGCGAGCTGGGCGGCCACCCTGGAGGAGGCTGGGTCAGCCCCGGGCCAGCTCAGCCCCTAGCCAGCTCAGCCCCTAGCCAGCTCAGCCCCTAGCCAGCTCAGCCCCTAGCCAGCTCAGCCCTTAGCCAGCCGGGACAGCCGCGCTAGCGCCTCGGTCAGCACCTCGGGCCGCTTGCAGAAGGCGAACCGGACGTGGCTGCGGGCCGCTTCCGGGTGGTCATAGAAGATCGCGGTGGGGATGGCGACTACGCCCGCGCGGTCCGGCAGGGTCCGGCAGAACTCCACGCCGTCCTGGTAGCCCAGGGGCCTGATGTCGGCGGTGACGAAATAGGTGCCCTGCGGCGGGTAGACCACGAAGCCGATCTCGTCAAGACCGGCGGTGAGCAGATCGCGCTGGGCCCGCAGGTCGTCACGGAGCCTGGCGTAGTACGCGTCGGGCAGCGCGAGCGCCTGCGCCACCGCGTACTGGAACGGGCCGCCGCTGACGAAGGTGAGGAACTGCTTGGCCGTCTTCACCGCGGTCACCAGCTCGGGCGCGGCCTTGACCCAGCCGATCTTCCAGCCGGTGAAGGAGAACGTCTTGCCCGCCGAGCTGACCGACACCGTCCGCTCGCGCATGCCGGGGAACCCGGCGATCGGCACGTGCTCGCCGTCGAAGACCAGGTGCTCGTAGACCTCGTCGGTGACCACGAGCAGGTCGCGCTCGACGGCCAGGCGCGCGATCGCGGCGAGCTCGTCGCGGGAGAAGACCGAGCCGGTCGGGTTGTGCGGGCTGTTCAGCAGGATGAGCCTGGTCTTGCCGGTCACCGCCTTGGCCAGCTCGTCCAGGTCGGGGCGGAAGTCCGGCGGGCGCAGCGTGACCGGGACGCGGAGGCCGCCCGCCATCGCGATGTTCGCCGCGTAGGAGTCGTAGTAAGGCTCGAACGCGATCACCTCGTCTTCCGGCTCGACCAGGGCGAGCATGGCGGCGGCGATCGCCTCGGTGGCCCCCGCGGTGACCAGCACCTCGTCGGCCGGGTCGTAACGCAGCCGGTAGAACCGCTCGTCATGGGCGGCGATGGCCTGGCGCAGCTCCGGTATGCCCGGGCCGGGCGGGTACTGGTTGCCGCGGCCGGCCAGGATGGCGTCGGCCGCGGCCCGGGCGACCGAGGCCGGGCCGTCCCGGTCGGGGAAGCCCTGGCCCAGGTTGATCGATCCGGTCGCGACCGCCCGGGCGGACATCTCGGCGAAGATCGTGGTCCCGAGGCCGTCCAGGCGCCGGTTCAGCAGTGGTCGTCGGCTCACGCGCCCCATGAGATCATGCCGCGGCCCCGGGCGGGCGAGTTAGGCTGCGGCTATGCGTGTTGCACTGTGCCAGATACCGGTCAGCTCCCGGCCCGAGGTCAACTCCGGGCGGGTCATTCAAGCCCTGGCGGCGGCCGCCGACCAGGACGCCGACCTGGCGGTGTTCCCGGAGGCGACCCAGATCAGGTTCGGCTCGGACCTGCGGGCCGCGGCCGAGCCGCTGGACGGCCCGTTCTGCTCCGGGCTGGCCGCCGCGGCCAAGCAGACCGGGGTCGCGCTGGTGGCCGGCGTGTTCGAGCCCGCCCCGGCCGGCCGGGTGTACAACACCGCGGTGGCCTACGACGGGACCGGCGAGCTGGTCGCGTCCTACCGCAAGCTGCACCTGTTCGACGCGTTCGGCCATCGCGAGTCCGACCAGGTGGCGCCGGGGGCCGCCCCGGTCGCCTGCACGCTCGCCGGGATGCGCGCCGGCCTGGAGATCTGCTACGACGTGCGGTTCGGCGAGCTGTCCCGGGCGCTGGCGGTCGCCGGGGCAGAACTTCTGGTGCTGCCCGCCGCGTGGGCCGCCGGGCCGCTCAAGGAGGACCACTGGGTCACGCTGGTGCGGGCGCGGGCCATCGAGAACACCGTCTGGGTCGCGGCCGTGGGGCAGGTGCCCGACCCGGACGAGCCGCCCACCCGGGCGGCGACCGGCATCGGCCGCAGCATGCTCGTCGACCCGCTCGGCGTGGTCCGGGCCGACCTCGGCCCCGCGCCTTCGGTGGCGGTCGCCGAGGTCGATGCCGGCCTGATCGGAACCGTCCGGGCCAGCCTGCCCAGCCTGGGCAACCGCCGTGACGACGTGTTCGGGCCGCCGCCTGCGGTTACCTGATCGGAGACTGCCAGAACACGGGCTGCTCGCCGGCCGGCGAGGCGGTGAAGCCGACACCGGTCAGCGTGCTGCCGGAGACCGTGAGGCTGGTGATGGCCTGGATGCCCGGCCCGGTCAGGCCCTGCCCGGCGGGCTCGGCGGCACGCCACGACGCCCCGTTCGGCGACGTCCACACCACCACGTTCTGATGGCCTGGGGTGCTGCCGTAGGTTCCGGTCGCGGTGAAGGTGCCCCCCGCCGCGGCCAGCGCGGTGACCGAGGACAGGCCCGCGGGGACCGGGAGCGCCGACTCGATCCAGCTGGCCCCGCCGTTGGACGAGCTGGCCGCGAACGGCACCGGCCGGCCGGCGCTGGTGACCGCGGTGCCCACGGCGACCACCGTGCGGCCGACGCTGGCGACGTGCTCGAGCACGGCCCGGGTGGAGCCGACCGGCAGCGGCAGGTCGGCCTGCCGCCAGGTCCGGCCGCCGTCGGCCGAGGTCCAGGCCGACGGCTGGTCGCCGTGCGAGCCGACCGCCACGAAGCCGGCCGAGCTGGCGGTGACGGCCGTCATCTGCCTGCCGCCCGTTCCGTCGAGCGCGCCTGCCCCGCCGGCCGAGGCGGCGTCCCGGGCGCGCTGCCAGCCGGCCAGCCCGGCCGACCACCAGGCCGCGGCGACGGTGCGGACGGAGACGGTCCTGCCGTTCCGCACCTGCCTGATGTTCTGGCGTCCGACGATGACATAGCCCTGGCCGTCGGCGGCCGCCTGCTCGGTGAACAGCCCGGGCCCGCCGAACACGGGCACGCCGTCAGCGGCCTGCCAGCTGGCGCCGTCGGCCGAGACGACGACGACCGGATGCTCGGCGGCGTTCGCCATGACGCCGCCCACGGCGAGCCACCCCATGGTGCCGTGGGTCACGCTCGTCAGCCGCTGCGTCCCCGGCCGGCTGAAAACCGCCGGGGTGGCACCGGCGGCCCGGGTCCACGAGCTGCCGCCGTTGGCCGAGGTCCACGCGGCGGGGAAGCCGTTGGCGCTGCCCACCGCGACCTGCGTGCTGCCTAGCGCGGCGACGCCGTTGACGGCCACCTCCGGCTGGACCGCGCCCGGGATCTTCGCGATGTCCACCCGCTGCGCCGCGGCGCCGGTCCCGGTCAGGGTGATCACCGGCTGGCGGCTGTCCGGGCCCGCGCTGATGCCCGCCGTGACCACGGCGCCGTCCGGGGCCAGGGCCACGCCGGAGACCGTTTCGGCCGCGGCCGGGCCGAGGGTGCGGGTCTGCCGCCAGGCCCGGCCGTTCGCGGAGACGAACGCGGTCAGGGTGCGCCTCGCCTGGCCCGTGACCCCTGTTATCCCAGTGAGCACAGTTCCGGCCGGACCGCCGTTCGCCATCCCGGCGGTGAACCCGCCCGCCGCGGTGAGGGTGGCCTGCGGCGTCCAGCCCAGGCCGTTCGGCGAATAAAAGGCTTCGACGGCCGGCCGCCCGGCGACGGTGACCGGCCGCAGCAGGACGAACCCCGGGCCGGCCGCCGCCACCCCGGCTATCTGCGGCTGAGCGCCCGCCCCGGCCGCCGGCGTCCAGTTCGCGCCGCCGTCGCCGCTCAGCCAGGCGGCGCCGGCCTGCACCGTCACCGTCCGCTTGGGCTTACCTGTGACCTTGGTGGTGAAGACGTCCCCGGCGATCAGGATCCGCTTCCCGGCCGCCGCCACGTACCTGAGGTCCAGGACCCGGCTGCCGCCCGCGGCCAGGTGCAGCCGCGCCGCGTCGAGCCGTTCCCAGCTGGTCCCGTTGGCTGACCGGAAGACCAGCGGGGCGGACCTGGCCGCCCTGCCCCCGGGCACGTTGGCGCCCACGGCGATGAAGCCGCCCGCCGTCCGCGTCAGCGCGCTGATCTGGTCGCCGGGGAGCAGCGGCAGCCCGGTGCCCGGCGCGAGCGTCCAGGTCCGGCCGTCCGGGCTGGTCCAGATCGAGCCGGGGCCGAGAGCGACCCACCCGCCCTGGCCGCCGGCCACGAAGATGGCGCCGTGCCCGGGCGGCGGCACGCCGCCTGCCGCCGACCTGACCGTCCCCATCGTCCAGGTCCGCCCGTCGCTGCGCGACACGAAGAACTGGGCCCGCGCGACGCGCCCGCCGGCCTGCGTCCCCACCGCCACGATCTCGCCGCCGGCGCTGGTCATCCGGCCCAGCGTCTGGCTGATGCCGCGGCCGCTGGCCGCGACCGTGAAGTCGTTGCCCGCCAGCGTCGCGGGCGGGAAGCCGAGGGAGGCCGCGGGCGGAGTAGGCCCGGCGTTGCCGCTGTTCGCGCCGACGATCACGACGACGGCCACGCCGAAGACGACCATGGCGAGGATGGGGATCGCCACCCGGATCCCCCAGCCGCGGAACTCCAGCCCCGCCATGAACTCCTGGGACCAGCGGCGCTTGACCGGCTGGGGCAGCATCGAGCGGAGCAGTTTGGCCCACTCGGAGACGGCGGCCCTGGCCGGGCCCTCGTCGCCGGCCCCGGGCGGGCGGCCCGGCTGCGGTCCGGGCGGGCGCGGTCCGGGCGGGCGCGGTCCGGGCGGGCGCGGTCCGGTCCCGGCGGTGAACGCGGCGCCGGCCTGCGTACCGTCGTAGAATTCGAATCCGGGCAGGGCGGGGTGACCGTCGCCGGGCCACGCCTGCGGCGGCATGGGCAGCGGCGGCATGGGCAGCGGCTGGCTGACCGTCGGCGTGTACCGGAAGCGCCGCGGCTCGCGCAGCACCTCCTGGGGGCCCGTGTCCCGCGGGCCGGCCGGCGGTTGCGGGTCACGTCCCCGGGCGGGCTGACCGGGCGGGGTGCGGCGGGGTCCCCGGGCGGGCCGGGAGCGGCGTCCCTCGAACTCGAACCCGGGCGCCGTACCGCTCCACGGATCGTCGTCGGTCCGGCCGGGAGCAGCGGGAATGCGAGGGAAGGGCCCGGTGGCGGCCCCCGGGAAGGGGCCGGTTCCGGCACGCGCTGGCCGGGGACGCGGGGGGCCTGGGGGGCCCCAGGCGCCGTCAGCATCGGGATGGCCGGTCGGTTCCCTTGTCACCTGTGCCTTGCCGTCAAGAGGATGCCCCCCGGGAAAACCAGAGCGAGCGGGGGCTAAATCCGGATAACCATCTGCCATTCCCGCCGATGGTACCGGGCGGCACCGGCCGTGACAGGGACTTTCCCGGACGCCGTGGCCAGGAGCAGGCCAGAGCCTCGGTGAGTGACTCAGGCCACACCCGTACCTTGAGACGCCTGCAGGTCTCAGGCCCTGGCCTGGATGGCGGCAGGTAGCCTTGATGGGCAGAACCAAGCCAGCGATTGCATATTGTCGGAAGAAGGTTTGACGGTCGATGTCAGCCATGTCTTCTGGGTCACCGCAGGGTAGCGCGGAGGTCCGCGAGCCCGCAGCGTCACGAGAGCCCGGGCAACCACACCAGCCAGCCACCGCACCGCATCAGGGAGCCGCCCCGGATCCCGCCGCGGGCCAGGCCGACTTCGGCGCCAACGAGTGGCTGGTCGAGGAGCTCTACCAGCGCTACCTGGCAGACCCCGGTTCGGTGGACCGGGCGTGGTGGAGCTTCTTCGCCGACTACCACCCCACTCTCCCCAACGGAACGGATCCCCAGCCGGTCGTCGCCCGCCAGGCCGAGGCCCAGGCCGCGCCCGCCCCGGCTCAGGCCGCACCCGCCCCGGCGGTGCCGCCCGCGCCGCAGGCACCCCCCGCTCCCCCGAGCCCAGCTGTGCCCGCTCCCCCGAGCCCAGCTCTGCCCTCTCCCCCGGGCCCAGCTCTGCCCTCTCCCCCGAGCCCAGCTCTGCCCTCTCCCCCGGGCCCACCCCTGGGCGCCGAGGTCAGCAGGCTGCGCGGCGCGGCCGCCCGCACCGTCACCAACATGACGGCCAGCCTGGCCGTGCCCACCGCGACCAGCGTCCGCGCGGTCCCGGCCAAGCTGCTCTCGGACAACCGGATCGTCATCAACAACCACCTGCGCCGCGGCCGCGGCGGCAAGGTGTCGTTCACGCACCTCATCGGGTACGCGGTGGTCGCGGCGCTGGCGGCGCTGCCGGAGATGAACGACTCCTACACCGAGGAGAACGGCAAGCCCGCCATCGCCCGGCCGGAGCACGTCAACCTGGGGCTGGCCATCGACGTGAAGAACGCCGAGGGCGTCCGGCAGCTGCTCGTGCCGAACATCAAGGCGGCCGAGGAGATGAACTTCCGCCAGTTCTGGACCACCTACGAGGACGTGGTCCGGCGGGCCCGCGCGGGCAAGCTCGCGGTCACCGACTTCCAGGGCACCACCGCGACGATCACCAACCCGGGCACGATCGGCACCGAGCACTCGGTGCCGCGGCTGATGGCGGGCCAGGGCTGCATCGTGGGCGTCGGGGCGATGGAGTACCCGGCCGCCTACGCCGGGGCGTCCGAGGAAACCCTGGCCCGGCTGGCGGTCAGCAAGTCGGTCACGCTCACCTCGACCTATGACCACCGGATCATCCAGGGCGCCCAGTCGGGCGAGTTCCTGCAGAAGATCCACCGGCTGCTGCTCGGCGAGGACGGCTTCTACGACGAGATCTTCGCCGCGCTGCGCATCCCGTACGAGCCGGTCCGCTGGGTCAGGGACTTCCCGGCCGGGCACGAGGACGACGTGGCCAGGTCCGCCCGGGCGCAGGAGCTGATCCACGCCTACCGGGTACGCGGCCACCTGATGGCCGACACCAACCCGCTCGAGGTCACCCAGCGCAAGCATCCCGACCTGGACATCAACCTGCACGGCCTGACCCTGTGGGACCTGGAGCGCGACTTCCCCACCGGCGGCTTCGGCGGGAAATCGCGGATGAAGCTGCGGGACATCCTGGGCGTGCTGCGCGACTCCTACTGCCGCACCGCCGGCACCGAGTACATGCACATCCAGGACCCCGAAGAGCGCCGCTGGCTGCAGGCCCGGATCGAGATCCCGCACCCGCGGGCCGAACACGACGAGCAGATCCGCATCCTGTCCCGGCTCAACGTGGCCGAGGCGTTCGAGATGTTCCTGCAGACCAAGTTCGTCGGCCAGCGCAGGTTCTCCCTGGAGGGCGCCGAGTCGCTGATCCCGCTGGTCGACGCGGTGCTGGCCGAGGCGGCCCAGGCGCACCTGGACGAGGCCGTCATCGGCATGGCCCACCGCGGCCGGCTGAACGTGCTGGCCAACATCGTCGGCAAGTCCTACGCGCAGATCTTCAAGGAGTTCGAGGGCAACCTGGACCCGAGCAGCACCCAGGGCTCCGGCGACGTCAAGTACCACCTCGGCGCGGAGGGGACTTTCCGCGCGCCCGACGGCAGCCAGATCAAGACCGCGCTGGTGGCCAACCCGAGCCACCTGGAGGCGGTCGACCCGGTGCTTGAGGGCGTGGTCCGGGCCAGGCAGGACGTCATCGACAAGGGCGAGCCCGGCTTCACCGTGCTGCCCGTGCTCATCCACGGCGACGCCGCGTTCGCCGGGCAGGGCGTGGTGGCCGAGACGCTGAACCTGTCGTTGCTGCGCGGGTACCGCACCGGCGGCACCGTGCACGTCATCGTGAACAACCAGGTCGGCTTCACCACCGCCCCGCAGTACTCGCGGTCCAGCGTGTACGCGACCGACGTCGCCCGGATGATCCAGGCGCCGATCTTCCACGTCAACGGCGACGACCCCGAGGCCGTCGTGCGGATCGCCCGGCTGGCCTTCGACTACCGGCAGACGTTCAAGAAGGACGTCGTCATCGACATGGTGTGCTACCGCAAGCGGGGGCACAACGAGACCGACAACCCGTCGTTCACCCAGCCGCTCATGTACGACCTGGTCGAGGCCAAGCGCTCGACCAGGAAGGTGTACACCGAGTCGCTGATCGCCCGCGGCGACATCACCATGGAGGAGGCCGAGGCGGCGCTGCGCGACTACCAGCAAAATCTCGAACGGGCCTTCACCGAGACCAGGGACGCGGCGGACCGCCCGGCCGAGCCGGGCACGGTGCGCAAGCCCGAGCCGGAGGACCGCCCGGTCAACCACGAGGCCGTGCCCACCGCGGTGACCCCCGAGGTGGTCAAGCGGATCATCGACACCCAGGTCAACCTGCCCGGGGACTTCACCCCGCACCCGCGGCTCAAGCCCCTGCTCGACAAGCGCGCCGCGATGGTCGAAGACGACGCCATCGACTGGGCGACCGGCGAGCTGCTGGCGTTGGGCGCGCTGGTCCTGGACGGCTACCCGGTCCGGCTGGTCGGCCAGGACAGCAGGCGAGGCACGTTCGGGCAGCGGCACGCGGTGCTGGTGGACCGGCACACCGGCGCCGAGTACACGCCGCTGAAGCAGCTCGACTCGGGCGCGGCGAAGTTCTTCGTGCACGACTCCCTGCTGTCGGAGTTCGCGGCGGTGGGCTTCGAGTACGGCTACTCGGTGGCCCGCCCCGAAGCCCTGGTCTGCTGGGAAGCCCAGTTCGGCGACTTCGTCAACGGCGCGCAGACGATCCTTGACGAGTTCATCAGCTCCGGTGAGCAGAAGTGGGGTCAGCGTTCCGGCGTGGTGCTGCTGCTGCCGCACGGCTACGACGGCCAGGGGCCGGACCACTCCTCCGCCCGGGTGGAGCGCTTCCTGACCCTGTGCGCGCAGGACAACATGACGGTGGCCATGCCGACCACCCCGGGCAACTACTTCCACCTGCTGCGCTGGCAGGGCCTGTCCGGCCGGCACAAGCCGCTGATCGTGTTCACCCCCAAGTCCATGCTGCGGCTGAAGGCGGCCGCCTCGGCGGTCGGCGAGTTCACCAGCGGGTCGTTCCGGCCGCTGATCGGGTCGCCGGCCGGCCATGACGCCGAGGTCCGCCGGGTGGTGCTGTGCTCCGGCAAGGTGTACTACGACCTGGCCGCGCGGCAGCGGCAGCTGAGCGCGACCGAGGTCGCCATCGTCCGGGTCGAGCGGCTGTACCCGCTGCCGGTCTCCGAACTCTGCGCCGAGCTGGCCCGCTACCCCAACGCCGAGACGGTGATCTGGGTGCAGGAGGAGCCGGCCAACATGGGGGCCTGGCCGACCATGGCGCTGAAGCTCCCGCGGGTGCTGAGCCGCGAGGTGGGCGTGGTGTCGCTCCCGGCGAGCTCCGCGCCCGCGGCCGGTTCGGCGGCCGAGCACGCGGCTACCCACCGGGAGATCATCGAGACGGCGATCCCCCCGGGGGCCTGATGTACTTCACCGACCGCGGCATCTCCGAACTCGAGGAAAGGCGCGGCGACGAGCAGATCTCCATGGCCTGGCTCGCCGCGCGGCTGCGTGACTTCGTCGACCTCAACCCGGAGGTCGACGTCACGGTGGACCGGCTGGCCAGCTGGCTGGCCCGGCTCGACGACGACGACTAACCCGAAGACCCAAGATCCCGAACGGGCCGGGTGGCCGCCCCGCCGTCACCCGGCTCCCGCCCCGTGTCATCCGGCCGCGACGCCCGACCGGCCTCTCGCGATACATCTTGACTTTGGCAAAATGAGATATATCGTTAGGCGTACTGGCCGCGGCTACGGGAAGGACGGGCGGAATGCCGACGAGTGAAATGGCGCAGTGGACCATCGAGGCTCCGACGAGCCTGGAGTTCGACGACGTGACCGGGCTGCGGGTCAGGCTCATCGCCGGTTCGGTGGCGGTGCTCGCCACCGACGGGAAGCCGTCGCTCGAGGTGTCCAGCGTGGAGGGTGACCCGCTCACCGTCACCTACGAGGGCGGGGTGCTGACCGTCGCGCACGAGAACCTCAGCTGGGAGGGCCTGCTGAAGTGGCTGCGGCCGCAGCGCCACTCCGCCACGGTGACGGTGAGCGTGCCGCGGAAGTGCCCGACGCAGGTCGGCGTGGTCAGCGCGACCGCCGTCATGTCCGGCATCAGCTCGCGGGCCTCGGTCAAGAGCGTTTCCGGCGGGATCATGCTGGACGGCATCACGGGGGACGTGGACGCCAACACCGTATCCGGGGCGCTCGAGGCGCAGGGGATCAACGGCAGGCTGAACTTCAGGACCGTGTCCGGCGACCTGACGCTGGCGGACGGCTGGCTCGAGCGCCTCGACGCGAGCGTGGTGAGCGGCGACGTGACCGCGGACGTCGACCTCGACCCGCTGGGCGGGATGCAGGTCACCACGGTGTCCGGCGAGGTGGTGCTCAGGCTCCCGGCGGAAGCCGACGCCCGGGTGAACCTGCACTCCGTCTCGGGCGACGTCCGGAGCGAATTTGCTGAGCTTAGGCGATCCTCGGCGCCGGCGTCTCGTAGCGTTAGCGGTAGCCTTGGCGCCGGTTCCGGACAGGTGTCCGTGACCACCATGTCCGGGCGGGTCATGCTGCTGCGACGCGCCGGACGCGGAACGGCGCCGCCTGCTGAACAAAGGGCTGCTCAGCAGCCTGATAATGAGACTGAGATGGAAGGCGAGGCCAGTTGAGTCCGGTATTCCGCCATGGCAGCCTCCGGCTGTACCTGCTCAGGCTCCTTGATGAGGAGCCCAGGCACGGCTACGAGGTCATCCGGCTGCTGCGCGACCGGTTCATGGGCGTGTACTCGCCCTCCCCCGGCACGATCTACCCCCGGCTGGCCAGGCTCGAGGAAGAGGGCCTGGTCACGCACGATGAGGTGGACGGCCGCAAGGTCTACCGGATCACCGAGGCCGGCCGCGAGGAACTGCGCAGCCGCAGCGACGAGCTCGACGAGCTCGAGGAGGAACTGTCCGCGTCGGTCAGCGACATCGTCCGCGAGGTCAGGGAGGATGTCAGGCAGACCGTGCGCAGCCTCCGCGAGGAGCTGACCTGGGCGGCGCGTGAGTCCCGCCGGGTGGGCCGGGACGTGGCCACCGACGTCCGCGAGCAGGCCAGGCAGGCCCGCGAGGAGGCCCGCGAGCAGGTCAGGCAGGCCAAGGAACAGGCCCGCGAGCAAGCCAGGCAGGCCAAGGAACAGGCCCGCGAGCAAGCTCGCGGGCAGGCTCGCGGGCAGCGGGAGAGCGTCCGCGAGGAGGAGCACGGCGAGGACCGCGGCAATGCGGCGGGCGGCGCGGCGGCGGGCGGCGGCGCGGCGGGCGGCGGCGCGGCGGGCGGCGGCGCGGCGGGCGGCGCATCAGGTGGCGCGGCGGGCGGGCCAGAAGCCGCCCGGCGGGTGCAGGAGCAGGCCCGGCGGCTGCGCGAGGAAGCCCAGCGCGCCCGGGACGAGGCCCTGGGGGCCGGCCGGCTCGGCGAGCCCGCGGGTGCCCGGTTCCACTCCGGAGAGCAGGACTGGGAGCATGCGGGCGGGACCGGCGGGCCGGGATGGGGCCAGGGGCCAAGCTGGACGGACTGGCCCGGGCGGCGCGGCTGGGAAGACTGGGCGCGCATGCGGGGCCGGGCCGGCGGGCCCGGGTGGCCCGGCGCGCTCGACTTCGGCACGCTGCGCGACCTGGAGCGGCTGGCCGTCCAGTTCACCTCGGACCTGCGGAGGCTGGCCATGCAGTCCTCGGCGGCCGGCGAGAACGTGATCAGCGACCTGCGCACGATCCTCGAGGACGCGCTGGAGCGGATCAAGTCCGAGATCTTCGGTCCCGGCCACGATGCCGCGGGACGGCGCAGCACGGCCGCGGAGGCCCCGGAGAACCCCGCTGACCAGGCCGAAGCGCCCGCAGGTGACACGGAGAACCCCGCCAAGCAGGACTGAGCATGCTCGTGTAGCCAGACGACCCGGGGCTTGCCTCCCCCGGTGCGGCTAGAGCGTGAAGACGATCTTGCCGAACAGGTCGCCCGTGATCATGGCCTGGAAGCCCTCGCGGGCCTGTGCCAGCGGCAGCACCCGGTCGATCAGCGGGCGGGCCCCGGTCTGCTCGCAGAACCTGGCCAGCCGGCCGAGCTGGTCGCGTGATCCCATCGTCGAGCCGGTCACGGACAGCTGGGTGAAGAACACCCGGGTCAGTTCGGCTGGCGGGGCATCGCCGCTGGTCGCACCGGAAATCACGATCCGGCCGCCGGGCTTGAGCGACCGGATGGAATGCGCCCAGGTGGCCTGCCCGACGGTCTCCATGACCACGTCCACTCGCTCGGGCAGCCTGGCCCCGGCCGGGAAAACCTGGTCGGCGCCGAGCTTGAGGGCCCGCTCGCGCTTGGCCTCGTTGCGGCTGGTCGCCCACATCCGGTACCCGGCCGCGCGGCCCAGCACGATGAGCGCGGTGGCCACCCCGCCGCCCGCGCCCTGCACGAGCAGGGTCGCGCCCGGCTGGACGCCGGACTTCTCGAACAGCATCTTGTACGCGGTCAGGTAGGCCGTCGGCAGGCAGGCGGCCTCCTCGAAGGACAGCGCCGACGGCTTCGGCACCAGGTTGCGGCGCGGTACGCACACCCGCTCGGCGAAGACGCCGTGGTGGCGTTCGGAGAGCAGCGAGCGGTGCGGGTCAAGGGTCTCGTCGCCGCCGCCAGCATCGGGGTCGGCGATGACCGCGTGCACCAGGACCTCGTTGCCGTCCGCGTCGATGCCCGCCGCGTCGCAGCCGAGCACCATCGGCAGCCGCTCGGCCGAGATGCCCACCCCGCGCAGCGTCCAGACATCGTGATGATTGAGCGCGGCCGCCTTCACCGTCACCGTCGTCCAGCCGTCCGGGCCCTCCGGCTCCGGCCGCTCCCCGAGCTCGAGCCCGGACAGCGGATCATCAGCGTCGATACGCACGGCAGTAACAGCGAACATGCCCCACACCCTACCGACCCCGCCCCCGGCCCCCGGGACCGGCGCCCGGGGTGCAGCGGGCGGGGTGCGGCGGGCTGGGGCGGGGTGGGCTGACCAGGCGGCGGGGCTAGCGGCGGGTTACGCCGTCGGCGCGGGCCTGGGCGGCGACGGCGGCGGCCACGGCGGGGGCGACTCGCTCGTCGAACTGGCCGGGGATGATGTAGCCGGCGGCCGCGTCGGCGCCGACCAGGGCGGCAATGGCGTCGGCGGCGGCCAGCTTCATCGACTCGGTGATGTCGGTGGCGCGCGTGTCCAGGGCGCCGCGGAACACGCCGGGGAAGGCCAGCGAGTTGTTGATCTGGTTCGGGAAGTCGCTGCGGCCGGTGGCGACGACCAGGGCGTGCCGGCCGGCCACGTCCGGGTGGACCTCGGGGTCGGGGTTGGACAGGGCGAAGACGATCGCGCCGGGAGCCATCGAGGCGATGGCCGACTCGGCCACCGTGCCGCTGGACAGGCCGATGAACACGTCCGCATCGCGCAGCGCCGACTCGGTGGAGCCGGTCAGGGCCGCCTTGTTGGTCTGGGCGGCCAGCGCCGCCTTGACCGGGTTCAGGCCTTCCCGTCCCCGGTAGATCAGGCCCTTGCTGTCCGCCACGGCGATGTCGCCGATCCCCGCCCGGAGCAGCATTTTCGTCACCGCCACGCCGGACGCGCCGGCGCCGGCCACCACGGCGCGCAACTGGCCGAGTTCCTTGCCCGCCACCCGCGCCGCGCTGCGCAGCGCGGCCAGCGTCACGATAGCCGTGCCGTGCTGGTCGTCGTGGAAGACCGGGATGTCGAGCAGGCACCGGAGGCGGTCTTCGATCTCGAAGCAGCGCGGCGCGGAGATGTCCTCCAGGTTGATGCCGCCGAAACTGGGCGCGAGCGCGGCGACCGCCGCGACGATCTCGTCGGCGCTGGTGCAGGCCAGGCAGATCGGCACCGCGTCGACGTCGGCGAACCGCTTGAACAGCAGCGACTTGCCTTCCATCACCGGCATCGCGGCGGCGGGGCCGATGTCCCCCAGGCCGAGCACGGCCGTGCCGTCGGTGACGACGGCGACCGTGTTGGACACCCAGGTGTACTCGGCGGCGAGCTCGGGTGCCTCCGCGATCGCGGTGCACACCCGGGCGACCCCGGGCGTGTAGGCCATAGCCAGGCTCTGCCAGTCGGTCACGTCCACGGACGGACGCACGCTGATCTTGCCGCCGCGGTGCATGGCGAACACGGGATCCTCGGCGGCGGCGGATTGGGTCAATTCGGACATGGGTTACCCCCTGCACTTCCTGGGACTGGGCGCATCATGGATGGGCTCATGTGATGGGCGGGCGCGGAGATGGCGCGCACAGAAGAGACGGGGGGTGTCCCGTGCAGCCATTGTGCCACAGTGCTGGCTCCGGGGGCTGGCTCCGGGGGCTGGCTCCGGGGGCTGGCTCCGGGGGCTGGCTCCGGGGGACGACCCCCCGGAACCTCCCGCACACAGAACGCCGGCGCGCTGCTGGCGCCTGTCCCGCCGATGGTGTAATACTCGATACCGGCAACAGGCCATTACAGAGGGAAACGGGAGTGGACCTCAACTCCTACGCTGAACTCGCGGTACGGCTAGTGAATACTGCCGGTGCCGGGGGCGAGGATGGTGACCGGCTCGCCAACCTGGACGGGTTGCGCGCCCTGGTCGCCGACCGCGAGCACCTGAACACCGGCGTGACCCGCAACGACCTGGACTCGCTGCGGGGTCTTCGCAGTGAGTTCCGCGCCTTCTTCGTGGCCTGCGCCGACGGCGACGGCGAGGACGCCGCGGCCCGGCTGAACGCGCTGCTGATCCAGCACCCGGTCCACCCGCAGCTGTCCGGGCACGACGGACAGCCCTGGCACGTGCACTACACCGAGAGCGGCTCGGTCGCGGACAAGTACGCGGCCGGCGCCGTGATGGGCCTCGCCGTCCGGCTCACGGACGTGGGGATCGACCGGTTCGGCATCTGCCAGGCGGCCGGCTGCCAGGGCGTGTTCATCGACACCAGCACCAGCAACACCCGGCGCTACTGCTCGGAGCGGTGCATGAACCGGGCCAACGTCTCCGCGTTTCGCGCCCGTAAACGGGGCGACGACGATGGCGGGACAAAGACACCAACTGTGACAGCCGAGGGCACCTAGAGTTTCGGCTGGCCCGAGTTTCGGCTGCGCTGTACCGGGGCATGTGTTTTGGGAAAGCAATCACTTACCGGCCGCGAAACGTGACATCGAGTTATTCCCCGCGTCATCTCCGAGTGATGCCAGGTATCCGGCCGCGAACACCATAAAACCCGGCGCACGTGCTGTGACCTGCGTTATCAAAACGAATCCGGGTGAACACTTCTCAGTTATGACGATGATCTCTACGATGATCTCACTCGACGCATACGAGAAGCTCATCCGGCCGGGGCGGGGATCTCGCACCGCGGGTGGCTAGCCCTGCGGGGCACGATCGGAAAAGGGATCGACCATGGCAGCTGAAACTACTGGGGTCGCCGTAACCAGACCGACTGACGTCGGCCTGAAGCGAGAGATAGGGCTGATCGGGGCCACCTGGGCGTCCGAGACCTCGATCATCGGCTCGGGCTGGCTGTTCGGCTCGCTGTTCGCCGCGCAGGCGGTGGGCGGGGCCGCCATCCTGGACTGGATCATTGCCGGGATCGTGGTCATGGTCCTGGGCCTGGTCTACGCCGAGCTCGGCGCGATGTACCCGGTCGCGGGCGGCACGGGCCGGTTCCCGCACTTCGCGTTCGGCAGCGCGGCCGGCGTCGGCTTCGGCTTCTTCGCCTACCTGCAGGCCGTGACGATCGCGCCGATCGAGTGCTTCGCGTTCATGCAGTACGCCTCCTTCTACTGGCCCAGCATCTACGACGCCAAGACGAGCAACGTCACCGGGGTCGGCTTCGTGCTGACCATCGTGCTGATGGCGATCTTCACCGCGGTCAACTTCCTGGCCATGCGCATCTTCGCGCGGGTCAACAACGTCCTGACCTGGTGGAAGGTCGCAGTTCCCGTGCTGGCCATCATCGTGCTGCTGTTCAAGTTCCACGGCGGCAACTTCACCGCGGGCGGCGCGGGCTTCATGCCCGGCGGGGCCAAGGCGCTGTTCTCGGCGCTGCCGGCAGCCGGCATCATCTTCGCCTACTCCGGCTTCGAGCAGGCGGACCAGCTGGCCGGGGAGGTCAAGGACCCGCAGCGCAACCTGCCGCGGGCGATCATCCTGGCCGTCACGATCGGCATCATCGTCTACTGCCTGCTGCAGGTCGCGTTCATCGGTGCGATGCCGCCGAACCTGCTCGGCAAGGGCTTCGCGGGCATCACCAATACGCAGATCCTGTCCGGGCCGTTCGCCGGCCTGGCGGGCGTCGTCGCCCTGGGCTGGCTCGCGTTCATCCTGCGGATCGACGCGTTCATCTCCCCGTCCGGCACCGGCCTGATCTACGTGACAGGGACGTCGCGGGTCAGTTACGGCCTGGCCAGGAACCGGTACTTCCCGCAGGCCTTCGACAAGGTCAACAGGAACGGCGTGCCGTGGTTCGGGATCATCGCCGCGTTCATCATCGGGCTGTTCTTCCTGCTGCCGTTCCCGAGCTGGCACTCGCTGGTGGGCCTGATCACCGCCGCGAGCGTGCTGATGTACGCCGGGGGGCCGCTGTCCATGGGCGCGTTCCGCGGCCAGGTGCCGGACGCTAACCGGCCATACCGGATGCCGGCCGCGGCAGTCCTTTGCCCGCTCGCGTTCATCGTGGCCGACCTGCTCATCTACTGGTCGGGCTTCGAGGTGGTCTGGAAGCTCGGCGTCGTCCTGGTGATCGGGTACGTGATCATGGGCATCCTGATGGCGCTCGACCCGCAGCGGCCGCCGCTGGACTGGAAGAACGCGATCTGGATGCCGGTGTGGCTGATCGGCATGGGCATCATCTCCTGGCAGGGCCAGTTCAGCGGCCAGTCCTCCAAGACACCGAAGCCCCCGGTCAACACCGGAAACATCGGGTTCTGGTATGACATCCTGATCGTGGCCGCTTTCAGCGTGGTGATCTACTACTGGGCCATGCGCACCAAGCTGCCTCGCGAGGAGATGCTCGCGCTGGTCAACAAGCAGGCAGGCGCCGGGGACGACCCGATGGCGGACGTCCACCACTGATCCCGCTCGCAACACGGAACGGCCCCGCCGCCCGGCGGGGCCGTTCTCGCGTGAGCGGGGGCGTGATACCCAGGCCCGTTCGGGGTGAATAAGGAACGGAGCCGCCAGTAGCGGGCCAGCACGCGGCCCTCGATGAGCGGCCCCGGCACCGCCCCGAAGCGCCGGCTGTCCACGGCGCCCGCATCCGGGTTGTCCGAGGCGAGCCACCAGCCGCCGTCGGCGCGGCGGGCGGCGCGCTTGACGATGAGCATCTCCGGCCGCTCCGGGTGCCGGGCGAGCACGATCTGCCCGGGCCGGATCCGGCGGGTCCGGCGGACCAGCAGCCAGTCACCGGGACGCAGGGCGGGCTCCATGGACCGTTCGGCCACCTTGACCCGGCGGATCGGCCAGTGCACGTATCCCTCCAGGTGTCGGCGCAGGGGCCGGGGGTAGTGTCGGGTCTGCCAGTTACCAAGCCGGAGAAAGGGAATCGATGAGGCTGCTCACACGCCTGCTCGAGCCGAAGGCCATCGCCCACGCCCACTGCGACCTGCCGTGCGGAGTCTATGACCCGGCGCAGGCCCGGATCGAGGCGGAATCCGTCAAGGCCATCGCGGAAAAGTACCAGCAGAACACGGACCCCGAGTTCCGGGCCCGCGCGATCTTCATCAAGGAACAGCGTTCCGAGCTGGTCAAGCACCACCTGTGGGTGCTGTGGACCGACTACTTCAAGCCGCCGCACTTCGACAAGTACCCCCAGCTGCACCAGCTGTTCAACGAGGCCACCAAGCTCGCGGGCGCCGCCGGCACCAAGGGCAGCATGGACGTGGCCAAGGCGGAGGAACTGCTGGCCAAGATCGAGGAGATCAACAAGATCTTCTGGGAGACCAAGCAGGCCTAAGCGGTCCCGCCTGCCGCGGTCCCTTGCCCAACGTCGGGAAACCCGGGCCCTGAGCCCGGGTTTCCCGACGTCCGGGGCGCTCCCGGAAACGCTCAGCACGGAACGTGAGCACAGGAACGCGGAGGGCAGATGACGGGCGGCGCGCCGCGTTTCTCGTCCTGGCCTGCGGGCGGTAGGTTGCTTGCAGTGGGCGGCGACCGGAAAACCCGCCAGGAGGAGAGACGTGACCGAAGACACCGCCGCGACGACAGCCGTGCCGGGCCAGCGGGATCCGGTCCCCCCGGATGCTGGCACGGCGCAGGCGGATCGCGACGCACAAGACCACGTGACGGTCTGCATGCCCGCGGAGGGCGCCTACCTGTCCGTGCTGCGGACGGCGACCGCGGGGCTGGCGGCCCGGCTTGACTTCACGCTGGACGAGATCGAAGACCTGCGCATCGCCGTGGACGAGGCCTGCGCGATGCTGCTCGGCCAGGCGATACCGGGCACCAACCTGGAATGCGCCTTCGACCTCGGCGCCCAGGAGATGACGATCACCGTCTCGGTGACCGCGGCCGAGCCGCGGATACCCGCCAGGGACACCTTCGCCTGGACGGTGCTCTCCGCCCTGGCCGGGACCGTGGACTCCACACTCGGCGCCGGCGACCAGGTTTCCATCGTGCTCCGCAAGCACCGGGAAAACGGGTGAGCAGCGAGTTCGAGGTCCAGGTGACCGAGGAGTTCGAGGTCGCCCAGGCCACCGCGGAGACCGTGCGGATCGAGCACGGATCACCTGACCGGGCACGGGCCAGGGAGCTGTTCGAGCGGCTGGCCGAGCTGCCGGCCGGCGATCCCGAACGGGCGCGGATCCGCGGCTATCTAGTCGAACTGCACCTGCCGCTGGTGGAGTACCTCGCGCGCCGGTTCCGCAACCGCGGCGAGTGGCTCGACGACCTCACCCAGGTCGCCACGATCGGGCTGATCAAGTCGATCGACCGGTTCGACCTGGAGCGCGGCGTGGAGT
>WNGG01000668.1_pt1 | contig 58899 bp, 45 predicted proteins | sample 5400661 | NCBI WGS metagenome assembly WNGG01 (sample SAMN13153372, study PRJNA577476) | soil metagenome | isolation source: 100 cm soil or saprolite under Garry oak tree replicate 1 | place: USA:California | collected 2016-06-15
CGAACAGCACCGCCAGCGCGAACCAGCGCAGGTCCAGGCTGCCCAGCGCGGACACCGACTGCCCGAGCGCGTGCCGGTCCAGGATGACCACGGTGACGATCACCGCGACGGCTAGCACCACCAGCGCGGCGCGGGCCCACCGGTGCCGCCACGCCCGGGCCCACGCCGGGCCGCTCCCGGCCCGGCCCGGCCCGGCGGGCTCGCCGGGTCCGTTCTGGCCGGGGCCGGCCCCGGCGTCCGGGGGGGTGGCTGCGCTCATAGACATCCCTGGCGATGTGCCCGCACCGGCCCGATGGTCAGGCCGGGGGCACGAATCCGCCCGCTGCTGCGGCGGGTGGTTCGTGCCCGGGAGCTTCCCCTTCCCTTGCTGCACCGGTCGGCTCTTGGATTGCTGCCCCCGCTGGCGGCCGCCATGCCGCTCCCGCGTCGGGCGGGGCGGCGGTCAGCCGGGAGCGCTCCCGGCTGCGGCGCTCGGCGAGGACCGCACTCAGGTAGGCGATCACCGGCGTGCCCGGTGGTGGCACCGGGCTGACCTGGGCGCGGACCGCGGCAGCGATGCGCTCGCCCAGCTCCGCCTGTGCCGCCGGGGTCAGCTCTGGCAGTCGGGCCAGGTACCGGCGGGCCGTCTCGGCCGTCTGATCGGTGAGCCCGGACATCTCGAGCTGGGCCCCCCAGGACGCCAGCTTCGGGCTCACCACCGGCAGTGCCGCCCCGGTCCGGGCGCCCGGCAGCCGCTGCTGGATCACGAAGGTGCCGGCGAACAGGTCGCCCAGCCGTTTGCCCCGTTCCGACAGCAGGGAGGAGACGAGCGCGGGGCAGCCGAGCAGGAGCCAGATCTCCACCACGGCCGACAGGCCGCGCACCAGCGCCTGGCGGAACCGCTCCGGCCCGCCGTCGTCGCTGACCACGCGCAGGCCCAGCGCGAACTTGCCGGGGGAGCCGCCCCTGGTCAGCGTCTCCCAGAGCACCGGGTAGCCGACGATGATGAGGATCGTCACGGTGAGCGTGATGGCGCCCGCCGTGGCCCCGTTCACCCCATCGCCGCTGAGCGCCAGCCCGACGATCAAGAACAGGATGAACAGCAGGACTAGCTGGATAGCCAGGTCGAGGGCGAGCGCGAGCAGCCGGCTGGGGAAACGGGCACACGGCACCTCGAGGACGACAGCCTCGCCGGTGACGACATCTGCCACGTCGGAAGTCCCCGCTTTCTCATGCCGGGCCATGCGCCGATCACGCCCGCACCAAGGTTAACGCCCAGTAGCGAAACGGACATCCTCTAGCCTGGGCACCGTGGATCTCGCCGTCTTCGCCGCCGCCCACGAGGCGGACTGGCGGCGGCTCGATGACCTGGTCAAGCGGCGCCGCCGGCTCTCCGGGGAGGAGATCGACGAGCTGGTGGCCCGGTACCAGCAGACCACCACGCACCTGTCCGTCGTGCAGTCGGCGGGGCAGGACCCCATCCTGGTGGCCGCGCTGTCCAGCCGCGTGGCCCGCGCCAGGTCCGCCGTGGTCGGCGCCAGCACGCCGGGCTGGGGCATGGTCGGCCGGTTCGCCCTGGTCTCCTTTCCCGCCATGGCCTACCGGGCGCGCTGGTGGTGGCTGGGCACCGCGGCGGGTTCGCTCGTGCTCGCCTTCGTCATCGGCTGGTGGGTCGCCCGGTCCGCCCAGGTGCAGGCCGCGCTGCTGCCCCCGGCCCAGGTGTCGCGGCTGGTCCACCACCAGTTCCAGCACTACTACTCCCAGTACGCCGCCACGTCGTTCGCGGCAGAGGTCTGGACCCACAATGTCTGGGTCGCGGCGGAGTCGCTGATCTTCGGGATCGTGCTGGGGCTGCCTACCCTGTGGGTGCTGTTCTCGAACGCGGCGAACGTCGGGGTCATCGGCGGGCTGATGATCGCCCACGGCAAGGGGGTCCTGTTCTTCGCGCTGATCCTCCCGCACGGCATGCTGGAACTGTCCGCGGTGTTCCTGGCGGCCGCGACCGGCCTGCGGCTGGGCTGGACCGTCATCGACCCAGGGCCGCGCCCGCGGGCCCGGGCGCTGGCCGAGGAGGGGCGCGCCTCCATCACGATCGCGCTCGGCCTCATCGTGGTGCTGCTCACCTCGGGCCTCATCGAGGCCTTCGTGACGCCGTCGCCGCTGGCCACCTGGGCCCGGATCCTCATCGGAGTGGTCGCCGAGGCGGCGTTCCTCGGCTACGTGATCGTGGCGGGCCGCCGCGCGCAGGCCGCCGGGCTGACCGCTGACATGGCCGAGGCGCCCGACGTGGCCCCGGTGGTCGGCTGACCGGCGGCCCGCGCCGGCCCGCCCTGGCCCGCCGGCCCGGCCACTGCCCCAGGCGCGCTCTGATGCACCCCACTGCGAGGGCGGGCCGCCTTGTGCTGGCTACTTGTAACTATATGAACACAATCAGCGATGTAGAAGCGTGAGGCGGTGGCGTATCTGACCCTGCGCTGACGTCTCTGTCGGGTGAGGCGCCGGATCAGGCGCGCCCGTGACTCGGGAAGAGGAGACCGGATGGCGGCCGGGTTGGCGATACCGCATGGGCGGACCCAGGATCCCGGGCTGATCGGGCGGGAACCCGAGGTCGCCGAGATCGGCGCGTTCATCGCGGCCACCGCCGGCGCGCCCGCGGCGCTCGTCATCGTGGGCGACGTCGGGATCGGCAAGACGTCAGTCTGGCGGCATGCCGTGCGGGCCGCTTCGCGCACCCACCGGGTGCTGTCCTGCCGCCCGGCCAGCGCGGAGGCGCCCCTCGCCTTTTCCGCGCTCGATGATCTTTTCGGCGGCGTGCTGGAGGAGATAATCCCCGGTCTCCCTGAGGCGCGCGGCCGGGCCCTGGCGGTCGCGCTGCGCGGCTGGCACAGCGAGCCCGTCGCCGGCGGTCAAGGGCCAGGCGTGGCAGCCGGCGGTCAAGGGCAGGGTGCGGCAGCCGGCGGTCAAGGGCCAAGCGTGGCAGCCGGCGGTCAAGGGCCAGGCATGGCAGCCGGCGGTCAAGGGCAGGGTGCGGCAGCCGGCGGACAAGGGCCAAGCGTGGCAGCCGGCAATCAGGGGATGGGCGCGGCATCCGGCGATCCGAGCGCGGCCGCCAGCCCGGGCCTAGGCAGCAGCCCGGGCCGAGGCGGCCACGCGTGGCCGGAGCCGCGCGTGCTGGCCCGTGCGGTCCTGGACGGCCTGCGGATGTTGTCCAGGGACACGCCCGTGCTGCTGGCGGTGGACGACGCGCAATGGCTGGACCGCCCCTCGGCGGCCGTCCTGGAGTTCTGCATCCGGCGGCTGGAGCAGGCCGCTGTCTCGATCCTGCTGACCCTCCGCGGTGAGGTTCCGGTGTTCCCGCTCGGGCTGGAACAGGCACTCTCGCCGGGCAGCCTGGCATGCGCGCAACTGGGCGGGGTGAGCCCCGGCGCCATCGCCGCGATCCTCAGGTCCCGGCTGGGCGTCACGTTCCCGAGGTCCACGCTGAGGCGGCTATACGACGCCTGCGGCGGCAACCCCCTCTACGCCCTGGAGAGCGGGCGGGCGCTGCTGGAGCGAGGGCGGGCGTGCGCCGCTGGCGAGCCGATACCCATCCCGCCCGGGATCGGTGACCTGGTCCGCCCCCGGCTGCGCGGCCTGTCCCCGGATGCGCTGCGGGTCGGCCGGCTGATCGCCGCGTCCGCCGACCCGCGTGAGCAGGTGATCCGGGCGGCGTCCAGCGACCAGGAATCCTGGACGGCCATGGACCAGGTCATCGACGACGGCCTGATCAGGCGGGACAGTGACGCGCTGCGGTTCACCCATCCACTGCTCGGCCCGGTCCTGTACGCCGAGATGACCATGAGCGAGCGCAGGGACGTGCACCGGCGGCTGGCGGCGAGCGCCGTGGACATCGAGGACCGCGCGTGGCACCTGGCGCTGGCCGCGGAGGGGCCCGCCGAACAGATCGCCGCCCTGCTGGACACGGCCGCCCGGCACGCGGCCGCCAGGGGGGCGCCGGAGACGGCCGCGGTCCTCGCCGAGCAGGCCATCCGGATGACCCCGGCCCGGCCGTCCGGCGCCGGGCCGGCCAGGATCTTGCGCGCGGCCGACTATCACTTCCGCGCCGGGGAGATCGGACGGAGCCGGGAACTGGTCGAATCCGCCCTCACCGGCTGCCCGCCCGGCTCCCGTCGCGCGGCGCTGCTCATCCGGCAGGCGGCCATCTGCTACCACCAGTCCGGCTGGGCGCGGGCCGAGCAACTGTTCCGCCAGGCGGCGCTGGAGGCGGCCGGCGACCCGGAGCTTCGCGGGCACGCGGAGGCCGAACTCGCGCAGGCCAGGCTGGCGGCCGGCGATCTGCCCGCCGCGGCCCGCTGGGCGGGTGCGGCGCTCCGGTCCGCCGAACAGGCCGGACGGCCCCGCCTGCTGGCGCATGCCCTCGCCCGGCTGGCCACCGTGGAGTTCCTCCGGGGCGGCCCGGTGCGCACGGACCTGCTGGACCGGGCGGGCGGACTCGAGGCGGCCGACGGCGACGAGGCCGGCGCGGCGGGCGGCGGCGGCGCGGCGGGCGGCGGCGAGGCGGTCGAGTACCTGGCGCTGTCCGGCCCTGCCCTCCTCCACGGGGCCATCCTCAAATGGTCCGACCAGCTTGACCAGGCGCGGCAACGCTTCGCCCGCTGCTACCGGCGCGCCCTGGACCGCGGCGACGACGCGGCGCTCCCGTTCCTGCTCGCCCACCTCAGTGAACTCGAATGCTGGGCGGGGAACTGGGATGCCGCCGCCGAATACGCCAGGGAAGGCTGCACGGTGGCCAGCGACAGCCACCAGCTCGCCATGCGGCCCGCGCCGCTGTATGCGCTGGCGCTGGCCCTGGCCCACCAGGGCCATGCGGACGAGGCCCGTGACCTTTCCACCGAGGCACTCACGCTGTGCGAACGGAGCGGCAACCTCGCGCTCGGGCCGGGCGTGCGGTCCGTGCTGGGTTTCATCGCCGTGTCACTCGGCGACTACCCCGCCGCACACGCGCACCTGGGCCCCCTGGTCGCCGGCCACGGCCTGGACCAGCCGAGCGTGGTCAAGTTCCTGCCGGACGAGATCGAGGCACTGGCCGCGCTCGGCGAGACCGGCCCCGCCCGGGCGCTCGCGGCGCGGCTGCACGCGCGGGGAAGCACGCTGGGCCGCCCATGGGCCTTGGCGGCGGCCGCCAGATGCCGAGCCCACCTGGCCGGCATGGCAGGTGACCACGACGGCGCCCGGTCCGCCTGCGCGGCGGCGCTCGCGGTGCACGAGCGGTTGCCCATGCCGTTCGAACTGGGGCGGACGCAGCTCATCAAGGGCATCACCGAGCGGCGGGCGCGGCGCAAGTCGGCCGCGGCGGACTCCCTTGGCCAGGCGCTGGCGATCTTCGAGCGGCTGGGCGCCCCGCTCTGGGCGGCCAAGGCACGCCGGGAACTCGCCACGATCGCGCCGCGGCCGATCGCGAGCGGGCTCACCCAGACCCAGCAGCGGGTGGCCGCGCTGATCGCGCAGGGCCGGACGAACCGGGAGATCGCCGCGGCGATGTTTGTCACCGTGAATACCGTGCAAACCCATGTCCGGCATATCTTCCAAAAGCTCGGCGTAAGGTCGCGAACGGAGCTAGCCGCCATGCTTTTGGGAACCTCGCCGCGCCCCGGCGCATTTCCGCCCGGTGGTAACCACGGCGGCGCGACCGGCTAATACACCGGTGCCCCCGATGGCGTGATACCCGGGCACTCACTTCACTGGTTCGGGGGATTCCACGGCCCTGACCCGCACGTACCGTGAGCCTTGTCGGCTGGATCGTTACGCCGTGGGGGGTGATGCTGCCCTAATACGCCGACGCAGTTAAGTAATGGGATATTGACGTGCCCCGGGGCCGTCAGAAAGGAAATCCTCTATGGTTATCCGACCGATAAGGGCCAGTGGCCGATGGGTCACATTAATTGCCGTGGCCTCGGCTCCGCTGATGCTTTCCGGGCTGTATGCGACGGTACCCGGTAACGCGTCAAGCACCACTCCCGCCGGGGTGCAGGCGGCCGCGGCCCGAACCGGCCACGTCGCGGCCGGCACCGTCATCCACGCGGCCACGAGCAGCAAGCCGTTCGTGCCGACCGCGGCGGAGAAGGCGGCCCGGGCCCGCGACATGAAACTGCTCGACTCGCTGAAGAAGGCGCCCATCGGCCCGCATACCACCGCGGCCAGCGTGGCGCCGCTGCGGGGCCCGCAGACCAGCCCGGCCCAGCACAACGCGCCGACCACGTTCACGGTCTTCAAGGACACCGCGATCCCGACGTCGTGCTCGGGCAGTTGCGCGCAGTCGACGGTCAACGAGCCGGACACGGCGAACTCGGGCAAATACCTCATGCAGACGAGCAACTGGGACATCGCCTACTCCACGAACGGCGGCGCGAGCCCGCCCACGTGGAACTACCAGAACCCGTACAGCCTGTCGAGCGGGTTCTGCTGCGACCAGACCGTCACCTACGTGCCGAGCCGGGACCGGTTCGTGTATGAGGGGCTTACCCTGGGCAGCGGCAGCCAGCAGGGGATCACCATCGCCACCACCAGGTCGACGGCGCCCACCTCGTGGTGCGTCTACCACTTCGACGCGTCTGCCTTCGGCGGGACCTCCGGCGACCTGCTCGACTACCCGAAGATCGCGTACTCGAACAACTACATCTACCTCACCTGGAACCACTACAACTCCTCCGGGAGCTCCTGGATCGACACCGGGCTGGCGCGCCTGCCGATCGACCCGCTGGCCGCGTGTTCCGGGTTCGGTTACAGCTACCTGACCAGGAGCGACAACTTCACCTTCGGGCTGACCTACGGGACAAGCTCGCTCGACACCTTCTACTGGGTCTCGAACTGGTACACCACGGCCAGCGGCAGCGGCACCGAGGAGCGCATCTACTACTGGCCGGAGAACAGCGGCACGTACTTCTTCGCGGACCGGTCGGTGAGTGGTTACAACTTCTCCGGCGGGAGCTGCGCCAGCCAGGACGGGAGGGTCACCAACTGGTGCAGCCGTCTGGACCCGAGATGGGAGACGGCCTGGATATCCCGGGCCGAGTACAACGCGCAGGCGAACTCGGCCTTCGCCGGGGACACGATCCTCGGCGTGGCCATCACCGCGGGACCGGGCGGAGGCGACCCCTTCCCCTACGTCATCTACGAGTACTTCAAGCTCAACGCGCTGAGCTTCATCCAGACCAGCGCGACGTTCAACGACGGGTTCGCGTTCGCCTACGCCGGCTGCGCGCCGAACGCGCACGGATACGTGGGCTGCGCCATGTCCTGGGGCGGCGGCACCGGCACCGGTTCGAGCGCCATCGACTACTACCCGGGCGGCCTGATCCTGCTGCAGGACAACGTCAACCCGACCCAGCCGTGGGGGTACGACTTCAACCTCTTCGGCAGCGGTAACGCCAGCGCCTGGGGCGACTACATGGTCACCCAGCCGTTCGAGCCCGATGTAGGGCCGTTCATCACCACCGAGTGGGCGGTCAACGGCAGCGGGATCGTCGTCCCCCATGTGGTGATCTGGGGGCGCGGCAACGAGTACGGCTACTCCCGGTTCAAGACGTCGTAGCCGCCGACAGAGCCCGGGTTGGCCACACGGCACCGGGGTGAACCATCGCAAGAACGCGCCCACCGCACCTGGGTGAGCGCGGGAAGGGGCCCGGGCGGCGCGTGCCGCCCGGGCCCGCCCTTCCCGCCCGGCCCGTGCCGCCGGAACCGGAGGGCCGGAGGGCCCGTCCAAGGTGCATGAGGTTCCTCGCCACGGCCGCGCTCGTGATCCTGGCCGCCTGCTCCACGACGACGCCGCCGGGCGTGCCGCCCGTCCCGGCCGCGGGGATGGTGACCGGGCGGCTGGTCTCGCAGAAGTCAGACGGCTCGGACCGTGCCCCCATCGCCGGGCAGGCCATCGGCGTGTTCCGGCGGCCGGTGCTCCCCGGCAAGGTGATCCAGAACCCGCCGCCGCCGATCGCCACGACCGTCACCTTGGACGACGGTGAATTCATGTTCCGCGGCCTGGCGCCCGGCCGCTACTTCATCACCGTGGCAGGCACCGGCCCGGTCGTGCCCGGTCGGTGGGTGACGCTGGCCCCCGGCCACGGTGTTCCGGTCCTGCTGATCCAGTGCACCGACTGCCTCACGCCGCGCTAGCCGGGCCGCCAAACCCGGCCGGCCGCCGAGCCCGGCGGGCCGCCGCCCGATGTCGTCGTGCTGGCCGGGCCGCCCTCAGCGGGCGCGGGTCGAAGGCGGGCGCGGGTCGGAGGCGGGCGCGGGTCGGAGGCGGGCGCGGGTCAGAGGCGGCCGGCGGCCTTGAGTCCCAGGTAGGCGTCGGCGAGCGCGGCGGGCAGCCGGTCGGGCGGCGCGTCCACCACGTGCGCCCCGCGCCGCCGCAGCAGCGCGGAAACCCGCTGCCGTGCGGCCCGGGCCTGTTCGGCCGCGGCCGCGTCGTATACCGCCGCGGCGTCGGCCCGGTCCGCCGACATCTCATCGAGCGCCGGATCGGCCACCGCGGCCACCAGTACCTCGTGCCTGGCCGCCAGCAGCGGCAGCCGGGGCAGCAGTCCCTCGGTCACCGCGGCCGGGTTGAGGTCGGTGAGCAGCACGATCAGGCAGCGGTGCCGCGCCGCGGTGAGGGCCGCGCTGCCCAGCGCCGCGGCGTCGGTTTCGACAAGCTCGGCCTGGAGCCCCGCCATCGCCTCCGCCACCGCCGACAGCACCGCCGAGCGGGGGGTGCCCACGACCCGGGCCCGGATCCGCCGGTCGAAGGCCAGCATGTCCACCCGGTCGCCCGCCCGGGAGGCGAGCGCGGTCAGCAGCAGGGCGGCATCCATGGCGGCGTCCAGGCGGGGGACCCCGCCGACCCGGCCCGCGGCGGTGCGCCCGGTGTCCAGCATGATCAGGATCTGCCGGTCGCGTTCCGGCCGCCAGGTGCGGACCATGACGTCCCGGAGCCGCGCGGTGGCCCGCCAGTCGATGGACCGCACATCGTCGCCGATCACGTACTCGCGCAGCGAGTCGAACTCGCTGCCCTGGCCCCGCCGCAGGGCACGGTGCTGGCCGTCGAGCAGACGCAGCCGGGACAGCTTCTCCGGCAGGTGCCGGCGGCTGCGGAACGGGGGCAGCACCCGGACCGTCCACGGCGCCGGCTGCCTGCCCTGGCGCGCGGCCAGCCCGAGCGGGCCGAGCGAGCGGATCGTGACCGCCGCCGCGGTCTTGTCGCCGCGGCGGTCCGGGGACAGTTCGGTGGTCAGCCACGCCTGGCCGCCCGGCGGCACGGTGACCCGGGCATGCGGGGGAGCGGCGCCCGCGCTCGGCTGCCAGGCGTCCCGTACCACGGCCCGCATCGTCCGCCGGGCCGGGTTGGCCAGCCCGAGCCGCACGGACGCGCGCTCGCCCAGCAGCACCCGGGTGTCGCCGGACCGGCTCAGCCGCGCCCGGCGCACCGGTGCCGCCAGCACCACGTCGGCCGCGATCGCGGCCACCAGCACCGCGTTCACCACGATGATCATGACGGGGTCCCGGAATGCCAGGATCAGCAGCGCGCCAAGCGCGGCGGCCGCGGCGGCACGCCCGGTCAGCGCCATCGCGCGCCCTGGGCGGCGCCGGCGCGGGTCACCGGGGGACCAGCCCGGCGCAGCGGGGCCCGGGTCACCGGGGAACCGGCCGCGCTCACCGGGGCAGAGGCCCGGCCGGCCGAAGCCCGGGTCACCGGGGAACCGGCCGCGCTCACCGGAGAACCGGCCGGGCGCCCAGGATCCCGCGTCGCCGGGGGACCGGCCGCGCTCACCGGGGAACCGGCCGGGCGCCCAGGGTCCCGCGTCGCCGGGGGACCGGCCGCGATCATCACGGGACCGGCCCGGCGGAGCGGGGCCCAGGTCACCGGGGGACCGGGACCGAGCCGAGCACCGCGTCGATCACGCCATCGGCCGTGGCGCCCTCCAGTTCGGCCTCCGGCCGCAACTGCACGCGGTGCCGCAGTGTGGGCCTGGCCAGGGCCTTCACATCGTCCGGGATGACGAAATCCCGGCTCGCGAGCCAGGCCCAGGCGCGGGCGGTGGCCTGCAGTGCGGTCGCGCCCCGGGGCGAGACACCCAGGCGCAGCGAGGGGGACTGCCGGGTGGCCCGGCACAGGTCCACGATGTAGCCGGTGACCTCGGGCGCCACCTGGACGGCGCGCACCGCGGCGCGGGCCGTCGCCAGGTCGGCCGCGTCCGCCGCCGGCCGGATCCCGGCACCGGCCAGGTCGCCGGGGTCGAAACCGGCCGCGTGCCTGGCCAGGATGCTGATCTCGTCCTCCCGCCCGGGCACGGGCACGGTCAGCTTCACCAGGAACCGGTCCAGTTGCGCCTCCGGCAGCGGATAGGTGCCCTCGTACTCGATCGGGTTCTGGGTCGCCGCGACCAGAAACGGCTCGGGCAGCGGCCGTGGCGTGCCCTCCACCGACACCTGCCGCTCCTCCATCGCCTCGAGCAGCGCCGCCTGGGTCTTCGGCGGGGTCCTGTTGATCTCGTCCGCGAGCAGCAGGTTGGTGAACACCGGGCCCTCGCGGAACTGGAACAGGGCGGTCTTCGCGTCGTAGATCAGCGAGCCGGTCAGGTCCCCCGGCATCAGGTCGGCGGTGAACTGCACCCGGGTGCTGCGCAGCGACAGGGTGCCCGCCAGGGCGCGCACCAGCAGGGTCTTGGCCACCCCGGGCACGCCCTCCAGCAGGGCGTGGCCGCGGCACAGCAGGCAGATCACCAGGCCGGTGACGACGGAGTCCTGGCCGACCACGGCCTTGGCCACGCCGGCCCGCACCGCTTCGAGCGCGGCACGCGGGTCCCGCGCCCCCGGCTGGCCGCTCCCGGCCTGGCCGGCACCTGCCGGGCCGCGCCAGCCCTGGCCAGCCCTGCCCTGGCCGGCACCCGTCGGCTCCGCACCTGCCAGCCCGGCACCCGCCGGGCCGCCCACGGCCGGGTCGGCCCCGGCCGGGCCGCCGGCCGCCGCGCTGCCGCCGAAGTCGTCGTCGAGCCCGGCCAGGGGCGGGATGTCCGCGGTCACGGGGTCAGCACCTGTCCCTCCAGAGCGTCCAGGTCGGCGGCCAGCTTCACCAGCGCCGCGTCGTCGCCGGGCACCGGCCCGAACAGGACGGCCCGGATCTCGCCGGCGTCACGCCCGGTCCGGCTGGCCAGTTCCTGGCAGGCCGCGTCGGCCGTGACGCCGCGCGGGAGGCCGAGCCGGGTCACGATCCGCCCCAGCGCGGCCTCGCGCAGGGCAGCGGCGGCGCGGTCCCGCGCCCGGCGGGACCGGTACAGCCTGCCATGGCCCTCCACAGTCTCGCAGGCGCGGACCACCACCGGCAGCGGCTCGGTCACCAGCGGGCCAAGACGGCGCACCCGCCACAGCGCCAGCAGCACCACGACGACGTCGAGCTGGATCGCCACGGCATACACCTGGCCGGGGACCAGGCTGGTCAGCGACCGCTGGCCATGATGGCCCGGCACCGGGCCGGGCAGCCGGCCGGGCACCAGCCAGACGATCCGCGGGCTGGCGGCAAGCAGGTTCAGCGCGAGCGCGGCGTTGCCGGTGGCACCGAGGTCGTCGTTGGCCAGCGGGGCACCGGTGCCCAGCACGGTGACCAGATGGCTGCGGGCAGCGTAACGCACCAAAAACGAGAACGTGGGCGGCGTGGCGGCCGCCGGCCGATAGCAGTGCCGGGCCCCGGGCGCGGCGGAGCGCAGCAGCAGCCCGCCCAGGTCCGCGGGGCCGGCCGCGGCCATGCCGGGCAGGTCGCAGCGCGGCGGCAGGTTCCGGACCTGCTCGGCCGGGCCGGCCAGCGTCACTCCGGGCGCGAGCGCGGCGAGGGCGTCGTGACCGGGCGCCACCAGCAGCAGCCCGGCCGGGAGGCGGGCGAGCCGGGCGAGGTCGCCGCGGGACAGTTCCTGCGGGCTGGTGATGACCAGGGTGGTGCCGCGCGAATTGGCCCGCGCGGCGGCCTCGGCCGCCGACCCGGCCCTGGCCACGGTCTGGCCGCGGGCCTGGAGCAGCGCGACAAGCGCGTGCGCGCCGAGCGGGCCGGTGTCGTTGGGATCCAGCGGGCCGGTCACCGGCGGCCGCACCTGGAGCAGGGCGACGACCAGGCCGCCGAGCAGTACCAGCAGCGCCACCGTCACCGGGGCCCGCCACTGCCGCCAGCCGCCCTGGATCCCGCCGGGCGCGGCGGGGCGCCGGGCGGCCGGCGGGCGGCCGGCCGGCGGGCCCGGGGCGGCGGGTGCGCGCTGGGCGGTGCTGGTCATGGCGCTCCCGTGCCCGCCCCGGCGGGTACCTGGGACGCGGCGCGGCGCCCGCTCGCCCCGATGCGGGTGTCGAGCGCGGTGACCCGGTCGTAGCCCGGCCGGGTGCCCGGCCGCCGCCCGTAACGGACCTCGTCGAACAGCCGGGCCGCGCCGAGCAGGTCGGCCGCGTGCGGCGGCAGGGCGCGGCCGGCCTCGGCGGCGAACTCATCGGCGGTCCGGCCGATGCTGGGCATGAGGACACCGCGCTCGTCGAGTTCCGCGGCGATGGCCCGGACCCGTTCGCAGATCGCCCCCGCGTAATCACCAGCCGCCGCCAGCCGGCCGGCCGCGGCGCGGTGCTCCCGCGCGGTCCGCGCCCGGGCCGCGATGCCCGGTTCGGCCGCGCTCCGGCGGGCCCTGGCGACCGGGCCGATCCGGGCCCGGACCACGGCCACCAGCAGCGCCGCCAGCGCGATCAGCGCGACGAACCCCCACCACCCGCCGGGCAGCGCCTGCGTGTCGCGGAACAGCCTGTTCAGCCAGGTCAGGACGAAGTGCACGACGCGCTCGGTCAGGGACGGCCGGGGGTGGTAGATCGCCTTGGACAGTTCCGTGCGGGCGAGCCGTTGCCCGGCCCGCCTGCCGACCACCGGGATGCCGCCCGCGGGCGCCGCGAGCCGCGCCGCCACGGCCGGGACCACCCTGAGCCGCGCCGCCACGAACGGGACCGCCACGAACGGGACCGCCACGAACGGGACCGCCACGAACGGGACCGCCACGAACGGGACTGCCGTGACCGGGAGCATGGCGAGCGGGGGCGCCGCGAGGCGGGCCGCCGCTCGGAGTGCGGGGAGGCTGGCGGCGCGGGTCACCACGCCGGGGGGCCGCTGGCGGGCGGAACGCCCGGGCCCGGGGGCATGCCCTGGCCCGTTTCCGTGCCCTGCCCCGGCCCGGTGCCCGGTACCGGACCGGTGCCCAGGCCCGCGCCCGTCACCCCCGGCCCGGCGCCCGGCCCCGGCTGCGCCGTTCGCGCGCCGGGACGCCACAGGGAGGCGAACTCGTCCCCGGTCGGCGCGGTCTCACCGCCCGCCGCGGTCTGCAGGATCAGGTCGAGCCCCTCCCGGCGCATCCGCAGGTCCACGTACAACAGCACGGCCACCCCGGCGGAGATGGGCCGCGCCACGGCCCCGGCCACCACGCCGCCCACCGCGCTGATGAGGATGCCCGCCACGGTGCCGCCGGTGCCCGGCAGCACCGAGTTGCCGCTGCCGGTCAGCGCCGCGGCGACGCTGAACGGGATCTGCAGCACCCCCGCGGTCACCACCACGATCAGGCCGGCCAGGCCGGTGATGCCGAACACCCGCCAGAAGCTGCCGCGGATCAGGCGCCAGGACCGCTTGAGTGCCCGGACCGGTCCCTCCCGTTCCAGCACCACCGCGGGCCCCGCCATCCGGAACATGATCGTGAACCAGATGGTCAGCACGATCCCGGCGATCGCGCCCAGCGCGGCCAGCCCGCCGATCAGGGCCCCCGGGGCGTGCAGCAGCGCCAGGCCGACCAGCACGATCGCGTAGACCACCCACAGCCCGATCAGGATCAGCGGGATCAGCAGCGTGGCGCCGACCAGGGCGGCCATCCGGGGCCGGGCGATCTGCCAGGCCTCGCCCGCGGTGATCTTGTACCCGAGCACGCTGCGCCCGATCACCACGGTGAGCAGGCCGGTCAGCACCGTGTCCACGATGAACGCGAGCACGATAGACACCCCGGCGGTCGGCCCGAGCACCTCACCCATCCTGGTCAGCAGGTGCTGGGCCTGGGCGTCGGTGAGCTGCTGGCCGGGCGTTGGCAGCGTGACCGTGCCCACGTAGTGGACCAGGACCAGCGACAGCGTGGTGGTGATCACCGCGGCGCCGGTCAGCAGCAGCGCGGCGATGCCGAGCGTGGCCCTGGGGTTGCGCCTGATCGAGGTGAACGCGCCGTCCAGGATCTCGCCGACGCCGAGCGGCCGCAGCGGGATGACGCCGGGTTTCGGTGCCTGGGGCTGGCTCGGCCAGGGGGCGTAGCGCCGCTGCCCCGGCCCGCCCTGCGGCCCGTATCCCTGCTGCCCGAATCCGCCCGGCTGACCGCCCGCCGGCTGGCCGGGCTGCCCGCCCGCCGGCTGGCCGTAGCCCCCGGCCGGCGGCTGGCCGGGATCGAACGGCGGCGGCTGGCCGTATCCACCGGGCTCACCGGACGGCGGGAACCAGGGCTGCGGCGCGGCCGTCTCGCCCTCCCCGGAGCCGTTGCCGCCCTGGGGCACGTTGTCAGTCATGTTTCTCCTTACCGGCACAGCGGATGCCAGTGCCGGGCCAGCCCCCGCGCTGGCGCCCATAGTCGCACGAAGCGGCCGGCCGGGAAACGGCGCTCAGCCATTCCAGATATCACCCCTTTCCTGCCCCGCCACGGTGACCGCATTCGACCTGGTGGCGCCGATGCCGCACACTCTGGCTGTGGGCACTCGCGCACTGCGCTGGCTGGACCCGCCGGCCGGGCCGGCGGTCGTGCTGCTTGACCAGACCAGGCTGCCGGCTGAGGAGGCGCATCTCACCTGCCGCGACGTCGCCACCTTGGACCATGCAATACGCAGGCTCGTGGTCCGCGGGGCCCCGTTGCTCGGCCTGGCCGGGGCATACGGCGTCGCGCTGGCCGCCTGCCGGGGCGAGGACGTGGCGGCGGCGGCGGACGTGCTGGGCCGGTCCCGGCCAACCGCGGTGAACCTGAGCTGGGGCGCCGGCCAGGCCCTGGCCGCCTGGCAGGCCGCGCGTGATGCCGGGGGCGGGGACTCCGCGGGGGCGCGCCAGCGGGCGGCGGCGGCCGCCCTGGCCCGGGCACGGGCGATCGAGGCGGAGGATGCCGCGGCGAGCGCGGCCATCGCCAGGCACGGGCTGAGCCTGGTCGGGGACCGGTGCCGCATCCTGACCCACTGCAACACCGGTGCCCTGGTCTCGGCGGGGGAGGGCACCGCGTTCGCGATCATCCTCGCGGCGCACCGGGCGGGGCGCGTGGCCCAGTTGTGGGTGGATGAGACCCGACCGCTGCTCCAGGGGGCCCGGCTGACCGCGTACGAGGCCGGGCGGGCCGGCATCCCGCACGCGGTGCTCGCCGACTCGGCCGCGGCGTCGCTGATGGCCGCGGGGGAGGTGGACCTGGTCATCACCGGCGCGGACCGGATCGCCGCCGACGGCAGCGTGGCCAACAAGGTGGGCACCTACGGGCTCGCCGTGCTGGCGCACCACCACGGCGTGCCGTTCGTGGTCGCCGCGCCGGTGTCCACGATCGACTTCGCGGCGGCGGGGCCGGGCGAGATCACCGTGGAACAGCGGCCCGGTGACGAGGTGACCTCGTTCGCCGGGACCCCGGTCGCGCCGCCCGGCAGCGCGGCGCACAACCCCGCCTTCGACGTCACCGCGGCCGCGCTGGTGACCGCCCTGGTCACCGAGCACGGGGTTGCCCGCCCGGTCAACGCGGGTACGCTGCTTGACCTGGGCGCCAGGCGCGGAACGCGAGAAGGTGCCCCAACCGACGTTTCCATGGAACGATGAGGTCCATGAAAGGACGCGTGCTGGTCGTCGATGACGACGCAGCCCTCTCGGAGATGATCGGCATCATGCTCCGGGGCGAGGGGTTCGACCCGATGTTCGTCGCCGACGGCGATCACGCCGTGCAGGCGTTCCGGGACACCCGCCCCGATCTGGTGCTGCTCGACCTGATGCTGCCGGGGCTGGACGGCATCGACGTCTGCCGGCAGATCCGCACCGAGTCCGGTGTGCCGATCGTCATGCTGACGGCCAAGAGCGACACAGTCGATGTCGTGCTGGGGCTGGAGTCCGGCGCCGACGACTACATCGTGAAGCCGTTCAAGTCCAAGGAACTGATCGCCCGGGTCCGGACGCGGCTGCGCCGGACCGAGGACCCGGTCCCGGAGATCCTCCAGATCGGGGACGTCACCATCGACGTGGCCGGCCACTCGGTGAAGCGCAACGGGCAGCCGATCAACCTCACGCCGCTGGAGTTCGACCTGCTGGTGGCGCTGGCCCGCAAGCCGCGCCAGGTGTTCACCAGGGAGGTCCTGCTCGAGCAGGTCTGGGGCTACCGGCACGCGGCGGACACCCGGCTGGTCAACGTGCACGTGCAGCGGCTGCGCGCGAAGATCGAGAAGGACCCGGAACGCCCCGAGATCGTGGTGACGGTCCGCGGCGTGGGCTACAAGGCGGGACCAGCCTGACGGACAGCAGCCAGACGGGCAGGGGAGGGCCGGCGACCGCGGGACGCACCGGGCCCGCGGCCTGGCCCGGTCCGGCCGTGCGTATCGGGCACCGGTTCGCGCCCGCGCTGCGCGCGGCGCTCAGGGTCGTCCGGCGCCAGGCAGGCTCGCTGGCCGGGCTGCTGGTGCGCCGCTGGCACCGCTCGCTGCAACTGCGCGTGATCGGCACCACGCTGGTCGTCTCGGTGGTGGTGGTCGCGGTGCTCGGCATCTTCCTGGTGCAACAGATCGCCAGCGGGCTGCTCAGCAACGCCCGCAAGGCGGCCATCGTCCAGACCTCCGACGGGCTGGCGTTCGCCCAGGGGGACCCCAACGTGCAGAGCCCGAACGGGAGTAGCACGTCCGCGCTGATCTGGCTCGTCACCCAGCTCCAGTCCGGCAGCGGGCTGGGAAACATCTACGACGTGGTGGTGCTGCAGCGCAGCGCCGGGTCCGGCCTGGCCGGTGTCACCGGGAACTCGAAGCTCGACCCGAGCATCCCCCCGGCGCTGCAGAGCGAGGTGGCCGAGGAGCAGTTGCACGGCCATTCGGGCACCTTCTACACGATGCAGACGACGCTGACGAGCGCGAGGACCCACCGGCCGGTGGGGCCCGCGCTGGCGGTGGGTGTCCCGATCTCCGGGGATGACCAGCTCTATTACCTGTTCCCGCTGTCGCAGCAGATACAGGTGCTGCGGCTGGTGCAGAACACCCTGATCGTGGCCGGCGCCGGCCTGGTGCTGCTGCTGGCGGTGATCGTGTCGCTGGTGACCCGCTGGGTGGTGGTGCCGATCCGCCAGGGCGCCCAGGCGGCGAGCCGGGTCTCGGCCGGGAACCTCAACGAGCGGATGGAGGCCCGCGGCACCGACGACCTCGCCGCGCTGGCCAACTCCTTCAACGACATGGCCGCCAGCCTGCAGGAGAAACTGCGGGAACTGGAGGAGTTGTCCAGCGTGCAGCGGCAGTTCGTCTCGGACGTCTCGCACGAGCTGCGCACCCCGCTGACCACCATCAGGATCGCGGCGGACGTGTTGTTCGGGGCCAGGGACGCCCTGGATCCCGCTGCCAAGCGGTCTGCGGAGCTGCTGCAGAGCCAGATCGAGCGGTTCGAGGCGCTGCTTTCTGACCTGCTGGAGATCAGCAGGCACGACGCGAACGTGGCGACCCTGGACGCGGAGTCCGCCGATGTCTGTGACCTGGTGCTGCGCGCGGCGGCCGACGCGGAGCAGCTTGCCGCCCGGCGGGGCACCAGGATCGAGTTCCGGCTGCCGTCCGAGCAGTGCATCGCCGAGGTGGACCGGCGGCGGATCGAGCGGGTGCTGCGGAACCTGCTCGACAACGCCGTCGAGCACGGTGAGGGCCGGGACGTGGTGGTCACCGTCGCGGCCGACCGGGACGCCGTGGCGGTCGCGGTCCGCGACCACGGGGTGGGTATCGGCCCGGGAGAGCACCAGTTCGTCTTCGACCGGTTCTGGCGCGCCGACCCGGCGCGGGCCAGGACCACCGGCGGGACCGGGCTCGGCCTGGCCATCGCGCTGGAGGACGCCCGGCTGCACTCCGGGTGGCTGCAGGCCTGGGGGAAGCGCGGGCGCGGCTCGGTGTTCCGGCTCACGCTGCCGCGGGCCGTGGGCGGCGAGCTCGCCGGGTCGCCGCTGCCGCTGTGCCCGGACGAGGCCGAGCCGGCCACCCCCGGCGAGGTCGCCGGGGTGGACTCGGTGACCTACCCGGTCGGCGACGGGGCCGGCCGGGGTAGTGCCGAGCCGGCCGGCGCCAGCCCGGGAAATGCTGGCAGGGAGGACGCCGATGGGTGACCCGCGCGGCGCCCGTCCCCGCCGTCCCGGCGGCCTGACCGGGCTGGTCACCGGGCTCCTGGCGGCGGCCGTGGTGGCCAGTGGCTGCTCGGTCATCCCGTCGGGCACCGGCCCGCAGCCAGCCTCCGCCCCGCCGCCCCCGGCGGGCGCGGGACCGTGCTGCGGCCTGCTGGTGCGGCCGCCACAGGCCGGCTGGAGCCCTACGGAGGTCGTCAAGCATTTCCTGCTGGCCAGCGCGATCGGTGCCAACGACTACGCCGCGGCCAGGCAGTACTTGACCGAGGGGGCCAGCGATGCCTGGCATCCGGGGTCAGCGGTGACGATCCTGACCAAGGAACCAACGGTTAGCGTGCCGCCAGGGCGGGTGAACGGGCTGTCCACCGAGAACATCGTGCAGGTTTCCGGCCAAGAGCAGGCCAGGCTGAACAGCGCCGGGCAGTACATCGCGGCTTCCGGCGGGGTCACGGCGCCGGCGGAGGAGTTCGCCCTGCGATACGCCAAGGGCCTCTGGAAGATCTCCCAGCTGTTCTCCACCGCTCCCGGGAAGGTATCCACCCAGCTGCTGCTCACCAGCGACCTGTTCCACCTGGAGTACACGCCGCGGAACCTCTACTACTACGGGGGGCGGGGCGGGAAGCTGGTGCCGTACCCGGTCTTCGTGCCCATCCAGGGCACCAACCCGGCGGTGACACTGATCAACGACCTCATCTCCGGCCACACGGGATGGCTGGCGGGCGCGGCCCAGTCCGCCTTCCCTCCGGGGGCTCACCTGGTGCAGCCCATCCAGGTCTTCCCCGGCCCGTCCGGTGGCCGAACCGCGGTGGTGAACATCGCCGTGCCGCCCCAGCCCACCGGCCTGAACGTACGGGCCATGGCGGCCGAGCTGGTGACCACGCTGACCAGCCCGGTCTACAGCGCGCCACTGTTCCGTGCCGTCAAACTCAAGATCAACGGGAGGCCCTGGTCGCCGGGGCGGCATACCGGAGACACGCTGAGCCTGGGCACCTATCAGCGGGACATCCCGCAGTGGACGGTCGGCGAGAACGCGTACTACCTCTCCCAGGGCGGCGGCCTCCGCAGCCTCACCGCAGAGTCGGACCATGGATCCGCGGTGCTCCGGGGCTCCGGCACCACGCCGGTGACGCTGAGCCAGATCGCCGTGTCGCTAGACGGCGGCCACCTGGCCGGCCTCGGCGGGCCGGCGAACACCGTCTACACCGGGAACCTGGTCAACCTGCCTGGGCGGCGGCAGTCGCTGGCGCAACTGCACGCCCAGTTGACCGGCATCAAGTTCACCTCGCTGAGCTGGGACAGGCTCGGTGACCTCTGGGTCACCGGGGTGACCAAGGCCGGGCCGGGGGTCTGGGTGCTCATCGGCGGGCTATGGCCCGCTGTCCCGGTAACGGTGTCTTCTGACTTCGGCCGGATCACCGATCTGCGGGTAGCACCGGACGGCAACCGGGTGGCGATGATCGCTGGCACCAGGGCGAATCCCCACCTGGTGGTCGCCGCCATCATGCACGACCGCGCCGGCTTCTTGCTGAGCACCCAGGCTCCGCTCAGGCCGATCCTGCCGCCGCTGTCCGCCCTGACCTGGTTCGACGAGGACCACCTGCTGGTGGTCACCGGGTCGGGGGAGAACAGCCAGCTCTGGGAGGTGCCGGTGGACGGGGACAATCCCAAATTGAAGTTCCGGGAGGCGGGCATCCTCACGGTCACCGCCGCGGGCCCGGATAACCCGCTGTACCTCGGGCTGGCCGGCTCGCGGCTGGAGCGGGCAATCGGGCTTAATCAGCCTCTAGGCGGCATTCCGGCTGGCCAGGCCGTCATCTATCCCGGATAACCGGCCTTGGTCTCCTGACATCCAGCCGTCCTCAAGCTACGTTCGAGGTATGGCACCCGCCCGGGTCCGTGGTTGCGCCAGGCTGGGTCACCCGCGAAGAGCAGGTGGCTCGTCCCGGCAAGCCGATGCCAGCCGCAGGCGAAACGGCCCACGTAAGGCGACTTCTCGTCGACCGATCACGGTGCGGCTTAGAGGTAAGTCCTGCCCCGCCGGGGGATCCGATATCTCCCGGGCCGGGAGAAGGGCAGTAGTGGCGACAGGCCGCGAACCCCTCGGCAGGCGGATGTGGGGTCGAAGACCAGGTCGGCCGGGCGGGTGCCGAGACCTGGGACCTTACTCGGGATGAAGGGGGTTTCCGGTATGGACATCATCTTCAAGGGTCGGCGCACCGATGTGCAGGAGCGGTTCCGCGGCTACGCGTCGGCGAAGCTCAACAAGATCACGAAGCTGGCTCACAAGGCGATCAGGGTGGATGTGGAGGTCTCCGCGGAACGCAATCCGCGCCAGTCGGGGCGCCGGGAGCGCGTGGAACTGACGATCCTGTCCCGGGGCCCGGCCATCCGCGCCGAGGCGGCGGCCGACGACCGGTTCGCCGCGCTCGACCGGGCCCTGGCCAAGCTCGAGGAACGACTGCGCCGCTCGGGAGACCGGCGCAAGGCGGCCAGGCACGGCGGGCTGCCGGCGGGCCGGATCCCGGGCCCAAGGACGCCCGGTGGCGGCCCCGGGGTTGCCGCCGCGCGGCCGGGCGACGCCGCCTATGCCGAGGCCAGCCCGTGGGACCTGGGCGCGTCCGGGCCGGGCAGTAACGGCACGGAGCCGGACCGGCCGGACTGGGCGGAGCCGGCGGGCGCCGGTGCGGACCCGCCCGAGGAGACCGGTGGCGTGGTCCCCATCCAGATGGAGGGGGACGGCCCGGTCGTGGTCCGGGAGAAGTTCCACGCTGCCGCGCCGGTCAGCGTGGACCAGGCGCTTTTCGAGATGGAACTGGTCGGGCACGACTTCTACCTGTTCCGGGACGAGCAGTGCGGCCTGCCAAGCGTCGTCTACCGCCGGCACGGCTACCAGTACGGGCTGATCCGGCTGGTGGAACAGGCACAGCCCGACGTTGCGGCCAACGGGGGCCGGATGGCCTAGCGGGGCTCACGGGGCGGGCCGGGGGACCGCTCCGTGACACCGCGACACGGTCGGAGTTTGCGCGTCAACGGCAGGTCGGCCAGAGTGTGTTCGCAAGGCACTGGCACGGGCCTGCGGCTGGGGCGGCATGCGCCGGGAGGCGCGCCGCCACAGCGGATCCCGCCGTCAGTGACCTGCGCCGCCCGGTTACGGAGGGCGGACGGAGCGGGCATGGTCAGGGAGGGATGCGATGGCCGGAGACTCCGGAGCGGCCGGCGGGGCACAAGGCGCCCCGCGGCAGCCCGAGCCGATCCGTGTGCTGATCGTCGACGATCACGCGCTCTTCCGGCGCGGGTTGCAGATGGTGCTCGCCGAAGAGGCCGGCATCGAGCTGGTGGGGGAGGCCAGCGACGGGGCCGAGGCGGTCGAGAAGGCCGGCCAGGCGCTGCCCGATGTCGTGCTCATGGATATCCGGATGCCCCGCAGCAGCGGGATCGAGGCCTGCCGGGCGATGAAGGAACTGTCGCCCAGCGCCAAGATCGTCATGCTGACGATCAGCGACGAGGAGGAGGACCTCTTCGAGGCGATCCGATGGCCGCCAAGCTGCTGGCCGAGTTCGCGGCGATGGCCACCCGCGACGGAACCGAGCGGGCCGAGCAGGTTCCCGCGCCCCGGCTCACCGAGCGCGAGATCGAGGTGCTCAAGCTGGTCGCCCGCGGCATGAACAACCGGGACATCGCCAAGGAGCTGTTCATCTCCGAGAACACCGTGAAGAACCACGTCCGGAACATCCTGGAGAAGCTGCAGATCCACTCCCGGATGGAAGCCGTCATGATCGCGGTGCGGGAGAAGCTGATCGAGTTCGGCTAGCCCCGGGCCCGGCTGGCCGGGGGCTCAGTCGTCGATGGCCTGGTAGGCGCAGGTCCAGAAGTCCCGGAATGCCTTCGGCGGCAGCGGGGAGGTCATCTCCCGCTGGGTCAGCAGGATCCCGATCAGCTCCTCGGCCGGGTCGGTATAGACCGAGGTCCCGGTGCCGCCGGTCCAGCCGAACCGGCCGGGGGTCGAGGCGAGCGTGGTCCGCCGGGTGAACACCTGGAAGCCGAGGCCCCAGCCGCTGCTGCCCCCGAAGAAGATCGTGTTCTCCGCCTTCTGCTGCTCGGTGAGCAGGTCGGTGGTCATCAGCTCGACCGTCGGCCGGGACAGCACGCGGCCCGTGCCGTGCCGGCCCTCGTTCAGCATCATCGTGCAGAAGGCGAGCAGGTCGTCGGCGGTCGAGACCAGCCCGCCGCCCGCGGACGGGAAGGCGGGCGGCCGCCCCCACAGGCTGTCTCGCGGGTCGTCGGACAGCTCCAGCCCTCCCGTCGCGGGGTCGGGGCGGTAGGCGGCCGCCAGCCGGTGCAGGCTGACGGCGGGCACATGGAACCCGGTGTCGGTCATGCCAAGCGGCCGCAGGATCCGCTCGGCCAGCACCTCCGCCAGCGGCTGCCCGGTGGCCCGGGCCATCAGCACCCCCAGCACGTCGGAGCCGGTGTGGTACATCCACTTGTCCCCCGGCTGGTAGGCCAGCGGCAGGCGGCCGAGCCGCTTCATCCACTCGTCCGGCTCGGCCCGCGGGCCCGCGGGGCCGGCCCCCAGGCCGGCCTCCTCCATGGCCCGCTGGATCGGGTACCGCCCGGGCGGCGCCATGATCGCGCCGATGCCCATCAGGAACGTGAGCAGGTCGCGCACGGTGATCGGCCGCTGCGCCGGGACCGTGTCGTCCAGTGGCCCGTCGAGCCGCGCCAGCACCTGGCGGCCGGCCAGTTCCGGCAGCAGGCCGTCCACCGGGTCGTCCAGCCGCAGCCGGCATTCCTCCACCAGGGTCATCGCCGCCGCGGCCGCGATCTGCTTGGTGACCGACGCGATCCGGAAGATCGTGTCCCGGCGCATCGGCTCGCTGCCGCCGGCCTCGGTGGTGCCGATCGCCTCCACGTGCACCTCGCCGCGCCGGGCGACCAGGGCGACCAGGCCCGGCATGTCGCCGGGCTCGACGTGCCGGGTCAGCACCTCACGCAGCCGCCGCAGCCGTACCGTGGACAGCCCCGATGCGCTCACGGGCGCTCCTCCTCGTGGTGGCCCGATGTCCCCGCCCGGGGGATGAGACGCCGCGGCGGCACGGGAGTCATCGGGCCTGGTTTTCTGCGTGCCGCGCGGCGAGCAGCGGGATGGCGGCGATCTTCTCCCCGGTCAGCTCCGCCCAGCGGATGCCGGCCTCCGGGCGCGGGCCGCGCCGGTCCCGGCAGTCGATGACCCGGTCCGGGGTGATCACCAGGTCGACCGGGACGTCGTGCCCGGCCAGCGGGATCGTCCCGGCCGGCCGCAGTTGCAGCTCGTGCACCGTGGTCACGGCCACGGTGTCCGGGCCGATCAGGCCGGCCGCCCCGGCCAGCGCGAACTCCAGGTCCGCGAAACCGCCGCCCTTGCCGAGCCGTGCCCCGTCCTCGCCCACCGCGACGCAGCCCATCACCACCAGGTCCACCGGGGCCAGTTCGGCCAGCGTGACGCGGCGGGCCGACCTGGTGGCGCCGCTGATGGAGGCGGCCTTGCGCGGCGAGTCGGCCAGGTGGCCGGGGTCCAACGCGAAGAACGGCTCCGCCCCGGCCAGCCGGGGCACGGCCATGTACACGGTCTTGCCGTCCTCCAGGGCGCGCTGGCGCACCGGGAGCTGGGCCGAGTCCGGGTTGGCCTTCAGCGTCCGGGCCCGCTGCCACTCCGGCAGGTCCCGCAGCCGCCGCGCGGCCGCCTCGGCGCCGGTGAAGTTGGGGATGCGCCCGGCCGCGCCGGGGAACCGGGCCACCCGGGCCGCGCTCATCGCGGCCCACACCTGTTCCCGGAGGGCGGCCTTGGCGGCCAGCAGTTCCGCTGGCCCGCCGGCGTCGTGATCGTGGCGCGGCGCATGACGGGGCACTCTCCCATCCTGCCCGACAGCCGTGGCCGCACGGGTTCTAGCCTGTCGTCAACGGACGGCCTGGTGCGCCGAGCAGGCCCGCCCGCGAGGGAGGCCATGAATTGAGCGCAGAAGGCCAGGCGGAGCCCCCGGCGGACTGGACACCCGAGATCGAGGAGATCCGCAGGCGGCGTGCGGCGGCCCAGGCCATGGGCGGCCCGCAGAAGGTCGCACGGCAGCGGGCCACCGGCCGGCTCACCGTCCGGGAGCGCATCGAGCGGCTGGCCGACCCGGGCAGCTTCGCCGAGATCGGTGCCCTGACCGGGTTCGCCGACTACGACGCCGAGGGCCGCCTGGTCTCGGTGCTGCCCGCCAACTTCGTGGCCGGAACCGCGCGCGTCGGCGGCCGCCCGGTGCTGATCGGCGCCGACGACTTCACCGTCCGGGGCGGCTCCGGCGACGCGGCCATCCACGCCAAGCAGGTCTTCTCCGAGCAGTACGCCAACCAGATGCGGCTGCCCGTGATCCGCCTGCTGGACGGGGCCAGCGGCGGCGGCAGCGTCAAGATGGCCCAGGACGCCGGGTACACCTACGTGCCGGTCAACCCCGCCTGGGACGCCGTGGTCGACAACCTGTCGGTCATCCCGGTAGTCGCCTTGTGCCTGGGCCCCACGGTGGGCCTTGGCGCCGGGCGGCTCGTTATGTCGCATCTGGCCGTCCTGGTCAAGGATCTCGGCCAGCTGTTCACGGCCGGGCCACCGGTAGTGCGCGGCGGCACCGGCGAGGACCTGACCAAGGAAGCGCTCGGCGGCGCGGAGGTGCACCGCCGCAACGGCACCATCGAGCGGTTCGCCGACTCCGAGGACGCCGCGTTCGCGCTGGCCCGGCGGTTCCTGTCCTATCTGCCGGGCAGCGTGCACGAGCTGCCGCCGGTGCTGGCCTGCGACGACCCGGCCGGCCGCCGGGAAGAGGCGCTCGCCGCCGCGATCCCGCGCAATCCGCGCACGCCCTACCGGCTGGACCCGATCCTGGACGCGATATTCGACCGCGGCTCGGTGCTGCGGTACGCCGAGTACGGCGGCGCGACGGTGACCGCGCTGGCCCGCCTGGACGGCCATCCGGTCGGCGTGATCGCCACCGACCCGTTCCGCGGCACCACCATGTCGGTCGAGGGAGCCCTGGCGATCACCCGGCTGGCCGACCTGTGCGAGACGTTCCACCTGCCGATCGTCAGCCTCACCGACCAGGGCGGCCTGGCCATCGGCCGGGTCGCCGAGGAGCGGGGCACGATCCGGCACGGCGCCCGGGCCATCACCGCGGTGTACCAGGCCCGGGTCCCGCAGGCCGAGCTGATCGTGCGGCGGGTCTACGGGGTGGGCGGCGCGGGCATCGTGAACCGGCACCGGGCGGGCCGGAGCTGGGCGTGGCCGTCCGGGGACTGGGGCTCCCTGCCGGTGCAGGGCGGCGTCGAGGCGGCGTTCCGCGCGCAACTGGACCAGGCCGCGGACCCGCAGGCGGAGATCGAGCGGATCCGCCGGGAGCTGGCCGCGGTCAGCTCACCGTTCCGGACCGCGGAGCGGTTCGGCGTGCAGGACATGATCGATCCCCGCGACTCCAGGCCGCTGCTGTGCGCCTGGGTCCGGGACGCCTACCGGGTGCTGCCCGAGCTGACCGGCCGCCCCTCCTTCGGCACCCGCCCCTAGCCATGCGCGCGCACCTGCTCCCGCACCGATCACGCTCGCCGGCAGCGGGCAAAGGCGCGGGCCGGCCGGTGCCGCGTCAGGCGAGGGCGGCCGCCAGGGGCGCGGCGAGGCGGGGCGGGCTGACCTGGCCCAGCTCCACCGACGTGCAGCCGACCCACTCGGCGGCCTCGCGCAGTGCCCGGGCCATCGGCTCGACCGCGGCCGCGGCGTCCAGGGAGAGCTGCCGGGCCACCAGGGTCTTCCCGCGGCGCACCGGGTCCACCCGGCCGGCCAGCCGCCCGCCGGCCAGCAGCGGCATGGCGAAGTAACCGTGAATCCGCTTGGGCTTGGGCACGTACGCCTCGAGGGAATGCTCGAAGCCGAACATCCGCAGCGTTCGCTTGCGGTCCCAGACCAGCGAGTCGAACGGGGACAGCAGCACGGCCCGGTGCCTGCCCCGCGGGCCGGCCTGGGCCTGGGCGAGGGCGCCGGGGTCGGCCCACCCGGGCACCGCCGTCCCGCCCGGGCCGCCGATCGCCACCGGGGCGAGCCCGGCGGCCAGCGCGGATTCCTCGACCCGCTTGGCGGGCCGCGGGTCCACCGTTTTGGTGAGGTGGTTCAGCCGCTGGTAGTCGACGAGGTCCGCGCGGGTGGCCACGCCGAGAGCCCGGGCGGCCACCCCGGCGAGGTGGGCCAGGCAGTCGGAGTCCGGCGGCTCCTGGCCGAGCAGCCCGGCGGGGAGGGCCCGCTCGGGCAGGTCGTAGACCCGCCGCCAGCCTTCCCTGCGCACGCAGATCACGTCGCCGACGTCCAGCAGCCACTCCACGGCGATCTTCGTCTCCGACCAGTCCCACCAGGGGCCGCCGCCCTTGGCGCCACCGAGCTGTGTGGCGGTCAGCGGGCCCTCGCCGCGCAGCCGGGCCACCACCTCGGCGCAGGCCCGCTCGGGAACGGTGTGCCAGCGCAGGCCGCGGGATCGTATCGCGCGGCGGCGGAACGCGTAGTACGGCCATTCCTCGATGGGCAGCACGCAGGCCGCATGGGACCAGTACTCGAACGCCGTTGGCGCGCCCGGGTGCCAGTAGGCGCGCTCGATGCGGTCCCGGGGAACCGGGCCGAGCCTGGCGTAGGCGACAAGTTCGTGGGACCGGGCCAGCACGCTGATCGTGTCGAGCTGGACCGCCCCGATGCGGCGCAGCATGCCGGGCACGCCACCGCGCCGCCCCTCGGTACCGACGAAGCCCTGCGCGCGCAGCGTCATCCGCCGCGCGTCATCGGGGGACAGGACGATTTCGGGCGCAATCACCGGGGCACTGGCCACAAACCCAGGAGCCTAGCCGCGCCCTCCGACATTCCCGCCGCCGCGCTCCCGCCCAGGCACGAGGGCGCGCCGGGGCAGGAAGGCTCTAGTACCAGTCCTCGAAGATGTGGGTGGCCAGGGCCAGCAGGCCGCCGACGGCGCACATCGCGACGCCCACCCAGAACAGCCACCACAGCGGGCCCAGGATCAGGCCGAACCCGCCGACCAGGAACGCCGCCATCATGGTGCTCACCGCCACCCAGGACACCGGCCGGCCGTGGTGCGACACCGTGGCGGGCCCACCCGCGGCAGCCGGGCTGAGCTGGCCGCCTTCCGCGGCATGCCCGGCCACCATGCCCGAACCCACCTGGTCCGCCATGCGCGCTGCTCCTCTCGCGGTGCGCGGCGGCGATCCGCCACGGCGCGTAAACCTCCGGCCCCGAGTGCCCGTGGCCGTCACCTTATTGTGGCGAAGCCAGCTTAGTGGTGTGCGCCCGGCCCCGAAGGCTCGGCATCACCGGCCGAACCGCCTACCATGACTGGGAGACGCATACGCCGGGCACGATTACGTCCCGGTGCCCGTTGCCTGGGTGGCGGGCCAAGGCCAGGCGGGCCGCGATCCGAACACCGCCGACCGATCCGCGAGGAGCGCGACAAGAAGTGCCAGTCATCATCGATAGGGTCCTGCACGCGGGCGAGGGCAAGATCCTGCGCCAGCTGAGGCGGATCGCTGACCAGGTCAATTCGATCGAGGACGACTTCGCCCCGCTGAGCGACGCGGAACTGCGGGCCATGACCGGCCAGTTCCGCGAGCGCCTGGCCAACGGCGAGGGCCTCGACGACCTGCTTCCCGAGGCGTTCGCCGCCGTCCGTGAGGCGGCCAAGCGGACCCTGGGCCAGCGGCATTTCGACGTCCAGATCATGGGCGGTGCCGCGCTGCACGGCGGCAACATCGCCGAGATGCGCACCGGTGAGGGCAAGACCCTGGTCGCCACCCTCCCGTCCTACCTCAACGCGCTGACCGGCAAGGGCGTGCACGTCGTCACGGTCAACGACTACCTGGCCAAACGCGACTCCGAGTGGATGGGCCGGGTGCACCGGTTCCTCGGCCTGGAGGTCGGCGTCATCCTCGCCCAGATGACGCCGGAGGAGCGCCGCAAGCAGTACGCCGCCGACATCACCTACGGCACCAACAACGAGTTCGGTTTCGACTACCTGCGCGACAACATGGCCTGGGGCCTGGAGGAGTGCGTCCAGCGCGGGCACATCTACGGCATCGTGGACGAGGTCGACTCCATCCTCATCGACGAGGCGCGGACCCCGCTGATCATCAGCGGCCCGGCCGAGCAGAGCGCCCGCTGGTACACCGAGTTCGCCAAGATCGCGCCGCGGCTGCGCAAGTCCGAGGAAGAGGACGACGGCGGCGACTACGAGGTGGACGAGAAGAAGCGCACCGTGGGCGTGCTGGAGTCCGGGGTGGAGAAGGTCGAGGACCTGCTCGGCATCGACAACCTCTACGAATCGGTCAACACGCCGCTGGTCAGCTTCCTGAACAACGCCATCAAGGCGAAGGAACTGTACAAACGGGACAAGGACTACGTCGTCATGAACGGCGAGGTCCTCATCGTGGACGAGTTCACCGGCCGCATCCTGCACGGCCGCCGTTACAACGAGGGCATGCACCAGGCCATCGAGGCCAAAGAGGGCGTGGTCATCCAGAACGAGAACCAGACGCTGGCCACGATCACGCTGCAGAACTACTTCCGCCTCTACGACAAGCTGGCCGGCATGACCGGCACCGCGCAGACCGAGGCGAACGAGTTCCACCAGATCTACAAGCTCGGCGTGGTGCCGATCCCCACGAACAGGCCGATGATCCGGGCCGACCACTCCGACATGGTGTACCAGACGGCCCAGGCCAAGTTCGACGCGGTCGTGGACGACCTGGCCGAGCGCTACGAGGCGGGCCAGCCGGTGCTGGTCGGCACCACCAGCGTGGAGAAGTCCGAGGTGCTGGCCCGGCTGCTCAAGCGCCGCGGCGTGCCGCACGAGGTGCTGAACGCGAAGAACCACGAGCGTGAGGCCGCGATCGTGGCCCAGGCGGGGCGCAAGGGCGCGGTCACCGTGGCGACCAACATGGCCGGCCGTGGCACCGACATCATGCTCGGCGGTAACCCCGAGTTCATCGCCGACCTGGAACTGCACCAGCGCGGGCTGTCCCCGGTCGAGACGCCGGAGGACTACGAGAAGGCCTGGCCGGAGGCCGTGGAGAAGGCCAAGCGCGCGGTGGCCGAAGAGCACGAGGAGGTCGTCGCGATCGGCGGCCTGTACGTGCTCGGCACCGAGCGGCACGAGTCCCGGCGGATCGACAACCAGCTCCGTGGCCGGTCCGGCCGTCAGGGTGACCCCGGCGAGTCCCGGTTCTACCTCTCCCTGGAAGACGACCTGATGCGGATGTTCAACTCCGACAAGGTCGCCCACTTCATGGAGTGGCTAAAGACGCCGCCGGAGGTGCCGATCGAGTCCAAGGCGGTGTCCCGCTCGATCAGGTCCGCGCAAACCCAGGTGGAACAGCAGAACTTCGAGATCCGCAAGGACGTGCTCAAGTACGACGACGTGCTGAACCGCCAGCGCAAGGTCGTCTACGGGGAGCGCCGCGAGGTCCTCGAGGGCGCCGACCTGCACGAGCAGATCCGGCAGATGATCGACGAGGTGGTCACCGCCTACGTCACCGGCGCGACCGAGGAAGGCTTCCCCGAGGAATGGGACCTCGACCGGCTGTGGACCGCGTTCGGTGAGCTGTACCACCCGAAGCTGACCATCGACGACGTGATCGAGGAGGCCGGCGGCGACCGGGCCGGGCTGTCCAGGGACTTCCTCGTCGAGATCCTCAGGGAGGACGCGCAGGGGTCCTACGACAGCCGCGAGGAGGAGCTCACCCCGGACGTCATGCGGGAACTGGAGCGCCGCGTCGTGCTGTCGGTGCTCGACCGCAAGTGGCGCGAGCACCTCTACGAGATGGACTACCTCCGCGAGGGCATCGGGCTGCGGGCCATGGCACAGCGGGATCCGCTGATCGAGTACCAGCGCGAGGGCTACGACCTGTTCAACAGCATGATGGAGGGGATCAAGGAGGAGTCGGTCGGCAACCTGTTCAACCTCCAGGTCGAGGTCCAGGAGAACCCGATCGTCGAGGACGCGGCGAACGGCGGTCCGGCGGCCCCGGCGGGGCTGCGCCAGGCCCCGCCGGCCCGGCCCGGCCAGCGCCCGGCTCCCGCCGCTGGCGGTCCCGCCGCGGGCAACGCGACCGGCAACGGCGCGCCGCGCGGCCGGCACGCGGCCGGAAACCGTGGCCAGCGGGCGGCCGGTGCCCAGCCCGGCGGCGGCCAGCCTGGCGGAGCCCGGCCGGATGGTGGGCAGCCTGGCGGAGCCCAGCCGGGTGGCGGGCAGCCCGGCGGCGGCCAGCCCGGAGCCGGGACGCCCTCGGTCGTCGCGCCCGGGCTCAGCCGCCCGCAGCGCTCCGGCCGGCTCTCCTACAGCGCGCCAAGCGCGGACGGCGGCGGCCAAGTCGAGCGGCGTACCGAGTCGGCCGACGGCGGCAAGTTCGCCAAGGTCGGGCGGAACGCGCCGTGCCCGTGCGGCTCGGGCCGCAAGTACAAGCTCTGCCACGGCGACCCGCGCAACCGCGCCAGCGGCTGAGGTCTCCGGGCGCCTGCCTGCCCGCACCGCAGCGCTTTATCCGGACAAACGATGCCCCGTGGCTGGCCGGGCTTGCCGCTCGCTAAGCCCGCGCGTGGCCGGCCCGCGCGTGGCTGGCCCGCGCGTGGCTGGCCCGCGCCGGCCGGGCAGCCGGGGCTGACCGCTTCGTCCGGCCAGCCCCGGAACCCGGCCGGCCTGAGGGCGGCGGCTGGCGAGCGCTCAGGCGGCCTCCACGGCCGTGCATACCCAGCGGCCGGTCAACGGATCGCCCCGGCGCGCGGGGAGCCGCGCCCCGGTTCGCTCCAGCCGGACGGCCATCGCCTTGACCCGGGGGCCGAAGCCCACGACGACGGTCATCTCCAGCACGTCCGTGGCGGGCTGGGAGGTGACCACCCGGCGGACCAGGGGACGCTGCGCGGACGCGAGCCGCGGGCCGAGGCGCTGGATGCGGTCCAGGGTCTCCTGGGTGGTCCACGGCACCAGCTGGCGCGGCGGACGGGACCCCGCCAGGGCCTCGGCCAGTACCTGGGCGAAACGGTCCGGCCAGCCGGGCGGCGTCCCGGTGGCAGCGGCCGGGGGCCGGGGCAGCCCGGCCGACGGCGCTTCGGCACCGGGCGGTTCCGCGCCGGGCGGTTCCGCGGCGGGCGGTTCCGCGGCGGGCGGTTCCGCGCCGGGCGATTCAGCGCGCGGGGCCCGGCCCGGTAACCTGCCGCAGCCCGGCTCCCCGGCGGAAACCTCCTCGTCGTAGGGCGGGGCCGGGTCGGGGACCAGGTACAACCGGACCGCCGCCAAGTCGGGCAGCGGCCTGCGCCCGCCGGGCGCCTTCGGGCATCCGGGCCGGTCGGGGGGCAGTGCAGGCATGGGAACCTCCCGTGAATGGTCAATACCGGGCTGCGCGGCGATCCGGCCGGCTCACGCTCACCGCCCCCGAACGCCTTCGCCTGTCCCTTGTTCTACCGGCCCACGGTGACATTTCCGGCCCGCCAGCCCGGCGGGGCACCCCGTCCTCTCCACCGCCAGCCACGCGACCAGCGCGGACGTGGTTCCCGGGCAGGGCGTGACATCGTATGTCAGCGGCTGGGCCAAGCCTGGTGATGGCGGCCACCTTGGGGGAATGCCGCATGAGAGGGCCTGGTTGAATCCTGGAGCGGGCGGAACCGTGCCCGCATGTCACGACTTAGGAGAAGAGACCTGCCGTGTCGCTGCCGCCGCTGGTTTCCCCCGCCGATGACCTGACCGTGGACGAGGTCCGGCGCTACTCCCGGCACCTGATCATCCCGGACGTGGGCAAGACCGGCCAGCGCCGCCTGAAGAACGCCAAGGTGCTGTGCGTCGGCGCCGGCGGCCTCGGCTCGCCCGCGCTGATGTACCTGGCCGCGGCGGGCGTCGGCACGCTGGGCATCGTCGACTTCGACGTGGTGGACGAGTCGAACCTGCAGCGCCAGGTCATCCACGGCACCTCGGACGTGGGCAAGTCCAAGGCGCTGTCCGCCAAGGAGACGATCAACGAGATCAACCCGCTCGTCACGGTGAACCTGCATGAGGAGCGGCTCGACTCCGACAACGCGATGCGGATCTTCGCCGGCTACGACCTCATCGTGGACGGCACCGACAACTTCGCCACCAGATACCTGGTCAATGACGCCTGCGTGCTGCTGGGCAAGCCGTACGTGTGGGGCTCGATCTTCCGGTTCGACGGCCAGGCGAGCGTGTTCTGGGCCGAGCACGGCCCGTGCTACCGGTGCCTCTACCCCGAACCGCCGCCGCCGGGCATGGTGCCCTCCTGCGCCGAGGGCGGCGTCCTGGGCGTGCTCTGCGCGACGATCGGCTCCCTCCAGGTCAACGAGGCCATCAAGGTCATCACCGGGATCGGTGAGCCGCTGGCCGGCCGCCTGATGATCTACGACGCCCTGGACATGACGTTCCGCTCGGTCAAGGTCCGCAAGGACCCCGAGTGCCCGGTCTGCGGCAAGAACCCCACGATCACCGAGCTCATCGACTACGAGGAGTTCTGCGGCGTGGTCTCCGAGGACGCCCAGCATGCCGCGGCGGGCTCGACCATCACCGCCACCGACCTGAAGGGCATGCTCGACGCGGGCGAGAACATCTTCCTGGTGGACGTCAGGGAGCCCAACGAGTACGAGATCGTGTCCATCCCGGGCGCGACGCTGATCCCCAAGGGGGAGTTCCTGTCCGGTGCCGCGCTGGAGCGGCTGCCCCAGGACAAGCGGATCGTGCTGCACTGCAAGAGCGGGGCCCGGTCGGCCGAGGTGCTGGCCGTGATCAAGGACGCGGGCTTCTCCGACGCGGTCCACGTCGGCGGTGGTGTGCTCGCCTGGATCAGCCAGGTCGATCCCTCGCTCCCGGCCTACTGACAGGCGGGCCGGTGCGGGCGGCGGTCCCCCGGGGGCCGCCAAGCCCGCGCCGGGAGGCGGGACCTCCGGCCAGGCCGTACGATTCCGTTGTGACGATGCGGGACGAGCTGGAAAACGGGAGCCCCGAGTCGGGCAGACCACCAGCCGTGCCGCCGTGGGCTCCGCCGGGGCCACGCACACCCCCCTCTGACAGCGTTTTCGCAGGCCGGACCGCTGGTGCCGGGTACGGTGCCCAGCCGCTCGAGGCGTCCCCGCCACCATCGCCCCGGCCGCGTGGCGGCCGGTTCGGCCGGTTCATCGTGATGATCGGCCTGCTGGCCGGGCTCACCGGGCTGGCCCTGTCCGCCGGGGCTGCCGCCATCCAGTTCCTGCCGCGCAGCTTCAGCCAGGCCCAACGGCAGCAAATTATGTCCTGGGAGGTAGCCAAGCGCTGGCGGACCTGGCCCGCCGGCCGGATCTTCCCCTCGGCCATCGGCTACGAGCTGCCCGGATCCGCGTTCGGCGGGGGAGAGCCGCTGGCGCTCCGGGCGGAACGGGTCGGCATCGCCGCCCAGACCTCGTGCCGGAACGCCACCGCCCGCCCGGTCGGCCGGGTGCTCGACCGGCGCGGCTGCCTGGTAGTCCTCAGGGCGACGTACCAGGACACCACCAACACCCTGGCGGTGACCGTCGGCGTCGCGGTCCTGCCCGTCTCCTCGGCGGTACGGGCGGCGGCCGAACTGCACAAGGATGGCGGCCCCCAGCCGTGGCTGCGCGCCGTGTCGTTCCGCCGCACCACCACCGCGCATTTCGCCGGCCCGGGCCACAAGGTCGGCTGGAGCAGGCTTACGGGCCCCTACCTGGTGCTCGCCACCGTGGGGTACGCCGACGGCAGGCCGTTGCTCAGCCAGGGACACGACATCTACACCCAGGCCGAGATGGACAACCTGGCCTACGGGGTCGGCCACTCGGTGGCCTCCCGGCTCGGCGCCCCCCCGGCGGTGCCGCACTGCCCCGGGAGCCCCGGATGCTGAGGCCGCCGCACCGCCTCCGCCGGTGGCGCACCCCGGCGGCCGTGCTGGCCGCGCTGCTCGCCGCGCCCGCCGTCGCCGTCGGCTCGGCGAGCGCGGCGCGGGCCGACGCCGTGCGCCAGCAAGAGCAATGGGTGCTGAACGCTATGGACGTGGCTGGCGCGTGGCAGCACACCCAGGGGTCCGGGGTGACCGTCGCCTTGATCGACAGCGGGGTGAACGGGCAGGTCCCGGATCTGAGTGGCTCGGTCACGACGGGACGCGACTTCTCCGGCGTGAACACGCCGCCGGCGAACGTGAACTGGGGAGTGCACGGCACCTGGATGGCGTCCCTCATCGCCGGGCACGGGCACGCCCCCGGCGGGTCAAGCGGGATCACGGGGTTGGCGCCCGCCGCCAAGATCCTCTCCATCCGCGCGGTCACCGACCAGGGCGATCCCGGGTACCACCGGTACCAGCACGAATCGGAGTCCAAGGTGCAGGGGCACCTGGCCGCCGCGATCCACTACGCGACGAGCAAGCGGGTCAACGTCATCAGCATGTCCCTGGGGTACCAGGGCGCGAGCCTCCCGGTCCGCGCCGCGATCGCCGCTGCGCTGGCCCAGGGGATCGTGGTGGTCGCGTCCTCGGGCAACTCCGGCGGCGCCTCCGCCGGCCAGCACGGGAACGCCCCCTACTCGTTCCCCGCCGACTACCCCGGGGTACTCGGGGTCGGCGCCATCTCGCAGAGCGGCGTGCCCGCCGGGTTCTCCAGCGCCAACCTGTCGGTCCAGGTGGCGGCCCCCGGGGTGCGCGTGCCCGCGCAGGGCAGGGACGGGCAGTACTGGCTGGTCAGCGGCACGAGCCCGGCCTGCGCCCTGACCGCGGGGGTGGCCGCGCTGATCAAGTCGCTGTATCCCACGCTGGCCCCGGCCCTGGTCGTGCAGGCCATCACCGCGAGCACCGCGAACAAGCCGCACGGGGGTTATGACGAGCAGGTCGGGTTCGGCACGGTGGACGCCACGGCCGCGCTGAAGATGGCCGGGCGGCTGGCCAGGGACCAGGGCACCGGCCATGGCCTGGTCGCGGCGGCGCAGTTCGGCGGCGGCCCGCAGGCCATTCCCGCGGTGCCGGTGACCCCGCGGAACAAGCGGCAGCTCCTGGTCGACTCGCTGGCCGCGCTGGGTTGCCTGGTCGTCGTGCTTGTCCTGGTGTTCCGGCTGATCGTGACCCGGCGGCCCGCCGTCGTCGGGGCGCCCGCCGGCTGGGCTCCGGGGGGCGGTCCTGGCCCCGGCTGGGGCGCTGGCTCCGGTTCGCCCGCCGGCTCCGGCGCGTACGGTGGCTCCGGTTCGCCCGCTGGCTCCGGCGCGTACGGTGGCTCCGGTTCGCCCGCTGGCTCCGGCGCGTACGGTGGCTCCGGCGCGCCCGCTGGCTGGGCCCGTGGCAACGGCGTGCCGGACGGCTGGGCCGCCGGCCCTGGTGCGACCGCTGGCCGGGCCGGTGGTTCAGGCGCGTCCGCCGGCTGGGGTTCGGGCCCCGGCGCGCCCGGCGGCCGGGGCGGCACAGCCGGGCCCGGGGCTGGGCCGGGGGCTGGGCCTGGGCCTGGTGCCGCGGGGCTGGGCCGGGCCGGGCCGGGCGGCGATGGCCTTGGTGGTTCCGGGGCGGGCGATACCTGGCCGGGTGGGGGCGAGGGAGGTTACGGCCGCTCCGCGGGCTACTGGGCATCGGGGGGATACAAGCCACCGGGCGGGCTACGGCCGCCCATGGGGCTCCAGCAGCCTGCCGATCCCGGCCCGCCGACGGATTCCGCGCCGCCCCCGGGATACCGGGAGCCCGCGGAGTCCGTGCCGCTCACGGGTGCCGTGCCGCCCGTGGGTTACCAAGAGCCCGCGGAGTCCGTGCCGCTCACGGGTGCCGTGCCGTCCCTGGGATACCGGGAGCCTGCGGATTTCATACCGCCGGCGGACACCATGCCGCCCGCCGGATACCAGAGGCCCAGGGATTCCGTGCCGCCCTCGGACACCTTGCCGCCCTCGGGCTACCGGGGGTCGGCGGGTTCCGTACGGCCAGCGGGATACGGGGCACCGGGGGCCTACCCGCAGCCGGCCGGCTCCCTGCCGCCCGCGGAGCCCGGCCCGCCGACGGGCTACGAAGACCGGGGCTACGAAGACCGGGGCCACGAAGACCGGGGCCACGAAGCGCCCGGCTACGGAGCGCCAGCGGGTTATCCGGGCTATGGGGCGCCGCGCGAGCCGATCCCGCCGGACAGCAACGGGCAGGCCGCCGACTACCTGCCGCCGCCCGGCAGCCCCGAACCGCCCGCGAGCAACGGGCCACCTCCAGCGAGCAACGGGTCGGCGCCCACGGGCTACCGGCCGCCCGCCGGTCACCAGCCATCCTCCTGGCCCCCCGGCGGCCCCGTTGCCCCGGCAGGCTCCGGGCTCCCCGGTACCCCTGGCGCTGCTGAGTTCCCTGGCTCCCCGGACGGCCCCGGCACCGCGGAGCGCTCCGGATTCCCCGGGTTCCGTTCGCCCGGCGGGTCCGGGTTCCTCGTGGCCGCGGACGGCCCGACCAACCCCGGGTCACCTGGCTTGCCCGGATTCCCCCGCGCCGCCGAGGCCCCGGGTGGCCGTTCCCTCGATGCGGACACCGGGCCGCTCGCCGGGTACCCCGAGGCCACGGAACCGCCGGGCCGCTCGGGCGGCCGGGCGGACGGCCTGCCCCCCGCCGACGACGACACCTGGCCCTCGTCCGGCCCATGGTGACCGGCCACCCGACCGACTTCGCCGAACGGGTACTCGGGATTGCCGACAGCATCCCGCCGGGGCGCGTGATGTCCTACGGGGACATCGCCGAGTACCTCGGTGAAGCGGGCCCGCGCCAGGTCGGGCGGGTGATGTCGCAATGGGGCGGGGGAGTGGCCTGGTGGCGGGTGATCCACGCCGACGGTTCGTTCCTGGCCGGCCACGAGCGCGAAGCACTGGCCCGTTACCTGGAAGAGGGCACGCCGCTGCGCCGTGCCCGCGACGGCGGCGTGTCCGGCGTGGACATGCGCCAGGCCCGCTGGCTCACGCCGGGCGGCTGGGTCACCGGCCCGAGCGCACGGCGGTAGCACGCCGGCTCGCCGGACCGCTGAGTCTCCGGGCCGGAGTGCTGGCACCGCGACGGTCGGCCGGGCCGCCCGCTATCGGCGCGGACATCCGCCGGGCTTACGCCCCTCCCCGCGTTCGTGATCATGACTTTGGTGGTGCCACAGGCCCACCAAAGTCATGATCACGTCGGCGGATCGCGCGGAAACGGGGAACGGCCCATGCCCTTTCTTGGCGCTTTTTGGCGGCGCGCCGGCGCTTGCGCGGCAAAGGAGCGCGGGATGTCATAGGGGTCTGCTGGAATGCCTAATTGACATGAGTGAACATTCGCCGGCCTATCACCTGGTCCGCCCGCCTCCCCGGGCGGGCGGGGCACCGGTCCTCGACGCGGCACAGCGGGCCGTCGTGGACCATGAAGGGCTGCCGTTGCTCGTGCTCGCCGGGCCGGGCACCGGGAAGACCACCGCGATCGTGGAGACCGTGGTGGACCGCATCACCCGGCGCGGCATCGACCCGGACCGGGTGCTCGTCCTGACGTTCAGCCGCAAGGCCGCGGAGGAACTGCGCCAGCGGATCACCGCACGGCTGGGCCGGACCACCAGGGAGCCGCTCGCGCTGACCTTCCACAGCTACGCGTACGCGCTGGTGCGCCGCGAGTTCACGCTGGCCGGCGACGAGCCGCCGACGCTGCTGTCCGGCCCGGAGCAGTTGCTGGAGGTGCGGCGGCTGCTGCGCGGCGAGGCCGAGGACGGCGGGACCCGCTGGCCGGAACGGCTGCGGCCGGCCCTGGGTACCCGGGGATTCGCCGCGGAACTGCGGGACTTCCTGCTGCGCGGCGCCGAGCGCGGGTTCGACGGGCGTGCGCTCGCCCGGCTGGGCCGCCAGCGGGACCGGGATGACTGGGTCGCCGCCGGGGCGTTCCTCGCCCGTTATGACGCGCGGTTCGACCTGGCCCCGGTGCCCGCCTACGACTACGCCGAGATCATCAGGATCGCCGCGGCGCTGTTGTCCCGCGGCGCGGTCCGCGAACGGGAGCGCAAGGCCTACGACGTGGTCCTGGTGGACGAGTACCAGGACACCGACCCGGCCCAGGAGGCACTGCTGCACGCGCTGGCCGGCGACGGCCGGGAACTGATCGTGGTCGGGGACCCGGATCAGGCGATCTACGCGTTCCGCGGCGCCGACGTGAGCGCGATCATGCGGTTCCCCGACCGGTTCCGCACCCCCGACGACCGGCCCGCCCGGATCATCGCCCTGGGCACCTGCCGGCGCAGCGGAGCCGTCCTGCTCGCGGCGTCACGCCGGATCGCGGCCAGGCTCCCCGCCCCGCCCGCCGCGCAGCCGCGCCCGGCGGCGCCGCCCGCGGCGGTCCCGGCGCCCCGCAAGCCCGGCAACGGCCAGGGCGGTGACCGGCCACGCGGCAGCCAGCCGCCGGGCGGTCATCGCGATCTGCGGCCGCTGCCGTCCGCCCCGGCCGGGACGGTCCGGGTGGTGATCGCCGCCAGCGCCAGCCAGGAGGCCACGGTGGTGGCCGATGCGCTCCGCCGGGCCCACCTGTACGACGGGGTGCCCTGGTCGTCCATGGCGGTCCTGGTCCGGTCGGTCATCGGCCAGGTGCCGCTGCTGCGCCGGGCACTCGCGGCCACCGGGGTGCCCTCGGTCATCGCGGGCGACGAGCTGCCGCTGGAGGCCGAGCCCGGGGTGCGCCCGCTGCTCCTGCTGCTGCGCTGCGCGCTGCATCCGGAGACCCTCGACGAGGAGGCGGCGGTAGAACTGCTCGCCGGGCCGCTCGGCGGCACCGACGCCCTGGGGCTGCGCCGGCTCCGCCGGGCGCTGCGGGCGGCGGCGCGGGACGCCGGTGAGGCCCCATCCGCCTCCCCATCCCCCCTTCACTGGCAGCCGCTGGCCGCCGTCCTGCGCGACCCGCGCGAGCTGACCCTGATCCATGCCAGCGCCGCGGACGCCGCCCGGCGGGTGGCCGGCCTGCTGGCGCTCGCGCGGCAGACCGCGGCGGAGGGCAACGCGCACGACGTGCTCTGGGCCGTCTGGGACGCCTCCGGCATCGCGCCCGTATGGCAGGCGACCTCGGCGGCCGGCGGATCCCGCGGCGCCGCGGCCGACCGCGACCTCGACGCGGTGTGCGCGCTGTTCGACTCCGCCGCCCGGTTCGCGGTGCGGCTGCCGCCGGGCTCGGCCTCGCTGTTCCTGGACAGCATGTCCGGCCAGGAGATCCCCGGCGACACCCTCGCGGACCACGCACCGGAGGGCGATGCCGTCCGGATCCTGACCGCGCACCGGGCCAAGGGCCTGGAGTGGGATGTCGTCGTGGTGGCCGGGGTCCAGGAGGGCATCTGGCCCGACCTGCGGATGCGCTCGTCCCTGCTCGGCATGGACGAGCTCATGGACGCGGCCGCCGGGGTGCTGGTGCCGGGCACCGGCACCGATGCCATGGCCGCCGCCCTCGCGGCCAAGCTGCTCAACGAGGAACGCCGGCTGTTCTACGTCGCGGTCACCCGGGCCCGCCGGCACCTGGTGGTCACCGCGTCGGGCAGTGACGACAGCCAGGAACGGCCGTCCAGGTTCCTGGCCGAGCTGGCCGGCGACGACATCGGCATCGAGGACGTGTCCGGCGCCGCCCCCCGCTGGCTGTCGCTGCCCGCGCTCACCGCCGACCTGCGGCGGGCCGCGGCCGACCCGGACCGCCCGCCCGCGCTGCGCCGGGCGGCGGCGGCCCAGCTCGCCCGGCTGGCCGCGGCCGGGGTCCGGGGTGCCCACCCGGGGCAGTGGTACCAGCTCACCGAGCTGTCCGACCCCGGGCCGGTCCCCGCCGCCGCGGACGGCCTGCTGGTCCGGCTGTCGCCGTCCCAGGTCGAGTCGTTCCACCGGTGCGGGCTGCGCTGGCTGCTCGAGGTCGCGGCCGGCGCCGGGTCCTCGGACGTGATCAGGCACTTCGGCATCCTCATCCACGCGGCCGCGGTGCTCGCCGCCACCGGCGCCGATGCCGACATGATCGATGGGCGGATCGACGAGATCTGGCATCACCTGGACTTCGGCAGCCCCTGGTACAGCGAGAAGGAGCGGGAACGCGCCCGGGTCATGGTGAACAAGTTCCTCGCCTGGCACCGGGCCAACCCGCGGGAGCTGGTCGCGGTCGAGCAGCAACTGCGCACGCAGGTGGGCGCGGTGGAGATCACCGGGCGGGTGGACCGGCTGGAGCGGGATCCGGACGGCCGGGCCATCGTCGTGGACCTGAAGACCGGGTCCACCCCGGTGCCGTCCACGGACCTGGACCGGCACCCGCAGCTCGGCGTGTACCAGCTCGCGGTCCTGCTCGGGGCGTTCGAGCGGTTCGGCCTGACCGAGCCGGGCGGTGCCGAGCTGATCCAGGTGGGCAAGGCGAGCCTGTCCGCCCAGGTGCGGGTGCAGCCACAGCGGGCGCTGCCCGACGACCCGGAGCCCGACTGGGCGCGGGACCTGGTCGAGATCGTGGCGGCGGGCATGGCCGGGCCGCTATTCGAGGCGAAGGTGAACCCCGGGTGCCGGAACTGCCCGGTCCGGACCTGCTGCCCGGTCCACCCCGACGGCGAGCAGGTCACCCGGTGAGCCTGCCCATCCGGTACGAGCCTGGGCACCTGGCCCGGCTGCTCGGGCTGCCCGAGCCCACCGCGGAGCAGGCCGAGGTGATCTCCGCGCCGCTGGAGCCCCTGGCGGTCATCGCGGGCGCGGGGTCCGGCAAGAGCGAGACGATGGCGGCCCGGCTGGTCTGGCTGGTCGCCAACGGCATGGTCCGGCCGGAACGGGTCCTCGGCCTCACCTTCACCCGCAAGGCCGCCGCCGAACTGGGCCAGCGGGTACGCGCCAGGCTCGCGGGCCTGCGCCGGGCGGGCCTGGACGTGACCGGGGCCGCTGGCGTGGCGGCGGGCCTGCCGGACGGGCCAGCGACCGCCGGCCCGGCCGGTGTCCCGATGGCGGGCGGTTTCCGGCCGGGCGGCGGCCTGCTCACCGGCGGCCCGCCCGGCGGCGGCACGGCTGACGGGCCCGGATACGGCATGCCGCCCGGCGGGCCCGGGTACGGCGGGCCGGACCACGGCGGGCCGGGCGGCGGGCCCGGGTACGGCCCGCTGGGCGGCCCGGCCTGGCACGAGGTGGGCGGCGGCCCGGCGAGCGGGCGGCTGGGCAGCCGCGCCGGGGCCGACCTGGCCAGCGGCGCCGTGCTCGGCACCCTGGACGGCCGGGTGCCGGGCAGCCTGCCCAGCGCCGCGGCGCAGGGTGAGCCGCCCGGCGGCGACCTGCTCGACGGCGAGCCCATCGTGTCCACCTACCACTCCTACGCCGCCCGGCTGGTCGCCGACCACGCGCTGCGGGAGGCCCTGGAGCCAACCGTGCGGCTGATCACCCCGGCGGTGGCGTGGCAGATGGCGGCCCGGGCGGTGGCCGCCTACGCCGGGCCGATGGACGCCGTGCGCTGGTCCCCGCAGTCGGTGACCGCCGCGGTGCTTGACCTCGCCGGGGAACTCGCCGAGCACTTGGCCGACCCCGCGGACGTCTACCAGATCGGTGACTGGCTGGAGGCGGCGGCGCGGGCGCTGCCCGGGCGCGTGCCCGGCGCGGTCAGGAAGATCCTGGACTGCCAGCGCACCAGGGAGCAGTTGCTGCCGCTCGTGGCCGGGTACGCCGCGGCCAAGGCGGCCCGGGAGGTCATCGACTACGGCGACCAGGTGACGCTGGCCGCCCGGATCGCGACCCGGCACCGCGAGGTGGGCGCGATCGAGCGGGCCCGGTACCAGGTGGTCCTCCTCGACGAGTTCCAGGACACCAGCCACGCCCAGCTCGTGCTGTTGAAGGCGCTGTTCGGCGGCGGGCACCCGGTCACCGCCGTGGGCGACCCGTGCCAGTCGATCTACGGCTGGCGCGGCGCCAGCGCGGGCAACCTGGCCCGGTTCGCCCGGGAGTTTCCCGCGGGCGTGCACCCGGCCAGGGTCGCCCAGCTCGCCACCAGCTTCCGCAACACCGGACGGGTGCTCGACGTCGCCGCGGTCATCCAGCGCGACCTGCGGGACCAGGTGTCCCAGGTGCCCAGGCTGGTCGCGCCGCCGGGCCGGGCCGGGCGCGGCGCTGTGGTCTGCGCGCTGCTCGAGACCGCCGCCGAGGAGTCCCGCTGGGTGGCGGAACAGGTCGCGGGCCTGATCCGGCTGCCCGCGGGCATCGCCCCGGACGGCGGGCCCTGGGACCAGCCTCCCGTCCAGCCGTCCGACATCGCCGTGCTGTGCCGCAAGCGCTCCCAGTTCGCCCTGCTGCGCGCGGCGATCGAGGCACAGGGGGTCCCGGTCGAGGTGGTCGGCCTGGGCGGGCTGCTCACCGTCCCCGAGGTCGCCGACATCGTGGCCACCCTGCGCGTGCTGCACGACCCGGCCGCGTCCGCCGCGCTGGCCCGGCTGCTCACCGGGCCACGGTGGCGGATCGGGCCCAGGGACCTGGTCGCCCTGGGCAGGCGCGCCCGGGACCTGGCCCGCGAGCCCCGCGATCCGGCCGGCCCCGGCCCGCACCGCCCCGGCGGGCACCCGCCCGGCGGCGGCCGGCCCGGCGCGGGCACACCGCACCTGGCCGGCCCCGGCGCGGCGCCGGCGGCAGGAGCCGGGGATGAGGGCCGCGGCGTATTGGATGGAGAGGATGCGCTGGCGCAGGCGGTCACGGACCTGACCGCGCTGCCCGGCAGCCTGGTAGAGGCGCTGGACGACCTGGGCGACCGGGGCGCCTACTCGGCGCGGGGCTACCAGCGCTTCGCCGCGCTGGCCGCCGAGCTGCGGGCACTGCGGGCGCACGTCAGCCGGCCGCTGCCCGACCTGGTCGGGGAGGTCGAGCGGACGCTGGGCCTGGACATCGAGGTGGCCGCGCAGCCATGGCGGGATCCCGCGGTCGCCCGCGCCGACCTGGACGCGTTCGCGGACGCGGCGGCCGCGTTCGCCGACGACGAGGAGGAGCCCACGCTCGGCGCGTTCCTCTCCTACCTGACCGCGGCCGAGGCGGAGGAGTTCGGCCTGGAGTCCGGCCAGCCGAGCGGGGCCAACGCGGTCACGCTGACCACCGTGCACGCCGCCAAGGGCCTGCAGTGGGCCGCGGTGGTGGTGCCTGGCCTGGCGGCCGGCCCGCGGGCGTCGGTGTTTCCCGCGAAGCCCAGGGTCACCACCCGGTGGACCGAGAACCCCCGGCTGCTCCCGTTCGGCCTGCGCGGCGACGCCGGGGACCTGCCGGCGCTGCGGGACCTGGAGGAGGCGTCACGGGACGGCTTCACCAGCGCCTGCTCGGCGCGCGAGCTGGCCGAGGAGCGGCGGCTCGCCTACGTGGCGGTGACCCGTGCCGCGTACTGGGCCGCCTGCTGCGGCTACTGGTGGGGCGAGGCCGCGTCGCCGCTGGGCCCCTCGCTGTTCCTGGAGGAGGTCCGTGCCGCGTGCGCGGACGGCTCGGGCACCGTGGCGCGCTGGGCACCGGCGCCGGACGACGGCGCGCAGAACCCGGCGCTGGCCGAGCCCGCCGTCGTGTCCTGGCCGCCGGACGCCGAGGGGCCGCGGCAGGAGGCCGTGCGGGAGGCGGCCGCGCTGGTGGAACGCGAGCTTGCCCGGCCGCCGGGCGCGGGCGGGGCGGGCGATGACGGCGGCGGCAGCGGCCCGGACGGGACCTGGGCGGGCGGCGGCGCGAGCGGGGCCAGGGCTGGCGAGGGCTCCCCGGCCAGGGCCGGGGCCGACGCCGGGGCCGGGAACGACGCCGGGGCCGCGGACGGCGCCGGGGCCGGGAACGATGCTGGGGCCGGCGGTGAGCTGAGCGAGGCCGACCGGGTGCTCGCCCGCGCCTGGGCCAGGGACACCGGCCTGCTGCTGACCGAGCTGTCCGAGCGGCGCGGAAGTGCCGGGGCGGCGGTGCCGCTGCCGGCCCAGTTGTCGGTGTCCTCGCTGGTCACCATGGCCGCCGACCCGGACAGGCTGGCCCAGCAGATCCGCCGGCCGATGCCCCGGCCGCCGGTGCCGCAGGCCCGCAGGGGCACCGCCTTCCACCGCTGGCTGGAGCAGCGGTTCGGCCAGCAGCGGCTGATCGACCCGGCCGACCTGCTCGGCGCCGCCGACGACCCGGCCGACGACCCCGACGACGCCGACCTCGCCCTGCTCAGGGAGCGGTTCGAGGCGGGGGGGTGGGGGGACCGGTGGCCGGTGGACGTGGAGGTGCCGTTCGAGACCCTGGTCGCGGGCCGGACGGTCCGCGGCCGGATCGACGCCGTGTTCGCCGACCCCGCCAGCAGCGGCTACGACGTGGTCGACTGGAAGACGGGGGAGCCGCCGACCTCGGCCGCCGACCTGCGCGCCGCCGCGGTCCAGCTCGCCGCCTACCGGGTGGCCTGGGCCACCCTGGCCGGGGTGCCGCTTGACCAGGTCCGCGCGGCCTTCTACTACGTGCGCCACGACCAGACGCTGCGGCCCGCCGACCTGCTCGACGAGGCCGGGCTGGCCGCGCTCATCGAAGAGGTCCCGCCGGCAGGCCAGGCGCGCTGACCCGCTCCCCGGCCTGGCCCCGGTAGCGCGGGGCGCCGGGCGCGCTTGTGCCCGGGGCGCGAGGTCAGCCGGCCAGGTGGCGCTCCAGGCTCTCCATCTTCGCGCTGAGCGCGCCGGTCACCCCCGGGCGGATGTCGGCCTTGAGCACCACGCTGACCCGGGGGGCCTTGGCCGCGACCGCCTCGACGGCGTGCTTGACCACGGCCATCGCCTCGTCCCAGTCGCCCTCGATCGTGGTGAACATCGCGTCGGTGTGGTTCGGCAGCCCGCTGTCGCGGACCACGCGCACAGCGTCCGCGACGTACTCGCCGACCGCGTCTCCCACGCCGAGCGGGGTGACTGAGAAAGCGACAAGCATGGCTCCTCCTGGTGGCGCGGGCCGGGCCGGGGCGGGGGCACGGCCCGGCCCGCGCCACCGGTCAGGAAACCGGGAAATTGAAGTAGTGGAGGCTCACTTAGGGCGGGTCACCGGAGGCGCCCGAAGAGAACTCCAGGTACACCGTATGGGTACCGGTGACCTTCGTGATGTTCGCGGGAACGGTGCGCCAGGAGCACCAGCCGCCGGTGTTGGCCACCGCGAAGCTGCCGACCGGCGCGTTCGACGGGTTGTCGAGCACCACCTCCACCAGGCCGCTGACGCCGCTGTCAATGGCCGCTGCTTAGCGGCCCGCGGCCGAAACTGAGATGAGGTTCCCGGGGGGCCGGGCTAACCTGGCACGATGGTTGCGGCCGGCCCGGACAGACTTGCCAGCGGCGTGGCGAGAACGGCGCGGGCGCTGCGGTTGCGCCCGCCGCTTGCGGAGGACGAGGCGGCGTTCGCGGCGGGGCACCGGGCCATGGCCGCCGAGGGCCACACGTTCGGCCTCGGCTACCAGCCCGGCAAGCCGTGGGACAGCTATCTCGAGGAACTCGAGGATCACCGGCACGGGCGCAACCTGCCCGCCCGGCTTGTGCCGGGCACCTTCCTGGTGGCCGACGTGGCGGGCGAGATCGTCGGCCGGACGTCCATCCGGTTCCAGCTCAACGCGTCTCTCGCCGAGTGGGGTGGTCACATCGGCTATGGCGTGCTGCCGCGGTACCGCCGCCGGGGGTATGCCACCGAGATTCTCCGGCAGAGCCTGGTCATCGCCCGGGCCGCCGGGGTCGGCCGGGTGCTGGTGACGTGCGACCAGGGCAACCTCGGCTCGCGAGCCGTCATCGAGAGGTGCGGCGGGGTGCTGGACTCAGTGGTGAACCGGGACGGCAAGCCGCCGGCGCTGCGGTACTGGATCGACTGACTTCTCACCCGGCGGGCCGGGCCAGCGGGACAGCAGCAGCCAGGCGGCCAGGCCCAGCGGGTACACGAAGTAGCCGACCCGGCTGGCGGGTGCCAGCAGGAACAGCAGCGCCAGGCCGAGGGCCAGCCGCCAGCCCGCCGCGCGGAGCCCAGCCACGGTCGGCGGCGCGCAACGGGTGCCGGGCGCTCGAGGGCGCCCCGGTGGCGGCCAGGGCGGCCGTGCGTTCCAGCGCCCGGGCCGGGGTGGCGGCGTCATGGCTCCCGACGCTAAGGCCCCGGCCGCGGCGAAATCGTCATCCCCGGGGCTGATCTAGGACCCCGACCGCAGGACGATCCCGCCGCCGTCATCCCGGAGGCTGACCGCGCGCCCTGCCGCGGGAGGATCCCGGCCGGTGCGAGTATGACGTCTGTGGCCGCCACCGTGATCAGTCAGCCGCCGGTCGGCGTCCCCGGAACCGCCGGGGTGCCCGGGACCGCCGGCGTGCCCGGGACCGATGGCGTGCCCGGGACCGATGGCGTGGCCGGGACCGATGGCGTGGCCGGGACCGATGGCGTGGCCGGGGCGGTGCGCCGGGCCGGGCTGTTTCCCCGGCTGCGGTACATGGGCTCGAAGTACCGGCTGATCCCGCACCTGGCGCAGGCCTTCACCGAACTGGGCGGGGCCACCGCGCTCGACGCCTTCTCCGGCAGCGGCGTGGTGTCCTACCTGCTCAAGGCCTGCGGTTACCAGGTCACTGCGAACGACTTCCTCACGTTCCCCGCGGTCATCGCGCGGGCCAGCGTGGTCAACCAGGACGTGATCCTCAGCGCGGACGACATCGCCGGGATCTGCGGCCCGCCCGCCGACGACCGTGACTACATCCAGCGCACCTTCGGCGGGATCTACTTCACCGCGGCCGACCTGCGTTTCCTCGACTCCGCGTGGTCGCACATCGACCGGATGGAAGGCCACCGCCGGGCGCTGGCCATCGCCGCGCTGGTGCTGTCCGCGGCGCGCCGCCAGCCCAGGGGCGTCTTCACCGTCACCGGCCTGCGTTACGACGACGGCCGCCGTGACCTGCGCCTGCCGCTCCGGGAGCATTTCGCGGAGCGGGCCGCCGACTACAACGGGGTGGTCTTCGACAGCGGCCGGCCCTGCGCCGCCTCCTCGTGCGACGTGTTCGACCTGCCCCCGGGCGGCCATGACGTGGTCTACCTGGATCCGCCGTATGCGCCGCCCCGCGACGACAACTGCTACATCAAGCGCTACCACTTCCTGGAGGGACTGTCGGTCTACTGGCGCGGCCAGGCGCCGCTGGAGACCACGCGGACCCGGAAGCTGCCCAAGCGCTACACGCCGTTCTCCTACCCGCGCACGGTCACCGAGGCGCTGCGCGGCACGGTCCAGCGGTTCGGCGATTCCGCCCTCGTGCTGTCGTACTCCTCCAACGCGGTGCCCGACGCCGCGACCATCGAAGGGCTGTTGCGCGAGGTCAAGCGGCACGTCGAGGTGCGGGTCATCGACCACACCTACGCCTTCGGCACGCACCAGGCGGCCCGCCGGCGCACCGCCCGCGAGTACCTGTTCATCGCGCGGTAGCCCGGCCTGCGCGGCGCGCGGCCGCGGCCGGTGGTCTAGAGTGCCGGGGGCGGCCTGCTGGGGAGGCGATCTCAGGCATGGATGTTCGTAGCTACATCGAGGAAAACGCCGGAAGCTTCTTCGGCGACCTGAAGCGATGGCTGGCGATCCCGTCGATCTCCGCGGATCCCGCGCGCCATCCCGACGTGCGCGCGTCCGCGGAGTGGCTGGCGGCTCACCTGCGCGCGACCGGTTTCCCCGAGGTGGAGATCTGGGAGACCGGCACCCCGGAGTCGCCCGGGCTGCCCTCGGTGTTCGCGTGCTGGCCCGCCGCGGACCCCGCCGCGCCCACGGTCTGCGTGTACGGGCATCACGACGTCCAGCCCGTGGAACCGCTCAGCGAGTGGGACTACCCGCCGTTCGAGCCGGCCGAGCGGGACGGCGTGCTGCTCGGCCGCGGCGCCTCCGACGACAAGGGCCAGGTGCTGCTGCACACGCTGGGCTTGAGCGCCTGCCTGGCCGCGGCCGGGGCGACCGCGCCCCCGGTCACGCTGAAGCTGCTGGTCGAGGGCGAAGAGGAATCCGGCTCACCGCATTTCGCCGCGTTGCTGCGGGCCAAGGCCGACCGGCTCGCCTGCGACGTCATCGTGGTCTCCGACACCACGATGTGGGCGGCGGACGTGCCGTCGCTGTGCACCGGGATGCGCGGGCTGGCCGCCGCGGACATCACCCTGCGCGGCCCGCAGTCGGATCTGCACTCCGGCTCCTTCGGCGGTGGCGTGCCGAACCCGCTGCACGTCATGGCCGGGTTGCTCGCGGGCCTGCACGACGCCAGCGGGCGGGTCACGCTGCCCGGGTTCTACGACAGGGTGGCGAGCCTGACCCAGGGGGAGCGGGAACTGTTCGGGCGTCTGCCGTTCGAGGAGAAGGCGTGGCTCGCCGACGCCGGGCACAGCCAGGCCACCTACGGCGAAGACGGGCACACCACGCTGGAGCGGGTCTGGGCCAGGCCCACGGCCGAGGTCAACGGCATGTGGGGCGGTCACACCGGCCCCGGGCCGAAGACCATCGTGCCCAGCCAGGCGCACGCCAAGCTCTCCTTCCGCCTGGTCGCCGATCAGGACCCGGCCGAGGTGCTCGCCGGGCTGCAGGAATACGTGGCGGCGCACACGCCGCCGGGGATCGACGCGATCGTCACGCCCGAGGGCCCGGGGGTGCGGCCCACTACCGCGCCGATCGGGTCGCCCGCCGTGCTGGCGGGCAAACGGGCAGTGGAGCGCGCGTTCGGCATGGAGGCCCTGTTCACCCGGGAGGGCGGCAGCGGGCCCGAGGCCGACCTCACCGAGATCCTCGGCGCGCCGCTGGTGTTCATCGCCTGCGGGCTGAACTCCGACCGCATCCACGCGCCGAACGAGAAGGTCGACATGGCCATGCTGCTCAAGGGCGCCGAGGCCGTGGCCTACATGTGGGATGAGCTAGCGGAGGCCAGCCCCGGCCCGGGCGGATGGTGATGCCGGACGGCGCCATCGCCCCGCAGCCCGGTGCGCCCGCCCCGGAGCCCGCCGGGCCCGCCGTCGCGCCCGGGGTGCCGGCCGCGGACCGGGGAGAGGGCGCCTGGGTGCTCCGCGACCTCAGCCTGGCCCGCGGTGCCGTGGACCGGGCCAGTCATCACCGTGCCGACGAGGCCTGGATCGCGGCCGCTTGGGCGGACGAGGCGACCCGGGTACTCGTGCTCGACCACGGGCAGGCGCGGATCGACTTCACCGGCGGTGCGGCGGCGCTGGAAATGACCGCACCGGGGCAGGCGCCCGAGGGGGTCCGGTTCCTGCTCGGGGTGGACGACGCCGGGGTCGCCTACTTCGGCGTGGACGGCCCCCGGGGCGGCCTCGGGGCGGGCCCGCTGCCGGCCCCGGGTTCGGCGCCCGCGGTCCCTCCGGAACCCGGTGTCCACGTGGCCGGGCTGCGCCAGGCGGGGCCGCTGCTCGGTGACCGGGATGCCGGGCTGTTCACCCATGCGGTCGCCCTGGCCTACTGGCACGCGACGCACACCCACTGCCCGCGCTGCGGCGCGGTCACCGAGGCCGTCCAGGCCGGCCACGCCCGGCGCTGCCCGGTCGACGGCAGCGAGCACTTCCCCCGGGTGGACCCCGCGGTGATCATGCTGGTCCGCGACGAGGAGGACCGGTGCCTGCTGGCCCGCAACCGGAGCTGGCCGCCGCGGCGGGTCTCCATCCTGGCCGGGTTCGTGGAGCCGGGGGAGTCCCTGGAACAGGCGGTGATCCGCGAGGTCGGCGAGGAGACCGGGCTGCGGGTCGGCGGGATCCGCTACGTCGGGAGCCAGCCGTGGCCGATGCCGCGCAGCCTGATGCTCGGCTTCGTGGCGCGCGCCGCGGGCGAGCAGGAGATCGTCGTGGACGAGGAGGAGATCGCCGAGGCGCGGTGGTTCTCCAGGGAGCAGTTGCAGGCGGCGGTGAGCACGCGGGAGGTGCTGCTGCCGCCCCCGGTGTCCATCGCGCACCGGATCATCGAGTCCTGGTACGGTGCGCCGCTGCCCGGCTCCTGGTAGCCCCTTGTCACCATGGGCCGTTACCGTGGACCCGGTTCGCCGGGGATGCCGGGTTCCCGGGGACCCGGGATCCCCGCGACTAGGCCGGGGCGAGCTGGCGGACCGCCGCCGCCTCGTCCACGCCCGGTGCGGGAACGATCATGATGACCGGGGTGTCCAGCCCGGTTGTGTGATACTCGGCCACCCGCTCCCGGCAGGCTTCCATGGGCCCGTGTACCACCAGTTCGTCCACCACGTGATCGGGGATCAGCTCGAGTGCCTTCTTGCGGTCCCCGGCGCCCCACGCGTCCTGCATGGGCCGGAGCACCTCGCCGCGGCCGAGCCAGGCGTGGAACGCGGCGTACACCGGGACGGTCAGGTAGGCCGCGATCATGCGGCGGCCGATGGCCCGGGCGGTGGCGGCGTCGTCGATGGGGACGACGAAGATCCGGGCGATCAGCTCGCAGTCCGGCCCGGCCACCGCGCGCACCGTCGGCACGTCGGCGGGCGCGAGCCAGTTGGTGATCGCCCCGTCCGCGAGCCTGGCGGCCAGCCGCACCATGCCCGGCCGCAGCGCGGCGAGCGCGAGTTCCGGCGGCTGGGCCGGGGGCGGATCGAGGCGGAAACCGCGGACCTTGAACGTCTCGAAGTCCCCGCTCACCTTCTCCCCGGCCAGGGCCGCGCGCAGGAACCGCAGCGTGTCCCTGGCCCGCTGGTAGGGCTGGGCCAGTTCCAGCCCGTTCCAGTCCTCCACGATCACCGGCGAGGAGGTGCCGATGCCCATCACGAACCGGCCCGGTGCCAGGCTCGCGCAGGTCGCCGCGTTCATGGCGAGCAGCGCCGGCCCCCGGGTGTAGATCCCGGCGATCGCGGTGCCGAACCGCAGGCCGGAGGTCCACTGGGCCGCGGCGGCCAGCGGGGCGAACGCGTCCGAGCCGTTGACCTCGCTCGACCACGCGTCGGTGTAGCCGAGGTCGGGCAGCGCGGCCACCAGGTCACGCTGGTCGGGCAGGGGCAAGCTGCGGAGCGGGAGCGTGATGCCCCATCTCGGCGTGGATTCCATTCGCGACCTCCGTATGTTGGAGCCCATCATGCCGCCACCGAATCAGTTATCCAAAGAGAGAGCAGTGCTCTTGACAGGTAGAGCCAGATGGAGAACACTGGTCTTGGAAAAGAGCATCGCTCTCTAACTTAGCACCGAGGAGCAGTCATGAACGCCGAGAGCCAGCCGCGTTACGTAGTGCCCGACCGCGGGACGATGATCTTCAACGCCGTCGTGGCCCGGCTGACCAGGATGGGCATCAGCGTCTACGGCTCGCGGGTGCTGGCCGTGCGCGGGCGCAAGTCGGGGGAGTGGCGGACCACGCCGGTCAACCCGCTGACCATCGACGGCGAGCGGTACCTGGTCGCCCCGCGCGGCAACACGCAGTGGGTCCGCAACATGCGCGTGGCCAGCGGCGGTGAGCTGCGGCTCGGCCGCAGAGTCGAGACGTTCACCGCGACCGAGCTGCCCGTGGCGGACCGGCCGCGGGTGCTGCGGGCCTACCTGAAGAAGTGGAAGTTCGAGGTCGGCATGTTCTTCCAGGGCGTCGGCCCGGACGCGCCCGAGGACAAGCTGCTGGCCATCGCCCCGGACCACCCGGTGTTCCGGATCCGGTCGTGAGCGCCCGCCCGGGCGCCGCGGGCCTGCTCTGGTTGTGGGCCCGCCTGTTGGCGGCGCCGCACATATCGGCCGCGCACGGCGGCCGCCCACCTGCCCAGCACCTTTATGGTCGACGGCGCAACGACCACAAAGAATGTGGTCAGTGCGCCACCGACCACATACGCCCCCGGATGCTCTCGTTAGCCGACGAGGGCGCGGGTGGCCCCGGCGTCGTCGAGGAGCCGGTGGTGACCGGGGATGGCCGCGAAGACCTGGCGGGGCCCGGTGACCCGGGCCCGCGGCCCGTCCGGCCCGGCCAGCGTGGTTCCCTCGGCGTCCACCGCGATCAGGTCGCCACCGCACCGCAGCAGCACCGGCCCGTCCCGGCGGGCGGAGATCGCCACCCGCCCGGCGCGCAGGCCGCCGAGCACCGCCGCCGGATCCGCCGCCTCGCACTCCACCCAGGTGGTCGGGGTGCCCACCGCGGACAGGTCACTCGGCCGGTGCCAGTCGCTGCCGCCCACCGGGACCGAGCCGGGGTCCCACGCCAGCCACCAGGCCAGCGGGGTGGTCCAGCGCAGGTCCAGCCAGCTCCAGTGCCAGACCTCGGCGAGCGGGGGCCGCCCGGTCATCGGCAGCGTCCAGCTCAGCTCACCGCCGATCGGGTGGTTGACCGACAGCAGGCCGCCGCGCCGCTCGGTGTGCGCGAGCCACGCGTCCGGCGGCTCACGGAAGTCCACCCAGCCGATGTCGCCCAGTGCACCGGCGTGCCCGCCGTTCGTGGTGACCTCCTGCCCCGGCAGCAGGGTGATCCCGTACCGGCCGCTGGCGGCGGGCAGCTCGGCGTGGTGGCTGACCGTGTTGTGATCGGTGATCGCGAGGAAGTCCAGCCCGTTGCCCGCCGCGAGCAGCGCCAGTTCCGGCACGGTCAGCCCGCCGTCGGAGTGCACCGTGTGCGTGTGCAGGTCACCGGCGAGCCAGCGCCGCCCGGGTGCCGTGGGCAGGTCCCGGGGCGGTGGCCGGTGCCCGTCGGCCAGCGGTGGCGGCGCGGCGGGCACCGGCGGTACCGCCAGCCGTCCCGGGCTGCCGCTGGTCTCGGCGGTCACCTGGTACTCGGCCCCGTCGGCGGGCACCCGGTAGAGGCCGATCATCACCTGCCAGGTGCCCGGCTCCAGTTCGCCCGGCAGGTAGCCGGGGGTGGCCGCGTCAGGGGTGATGACGAACTCCCGCCGCGCGCCCCCGGACCAGCCACGGAACCCGCCGGGCCCGAGGCAGCCCAGGTCCAGGACGCAGCCCGGCGTCCGGTGGGCCAGTTCCACCCGGAGCGCGCGGGAGCCGGGCGGGACCTCCACCGGCAGGTAGTGCCAGGCGGAGGCGAAACGGTCGGCCAGGGTCCACCGGCCTCGGTGCGTGGTGCGGGCCATGTCTCCATACGACCAGATCCCCGGCGATGCGCCAGCCGCCGCCCGGCCCGCCCGGCGGCCGACCGCACCCCGGCGGCCGACCGCACCCGGCGGCCGACCGCGCCAGGCGATGATCACGGACAGAGCTGCAACTCAATTGCAGATGCGGCTAGCTCGCGATTACGATCACGGCTATGGATCCGCCCGCGCTGGCACGCCGCCGCGGGCTTGCCTCCCTGTTCCGCCGGGGCCCGCACGACGCGGAGATCCTCCGGCTCGCCGTGCCGGCCTTCGGTGCCCTGGTGGCCGAGCCGCTCTTCCTGCTCGGCGACTCGGCCATCGTGGGGCGGATCGGCACCGTGCCGCTCGGCGGCCTGGGCGTGGCCAGCCAGGTGCTGGTCACGCTGGTGAACATCTCGATCTTCCTCGCCTACGGCACCACCGCCGCCGTGGCCAGGCAGCTCGGCGCGGGCAACCGGCGGGCCGCCATCCAGCAGGGCATCGACGGGCTGTGGCTGGCCGCCGGGATCGGGGTGGCCGTGCTCGGGGCCGGCTGGCCGCTCGCTCCGGTCCTGGTGCACGCGTTCGGCGCGTCCCCCGCCGTCACTGCCGGGGCGGTCACCTACCTGCGGATCAGCCTGTTCGGTGCGCCGGCCATGCTCACCGTGCTGGCCGGTACCGGCGTGCTGCGGGGGCTCCAGGACACCCGGACCCCGCTGGCGGTCGCGGTCTGCGCTAGCGCGGGCAACATCGTCCTGAATGCAATCCTGGTGCTTGGCCTGGGATTTGGCCTGGCCGGATCCGCATCGGGCACCGCCATCGTGCAGAACGCGGCGGCGCTGATCTACCTGACCGTGGTCGCACGGGGTGCCCGGCGGGCCGGGGTGGCGCTGCGGCCCGACGGCGCGGGAGTCCGCGGTGCCGCCTTCGCGGGCGCGTCCCTGGTGGTGCGGACCCTCGCGCTGCAGGTGGTGCTCGTGGTGACCACCGCGCTCGCGGCCCGGATGGGCGACGCCGCGATCGCCGCGCACCAGATCGCGTTCCGCATCTGGTCGCTGCTGGCGCTGGCCCTTGACGCGATCGCGATCGCCGGGCAGGCGATCACCGGCAAGTACCTGGGCGCCGGCGATGTGGCCGGGGCCCGGGCGGCGACCGCCCGGATGACCGCGTGGGGCGCGGTGTACGGGGTCGTGTTCGGCGCCGTCGTGCTGGCCGCGCGCCCGTTCCTGCCCGGGGTCTTCGCTGCCTCGCCCGCGGTGACCGGCCTGCTCCTCGCGGTCCTGGTCATCGTCGCGGTACAGCAGCCGGTCGCGGGCGTGGTCTTCGTGCTCGACGGGGTGCTCATCGGTGCCGGGGACCAGGACTATCTGGCGCTGGCCGGGCTCGCCACCGCCGCCGTGTTCGGCATCGCCGCGGCCTGCGTGCACGCCTGGCACGGCGGCCTGGTCGCCCTCTGGCTCGCCTACAGCGTGTGGCTGGCGGCCCGGTTCGTCACCCTGACGCTGCGCGCCCGGGGAACCGCCTGGCTGGTCACCGGCGCCGTCCGCTGACTCGCGACCCACCACGCCGCGGCCCGCGACCCACCACGCTGGCCCCGCAGCCGCCGCCCCTCCCGCGCCGGACCGCCGACCGTGGCCGCCCCACCGAAATCCCGGGTTGACCGCAGGAATTCAACGTCTGTAGAATTCAACGAGCGTTGAAATCACGGCAGCCGTCAGGGAGCAGTCATGTGGGCGATGATCGTGAAGGAGTTCCGGCAACTGCGGCGCGACCGCCGCACCCTCGCGATGATGATCGTGATGCCGGTTGTGCTGCTCATCGTGTTCGGGTACGCGGCGAGCTTCGACGTGACCACGGTCCCCACGGTCGCCGCGGGACCGCAGGCCGCCCGGGCCGCGAACCTCATCGGCAAGCCCTTCGACCTGGTCAACACGCAGCCATCGGAGGGCCGGGCCTGGGCCGAGCAGCAGTTGCGGGACGGTCACGCGGCGGTGGCCGTGGTCACCGGGAGCGGCCATCCGGAGGTGCTGATCGACGGCAGCCAGCTCTTCACCGCCAAGGCGTCGATCGCGGCCCTGTCCGCCGCGGCCAGCGTCCATGCCCAGGCGGGCCCGCCCGGCAGCCAGGCCGGCTCCACCGCCGCGCCCGAGGTCACCGTGCTCTACAACCCCGGCCTTGGCACCTCGGACATCATGATCCCCGGCCTGGCCGGCGTCGTGCTCGTGTTCGTCGGCACGATCATCACCAGCCTGGGAGTGGTCCGCGAGCGCCAGTCCGGCACCCTGGAACAGCTCGCGGTGATGCCGCTGAGGCCGCGCGACGTGTTCCTCGGCAAGATCGGGCCCTACTTCGGCGTGGCGGCCCTGGACCTGGCCATCGTCGTGAGCGTCGGGGTCGGCCTGTTCGGGGTGCCGTTCCGCGGCTCGCTCGCCGTCTTCACCCTCGGCGCGCTGCTGTTCCTGTTCGTCACTCTCGGCCTCGGGGTGCTGATCTCCAGCGTGTCGGAGAACCAGGGCCAGGCCATCCAGCTCTCGCTCATGGTCACGCTGCCGCAGATCCTGCTGTCCGGGCTGATCTTCCCGCTGTCCTCGATCGCGGTCGGCGTGCGCTGGATCTCCTACCTCCTCCCGCTGACCTATTTCAACGAGATCGCCCGCGGCGTGATGCTCCGGGCCGAGCCGCTCGGCCCGCTCTGGCAGCCGTTCGTCTTCCTGGCGCTGCTCGGCGCGATCGTGTTCACCCTGGCCAGCCTGCGCTTCCGGTCCTTCCTCGCGCCCGCCGCGCCGCGCCACGGCAGCGGCAGCCCGCGCAGCGCCCCGAGCACGGCGAGCGCCCCGGTCACCGGGAGCGCCGGGTGACCGCGCCGGGCGCGGCCGGGCGCGCCGCGGACTGGTGGGGCACCGACGACGTATGCGTCCGGTTCGGGGACACGCTGGCCCTCGACCATGTCTCGTTCCGCGCCGAGCCGGGCCGGGTGAGCGCGGTCGTCGGCGGCGACGGGGCCGGCCGCACCACCCTGCTCCGCTGCCTGGCAGGCGCGCTCGCCCCGGCCAGCGGGCAGGTCCGGCGGCCCGCCCCGCTGGCGACCGGGTACCTGTCGGCCGGCTCGGGTACCTACCCCGACCTGTCGGTCACCGAGAACCTGGCGTTCCGCGCCACCGCCTACCGGGTCCCGCCGCAGACGGCCCGCGAGCGCAGCGGGGAACTCCTCGCCAGGGCCGGGCTGGACCGGGTCACCGGCCGGCTCGCCGGGCAGCTCTCCGGCGGCATGCGGCAGAAGCTGGGCGTGATCGCCGCCATGCTGCACCGCCCGGACCTGCTCATCCTCGATGAACCAACCACCGGGGTGGACCCGGTCAGCCGGTCGGACCTGTGGTGGCTGATCGCCCGCGCGGCCGCCGACGGGGCCGCGGTGGTGCTGGCGACCAGCTATCTCGACGAGGCCGAACGGGCCCAGGCCGTGCTGGTCCTCGACGCGGGCGCCGAGCTGGCCAGCGGGACGCCGGAGCAGATCGTGGCCGCGATGCCGGGCACGCTGACGGCGACGGACACCCGGCCCGGCGGGGAGGCGGGGCGGCGCGCCTGGCGCCGGGAGGGCCGCTGGCGGGTCTGGGATCCCGGCAACGGCCACGGCGCCGCCCCCGGCGCGGCGCCCGGCAACAGCGACGGCGCGGTCCAGCCCGACCTCCAGGACGCGGTCACCGTCGCGTCCCTCGCCAGGGAGCTGGCCCGCGTCCCCGCGGAACTGGAGTCCCGATGACCGAGCTGCCCGCCCAGGCCGTCGCGGTGACCCGCGCCTTCGGGCACTTCGTGGCGGTGGACCAGGTCGACCTGGAGGTGCACCCGGGCGAGGTGGTCGGCCTCCTCGGCGCGAACGGCGCCGGGAAGACCACCCTGATCCGGCTGCTGCTCGGCCTGCTGCGCCCCACGGGCGGCGAGATCCGGCTGTTCGGCGAGCCGCCGTCGCGCGGCACCAGGCGGCGGATCGGGTACGTGCCGCAGGGCCTGGGCCTGTACGACGACCTCACCCCGGCCGAGAACCTCGCCTTCTCGGCGGCGGTGTTCGGCGAGGGGCCCGGGGCCGCCAGCCTGCCCGAGCCGCTGCGCCGCTACGGGAGCACGGTGGTCGGCTCGCTGCCGCTGGGCGTCCAGCGCACCGCGGCGTTCGCGGCGGCCCTGGCGCACCGGCCCGACCTGCTCGTCCTGGACGAACCGACCTCCGGCGTGGACCCGCTGGCCCGGGCCCGGCTGTGGGAGACGGTGGCGGGTGCCGCGGCGGCCGGCGCGGGCGTCCTGGTCACCACCCACTACATGGACGAGGCGGGCGAGTGCGACCGGCTGGTGATCATGGCCTCGGGCCGGGTGGTGGCCCGCGGCACCGCCCGGGAGATCACCGGCGACGCCCAGGTCAGCGTGGTGGAATCGGGGTCATGGGCGGCGGCGTTCGGTGCCCTGGAGGCATCGGGCCTGCCGGTCGCCCTGGTCGGGCGCACGCTACGGGTCCCCGGCGCGGCGCCCGGCGCGGTGCGCCGGGCGCTCGGGGACCTGCCCGCCACGGTCACCTCCGCGCCGGCCACCCTGGAAGAGCGCTTCTTCCAGCTCACCCTTTCTTCTGGAAATACGGAGGGCCAGCCATGACCGGGATCCCCGGCGGAACCCGCCGCCCGTGGCGGCCCAGGTCCGCCACGGGGGTTCCCCGTCGCCGGTGCTGCCAGGCAGGCTCGCCGTGCGGGGCGGGCCTGGACCGGCCCGGGGGGCCCTCGTGACCGGTGCCCCCGGTCAGGCCCCCCGTCCGGGGCGGGCCAGCCAGCCGGGGCGGGCCAGCCAGCCGGGGCGGGCCAGCCAGCCGGGGCGGGCCAGCCAGCCGGGGCGGGCCAGCCGCAGCGGGCGGCGCGGCGGTGACAGCGGTACCAAGGAGGCGATCCTCACCGCGGCCCGGGCCCGGTTCGGGGACCTGGGCTACGACCGCGCCACGATCCGGGGGATCGCGTCCGACGCGGGCGTGGACGCGGCCCTGGTGCACCACTTCTACGGCACCAAGGATCAGTTGTTCGCCGCCGCGATGCGGCTGCCGGTCAATCCGAGACAGGTGCTGGACGCGGCGCTCTCGCCGGGATCCCGCGGCCAGGACCGGAGCCTGGGCGAGCACCTGCTGCGGACCGTGCTCGGGGTCTGGGAGGTGGCCGAGATGCGGGCCACCTTCCTCGGGCTGCTGCGGTCGGCACCCACCAGCGAGCAGGCGGTTGTCATGCTGCGGGAGTTCCTCGGCGGCGCCATCCTCGGCCCGCTCGCCGAGGCGGCCCGCGAGGCGGCTCCGGGTGTCGCGGCCGAGGAGGCCGGGTACCGCGCGGCGCTGGTCGCCAGCCAGGTGCTCGGCCTGGGCCTGACCAGGTACGTGCTGGAGGTCGAGTCGCTGGCCCAGGTCAGCACGGAGGACCTGGTCGCCGCGATCGCGCCGAACCTGGACCGGTACCTGTCCGGCGACCTACGCTAGCACCCCGTCCCGCGCCCGCCGCCTGCCCGGCCGTGCTCGCCTGCCTCCCCGGCCCGCCCTGTTCGCCGGCCGGCCTGCCT
>WNGG01000270.1_pt1 | contig 58808 bp, 49 predicted proteins | sample 5400661 | NCBI WGS metagenome assembly WNGG01 (sample SAMN13153372, study PRJNA577476) | soil metagenome | isolation source: 100 cm soil or saprolite under Garry oak tree replicate 1 | place: USA:California | collected 2016-06-15
GAGTACCACCTTGTGCACCCGGTCGGCCTTGATCGCGGCGACCGCCTCGGCCACCGCCTCCTCCCACCGCGCCCCCGGCAAGCTGCCCTCCTTCCAGCTCAACCGGGCACCGGGAGCCTGGGGGGACTTGTCCCCCCCCCGGGGGGCCCGGGGGGCATGGGGGGGCGGGTAGCCCCCCCATGATCGGGGGGGTATAGGGGGGTCGTCCCCCCGGCTAGCAAGAGTCACCCAGGCGTGGCCGCGGCCGTCGCGGCCGGCCAGCACGCGCGGGACGATCAGGACGGACCCGTCGGAGGACGCGTCGAAGGTGAAGGTGCCGAAGGCGACCGGGCCCGAGCCGCGTACCCGGACCCGGTCGTCGACGTCGGCGGCATCGAACACCGAGCGGAGCCATTTCTCCCCGGCGGTGAACCTGTCCTCCCCGGCCGGCAGCGTGACCCTGACCGCCTCGCCCCAGCCGACCAGCCCGGTCCCGTGATGCACCCAGGCGACCACGTCCGCACCCGCCACGAACCCATATTCTAGGTGCCGCCCGTCACTGCCCTGCTTTCCGGGTTGGCCAGTGCGCCCTGCTGGCCCGGGGGGACGACCCCCCCAGACCCCCCCGCAGGGGCATGGCCCGGGGGGACGACCCCCCCAGACCCCCCGCAGGGGCGTGGCCGGGGCGCGCCAGCGCGCTGGGCCACCAGGTGTGCCGTCCGATATCCAGGGTCAGCGCGGTCACCAGCACCGAGCGGACCACGATCGTGTCGAGCAGGACGCCAAGCGCGACCGCGAACCCGATCTCGGTGAATTGCACCAGCGGCAGCGTGCCGAGCATGGCGAAGGTGCCCGCCAGGACCAGGCCCGCCGAGGTGATGACGCCGCCGGTCGCGGCCAGGCCGGTGAGCGCGCCGCCCCGGGTGCCAGACCGGATCGACTCCTCACGCACCCGGGTCATCAGGAAGATGTTGTAGTCGATGCCGAGCGCCACCAGGAACACGAAGACGAACAGCGGCATCGAGGTATCCGCGCCCGCGAATCCGAACACGTGCTTGAAGAACAGCGAGGAGATGCCGAGTGCGGCGCCGAAGGACAGCACCACGGTGGCGATGAGCACCAGCGGTGCCACGATCGCCCGCAGCAGCAGGCCCAAGATGAGGAGCACCACGCCGAGGATCAGCGGGATGAGCAGGTTCCGGTCGTGAGTCGCGGCGCTCTCCACGTCCTTGTTGATCGCGGTGCCGCCGCCCACCTTCGCGTCCGCGCCCGGGATGGCGTGCACGGCGGTCCGTATCTTGTCCACCAGCGTGTACGCGGCCGGGCTGTCCGGTGAGGGGGTCATCGTCGCCTGCAAGAAGGACTTGCCGTCCTTGCTCACCGGCGGGGTTACCGACGCGATGCCGGGGGTGCCGGCCAGCGCGGCCCTGACCTGGCCCGCGCTGGACCCGGTCGAGATGACGTCCACCGGCTCGCCGGAGCCGGCCGGGAAGTACCTGGCCAGCACGTTCTGCGCGGTAATCGACGACGGGGTGCCGCGGAACGACTGGGCCACCGTCAGCGGGCCGAACCTGAACCCGATCAGCCCGGCCGCGGCGGCCGCCAGCAGGATGGCGGTCACCAGCCACACCACGCGCGGACGGCGGCTGATGGCCTGCCCGACCCGTGACCACAGCCCCCGGCTGGACGGCTCGGCCGAGCCGTAACCCGGCCTGACCGGCCAGAAGATCCACCGGCCGAAGATCACCAGTACCGCGGGCAGCAGCGTGATCATGGCGATCAGGCCCACCGCGATCCCGATGGCGGCGACCGGGCCGAGCCCGGAGATGTCGTTGGATTCGGCTGCGAGCAGGCAGAGCATGCCGGCCACCACCGTCAGCCCGCTGGCGATGATGGCCGGGCCCGCCCGGCGCAGGGCCACTGCCATGGCCTGGTGCCGGTCGTCGTGCCTGCGCAGTTCCTCCCGGTACCTGGCGATGAGCAGCAGCGCGTAGTCGGTGCTCGCGCCGATGACCAGCACGACCAGGATGCCCCCGCTCTGCCCGTTGACGGTCAGGCTGGCGTGCTGGGTGAGCAGGTAGATCACGGCCTGGGCCACGGTCAGCGCGACGCCCGCGGACAGGATGGGCAGCAGCCACAGCACCGGGCTGCGGTAGGTCAGCAGCAGCAGCCCGACCACCACGGCCAAGGTGGCGTACAGCAGCGTCGTGTCGATGCCCTTGAAGATCTTGACCTGGTCGGCCGCGCTGGCGGCCGGCCCGCCCACGTATACGTTCAGTCCGGCGCCGTCCTTGCTGGCGGTGTTCTTCACGTCGGTGACGAAGCCGCTCAGGTCGCTGTTGTAGCCGAGGTCCGCGCCGATGACGGTCTCGATCGCCCTATGGTCCTTGGACACGGCCGGCGAGGCAACCCGCCCGTTGACGGCGGGCAGCGAGGCGAAGTACCGCGCGTCGGCCTTCGCCTTCTGCAGGTCGGCCGCCGTCACCCCGCTGTCGCGCACGTACACGACCAGGGCGGGGTTGAGGTTCTTGGACTGGAACAGGTTCTGCTGGTTCAGCTCCTGGGTGGATTCGGCCGAGGACGGCAGGTACGACGACGCGTCGTTCTTCTCCGCCCCCTGCAGCTTGCCTGCCAGCCCGCCCAGGGCCGCGACCACCAGGATCCAGAACACGACGACCAGGTACTTGGACCGGCGCCCGCACACGAACGCGATCAGGCGGCTTACACCCGATCGCGCCGGACCCCGCTCGGCTCCGGGGTCCCCGAACCCCGGAGCCCGTGCGTCCCTCGTGTCCTGACCTGGCGTATTACGGGGCGCCCCCGTGGTCCCGCGTGCCACGTCGTCCTCCTCACCTCTGGAAAGACTCTGATACCATGCTTAGGGAATACGATGTATCTCATTGCCCGATGCTGTCAAGTTATATCTCGAACTTTCCGCACTTTCCCGGGCTTTCCGCAATTTCCTATGCTTCCCGGATCTCTGTCCCGTCTCGGGCCCCTCATCTTGCCCCTGTCCCGGCGCCCGCCCTGCCGCGCTGCGCCGCGTATCGCCGTGCCGCACGGCGGTGCGGCTCAGAGCAGCGTGAGCTGCTCGGGAGGTGCGGGGGAGCGCCTGCGGGGCGCGGGGACTTCAGGGACTGGCGGCGACTCCTGGGCACTGGGTGCCTGAGGGCCGGGCACGACAACGGGACGGTCGGCGGTGCCGCCTCGCCGGGGAAGGGTTCCGTGGCCGGATCCGGGCCCGGGCCTGCCTCCGACGCCGTATGTCCCGGCGAGCTCGCGGACCTGGCCGGCGATCCTGTTCTGGTAGGCCTTCGGGGCGTACGCGCCGCGGCCGTACAGCTCCAGGTACCGGTCGACCAGTTCCGGGTGCTGGGCCCGCAGCCAGGCGAAGAACCACTCGCGCGTGCCGGGGCGCAGGTGCAGCACGATGGGCGTGACGTGCGTGGCCCCCGCCGCCGCGATCTGCCTGACCGCCGCGTCGAGCTGAGCGGGGGAGTCGGACAGGAACGGCACCACCGGGCCCATGAGCACGCCGCAGCGCAGCCCGCGCTCGTTCAGCGTCGCGCACGCCTCGAGCCGCCGCCCGGGCGCCGGGGTGCCCGGCTCTATTGATCGCCAAAGATCTTTGTCGACAAAGCCGGCGGAGACGTTGAGCCCCACCTCGGTGACGTCGGCCGCCGCGGCGAGCAGCTCGATGTCCCGGAGGATCAGCGTGCCCTTGGTCAGGATGGAGAACGGGTTGGCCGCGTCCCCGAGCGCGCCGATGATACCGGGCATCAGCTGGTAGCGGCCCTCCGCCCGCTGGTAGCAGTCCACGTTCATGCCCACCGCGATGTGCTCGCCCTTCCAGCCCGGCGAGGCCACCTTCTTGCGCACCAGCTCGGGAGCGTTCACCTTGACGACAACCTTGGTGTTGAAGTCCGCGCCCGCGTCGAGGTCCAGGTAGGTGTGCGAGTTCCTGGCGAAGCAGTTGTGGCTCACCACGCCGTTGGCGATGAAGTCGCCAGTCCCGGTGGTGATGTCGTACATCGGCACGTCCAGCCCGAGCGGCTCGATCGCTACTACGCCAAGACTGGCGTCGCTCTTGATCGCCACGTCCTCGATGGAGCGCTTCCTGGTGATCGCGGGGTCCACGGTGTGGAAGAACCTCAGTGCCTCCCTGAGCCCGCCGCGCAACCGGATGCACACCAGTTCATTGGGCAGGTTCCTGGGTTCCACGGCGAAGTCGAAGTCAAGCGACTCCAGTGAGGTGACCGTCCAGTTAATGATTCCCGGGTGGGTATTGGACATCCGAAGGATTCCCCGGCTGAAGGTGCCCTCGGCATCGAAGATCCCGGCCAGGAAACCCTTCCGCCAATCCGCGGACGGGTTGTCCGGCCAGCCGATCAGCCATTCGATCGCTCGGACCTCATCGCGGCGGCTGGCGCGGATCCCCATCATCCGGCGGCGCGTGGCCGACTCCTCGGCGAAGGTGAACTCTCTGCAGCTGATGCCCACGCGGGAGAGGTAGTTCGCGGTCCTAGCGAGCCCTTCGGGATCAACCAGGGCCAGCCGGAACTGGTGAACGTAGTAATCACCCGGATGGCGCGGCTCCGAGTGCTGGTAGTGCCCGATGGTCCCGTCTCCGCGGATCATGCCGCAGAGGTAACCGCGCCGGTAGGCGGCGGTCTCCTTCGGCGGTTCGGCGAAGCCGCCCACGCCCATCAGCTTGTTGTTGACGGTGAGGAACGGCCGCTGCAGCGGTCCGCCGTACTCGGTGCCGATGACGTGCTTCCAGCCGCGCTCGGTCAGGAACCGATGGTCGCCGCTGCATACAAGCTGGGTGCCATCTTCCAGCACGACGCGGTAGGCGGGCTTGACCGTAGACCAGTGGGCCAGCACCGTTGTCAGCGCGTACCGGCGGTAGAAGCCGCGCCGGACCGTGCCGTAGATCTTGTCTCCGGCGCACACCTCGGCAAGCGGTTTCGTGCGGCCATCCGCCATCAAGATGGGCGTCTCACCCGTCGTGCAGTAGGTGCATGCATGCTGGGGTCTCCGGCGGCTCGTCCAGCCGCAGATGGTCCCAGCGCATACCGGACACGATAGAACGATTGTTCGATCATGACAAGCTTATCGACGTCGGGATCGTCGTAAGTATTTAACCCGGCCCGGCCGCGCCCGCCTGCCCAGGTGGCGTAGCGAGCGGCTGAGCGGGATCTCGGGGGACGGCGCGGGGGCAAGGCCGCTCGTCGCGGAAAACGGGCGAAGTACAAAGCCAGAACAATTGGATAAAGGCCGGTTCCTGAGAGATAGTGAGAGGGTATCCACCCGGTGCACGAGGCGGAGGTTGCTGAATGGCACTGTCGATGGACGAGCAGCGCGCGCTCGCCGAGATCGAGCGGCGGCTCGCGGCTGACGATCCTGGGCTTGCCACCTGCCTGACGGCATTCCGGCGTCCCGGGCCGGCCCGCGTCTTGCGCTCGCCCCGGGCGCGCATCATCGGCTCGCTGTTCACCGTCCTGCTCGTCGCGATGGTCTCGCTGATGGTCTACGCGATGATCCCGTTCCGTGCGCACGGCGCGCGCACCACCGTCACGCCCGGTTCGGGGACCCAGGGCAAGGTGGTGGTCTCCGCCACCGGAACCGGCGACCAGGCGCGGAACGCCCCGCCCGCGTCGGCCAACGCGAGCGCGAGCGCCAGGCCCCCGGCCAAGTCCGCCACTCCCTCGGCCGGCCTGAGCACGGGCGCGGGCCAGGCGCAGCCGACGAGGAGTCAGGCAGCGAACCAGGCCGCATCGCCGGCGGCCGGGCCGTAGTCACCGCCGCGCCCGTGATCACCGTCCGGACGGTACGGGGGATCGGGCTGGCGGCCGTGTGCCGCTAAGGATTCCCGCCACAGCTGGACGAGGTAGCGCTCGAGCCCCTCGAGGGTCTTCTTCTCCTGCTGGAACTCGTCGCTCAGCGGGTTGCGGTGCCGGTCGAAGAGCTGCGCGTAGCGGCGGGTCACCTGGTCGCGGTTGCCGGCGTAGACGCGGACCGAGTAGTCGCCGACCCCGCCCGCGAGCCGCAGGCCGCGGACCGCCGTGCCGGCCAGGCCCATGCTGATGCTGAGCTGACCGCGCAGGTAGACGCTGCCCTTGGCCTCTTCGTCCCAGGCGTCGCCGCACGGCGGCGGTGCCTCGTCCCATTCCTCCAGGACGAGCCGGACGTCGATATCCTCCTGCAGGCTGCCGACCCAGAGCTGCTCACGGTTGGTACTGATCAATGCGCCGACCGGGGGCAGCGGACCGCCCGGGGCGTCCGGGTCGACAGACGGGTCGTGGATCCGGAACATCCTGCGTTCCGGAGTCACCGGTATGACCAGCTGCAAAAGCCTGCGGCTCATGGCATTCCCCTCCCCCCTCGGCACGTTGCTACCTCGGACCACAGCCCGCTGCTAGCAAATCTAGACCGCGGACGCAGATCATGCAGGGCGAAACGGCGCGGAAATGCTAAACGTAACCACTTGACTACATCCTGCATCGGTGTACCGTCATATCTGTTATGAACCTTGTGTCCGAACTTGACCTGCCGCCGTTCGACTACACGGCACCGGATTTCTCGGCCGACCGCTATCACCAGCAGCTGGCCGAGACCCGCCAGCGCGGCTGGCTGGCCAAGTCGCCACTGGCTTACATGGTGCTCGAGCACGATGCCGGGGAGTTCTTCCTGCGATCGAGGAAGACCGCGTTCCCCGGCCGCCAGATCGCGGAGTTCTTCGGCGTGACCGACGGCCCGCTGGCCGAGCATATCGACGCCAACATCCTGAACCTCAGCGGGGACCAGCACCGGCGGCTCCGGGCGCTGGTCGGGCCGGCGCTCACGCCGCGCGCGGCCGACCGCTGGCGCCCGGCGATGAGGGGCTTCCTGGAGAACCTGTGGGAGCGGGTCGCCGCCTCCGGCGGCTGTGATTTCGTAGCCGCGGTGGCCCGGCCGTACCCGTCGCTGACGATCGCGACCGTGCTCGGGGCGCCGCAACAGGACGCGTGGCAGCTGCACAGCTGGTCCAGCTGGGTGCAGCGGCAGTTCGACATCCGGGCGCTTGAGATCAGCCGGGACGACATCGAGCGGGCGGTCACCGAAGTCCAGGAGTACGTCACCGGGCTGCTCGAGGCCAGGCGGGCATCTCCCGGTGACGACCTGATCAGCGAGCTGCTGGCGGCCCGTGACCAGGGCGACAGGCTGTCTGCCGCCGAGTGCGTGCAGCTCGTGACCAACCTGCTGGCCGGCGGCATCGATACGACCACGGGCCAGCTCGCGCACGCGGTCCGGCTGTTCGCCGAGCACCCCGGCCAGTGGGCGCTGCTGGCCGAAGAGCCCGCCCGGGTCCCGCGGGCGGTCGACGAGGTGCTGCGGTTCGAGCCCGTCACGCCGTTCACCGCGCGGATCTGCCTGGAGCAGGTCGAGTACCGCGACGTGATCTTCCCGCCGGGCACGATCGTGGCGGTCTGCGCGGAGCGGGCCAACCGCCAGGGCGAGGAAGGCGAGAGCTTCGACATCACCGCGCCGCGCGATACGCGGCTGCTCACCTTCGGCGCGGGAACCCACTACTGCCTGGGCGTGAACCTGGCCCGGGCTGAGCTGGAGGAGGCGCTGGCGTTCCTCGCGCCGCGCGCTCCCGGGCTCGCCCTGGACGGGCCGCCGCAGCTGGGCGGCGTCGAGGCATCTACGGGATCGACAAGCTCCCGATCAGCTGGTCGGGTTCATCCGCGATGAGCCCGAACCACGGTCCAGCGCCGGACGTGTCATAAGTAGGCAGTACTCGTCCGCGACGAGTACGACCTGAGGGGTTCGCACGATGCAGGCACCAGCGAAGTCCGCTCACCGGAGGTCACTCAACGTGCCCGCTCGACTACCAGAACGGATGCCGGTACCCGTCCTGGGCCTCGAGCTGGCCGCGAGCCAGCACCCAGGTCCCCCGCCCGGCGCCGGCCCCTACCCGGGCGCCGGCCAGCCCGGCGCCGGCCCCTACCCGGGCGCCGGGCAGGTCGTCGCCGGCCGCGGGCGCCGTGCCCTCATGCTCGCCGTCTGCTGCATGAGCCTGTTCATGGTGGGCCTGGACAACACGATCGTGAACGTGGGCCTGCCGGACATCGGCCGGGACCTGCACGCCGGCGTCTCCGGCCTGCAGTGGACGGTCGCCGCCTACACGGTCGTGCTGGCCGCGCTGCTGATGTTCGCCGGGACGCTCGCCGACCGGATCGGGCGCCGGACCATCTTCCAGGTCGGTCTCTCGCTGTTCACCCTCGGCTCCTGGATGTGCAGCCTGGCGCCCGGCCTCGGCTGGCTCATCGGCTTCCGAATCCTGCAGGGCGTCGGCGGCTCGATGCTCAACCCCGCGGCCCTCGGCATCATCACGAACACGTTCACCGGCCGGGCCGAACGCGCCCGGGCCATCGGCGTGTGGGACGGCGTGTTCGGGCTGTCGATGGCGCTCGGCCCGGTGCTCGGCGGCGTGCTGGTCGGGACGGTCGGCTGGCGCGGCATCTTCTGGGCGAACATCCCGGTGGGCCTGGCCGCCATCTCGCTGACCGCGCTGTTCGTCCCCGACTCCAGGGCGCCGCGGTCTCGCCGCGCCGATCCGGTGGGCCAGTTCCTCATCATCGCCATGCTCGGGTCGCTCGCCTACGCGATCATCGAGGGACCGGGGCTCGGCTGGTACTCCCCGGAGATCTTCGGTTTCTTCGCGCTGTCGGTGGCCGCGCTCGCCGTGCTGCTCGCCTACGAGCCCCGCCGCGCGGAGCCCATGGTCGACCTGCGCTTCTTCCGCAGCGTGCCGTTCGCAGGGGCCAACCTCAGTGCCGTCTGCGCGATCGCCGCGATGGCCGGCTTCCTCTTCCTTTCCACCCTGTACCTGCAGGATGTGCGGGGGCTGTCCGCGCTGCAGGCCGGCCTGGCGATCCTGCCGATGCCCGTGGTCATGGCGCTGTGCGCTCCGCTGGCCGGCCGTATGGTGGCCAAACGGGGCCCGCGGATTCCCCTGGTCATCGCCGGGGCCGCGCTGACCATCAGCAGTGCCGCGCTGTCCCGGCTCACCGGCACGACGGAGCACCTGTACCTGATCATCACCTACGCCCTGTTCGGGATCGGGGCCGGCATGGTGAGCTCCCCGATCACCAACGGGGTCATGTCCGGCGTGCCCAAGACCCAGGCCGGCATGGCCTCCGGCATGAACTCCTCCAGCCGCCAGCTCGGCCAGTCGCTGGGCGTGGCCATCGTGGGCTCGGTCCTGGCCGCCAGCATGCGCGGGTCGATGGAAACGGGCTTCGTCCGGGCCGCCCACGCGGGCTGGTGGATCCTGGCGGGCTGCGGCTACGTCGTGCTCCTGCTCGGCCTGGTCTGCACGACGAAGTGGGCCAAGGCGACCGCGTCCCGCCTGGGCTGACCACGCCGGCCCGCGGAGACCTCCCTGCCTGCTACTTCACCGAGCCGGCGGTGAGGCCGCCCACCACGCGGCCCTCGATGAGGGCGAACAGGATGAACACCGGGATGGTGGCCACGACCGAGGCGCCGAACAGGTGCTGCCAGTCCACGGTGTACTGACCGATGAACGAGTCCAGCCGCACCGTGAGCGGGTAATCGCCGCTGCTGGTGGTGAGGGTGAGAGCCGAGATGAACTCGTTCCAGGCCGCGATGAAGGTGAAGATCAGCGCGGTCACGACGCCGGGCATCGCCAGCGGCAGCGTGACCCGGAACAGCGCGCCCAGGCGGGTGCTGCCATCCACCATCGCCGCCTGCTCGAGCTCGACCGGGATCGATCCGATGTAGGCGTTGAGAATCCAGACCGCGAAGGCCAGGTTGAAGCCGGCGTTGACGAGGATCAGCGACCACACGGGATTGAGGTTCAGCAGCCCGAAGTCGAGGAACTCCTTGTAGATGCCGACGATCAGCGCGGTCGGCTGCAGCATCTGCGTGGCCAGCACGAGCAGCAGGAACCCGCCGCGCCCGCGGAACCGCCGCCGGGACGTGTAGTAGGCCGCGGGCAGGGCGACCAGCAGCACGAGGATGGTGGCGCCCCCGGCGATTTCCAGGCTGACCCGCACGCCGGACGTGATGCCGAACGCGGCGCCCCACATGTTGGTGAGGTTTGACCAGGCGAAGTGGTGCGGCAGGTAGTTCGGCTGGTAGAGCTCACGCTGCGGCCGCACCGCCGTGATCAGCATCTCGATGTAAGGCAGCACGAAGATGACGGCCACGACGTACGCGGCGGCCGCGATGATGGCCGTCCGCAGCGGCGGCAGCCGGCGCGGCGGGCGGGCGGTGGCCGACCGCGGCGCGGCCGGCTTGCGGGCGCCCGGCTTGCGGGCGGCGGGTGTGCGAACGGCCATGTCAGGGCGTCTCCTGGCGGTTCCAGCGGTTCAGCCGCAGGAAGACGAGGACGATCACCACGACGAGGGCGAAGTTGACGATGGACATCGCCGCCGCCTGCCCGACGAAGGTCCCCTTCAGGTCGTACATGAACACGGTGGTGGTGCTGGTCTCGTATCCGGGGCCGCCCCGCGTCATCTCCCAGATGATCGGGAACGAGTTGAACACGTTCATCAGGTTGATGACCAGGGCCACCAGGAACGCCGGGCGGAGCAGCGGCAGCGTGATCCGCCGGTAGGCGTGCCAGGGCGAGGCGCCGTCGACCCGCGCGGCCTCGAAGAGCTCGCCCGGGATCGCCTGCAGCCCGGCGAGCAGCACGTAGGTCGTGAACGGCAGCGAGACGAAGACGGCCACGCCGATCATCCAGGCCAGAGCGCTGTCCGGCCGCCCCAGCCAGGCGGACTGACTGGAGTTGAACTGGTGCACCAGGCCGAGCTGATGCAGGAAGACGTTCACGACGCCGTTTTCCGGCTGCAGCATCCAGCGGAAGATGAGCGCGGTCATCATCACCGACGCCGCCCACGGCGCGATGATCGCCCACCGGGCGAACCGCCTGCCGGGGAAGCGCTGGTTGTAGAGCTGGGCGAGGCTGAGCGATATCAGCATGGTGATGGCTACCGCCGCGGCCACCCAGATCACCGTGCGGACCAGGATGCCGGGCAGGTTCGCGTTCTTGAACACCTGGCTGAAATTGCCCAGCCCGGCGGATCCGATCGTGATGCCCAGCGGAGTGATGTCCTGGAACGACGTCTGGACCATCGTCACGATGGGCCACAGGACCACCACTGCGATCAGGGCGATCGCGGGCCCGATCCACAGCAGCGGTTCCAGAGCGGCCAGCCTGCGCCGTCTGGACGGCCCTGAGGGCCTGCGGGCCGTCCGCCGGGCGGACGTGCTCGGCTCCGGTACGCCGGCCGGCGATCCAGGCTCGGCCGCGGCGATGTCGGACATTACACCTCTCCCCGGCTCCCGGGCCTCAGCCGCCGCTGCTGGCCGTCTGCTGGATCGCGCCGAGGACCTGCGCCGGGTTGCCGGTGATGGCCTGGCCGACCTGGGTCTTGATCATGTTCTCGACGGATGTCCAGTTCGCCAGGGCAGGGTAGTTGATCGAGTTGGTGATGTTGCCGAGGAACGCGGAGAACATGTGATTCTGGCCCATGCTGGTCGCCGCGCTCTGCGTGGCGGGCAGCAGGTCGTATTCGTTGTCGAATTGCAGCTGCCACTTGTCCTGGTAGGCGAAGTCCAGGAATTCCTTGATCGCCGCCTGATGACCGGTGCCGCCCGCCTTGAACGCGACGATGTCGTCGTGGACGCCCAGCGTGTCCGTCAGCGGGCCGGTCTTGCCCGGCACGTCCGCCGTCCCGTAGTCGGCAGGCTGCAGGACACCGGCCTGCTGGATGATCGGGATCACGGCCGGGGAGCCGAGCACCATGCCGACCTTGCCCTGGGCGAAGTCGGCCCAGGCCGTCTTGCGGTCGGTGCCGCCGGGGTTGGGCTGGGTGTCGCCCGACGCCGCCAGCTGCTTCATGAAGCCCAGGGTGGCGACGTTCTGCGGGCTGTTGATCGCGTAATGGCCTGAGGTGCTCAGGTACCCGCCGCCATTGCCCAGGAACCACAGCAGCAGTTCGGCCTGTGCTTCCTCGCTGCCGAGCGGCATGCCGTAGCCGACGTGACCCTTGGCCTTGATTTTGGCGGCGTCGGACTGCAGCTGCGACCAGGTCTGCGGGGGGGCGGAGATGCCGGCGGCCGTGAAGATCTTCTTGTTGTAGTACATGGCCCGGGTGCTGGTCGTGAACGGGACGCCGTAGTCAGTTCCCTGGTACTGGCCGTCCTTGAGGAACTTCGGGATCAGGTTGCTGACCACGCTCGGCGACAGCACGTCGGATGCGGGGTAGATGAGGCCCGACTGGGCGTACGGCGGGGCCGGGTTGCCCTCCATGATGTCCGGATACTGCTTGTTCTGGATGAGCGTCGCCGACTTGGCCGGGAAGTCCGTCCAGTCGACCGTCTGCACGTCCACGGTGATGCTCGGGTGTGCCTTGTGGAAGGCTGCGGCGACGGCGTTCCAGTACAGGGTGGTGCTGTTGGACGGCCCTGTGCCGTAGTCGGCGCCGAAGAACTTCAGCGTCACGGCGCCGTTACCGGACCCGGTGCTGCTGCCGCTCGACCCGCAGCCGGCCATGGCGGCGAGCGCCGCGGCACCGATCGCCGCCGCAGCAATCAGCCGTGATTTCATTCGGTCTCCTCACTCGCAGGAAGGCTGGTCCCGGCCGCACGGAGCGCAGACGGCTAGGCGAGGTCACGCGCATCCCCAGTGCTTCATTGTGCTTAGCTTGAGCCGGTTCCATGCAGAACGCAACAGAAAAAATGATTAATACGCGGGCGCCGGCCGGCTCCGCAGGGGATATGCCGGACATACGCCGGGCTATCGCCAGGCGGCGCCGCGGTCCGTTCCCGCTCACCGGCGGTGACGAAAATCTCAGCCGCCCGGCCTTGCGTCTCACCGTGCGCCCAAATAGTTAGTTGTTGAGACGCAATTTACGTTCTCCCAGTCAGGCCGGGTGATACCGCTGCCAGAGCTCAGCCGCCGGCGCCGCCTGCTGGTGCTCGTCATCTGCTCTTCCAGCCTGTTCATCGTCGGCCTGGACAGCACGATCGTCAACATCGCGCTGCCGGCCATCGGGCGGGACCTGCACGCCTCGGTCACCGGGTTGCAGTGGACCGTCGACGGCTACGCGCTCGTGCTCGCCAGCCTGCTGATGCTATCCGGCGCGACTGCCGACCGGGTAGGCCGCCGCCGGGTCTTCCAGATCGGCCTGGCCACCTTCACCGTGGGGTCCGCCCTGTGCAGCCTGGCACCCGGCCTGGGCTGGCTGATCGCCTTCCGCATGCTCCAGGCCATCGGCGGGTCCATGCTCAACCCGGTGGCGATGTCCATCATCACCAACACGTTCACCGACAGGGCCGAACGGGCCCGCGCCATCGGCATCTGGGGCAGCGCCTACGGCCTGTCCATGTCGCTCGGGCCCGTCGTCGGCGGCCTGCTCGTGGACTCGATCGGCTGGCGGGGCACGTTCTACGTGAACATCCCGGTCGGCCTGGCCGCGATCGCGCTGACCGCGCGGTTCGTGCCGGAGTCACGGGCGCCGCGGCCGCGCCGGCCGGACCCGGGCGGACAGGCGCTCATCATCGTCATGCTCGGCTCGCTCACCTACGCGATCATCGAGGGACCCGCGCTCGGCTGGCGGGCACCGGTGATCGTGGCGCTGTTCGCGGTGTCGGCCACGGCCCTCGCGGTGTTCGTGGCCTACGAGGCACGGCGCGCCGAGCCGGTGCTCGACCCCAGGTTCTTCCGCAGCGCGCCGTTCGCGGGCTCGGTGCTGACCGCGATCAGCGCCACCGCCGCCGTCGGCGGCTTCCTCTTCCTGGCCACGCTGTACCTGCAGGACGTGCGCGGCATGTCCGCGGTGCGGGCGGGCCTGCACCTGCTGCCGATGGCGACCATGGTGGCGCTGGGCGCGGTGGTGTCCAGCCGGACCCTGGCCCGCCGCGGCGCCCGGCTGCCCATGCTCGCGGCAGGCCTCGGGCTGGCCGCGGGCGGCCTGCTGCTGTCCCGGCTGACCGCGACCTCGGCCCTGGGAGCGCTGGCCGTCGCGTTCGTCGTGTTCGGCATCGGCGGCGGGCTGGTGAACGCGCCGATCACGTACACGGCGGTGTCCGGCATGCCGGTCTCGCAGGCCGGCGTGGCCTCGGGCATCGCCTCCACCAGCCGCCAGATCGGCCAGTGCCTCGGCATCGCCATCACCGGCTCGATCCTGGCCGCCGGACTGCGCGGCCAGTCGCTGCGGGCCGGGTTCGTGCCGGCCAGCCACGCCGACTGGCTGCTGCTCGCCGCGATGGGCGGGGTGGTCTTCGTGCTCGGCCTTCTCACGACCGGCCCGTGGGCGCTGGGCACGGCGGCCCGCACCGCCGCCACGTTCGAGGGCGCCGAGCCGAGAGCCCAGGTCGCAACCCGCCCATTACCCCACGCTTCGCCACCCGAACCGGTGGCGGCCATCGGTGGAAGCGCGGCGGCCCCAGCGGCCTGCGAAGCCGCCGGTCCAACGGGGTCCTCGCGCCTGAGCCTGCTGAGAATCCGCCTCGTGCGTGCGGACCGCATGTGACAGGCCTAGCCCGGCGAGGGCCTTCTCGACAGAACCCACCTGGGGGAGATAAGGGAGGGATTCCTGCCACAAGGCGAGGTTGTCTACCCATCTTTTCGTGAACGATACGAATTCATCTGCTGCCAGCTCGGCGCAGCGCTGCTGTGCCGCCATAAGCGACGGGAATGGCGACGGCTCAGGCAGGTTAAGACGCTTAAGGCGCGCGGAGATACTGTCAAGCAGCGTAGCCCGCTGGCTTAGGATCTCTGCCCAGAAGCGCGTTTCCGTCGCTGCGCTCCAGTAACTGCGTCCTGCCACTGCTGAGTCGCGGCTCACCGGTTCTGCGGCACTTGTTTTATGGCGTGTGTGGACCAGCCAGAGCAGGCCGGAGGCGAGAATATCGCCAAATTCCTCATGCCTGGCCCGCTCCGGGTTAGTAAAGGGCTGGTAAGGTTGTTGCCCGACCGCTCCGCCGATCGCGACTTCCCCTCGACTGAGATGGTTTATTATACAGAGCCAGTCTTCATGGTAGATAGGGGGAAAAAAACTGTCAACGCGCTGCGGGTCAACGAGTAGCGAGCCACCCGAGATAAACGGTTCCTGCCTGCGTCCGGCAAGGCGGCGCGCATGCCCGACTACTGACGCGTCTGGATATTTGTTAACCCGGAGCCCGACGACCGGATATCTGCCCAGCAACGCTGCCGCTGAACTAAGCTTCGCCACGTTAAGCTTGCGGATATCATCATCGAGGAAGAGCATGCGCGTCCATCCGATTGAGCGGCCGATCAGCAGCCCGAGATTGCGTTTCCTGCTGATGTCGAGCGCACCGGGAGAAACGAGGCCCTGTGGCAGGTCCGCGGCCAGGTCGAGCAAGTGAGACTTCAGGCCATGCCGGAGCGCGAGCGGTGTGGCCGCGCCTGGCTTGAGCTTGCCGAGCACCGACGAAAGACCGGCTGGGAAGCTGTCGGTGTAAAGCACTACAAGCCGACACTTCGCGCGCCCCGCGAGTTCCGCGGCCGAACTTATCTGCTCGGGCGACCGAATAGTAGGGACGATTATCGCGTCGATGACAGGGGTGGTGATGTCCTGATTATCAGAAAGCGCATTCTCGGTGCTATCGGGAATCACGGGAAATTCAAGCAGATGCGCGTACGATTGTTCATGGAATGGCCTCGGCAGCTTTTCTCTGCCAGTTGCCTCGCATGGCTCTGTGTCATCCTCGAGCGCGGCGGTCACCAGCGCGCTCCCGTCTTGGTGGACCATTCGTACAAGCGGGTGTTATCGTCCCTCAGATTAGGCGGCAGGGCTAGATTGTTCCGGACAGGGACGCGCATGACGACACAGAAGGCATCGGTGCTCCCGAACGCATCCCTCAGATACTGCTCGTTCGTGTCCCTGACATGAGAGTCAATAAGAGCAAGCGCCGCGCCGTGGACACCGCGGCTGGTTATCCCGAATATCATGGTCACGGTCTGCTCCGGGATAATAAGGTGGGGTCGCCGTGCGATCAGGCCGACGTCCTCTTGCAGCGCACCATCCTCGAGCAAGAGCGATGAGAATTCACGCGTCTCATCTCCCACGCTGCACTTGAATACATATGTCTCTTCCGTCTCCCTGGCTGATGGCAGGGGAATATCCTGTGAAAAATACTCCGTGTCGCGAACCGCCTCGCCGCCGATGATGATCAGATGGTTAAGCGCGAAATCGTGCGAAAGCTCCTCAGGGGGCAGTATCCGTATCATGCTTTCTGGGTTATCGGTTCTTACTTGCCCGTGGACCTCGATCAGCGCGTCAAGGTCGGCGTGCCTCGCGTAGCGGCTGTAGTTCAGGTGGGAAGGATCGGCGTGCGGAGGCGGATCGGGCGCCTTGGAACAGACGATGCTGACCGCCTGCCCATCCGGGAAGTACCAGATCGAGTCGCGTGCCGGAAGCGAGGGCTGCTCGCGTGACGAGCCGGCCGTGCCCGTCGACTGGGCCCGCTCGCGCAGGGCAAGGAGTTCCTCGTACAGTTCGGCCTCACTCTCCCGTTCCTGCTCGGTCAGGGCATCGTCGCGGAGCAGGCGAGGAGGCCCGGAGGCGAAGGACCGGCTCGTGCAGAACAGCCGGGCGTACGCGGCCAGCCGCGGCGGCGGAGGCAGCCGATCCGAGCCTGCCTTCTCCCACAGGGAGACTGTCGCGATACTGAGCGCTTCCGCGCCGCCGAGAACTTTGGCTAGCTGTTTCTGGGTGAGATGCTGCTGCTCGCGAAGACCCCGCAGCCGCTCGGCGAGGCGCCGGGCCGGAATGGAAAGGTGATCGCTGTCGGCAGCCATCGGCCCTCCATCCTGTGGCTCGTGTGCCCTGCGTGACCAGCGGGAGGCGTGAACCGGCGAATCGATACCTGGTTTTACCATCGTCGGCCACCCTCGCGCGCGATCTTCAGGGACCTTGTGGCGAAACTTTACCAAATTTTTCTCGATTTTTCACGGACTCAACAAGTTTTACGTCAAATCAGCAGGGAACGACTTGAATGTGGCCAAAGTTTACGCAAAGGTGCATAATCCCTGGTCAGAAACTTAGGCGACATGCGGGACGTTGAGGAGGCATCCGATGCATCTTCAGCCTTACCAGCCAGCCCGGCGGCGGGCCGCACTCACGAAGGTCTGGGCGGTGCAACCGGGATCCAGATTCGTCACCGCCTGCTCGGTCACGCCCTGGCGGCCGCCCAGGCGGTTGATGTGACAACAGCCGCGCAGCTCAGGCCGCTCAGCAGGAACGCGGCCCGACCGCCAGTCATCCTTCCTGCGACCAACGATGGCACACCATCGCCGAACGGCAAGCGGCCACGCCGGGTAGCGACGCTTCCGGTGCACCGGAGCATCCTCGCGGTTGACATCGAGGACTCCACCCGGCGGACCAACACCGTCAAGGAAGAGCTTCGCCAGCTGGTCTACCAGCTCGTGGTGGAGGCCCTGGGCATGGCCGGGGTCGATGACCACTACTACGACCCGTTCACCGACCGGGGAGACGGTGTCCTGGTCCTGGTCCGCCCCGCCGATGAATTCCCGAAGCCGCTCTTGCTCAGTTGCCTGATACCCGCGCTGGCCGGGCTGCTCGCCGCGCACAACAGCGGCATCCCGCTGGCCGAACAGCCTCGGGTCCTGCGCCTGCGGGCCGTTATCCACGCTGGCGAGGTGCACTACGACGGCAAGGGGTTCTTCGGTGAGGATCTCGACGTCGCCTTCCGGCTGCTTGACGCGCCCCGGTTCAAGGCCCACCTGCGCGCTGCGACGGGGCCGCTGGCCCTCGTGGCCTCTGACTACATCTATCAGTCGATCATCCGTCACGGCTACGCTGGCATCGACGGCGGAGCTTTCTTCCCCCTCGTCACTGTCAACGTCGGAGACCAGCGCAGGAAGGGCTGGGTCCATCTCCCGCATACGGCCGGGTACCCCTTGCCCGTGCCGGCCCAGGCGTTTGCCAGCTGACCCGCTGACAGCAGGTCCGTCGTCGGCGCCGGCTACGTCCGCTGATCTGCGATCTTCCGCAGGGCCGCTAGGTCGGTGATCGTGATGTCCCGCTGGCCGGTGCGGATGATGTCGCGCCGGCGCCAGTTGCTGAGGGCGCGCGTCACCGTGGCGCGCGACGCGCCGGTCAGGCTGGCCAGCTCCTCCTGGGTCAGCATCATCGCCATGCGGGCCTCGCCGCCCGGATCGTGGCCGCGCCGGTCCGCCAGTTCGAGCAGGAGCATGGCCAGCCGCTGCGCGCCGCTGGTCACCGAGCGGATGCGCAGCATCGATTCCGCGTTGGTCCACCGCCGCGTGACCATCCGCCGGTAGGCGCGGTCCGCTCCCGCGTGCATATCGAGGAACGAGCTGAACTTCTCATAGGCCACGATCAGCGCACGCACCGAGCCGACGGCCTGCACGGTGGCGGTCCGGTAACCTGCGGTTTCGCCGGCCACCTCGCCGACGGTGTCGCCGTGCCCGCGCAGCGCGAGCACCATCTCGTGGCCGTCGCTGGTCACGCCCAGGATCTTCACCCAGCCGTCCACCAGCACGAACACGTGGGTGGCCGGATCGCCCTCGACGCACATCACCGCGCCGGGCGGGAAGACGGTCATCCGGCCCAGGCGGTGCAGGACGGCCTGCTCCTCATCCGTGAGCACAGCCCAGAAGCCCTGGGTAGGTCCCGTCCCGTGCAGGTTCATATCACCGTAGGAGAACTCAGATGTCGGCCAGCGGGGTGGCGCCGGCACTGACTCTACGATGAGCCATCCGGGGACGGTTGACAAACCCCTAGGTGAGACGTGGTCTTCCCGGCCCGCTAAGCCGATGGGGGAACGCTGCTCGGCGGGCCGGGAAGAGCCTGGAGGACGGGTGCGGGCGTCCTCACGCCCCCAGCAGGACCGCCGCGGTCCAGACCAGGAAGCACGCGACGGTGATAAACATCCAGGTGTCGGCCAGGTGGATCCGCTCCCGGCGGACGCGGGCGGCGCCTAGCATCAGGTTGACCTGCGTCCAGGTCCAGGCCGCCTCGCCGTGCTCGTCGGCCGGCATGCTCAGCCACCGCACCCGCGGGTCGAGCGGGCCGCCTGTCCGCCAGCGATGGTCGTTGAGCTGGTCCAGTACCGGCCGGCTGGCCAGCAGCAGCAGCGCGGCGGCCCGCAGCCAGCACATGATCACGCAGCCGAGGAGGCTGACGCTCACTACGCCTGCCAGCCCGGGGCGCAGTACGGAGGGCGAGAACGCGGCCTCCAAGGCGATACCGATCGTGAGGGCGCTCAGAACGCTTCCGCCCAGGAGCGCGCTGCCCCGCGTGTCGCGCAGCAGCCCCGCCATCTCGGCGATCTGATCCTGGGCAGGCCCCCGATCTGGCGCCTCACGGTCGGCACCGAGATGTTCGTCACCGAAGCTGTGTCGCCCTCTCATTGCTTCCGCCGGTACAGCCAGGGTCACGGCCATCGCTCTCGCCTCCGTACGTGCGCTTAACCTTCCAGCTAAGCGAATCAGGCGAGACGACGGCGCGCTGTGCCACGCGAGACAGCCGCGCTGTCTCATTTGACGCACGGCACGAGCTCAGCCGGCGAGTCAGCCGCAGCCGCAGGCCCCGCCGCAGCAGCCTCCGCCGCCGGCGGAAGGAGCGGCCGGGCGCCCGGAGGCGAGACCGCCCACCGCGACCGTTGACAGCAGCTTCACCGTGTCGTCGTGGCCTTGCGGGCAGGGGCACGGAGCCGAGGACTCGGCCATCGGCCGGCTCAGCTCGAACGTGTCGCCGCAGGCGCGGCAGCGGTACTCATAGCGGGGCACGGCCCACAGTCTACGCGCCGCCGCCTCCGGGCGCAGGAGCGCCATCCCGCCTGGCCGCGGCGGGCCCGCCGGAGGCGCCGGTCGCCCTGGCCGGCGAATCGCCGGCGGGGGAGGAAGAACCGAGCCCGTTCGGGACCATGGGCGCGGCCCCGGGCACGGCCGGCACGGTGACCGCCGGTCGCGAAGGGTCTTGGTCGTCGTAGTAGAACTGCTTGCCGCGCAGCAGCGAGACCAGCGCGCCGGTGACCGACATGACCGCGGCGGCGGTGAAGACGATGACCAGGCCATGGTGGAATGGCGCCGAGATCAGGTGCGGGAAGAACTGCTTGCCGGTGAGCACCGCGGCGTGGTTTGCGGGCAGCCGGGACAGCACTCCGGACGGCGCCAGCAGGTTCTGCACCGGGTTGTAGCCGAGCAGCGCGGCGAACATCGTGCTGACCGGCGGCAGGTGGCTGACCTGCGTGGCCACCGAGAACGGCACGCCCTGGGCGGTCAGCCCCGCGGTGAGCGTCCTGGGGAGGGTCGAGGCCAGGCCCGCGATCATCAGCGAGAAGAAAATGCCGATGGACAGGGACATGCCGGAGTTCTGGAAGGTGGACCGCATGCCGGACGCCGAACCCCGGTGCCTGGCGGGCACCGCGCTCATGATCGCCGAGGTGTTGGGGGAGGCGAACAAGCCGGAGCCGACCCCGTTGCCGAAGATCAGCAGTGCGAACACCCAATAGGAGAAGTCGACCGGGAGCAGCATCAGCCCGGCGAAGCAGACCGCGGCCAGCGCCAGCCCGGAAGTAGCGAACAGCCGCGGGCCGTACCGGTCGGACAGCGCGCCGGAGATCGGCCCGGCGATCAGGAAGCCCGCGGTGAGCGGCAGCATGTAGATGCCGGCCCACAGCGGGGTGACCGCGAAGTTGTAGCCGTGCAGCGGGAGCCAGATGCCCGCCAGCCAGATGACCAGCATGAACTGCAGTCCGCCGCGGGCGATCGAGCCGAGCAGGCTGGCAATGTTGCCCGCCGCGAAGGCCCTGATCTTGAACAGGCCCATCTGGAACATCGGCTCAGCGATCTTGGTCTCCAAGACGCAGAACGCGATCAGCAGCACCGTGCCGCCGATCAGGCCGGCGATGATCCACGGACTGGTCCACCCGGTGGCGTGACCGCCGTAGGGCCGGATCCCGTTGGTGATGGCGACGAGCAGCACGCCCAGCCCGCCCGCGAACATGACGTTGCCGATCCAGTCGATCCTGGCGCGCCTGGTGGTCGCGATCTCGCGCAGGCTCTTGTACGCCCATACCGTGCCGAACAGCCCGAACGGCACGTTCACCCAGAACACCAGGCGCCAGTCCCACGCGGCCAGCAGGCCGCCGAGGAGCAGCCCGACGAACTGCCCGGAGATCCCGGCGATCTGGTTGATGCCCAGCGCCATGCCGCGCTTGTTGGCCGGGAACGCGTCGGTCAAGATCGCGGCCGAGTTCGCCATCAGCATCGCGCCGCCGAAGGCCTGCACGAACCGCCAGCCGATCAGCCACATTGCCCCGCCGGGGCCGGTCAGCGGATCGAGCGACAGCGCGACCGAGGCGAGCGTGAAGACGACGAAGCCCAGGTTGTAGATCTTCACCCGGCCGAACATGTCTCCCAGCCGGCCCAGCGTCACCACCAGCACTGACTGGACGAGCAGGTAGCCGATGATCATCCAGAGCAGGTAGGTGATGTTGCCCGGGGTGAGCGGGTTCAGGTGGATGCCGCGGAAGATGGCCGGCATCGCGACGATCACGATCGAGGCGTCGATCGTCGCCATCGTCATGCTCAGCGTGGTGTTGGACAGCGCGATCCACTTGTACCGGCCGGGCCGCCCGCCGCTGCCGCCGGACCCGCCGGCTGCGCCGTTCACATGTCCTGAGTCAACGCTTTGCCGCACGTTAACCCAGTCTACCGCCAGACACTTGCTTGATGGCAACTATATATCTGGTTAGTGTTCCGTCTCGGTCAGGCGATGGTCCCGTCGTCGCCGGGGGAATCCGGTCCGGCGGGCGGGGCGGGCGTGCGCTCGACGATGTAGTACACGGCGACCAGTGCGATCAGCACGAACGAGGCGACCGCGCTGAATAGCGCGACCACGATGGCGACCAGGTATACGAGGCCGCCGCCGACGAACCGCGCCCGCGCTGCCCAGTGCTTCTCCGGCGGCAGCGGCCGGGCCACGCGCTGGCCGTGCAGCGTCCATTCGAAGATCCCGGCGAAGCCGACCGACATGCCGAAGAACACCCCGCCGTATATCGCCATCGCCACCCGCGCGTCGCAGTTGCCCGGGGCAGGTAGTCCGCCACCGTGGGACAGGTAGTCCGCCACGGTGCCGGTGGAGAACGGGATCAGCACCACGAACAGGAGTAGCACCAGGTTGAGGAACAGCAGCGTCCGGTCCACCTTCGTGATCGACTTGACCAGCACGTGGTGGTTGACCCACACGATGCCGATCATGAAGAAACTGATCAGGTAGGCGAGGAAAGCCGGCCACTTCTCGTTCAGCTGACTCAGGAGGGGGCCGTGCCCGCGTCCGGGCACGGTGAGATCGAGCGCGAGCAGCGTGATGGCCACGGCGATGACGCCGTCGCTGAAGGCCTCGAGCCTGGACCGGTCCACTAGCTGCCAGCGGTGGCAGGATCGACCTTCGCGAGGATCTTGTCCACGCAGTCCTGCATCTCGCGCTGCCGGCCCGGCATGTCCTTGCTGGCGAAGGTGTCCAGCATTTCCAGCACCCGGTCCTGGGCGTTCAGGATGTCGAGCTGCTGTTTGGCCATCTCGTGCAGCGCGATCAGGGTCTCGTGGTCGGCGATGGCCCGGCGGTCGGAGGCGGCCTGCGCCCGGTTGGCGCTGACCTGCAGCGAGATCATGATGGACAGCTGCGGCAGGTTCAAGATGGTGAGCAGCAGCGGCCACGGCGTCTTGTCGAACCCGACCACGTTGCCGAGGAAGAGCCAGGCCACGACGCCGGTCGTGATGCCGACGAACACGTACATCGAGCCGCAGAACTTGTTCACCGCGTCCGCGATCCGGTCCAGGATGCTGGTCCCGCGCACGTGCTGGGACAACACCAGCTTGGGCTTGTGCAGCTCCGGGTTCTCCCTGATCTTCAGCGCGCGCTCGCGGAGGTGCGCCGTGGCCTCCTCGATGGCCCGCAGGGCGGCAGCGTCGGTTTCCGGGCGGGGGAGACGGGGCGACTCGGCCGTCTGGCTCTCAGCGGGCGATATTGTCTCGGTCATCGTGATCCTCCGTGCTGGCAGGCGCCGTCGGGCCCGCCGTGACCAGCAAAGTAGCGCCGGAAATAGGCACTGCCACAACCTAGCGCTCTTTCCGGTATCGGCGCGCTCGCCCCTTTCCGGCTGGCTCGTTTTCAACCCCGCCAGTCTGCCGTAAGGGTCGGCTGGCCTGCTCGAGCAGGCGGTCCACCGCGTCGTTCAGCCCCGCGGCGAGCCGGGCGAGGAGCCGCTCGCCCTCGGCCGCCGACGCGTCGGCCGGATCGCCGAGGACGCCGTTGCCGCTCACCGCGCGCACCCCGCGCTCGCGCAGCGCCGGCATGATCTGGCCGATCGGCCGCACCTCACCCGGTTCGGCCGCGTCCAGCCGCACCGCGCCGGGGGCCAGCGCGAGCATGACCGAGGTCTCGAACCGGCCCGCGTGCGCGTCGCCGTCCGGCAGCCCGGCGTGCCAGGCGAGCACGGTCCGGCCCTCGTAGCGCAGCCGGGCGGTGGCCGCCTCGACCGCGGCGGCGTTCCCGCCGTGCCCGTTGACCAGCAGCACGGCGGGCCAGTGCAGGCTGGCGTGGCGGCCGAGCTCGGTCAGGCAGGCGGTCAGCGCCTCGGTGCCGATGGACAGCGTGCCGGGGAAGTCGGCGTGCTCGCCGCTCGCGCCGACGCCGAACGCGGGTGCCAGCGCGACGCCCGCCCGGCCCGCGCAGGCCCGCCGCGCCACTGCCACGGCGATCCTCGTGTCGGTGTCGAGCGGCAGGTGCGCACCGTGCTGCTCCAGCGACCCCACCGGCACCACCAGCAGCCGCCGCGCCCCCGCCTCGACCTCCGGCCACCGCGCGTCCGCGAGCTCCATGCGGCCATGTTAGGCCCGATGACGCAGCCGTCCGGCCGGCCCGGGAGCCCGCTGACCGCGCCTCAGCTCGCGGAAGTACCCATTTCCATGTAAAACCGTCATATCCGACATGAAGCCAGTCGGCCCATCGTCACCCGCTGTCACCAGGGGTAGGCCGGCGTAACGGACGGTGCCGGACCGGGCCGGGCTGCTCGTACTAGTCTGAGCAGGTGCCGAACAGAACCATCCGGCGGGGGCCATGCGGGCCGCTCGTCCTGGCCGGGCCAGGCCCAGGCGACAAGCTCGTCCCGGCGGGATTCCGCCTTCGTCCCGATCCGGGGGCGCGCACGCTGCCTGGCGGGATGGTGATTACTGGCGGTTACCCCACCCGGGTGCTGAGGCTCACGTCAGCCGGAGCCCGGCATGTTGAAGGCTGGTGGTCGGGCACGCCTGTGCCCGGCACCCCGAAGGCCCGGGTGCTGGCCCGCCGCCTCCTCGATACTGGCATCGCCCACCCGGCCCTAGAGGACGTGCTGGGCGCTCCGGGTCCGGACGACGTGACCGTCGTGATCCCGGTCCGCGACCGGGCCGCCGAACTGGCCCGCTGCCTGGCCGGGCTGGCGGAGGCGCGGCGGGTGATCGTGGTGGACGACGGCTCCCGCGACCGGGCCGCGGTCAGGAGCGCCGCGGCCGAGGCCGGGGCAGTCGTGCTGACGCGGCCAGTCAACGGCGGCCCCGCGGCGGCCAGGAACACCGGCTTGGCGGCGGCGCAGACGCCGCTGGTGGCGTTCCTCGACTCGGACTGCGTGCCCGCCCCCGGCTGGCTGGACGCGCTGCTGCCGCATTTCGCCGACCCCGCGGTGGGCGCGGTCGCGCCGCGCATCGTGCCGCACGAGGCCGGGCGCACCTGGCTGGCCCGGTACGAGGGGGCGAGTTCCACCCTGGACATGGGCCAGCGGCCCGGCATCGTCCGGCCGGGATCGCGGGTTCCCTACGTCCCCGGTGCCGCCCTCGTGGTCCGCAAGGAGGCCGCCGGGGCTGGCTTCGCCGAGGACATGCAGGTGGGGGAGGACGTTGACTTCGTCTGGCGGCTGGGCGCGTCCGGCTGGCGGGTGCGCTATGAGCCCGCGGCCGTCATGGGTCACCAGCACCGGGTACGGCTCCGTGCGTGGTTCGCCAGGCGGAAGGACTACGGGACGTCCGCGGCCACGCTCGAGCTACGGCACCCCGGCGCGGTGCGCCCGCTTTACGCGTCGGCGTGGACCGCGGTGGCCTGGCTGGCCGCGGCGCTCGGCCACCCGGAGGCGGGCGCCGTGGTCACCGGGACCGGCACCGCCCTGCTCGCCCGGCGGCTGGCCCAGGTCACCGGCGAGGACTGGCCCCGCCCGGCCGGCTCGGCCGCGTGGCGGCTGGCGGCCCGGCAGGCCGGCGGCGGGACGCTCGCCGCGGCCCGGCCGCTGGGCAGCGCGATCTCCCGGACCTGGTGGCCGGCGGCGCTGCCGGCCGCGATCGCGGTGCGGCGGCTGCGGCTGCCGCTGGCCGCGCTGGTGCTCGCGCCGCCGCTGCTGGACTGGCTGGACCGCCGGCCGCCGCTGGATCCGGCGCGGTACGTGGCCGCCCGGCTGCTCGACGATGCCGGGTACAGCCTGGGAGTGTGGCAGGGCTGCGCGCGGCACCGGACCGTCCGGCCCCTGCTGCCCCTGCTGCGCGGCCGTGACCCGGCCGGCCGTCAGTGACCCGGCGGCTACTTGTGCAGGCCCCGGCTGAACTCGGCGGGCACGATGATGTCGTCGGGGGACAGGTCGCGGACCGAGGGCCGGCCGAGCGCGAGCAGCGTGGAGTCGATGCCGCCGCGGAGCACGTCGAAGACGTTCTTCACGCCCGCCGAACCGTTGGCGGCCAGCCCCCACAGGTAGGCGCGGCCGATCATGACCGCCCGGGCGCCGAGGGCCACCGCCTTGACCACGTCGCTGCCGCGGCGGATCCCGCCGTCGAGCAGCACCTCGATCTGGCCGCCCACGGCGTCGGCCATCGCGGGCAGCGCCCGGATGGTGGCGGGCGTGCCGTCCAGGTTGTTGCCGCCATGGTTGGACACCGAGATCGCGGTGGCCCCGATGTCGACGGCGCGGCGGGCGTCGTCCGGGCGCATGACGCCCTTCACCATGAACGGGCCGCCCCACTGCTCGCGCAGCCAGGCGATGTCGTCCCAGGTCGGCGGCGGGGTCTGCATCCACTCGCCGTACACCCCGAAGAACGTGGGGGCAGGCTCGCCCGGGGCGGCCATGTTGGGCACGGTGAGGTCGGGCAGGCCGCCACGGGAGAACCACTCGCGGACGTAGCCGAGCTTGCCGATGCCCTCGGGCGCGAGCCGCAGCAGGGTCCGCAGGTCCATCTTCTCCGGTATCGCCGGGCTGCCCCAGTCCCGGCCGTTGGAGAACGACCAGTCCAGGGTGACGATCAAGGCCTTGGCGCCGGCCTGGCGGGCCCGCTCGATCCGCTGGATGATCTGGTCCTGGGTGCCTGACCAGTAGCTCTGGAAGAACAGCTTGGGGTTGACTGACGCCACGGATTCCACCGGCATGCTGCCGAACGAGCTCAGGCCCATCGCCGTCCCGGCCTCGGCCGTGCCCCGGGCCACGCCCACCTCGCCGTCCGGGTGCACGGCCTGCACGCCAGTCGGGGACGCGATCACCGGCAGCGCGATCTCCTGGCCCAGCACCGACGTGGCCAGGTCCCGGTGGGCGGGCAGGTTCGCGATGCGCGGCGGGGCGAACCGAAGCTCGCTGAACGCCGCCACGTTGTCCTGCAGGGTGACGCCCTTCTCGGTTCCGGCCACCAGGGCCATGTAGACCGGCCTCGGCAGCCGCCGCCTGGCCCTCCTGCGCGCTTCCTCGACGGTCTCGAACCACTCGCGTGTGCTTGCCATCGGTCTCCTCGCGCGCTGACTGCCGGACTGCCTTACTGGCCTGACGGCTATTTTGGCACTCAGTGCCGTAACTATCCAGTCAGCATACCCCGCTCCTGCTCGCGCCGGGCCGGGCCCGAGGCCGTATGATCCACATCCATGTCCCCGGACAGTGCGGGCGCCGGGCTGGTGCCGAGCGGTCATCCCGACCGGATCAGGTGGAACGCCAGGTATACGGCTGGCCACACGCCGTGCTTCAGCCCTCATCCGCTGGCGGCGCGGGTCTTCGGGTCGCTGGACCTGCCCGACGGGCCGGTCGCCGACCTGGCCTGCGGTCCCTCGGGCGCGGCGCTGCTCGCGGCGGCGCGGGGCCGCCGGGTCACCGCGGTCGATGTCTCCGAGGTGGCGCTCTGGCTGCTCGGCGACGAGGCCAGGCGGCAGGGGCTGGGCGACCTGATCACGCTGGTGCACGCGGACCTGTCCGCCTGGTCGCCGGAACCGCGCTCGCACGCGCTGGTGCTCTGTACCGGCTTCTGGGACTCGGCGGTGTTCGCGGCGGCCGCCGGCGCGGTGGCGCCCGGCGGGCTGCTGGCCTGGGAGGCGTTCACCGCCGAGGCGCGGCGGTCACGACCTGGCCTGGCCCCCGAGTGGTGCCTGGCGCCCGGCGAGCCCGCGTCGCTCCTCACGCCCGGCTTCAGCGTCGTAGACCAGAGTGACGTGCCCGGCCCCGAGCGGCCCCTGAGACGGCAGATGCTGGCTCGCCGCGCCCGCTGAGCCGCCCGGCATCGCGCGGCGTTCATATGGATGCGGCAGCGTACTGGAAAGAATCAATACGCTGCCACATCCACGGAATCCGTCGGCCGGGGCTAAGCGGGCATATCAGGCTAAAACGGGCGGGCGTGGCTCTGGGCCCAGGCGGCGATGTCGCGGCGCTCGATGGCGGCGGCCATCAGGTCACCGAACGCGTCGGGGGTGCAGGCGAACGCGGTCACCCCGAGCCCGGCCAGGGCGGCGGCGTTCTCGTGGTCGTAGCCGGGCGCCCCGTCGTCGGACAGCGCGAGCAACGCGATCACCTGCGTGCCGGCCGCGGTGAGGCCCGCGATCCGGCGCAGCATCTCGTCCCGGTCGCCGCCTTCGAACAGGTCGCTGATCAGGATGAAGATCGTGCCGGCCGGGCGGGTGATCAGCTGCTGGCAGTAGGCCACCGCCTGGTTGATGTCGGTGCCGCCGCCGAGCTGGGTGCCGAACAGCACGTCGACCGGGTCGCTGAGCTGGCCGGTCAGGTCCGCGACTGACGTGTCGAAAGCCACCACCGAGGTGCGCAGCGACCGGATCGACGCCAGCACCGCGCCGAACACTCCCGCGTACACCACCGAGGACGCCATCGAGCCGCTCTGGTCCAGGCAGAGGATCACGTCCCGCGTTACCGCCTGCTGCTTCCTGGCGTAGCCGACGAGCCGCCCGGGCACGACCGTCCGCTGCTCCGGCAGGTAGTTCCGCAGGTTGGCGCGGATCGTCCGGTCCCAGTCGATGTCGGCGGCCCGCCGCGGCCTGCTCGTCCGGCTGGCCCGGTTCAGCGCCCCGGTCACCGCCGAGCGTGTCCGCTGGCTCAGCCGCCGCTCCAGGTCCCTGGTCACGGCGCGGACCACGGCGCGCGCCGATTCCCGCGCCTGCTCGGGCATCACCCGGCTCAGTGACAGCAGCGTGCCGACCAGGTGCACGTCCGGCTCGACCGCGTCCAGCATCTCCGGCTCGAGCAGCAGCCGGGTCAGGCCGAGCCGCTCGATCGCGTCTTTCTGCATGACCTGCACCACGCTGACCGGGAAGAACGCGCGGATGTCGCCGAGCCAGCGGGCGACGCGCGGAGCGGACGCGCCGAACCCGGCGCGCCGCTGGCCGGCGCCCTGCTGGCCGGCGCCCTGCTGGCCGGCCGTGCTCTCGTCGGAGTCGTAAAGCGCGCCGAGGGCCGCATCGACGCGCGCGTCACCGCCGCGCAGCGGCATCGCGACGCCCGCCTCGCCGAGCACCAGGCGCCAGCGTCGCATCCGCTCGTCCGGGCCGTCGTTCATGATGTCACCGCCCCGGACGCCTCGGGCCACCCGAGGATCAGGGCCACTGCCCCGGCCGCGAGCGCCGCCCGTTCCCGGTCGAGGTCGTCGCCGGGGTCCGCGACCGCGGCCGGCCCGCGGCCGGTGCCGTCGAGCCCGGCCGCCTTCTGCCCGATCGCCCGTCGTTCCGGCGGCGAGAACCCGCCGAACGTCCGGCGCAGCGCGGGCAGCACCGCGGTGAAGGCGTCCGCGGTCAGCCCGGCCAGCCAGCCGTCGGCCAGGGCGAGCAGCTTGTCGTCGTACACGAGCAGCAGGCCGCTGCCGGCCAGGAACCCCTCGGCCCAGCCCGCGGCGGCCGGGGCCGGCGCGGCGGCGGACAGCGCGCGGGACATCCGGATGCCCGCCTCGTCCGGGCTGATCCGTCCCGCGTCGAGCAGCAGCCGGGTGAGCCGCCCCGAGATGAGGGGGGGACAACGAAGGGCCATGCCCTCGCGGGGGGGTCTGGGGGGGTCGTCCCCCCGGGCCATGCCCTCGCGGGGGGGTCTGGGGGGGTCGTCCCCCCGGGCCAGCACGGCCAGCGTGTCCAGCCAGCGGTCGCGGCTGGCGGCGTCGGCGAGGAGCCCGGTGGCCGAATGCACCGCGTCGATGCGGTCCCGCATGGCCTGCTCGGCCGTCTCGTCGAGGGAAGCCACGGCGGCCGGCAGGCCCGTGCAGATCCTGATGATCATCTCCGTGACGACGTCGGCCAGCCGGGCCGGGTCGGTGCCGCGCACGTCGCCGTACCTGGCCGCGCGGACCAGGGCGGGCAGCGCCGCCATCAGGTGCGTCACGTCGGTGTCCAGCGCGGCGCGGTCCCTGACCGCTGCGAGCACGGCCGGCAGGGCGTCGCCGAGGTCGGCGAGCAGGCACCGCTCGGTCAGCGCCGTCAGCTCGTCGAGGGCGGCCGCGCCGGCGGCGACGGACCGGGCCCGCTGCGCGGCGGCGGCCGCGACCGTGCTGCCCCACATGCCCGCCTCGATCAGGGCCAGGTCGAGTTCGGGCCGCCAGGTCAGCTGCCAGCCCTCCCGGAACGTCCCGATGTTCGCAGTCCGGCCCTGCCGCGGTGTGCCCCAGCGCACCTCGAGCAGGGCGAGCCGGTACAGCAGGCGGCTGCGGGCCAGGTCGTTCGGCTTGCGCAGGTCCAGGTCGTAGTCGCGGGGCTCCGCCTCGGGCCGCAGCCGCAGGTGACGCTGCTGATCCTGCAGGTCCCGCTGGAGCGGCACCATGGGGGTGGCGGGCGGCACCGTGCCGAGCCGCTCGCCGACCACGAGCCGCCGCTGGATGAGCGCGACGAGCAGGTCGCTGCCTTCGCACAGCACCGCGCGGGCGGCCTCGGTGACTTCCTCCAGGCCGGCCAGCGGCCGTCCGCGCAGCGCGGCGAGCGCCCCGGCCAGCCGGACGGACTCGATGACGTGCGCCGGCGACGCCGGGATGCCCTCGTCGCGCAGGACGGCGGCGGCCCGGGCCAGCCACCGCTCGACAGGCTGGCCGGGGGAGGAGAACAGGTGGTCGTACCAGCCCGGAGAGCGGATGCCCGCCCCGTAGCCCGAGGCGTAGGACAGCCGCCCGTAGGTCCACGGCACCCAGGTCAGGGTGGCCTTCACCTTCGGCAGGCCGCGCAGCAGCCGGTCGTCCGCGGCCGCGGACGGCAGGTCCCGCAGGGCCGGCACGTGCCAGGCGCCGCATACCACCGCGATCCGGCCGAACCCGTCCCTGACCGCCCGGCGCAGCACCTTCCGCATGTGCGCCTCTCGGATGGCGTCACGCGGATCGGCCTCCCCGGCATCGCCGCGCAGGATCGCGATGGCCTCGGCCAGCGCGCCGAAGACCGCGGGCGCAGGGACGTGCTCTACCACGTCCTCCCACCAGCGCTCCGGGTCCTCGTAGCCGGCCGCGGCGGCCAGTTCGCTGACCGGATCGGCGCGTCGCTGCGGCGGTTCCCCGCGGGCCATCGCCAGCTGGTGCGCGGCCGGCAGATCGCAGAACCGGACCGGGACGCCGGCGTCCAGCGCGTACCTGATCGCCTGCCACTCCGGCGAGAACACCGCGAACGGCCAGAACGCCGCCTGCTGCGCCTCCCCGGGCACATAGCCGAGCAGCGCCACCGGCGGCCGCATCTGCTCGTCCGCGGCCAGAGTGACCAGCCCGTCCGCCTCCGGCGGTCCCTCGATCAGCACGACGTCCGGACGCTGCTGCGCCAGAGCGGCCCGCACCGACCGCGCCGACCCCGGCCCGTGATGCCGGATCCCGTAGAGGGCGGCGGGAAGATCCTTACGCCGAACGGGGCGTGGTGCGTGCCCTGGCTCAGCCTCCCTGTTCATCCGGCGACGTCGCGGCAGGCGCGGTAGAAGTCGCTCCAGTCATCGCGCTCCCGCACCACCGTCTCCAGGTACTCCTGCCATACCACGCGGTCAGAGACCGGGTCCTGCACGACGGCGCCGGTGATCCCGCCGGCTATGTCGGCCGGGCGCAGCACGCCGTCGCCGAAGTGCGCGGCCAGCGCCAGGCCGCTGGTGACCACGGAGATCGCTTCGGCGGTGGACAGCGTGCCGCTCGGTGACTTGACCTTGGCCCGGCCGTCCTCGGTGACGCCCTGGCGCAGCTCGCGGAAGACCGTGACCACGCGCCTGATCTCGTCGGCCCCGTGCCGCATGTCCGGCAGGCCGATCGAGCGGCCGAGCTGGCTCACCCGGCGGGCCACGATGTCCACCTCCTGCTCGGCCGAGGCGGGCACCGGGAGCACGACGGTATTGAACCGCCGGCGCAGCGCGCTGGACAGGTCGTTCACGCCGCGATCCCGGTCGTTGGCGGTGGCGATGACGTTGAAGCCCCGGACCGCCTGGAGCTCGGTACCGAGCTCGGGGATCGGCAGGGTCTTCTCCGACAAGATGGTGATCAGCGCGTCCTGCACGTCCGAGGGCATCCGGGTCAGCTCCTCGACCCGGGTGATCTGGCCGCCCGCCATCGCCCGCATCACCGGGCTCGGCACCAGCGCGTCCCGGGACGGCCCCTCGGCGATCAGCCGCGCGTAATTCCAGCCGTACCTGACCGCCTCCTCGGCGGTCCCCGCGGTGCCCTGCACCATCAGCGTGGAGTCGCCGGACACGGCCGCGGCCAGGTGCTCGGACAGCCACGTCTTCGCGGTGCCCGGGACGCCGAGCAGCAGCAGCGCCCGGTCGGTGGCCAGGGTGGCCACCGCGACCTCGATGAGCCGGCGGGAACCCACGTACTTCGGCGTGATCACGGTGCCGTCGGCGGCACTGCCGCCCAGCAGGTAGGTGGTCACCGCCCACGGCGACAGCCGCCAGCCCGGGGGCCGCGGCCGGTCGTCGCCGCCGGCCAGCACGGCCAGCTCGGCCCGGTACTCCTGCTCCGCGTGCGGCCGCAGGACGGTGTCCCCCGGCTCAGCCAGCACTGTCGTCATCGTCGAGCTCCTTCAGCATGTCGTAGCGGAAGCGCAGCACCGTGATCGCGTCGCGGATGGCCGGTGACAGCCGGGCCAGCGGGCCGGCGGTGATCCCCGAAGCGGTGAACGCCGGATCGACCCGGCGGGCCAGCCGGCGCAGCGTCTCGGTTTCCGCGGGCGGCCCGTCCGCGAGGGCCCAGCCGATCAGCGCGACCATCCACTCCTGGTCGCGCTGGGCCATCGCCGCCCGCGACCAGCCGGTGAACAGCACCGGCGCCCAGCCGGCGGACGGCGGCACGGCGACGATCTGCCCGGCCGGCCGGCCGAACGCACCCGTCCAGGTGTCAAGCGGCGTCCGCGCGATCACCTCGAGCAGCAGGTGAGCCTGGCCGGCCAGCGGTGAGCCGCCCGCGCCCGGGCCCGGCGTTATCCCGTCCCGCCGCATGGCGGCACCGCATTCGGCCGGCGGGCTGGCGACCAGGCGCCTGCTGAGGATTCCCCCGCCCAGGCGAAGGCAGCCGAGGGCGCGCCCGGCCATCCGCTGCCCGAGAGCGGACCCGGGCAGGGCGGCGAGCACGTCAGCCGCCATCTTGCGCACCCAGGCGCTACTGTCGTCGAGCGCGGCCTCGAGCAGCGGCTCATCGGCCAGGCTCGGCCCGCCTGCGATGACGTTGACGAACATGACGCGCTCGTCCGGGGCGGCCGCGTCCCAGCTGCCCGCGATCAGTTCCCTGGCCGCCCCGGGATCGCGGGCACGGAGCGCGGACAGGTAGCCGCGCCGCCGGCCGGCGCTGCCCAGCCGCCACGCGTCATCGCCGTCCGGCGCGTGATCGCCGGCTGGCGCGTGCGCCGTGACGAACTTCCAGTCCGGGTTGAGCCCGGCCAGCCAGCGGGCCCGCGATCCGCCCGCCAGCGCCGTCAGCCTGCGCAGTTCCGCGTCGGCCTGCGAGCCCCGCCGGACCCGGTCGAGCAGCGACGGCAGCAGGTGAGCGGGAACCCTCAGCCCGCGGGCCACGGCCGCCGACAGCCATTCGGCCAGCACGTCCGGGTGCTCTCCGCCGAGCATCCGGGCCAGGCGGCGGCCGGCGGCCGGGCTCACCGCGGGCGCCGGGTCCGGTTCGGCTGGCGGCCGTGGCCGGGCCTGCTCCGGCCGTTGGCCGCCCCGGCGCGCCACCGTCAGCAGGGCGGCGCGGTCGAGCAGCAGGGCCGCCGGGTCGGCCGGGGCGCCGGCCTGGGCGGGCCCGCCGGGGACGGCGGACGGCGGAACCGCGGTCCGTTCGGTACCGAGAAGGCTCGCGGTGACCAGGTCCTGCCATGTGCTCACGGTGTCTGCCGCTCGCTCCGGCTCGCTCACGGTGTCTGCCGCTCGCTCCGGCTCGCTCACGGTGTCTCCCGCTCGCTCCGGCTCGCTCACAGCGGCACCGCCCGTCCGCCTTCGTCCCAGGCGGTCAGCGGCCACAGGCCCTGCGGGGTCCACTCGCCGGCCACCGTCACGGGGCGTCCGCCGGAGATCGCGAACAGCGGCCAGCAGGCGCCGGCGCCCGGGTGCAGCGGCAGGGCGTGGCCGGCCGCGTCGGACACGGCCGGAACGGGCGAGCGGGCCGGGGTGACGTCCAGGACGGTCGGCCAGCTGTCCAGCCAGGGATCCCCGGCGAGCGCCGCGGCGTAGGAGGCCAGCAGCGCGGCGATCGTGTCGCCAGCCGGCGGGCTGCCGTCGAGGACGTCATGCCCGGCCAGGACGACGGCGCGCAGCGGGACGGCGCCAGGGTAGAAGACCAGGTCCGCGTCGGCGTCGGTGCCGACGGTCAGGGTGTCGTCGAGCGCCTGGCCGACCGGGGCGAAGCTGAGCACGAGCGCGGACCGGCCGGTCTTGCGGCCGTGCAGCCAGGTGCGGCGGACCCGGATCCGGTCCTGCTCGAGATCCCGGCGGCCCCGCACCTGCCAGTGGTCCCGGACCGGCTGGCCCTCGGCCAGCACATCGGCCCGGCGGAGGCTGAACCCGATCCGCGACCGGACGGTCTGGCGCAGCGGCTCCGGCAGTTCGGCCTGCCGTCGGTAGGCGACGGCGAGCAGGCGGAGCAGCGCGTACTCCTCGAGGAGCCGGCCATCCCAGCCGGCGCCGGAATGCGGGACCGAGGCGAGGGCGCGGAGCCGGTCGGCCAGGCCGGGGGCCTGCGCGTCGATCATCCGGGCGGCGATATCGTCCCAGTGGCCGTAACCGGCCTGCTGGCTGGCGGCCAGGCCCTGACGGGCCTGGTCGCAGAGCCACCGATCGAGCTCGGCCAGGCCGGACGCGACCCGCGCCTCGCGCTGCTCCGCGCGCCTAGCCGCCGTCATGGGGTCCTTGGGTTCGCCCGGTTCCCCGGCCTGCGCCCGGCTGGCCCGGCCCGCGCGAACGGCGAGCCAGCCGGCGGCCCAGCCGGGCGGCTCGCCGTCGTCGGCCGGCACCGAACCGTTGGCCCAGAGCAGCAGCAGGGCCAGCACGTGCTTGCACGGGAACTTCCTGCTCGGGCAGGAGCACCGGTAGGCCGGGCCGGACAGGTCGACCACCGCGCGGTACGGCGCGGCGGCGCTGCCGCGGCACTCGCCCCACAGCGCGCCGGGCTGGGCAGTACCGGGCCGGGCGGCACCGGGCTGGGCGGCACCGGTCAGCGACCACGCGCGGCCGGACGCCAGCGACTGAGCGGCCCGCTGCGACGGCGCGTCAGGCGCGAGGGCAAGCACTCGCGCGCGATCCCAGCGTTCGGCCACGGTCGAAACCCTAACTCCTGGTACTGACATTCGAAGACCGCCCGGCAGCCTATCCCGGCGGCGAGCCGCGGGATAGGCTCAGGAGCCGATGCGACAGCCCTCACCGACGCGAGGCACTCTCCTCGACCTGCTGCGGTGCCGGATCGTGGTGGCGCCGATGGCCGGCGGCCCCAGCACCACCGACCTGGTGATCGCCGCCGGCCGGGCCGGCGCGCTCGGCTTCCTGGCCGCAGGCTACAAGACGCCCGGCGCGATGGCCGCCGAGATGACCGCCGTGCGGGCCGCGGCGGCCGGACCGTTCGGCGTCAACGTCTTCGTCCCCGGCAGGCCGTACCCGGACGCTGCGACGCTGGCCAGGTACCTGGACTCGCTCGGCCCGGGCCTCGGCGACGCCAGCTGGGACGACGACGGCTTCGACGGCAAGGTCGCGGCCCTGCTCGCGGATCCGCCCGCAGTCACCAGCTTCACCTTCGGCTGCCCGCCGGCCGCGGTGACCAGGGCCCTGCAAGACGCGGGCAGCGCGGTGATCGTCACCGTGACGAGCCCGGCCGAGGCGGCGCTGGCGGCGGCAGCGGGCGCGGACGGGCTCTGCGTGCAGGGGTACGAGGCCGGCGCGCACCGGGGCACGTTCGCGAACGACGACGCGGCCGGGCCCGGCCGCGACCTGCTGTCGCTGATCGGTGCGGTCGCGCAGGTCACCGGGCTGCCGCAGCTCGCGGTCGGCGGCATCATGGGCCCGCGTCAGGTGCACGCCGTGCTGGCTGCGGGCGCAGTGGCCGCGCAGTGCGGCACCGCCTTCCTGCGCAGCCCGGAAAGCGGCGCGCACCCGCTGCACAAGGCCGCGCTGGCCGACCCGCGCTACACCGCCACCACCGTGACCAGGGCCTTCAGCGGAAGGCCTGCTCGCGGGCTGGTCAACGGGTTCATCGCGGACCACGTGGACGCGCCGCCCGCCTACCCCGAGATCAACAACGCCACCCGCCCGCTGCGGGCCGCGGCCGCGGCCCGCGGCGACACCGAGCGGATGTCGCTGTGGGCCGGACAGGGCTATCGCCTGGCGGCCGAGCAGCCCGCCAGCGAGATCATCGACCGGCTGCGCGGATGATCGTCTACCGGCGGGCCTGGCTCGGGCCGGCCGGCGCGCTGCTGTCGCGCGCGCATCCGGCCGGGCAGCCGGCGCCTGCTGGCCCGGCGCCCGGCTGAGCCAGATCCGATCCGCCCACGGCGGGCATACGGAGCGGCGCCGTGAGGTTGACGGGTACCTGGAGAAAGGGAGGCTGGCCGGTGAAGGCAGTACGGTTCGATGAGTACGGCGATGTCGACGTCCTGAAGGTGGTCGAGGTGCCGAAGCCGGCGCCGGGACCGGGCCAGGTGCTGGTCCAGGTGAAGGCGGCCGGGATCAACCCGGGGGAGGCCAAGATCCGGGCCGGCCTGATGCACGCCAGGTGGCCGGCCACGTTCCCGTCCGGGCAGGGCAGTGACCTGGCCGCGGTCGTGGCCGAGACCGGACCAGGGGTGACCGGCTTCGCCGCCGGGGACGAGGTCATCGGCTTCACCGACAACCGGGCCAGCCAGGCCGAATACGCCGTGGTCGAGGAGCAGAACCTGACCGCCAAACCCGCGGGCCTGCCGTGGGAAGTCGCCGGGGCGCTGTTCGTGGCCGGGGCCACGGCCTATGCTGCCGTCCGCGCCGTCACGCTGACCGAGGGCGACACGGTGGTGGTCTCCGGCGCGGCCGGCGGGGTCGGCTCGCTGGTCGTCCAGCTGGCCAGGCGGGCCGGTGCCACCGTGATCGGGCTGGCCGGCCCGGCGAACCACGAATGGCTAGCCGGGCACGGGGTGATCCCGGTGGCCTACGGCGACGGAGCGGCCGACCGGATCCGGCAGTCGGCCGGCAAGGTCGACGCGTTCATCGACACGTTCGGCGCGGACTACGTGCAGCTGGCCCTCGACCTCGGCGTCGAGCCATCCCGGATCGACACCATCGTCAGGTTCGACGCGGTCGCCGAGCACGGCGTCAAGGCCGAGGGCAGCGCGGCGGGCGCCAGCGCGAGCACCCTGGCCGAGCTGGCCGGGCTGATCGCGGATGGCCAGCTGGAGGTGCCGATCGCCGCGACCTTCCCGCTCAGCCGGGTCCAGGACGCCTACCGGCAACTGGCCAGCGGCCACATCCGCGGGAAGATCGTCCTGACGGTCTGAACGCGGAGCGCGGCGCGTACTGTCGGATTTTGACATCCTCCCTCGCTTGAAGGCGTGGGATTCCAGCTGCTACGCCGATGGGAGCAGCAGGTGAGGTTCGCGGTTCACCGGCCGGGTAACCCCGTCGCCTCCCCGCCAGTGAAGGGGGATGGGGAGGTGGGTGGGGTGCCCCGCCGCGATGTTGATGGCCGCGTTCACATCCGCGTGGCAGGCGAAACCGCAGACCGTGCACCGGAACACGGCTTGGCTCTCACGCGAGTCCCGGTCCACCTGCCCGCACGCCGAGCACCGCTGGCTCGTGAACGCGGCCCTGACCTTCTCCACCCGGCCCGGGGCCTTGTCCTGCAGCCGGCGCACCAGCAGCCCCCACCCGGACCCCAAGATCTCGCGGTTGAGCCCGGCCTTGGCCCGGACGTTCCGGCCGGGATTGTCCTGCGTGCCTTTCGCGGACCGGGTCATGTTCGTGATCTTCAGGTCCTCGACCCGGATCAGGTCGAACCGGCGCGCGATATCGGTGCTGGCCTTCTCGGCCCAGTCCGTGCGCCGGTCGGTCTCGCGGGCCTTCAGCCGGGCGATCGCGTGCTTTACCCGGCCGCGGCGGTTCGATCCCCGCCTGGCGCGGGCCAGCGTGCGCTGCAGCCGCCGCACCCTGGCCCGCTCCCGCCCGGTCAGGCCGGGGCAATGCAGCAGCGCCCCGGTGGACAAGGCCGCGGAGACCACCACCCCCCGGTCGATCCCCACCGCCTGGCCGTTACCCGGCGCGGGAACCGGCCCGGGGATCACGGCGAAGGCGACATGCCAGCGTCCGGCGCGGTCCATCGTGACCCGGTAGGACTTCACCCCCGGCGGCACCGGGCGGGACCAGCGGAACCCGACCCACCCGGCCTTCGGCACCCAGACCTGGCCGGCCTTACGGGATACGCGCCGCACGTCCCACTGCCGCCCGCGCCCCACGATGCGGAATCCCTCGTGCCGCCCGGCCTTGCGCCACGACGGCCGCCCGGCCGGGTTGCCCGGGTCGAAGAACGCGGCCATCGCCTGGCCGAAGTCGCGCAGGGCCTGCTGCTGGACCGTCTGGGAGCCGGCGGCCAGCCACGGGTGCTCCGCTCGCGCCTGGGTGAGCTGCCGGCACTGCTCCAGGTAGCCCGGCGCGCTGTTCCGGCCCGGGCGCCAGTGCGCGTGCTGCTCGACGGCCAGGTTCCACATGTACCGGGCGTGGCCGCAGTGGTCCCGCAGCACCGCTTCCTGGGCGGGGGTGGGGAGCAGCCGGTACCGGGACATGCGAACACACTATCGGGCACCACTGACATTTACGGGGAGGTGACGCGGCGTTCCCGCCCCGGCCTGAGGGCCGGGGTCTCCACGCCGCGACCCTGATGAGCGAGATGCTGCCGTTGTTCCCGCTCGGCGCGGTGCTCTACCCCGGCATGCTGCTGCCCTTGCATATCTTCGAGGAGCGGTACCGGCAGCTGGTCCGGGACCTGCTCGACGGGCCGGAGCCGCGCCGGTTCGGCGTGATCGCGATCCGCAAGGGACGCGAGACCGGCGTCGGCGGCGTGCACTCGCTGTACGAGATCGGCTGCACCGCCACCCTGCGCCGGGTCGAGCAGCACGACGACGGACGGTTCGACATCGTCACCGTCGGCACGCAGCGGTTCCGGCTGCTCGGGCTCGACGAGACGCGGCCGTACCTGCAAGGCGAGGTCGAGATGCTCGCCGGGGAGCCGCCCGGCCCGGCGGCGGCCGAGCCCGCCGTGCGGGTGGTCCAGGCCGCCTTCCGCGAGTACCTGGACGCGCTGACCGAATGGGGCGGCGCCGTGGTACGCCTCGAGGACCTGCCCGACGAGGCGGCGCTGCTCTCCTTCATCGTCGCCGCCGCCATGGTCATCGACCTGCCGGAACGCCAGGCGCTGCTGGCCGAGTCGGATACCTTGCAGCGGCTGGGCCTCGAGCGCGCGTTGCTGTCGCGGGAGACCGCGATGCTGCGCACCACCACCTCCCGGCCGGCACCGGACCTCAGGAACACGCCGTACAGTCCGAACTAGATCCGGCCGAACCAGGTCCGGCCGGATCTAATAGTTCGTGGCGGAACGGATATGTGGGTCACCGGCGATGATGGGTAGGGGTAAGCCATGGCAGAACCGGAAACCGGCACAACCGACATTTCGCTGCGTGCCGCCGAGGTAGCGGCCGACATCAGCGAGACGGACCGGCCGCAAGAGCGGCGCAGGCTGGCGCGGGCCTTCGGCAAGGCCGCGGCCTCGGGTGCCCGGGTGGCCGGGCGCGGAACGCGGGCGGTGCGGCAGCGCGCGGGCTCGGGCACCGGGTGGCTGGCCGGGCAGGTGGTCGCGATGGCGCCGCGGCTGCGGGTCCGCGACCAGGCGGCGCTGCAAGCCCAGTTCCCCGGGCAGTCCGCCGAAGAGATCGCCGACGCGCTTATCGAGCACGCCGCGCACGCCGCCGCGGCGGCGGGCGGAGCCGCAGGCGTGGCCGCAGTGCTGCCGGTACTGCCCGCTTTCCCGGCCGAGATAGCGGCGGAAACCCTGGTCATGGTGGGCATCGAGGTCAAGCTCGTGGCCGAGCTGCATGAGGCGTACGGCGCCCCGGCCCCGGGGAACTTCGCGGAGCGGATGAGCGCCTACCTCGCGGCGTGGGCGCACCGCCGGGGAGTGTTCATGATCGAGGGCGGCCTGCTCCTCGCCGCCGGGTCGCCGCTGGCCCGGCTGCTGCGGCGGCGGCTGGCCGCCCGGGCCGGCCGCAGCGCGTTCTCCCTGGGGCCGCTGCTCACCGGTGCTGCCGCGGGGGCCATGTTCAACAGCAGGGAAACCAAGCGGCTCGGCCGGGATATCCGGCGCGACCTGCGCCGCCGGGCCATCGGGTCGTGAGGGGACGCCAGTGACGCGTACAGAGCCGGCCTGGCGGCCCGCGTGGTCGCGGGGGCGTCAGCGGCCATGCCCGTTCCCCCCGGACTGGCCGGCCGGCGCCCGGGGCGACTCGAAAACCAGGCAGGTCGTGGTCGCATGCGCGTACAGCGCCCCGTCAGGCCCGGTGATCTGGCCGGATGCGGTGACCACGCGCCGCCCGGCGCTCACCACCTGCCCGGTGGCGGCGACGCCTGGCGTGTCCATGGTCAGCGCCCTGACCATGTTCACCTTGAGCTCGAGCGTGGTATATGCCTGGCCGCGGTCGAGCGAGGTGTGCACGGCGCAGCCCATGGCCGAGTCGAGCAGAGTGCAGAACACGCCGCCGTGCACCGACCCGATGGGGTTGTACAGGTGCTCGCCGACGTCGAGACCGAAGGTGACCTGACCTGGCTCGACGCTGACGATGCTCATCCCGAGAAGGATCGCGATCGGCGGCGGGGGGATGCGTCCCTGCCAGATCGCGAGCAGGTACTCCAGGCCGCTCAGATCGCGGGCGAGCGCCGCGCCGACGAGAGGATCCTGCCAGGTGACGTCGCGGCGCCGGACCGGCGACGCCGCGGCTGCCATGGCGTCCGGCGTGATCAGCGGCCCGGACGCGGGGGCCTTATCGGACTTGGCCGCCTCGGTCATCGGCGCTCCCTGGCTGAGTTTTCTCATGGAACTCAGCTTAAGAGGAGTGCGTTCTATGACGCAACCCTCTATGCTCGTATTCGTGCAGCGGACCAGCTTCGAGGACATGAGGTGCTCGGTCGCCCAGTGCCTCGACGTCGTGGGGGAATGGTGGAGCCTGCTCATCGTCAGGGACGCCTTCCTCGGCGTGACCCGCTTCGATGACTTCCAGGCCCGGCTCGGGATCTCCCGCAACATCCTCACCCAGCGGCTGAATCACCTCGTCGACGGCGGAGTCCTCAAGCGGGTTGCCTACTCCGATCATCCGCCGCGGTCGGAGTACCGGCTCACCCGCAAGGGACGCGACCTCTGGCACGTGATCACCGCCATGCGGCAGTGGGGCGATCAGTGGGCCGCGCCCGCCGGACCGCCGCTGGAAACCAGGCATGCCGGCTGCGGGCACATCGTCACGGCGGTGCCGGCATGCTCGCATTGCGGAGAGCCCCTCGACGCCCGTTCGGTCACTGCCGTAGCCGGATCAGGGGCCGCAGCAGGTGACTTCGACCGCACCCGCCTGGCCCGGATACCGTAGGCTCCATCGTGGCAATACCGTAGTTTCACGGTATTACCGCAGCCCAGGGCGATCCTACTGTGTGGTCACCAACGAGCAGGAAGTGGTGACCACGATGACCTCAGTGGATCTCGACACGTTCATGGATTTCGTACACAAGTTCGCAGGCGACCTGGGCGCGGCGGTGGCAGCCGGGAACGTCGTCATCGGCGACCGGCTTGGCCTGTACCGGGCGCTGGCCGCGGACGGACCCGCGACCGGGCCGGAACTGGCGGCGCGCACGGGCACCGACGCCCGCTACGTGAGTGAGTGGCTGGCCGGGCAGGCAGCCGGCGGGTACGTCTGCTACGACCTGCAGACCGGCCGGTACTCACTGACCGCCGAGCAGGCTTTCGCGCTAGCAGACCCGAACGGGCCGGTGAATGTCCCCGGCGCATTCACCCTCGCCCTTGGCGCGTTGTCCGCGGTCCCGGCGATCACCGAGGCGTTCAGGACCGGCGCCGGACTGGGCTGGCACGAGCAGCACTCCGACGTCATCCTGGGCTGCGAGCAGTTCTTCCGGCCCGGTTACGCGGCTCACCTGGTGCAGGACTGGCTGCCCGCGCTCGACGGGGTGATCGCCAAGCTCCAGCGGGGCGCGCGCGTCGCGGACGTGGGCTGCGGCCTGGGCGCCTCGACGGTGCTGATCGCGGAGGCCTACCCGCAGTCGCGCTTGTTCGGTTCGGACTACCACGGTGGCTCCCTGGAGCTGGCGAAGAAACGGGCCGCGGAGGCGGGCGTGGCGGAACGGGTGAGCTTCGAGACCGCGTCCGCGCAGACGTTCTCCGGCGTCGGGTACGACCTGGTGACGACGTTCGACTGCCTGCACGACATGGGCGACCCGGTGGCCGCGGCCAGGCATATCCGTCAGACGCTGGCCGCGGACGGCACCTGGCTCATCGTGGAGCCGATGGCGGGTGACACCGTCCAGGACAACCTGAACCCGGTCGGCCGGGTGTACTACGGCTTCTCCACGCTGCTGTGCCTGCCGAACGCGCGGTCCCAGCCCGGCAGCACCGCGCTCGGTGCCCAGGCGGGCGAGACGGCCATCAGGGACGTGGTGCTCGGGGGCGGTTTCAGCCGCTTCCGCCGGGCCGCGGAGACGCCGTTCAACCTGGTTTACGAGGCCCGGCCCTGAGCATCTTCCCGCGGGCGGACACGAGGTGCAGGCTATGGGCATGGACCGGTTGCTCGTGGGGCGCGACGCCGAGTGCGCCTCGCTCCGCGCCGGCCTGGCCGCTGCGCTGGCCGGGCCGGGGTTCGTCATCCTGGTCACGGGTGAGGGGGGAGCGGGGAAAACCACGCTCGTCGAGCATGTCCTGGCCTGCACCTCTACGCCGGTACTGTGCGGCCGGGCCGCCGAGTGGACGGGCACGGCTTACGACGTCGTGGCCCGGGCGCTCCGCCCGGCGGTCAGGAACGCGGCCGGGCCGGTGCCCGGCCTGCTCGCTCAGATCATGCCTGAGCTGGGCGCCCCGCCACCTGAGCCGGAACCGGCGGCCCTGGCGGCGGCCGTGTGCTCGGTGCTGGCCGGCATCGCCGGGGATAAGCCGCTCGCGCTGTTCCTGGACGACCTGCAGTGGGCCGACGAGGCGGCCCTCGGCTTCCTGCCCGCCCTGGCGGACGCGGCGAGCGGCCTGCCGGTCACGGTGATCGGCTGTTACCGCAGCGACGAGCTTCCCCGGGACCACCGCCTCCGCGCCGTCCGCGCCCAGCTGCGCAGAAGCCGTCAGCTTACGGAGATCGAGCTTGGCCCGCTCGGTGACGAGGACGTGCGCCGGATGCTCGCCTCACTGCTTGGCGCGACCCCGCAGCCCACGCTGACCGCCGTGGTGGCCAGCCGGGCCGACGGGATCCCGTTCGCGGTCGAGGAACTGGCCCTCGCCCTGCGCGACGGCGGCCGCCTGGCCTTCCGCGACGGCACAGTGGCGCTGGCCGGTGCCGGCGCCGCCCCGGTGCCCGACGGCATCAGGGAGGCCGTGCTGCTGCGCGCGTCACGGCTGGCTGGCGAGGAACGGAAGCTGCTCGAGGCCGCCGCGGTGGCGGGTCAGGAGTTCGATATCGACACGGTCCTCGCCATCTGCGGCATGCCGGCGTGGCCGGACGGGTTCACCGGCGCCGGGCTGCTGACCGAGGTCCGTGACGGCCGGGCGGGTTTCCGTCATTCCCTCACCCAGGAGGCGGCCTATGCGGACATTCCCTGGTCACGGCGGCGTGGCCTGCACCGGGAATTCGCCCGCACACTGGCCGCCGACGGTGCGGCGCCGGCCCTGATCGCCGTGCACCTCCTCGCGGCCAGGGACTTCGGGTTCGCGCGCGCGGCGCTGATCGCGGCGGCGGACGCGCACTGCGCGGTGCACGCGTACCGCGACGCCGCCCGGGCGCTGCGGACGGCGCTTGAGCACTGGCCCGTGGACCAGGAGGACAAGGCCCGGCTGTCCGTCGTCGACCGGCTGGCCAGGTGCGCCGAGATGTGTTCGGAATACGCCGACGCGGTGACCCTGCTCCGTGAGCTCGCCGACGGATACGAGCGCCACGGTGACCTCGGCGCCCTGGCCGGCTGTCAGCGTCGGCTGGCCCTAGCGCACGAGCTGCGCGGGCAGTGGGAAATGGCGCTGACGGCCAGGGAGGCGGCGGCCGTGGCGTTCTCCGCCGCGGGCCTGCCGGCCGAGGCGGCCATCGACCGGCTGGCCGTGGCCACCCACCTGCGCGCAGTGGGACCGGACCATCACCGTGTGCGAGGACGTGCTGGCATCGGCGGCGGTGCCGCACGCCCGGGCGGTGGCGGCCGGCCTGTTCGGCCTGGTGCACGCGATGCGGGGTGCGGGCGACTTGGCCCGGCCGCAGCTGCTGGAAAGCCAGCTGATCGCCACCCGGATCGAGCTCGTGCCCTTGGAGCTGCTTTCTTCGTGGGGACTGTGCGTCCTGGAGGACGCCGTCGGCGGTCGTGCCGATGCCGCGGACCGGGCCCGGCAGATGCTGGCCCGAGTGGCGCGAACGCAGGAGCGGCATTACAGCGTGCAGATCCTGCAATGGATGGCCACTTTCTTCGCCGAGCAAGGGCTGCCTGCCGACATCCGCGCCTGTGCAGCCGCCCTGGCCGGGATAGCGGAGGCCACCGGGCAGCCGGAGGCCATCGCGGCGCTCGCCCACGCGCGGGGCGAGACCTTGCTCGCGGATGAGCCCGAGACGGCGGTGCGTGAGCTGAGTCGCGCGGCCGACATGTTCCGGGAGCTCGGTCTGCCTTTCGCCATGGCTCAGGCCCAGCGCCGGGCCGCCGCCACGGCGGCGCAGATGGGCGACAAGACCGTGGCGCTCGAGCTGCTGCGCGCGGCTCACGACACCGCTGACCGGCTCGGCGCTGGCTCTTTGCGGGATGCCTGTGCAGCGGCGCTCGGTGAGCTGGGCGAAAAGCCGCGGGTCGGCGCGGCCGGCCGCCGGATGCGCACGGCGGCCGGCCTGACCGGCCGCGAGCTGGAGATCATGCTGCTCGTGGCCCGGGGCAATACCAGCAGGCAGATCGGCGAGGCCCTGTTCATCAGCCCGCGTACCGTCGAAATGCACGTCCAGGGCAGCCTGCTCAAGCTGCAGTGCCGCACGAGGGCCGCGGCGGTACGCCGGCTCGCGGAACTCGGCACGCTGCCGCGACCGAAGAGGTCCGGGCGGCGGCTGTCCCCTTAGCTCGCCGGCACCGGGTTGGCCGCGGATCCTTCGGTGCTCAGCAGCACGACCGTCGCGTCGGGGGAAATAGCCAGCGATGCCCGCCGTGCCTTCGCGCCCTCGCCGGTGAGCGCGGCCCGGGCGCCGGCCAGCGCGGCCCCGCCGCACGGGCCAGCCGGTATCCCGCAGCCCGCCAGGTCGCGAGCCGCCGTGGCGCTGCCGGCATCGGCGACGGCGACCGCCGCGTCCAGGCCGTCACGCAGGTAGGGCCAGGCCAGCATGGAGGGGGTGCCGCAGTTCAGCCCGGCCATGATGGTCTCGCTGACTCCGATGGTCCCCAGCTCACCGCGGACCAGGCTGGCCAGGACGCAGGCGGCGGTGCCGGGCTCCACCGTGAGCAGGGCTGTCATCGGCGAACCGGGCCGGCTGCGGTAATGGGTGATGCCGGCCTGCGACAGCGAGCCCACACCCGCCGGGATCACGACCAGGGCGGCCTCGGCCGCCCCTGCGCCCGCGAGCTGCTCGCCGACCTCGGCGAACAAGGTCGAGTAGCCCTCGACGATCCAGCCGGGCACCTGCTCGTAGCCAGGCCATCCGGCGTCCTGGACGAGCGTCGTGCCGGGCATGTCCGCGGCCTCGGCCGCGAGCCGCACCGCGTCGTCGTAGGTTCCGGTGATCTCGGTGACCTGCGCTCCCTCCGACGCGATGGCCGCCACCGCCGTGGGATGCACGCCGCCGGGCACGAACACCTGCGCCCGCTGCCCGAACAGCCTGGCCATCCGGGCCAGCGCCCGGCCGTGATTGCCGTCGGTGGCGGTGACCAGCGTGAGCGGGCCGCCGGCGGGCCGGCCGGACAGCAGCTGATGCACCGCCCAGGAGGCACCGAGCACCTTGAAGGCCGGCAGGCCCATCCGCGCCGACTCGTCCTTGACGAACACCCGCCCGACCTTCAGTTCGGCCGCGAGGGCCGGGACCTCGGCCAGCGGAGTGGGCGCGTAGCCGGGCAGCCCGGCGTGGAAGGCCCGCACCTCGGCGGCGGGAGCCGGCGCGCAGGTCCAGGCCCGGGCAGCGGGATGCGCGAACCACGGCGGGCAGCCTGCAGGCAGGCCAGGGGGAGTGATCACTCCATCACCATGCCGCCAGCTTGCCGTCTGGTCCAGCGATCTTGGGCTGACGCATTCCCCCTCGAGCCGAGCTTCAGCCATCAGGCTGGTCTGGCGCTGGCTTCCTCGGCCAAACTTTTCATCTCGATCATGCGTCGTGCGGCAGAAGGCCCCCGGTGGCCGTAGTAGGCTTCTGGCACATGCCAGAGGCGAAGCCCTATGGCTTTAGCTAGGCAGGGCTACCAGCTCAGGGGCTCCACTTGCCGGATGTGCGGATGTTGACAAGGAGGGGCGGTCGTGGCGGTTACCAGCCCAACGGTACGTCAACGTGAGCTGGGCAAACGGCTGCGCGACCTTCGCAGTCAGCACGAACTTACCGTCGAGGACGTCGCCGAGAAGCTTCTGTGTTCCGCCACTAAGATCAGCCGATTGGAGACCGGAGCTCGCCGTCCAAGCCTCCGCGATGTGCGTGACCTGTGCACGGTTTACGGAGTTGACGAGCCAGCTGCGGCCGAGTTGATGAATCTTGCCCGCGGGGCACGCGAGCAAGGCTGGTGGGCTCAGTATGAGGATCTCGACGTGGACGCGCTTATCGGGCTGGAACAAGACGCCACGGCGATCACTTGTTTCTCGATGTACTACATCCCGGCGTTGCTTCAGACTGAAGAGTATGCCGAGACTATTATAAAAGCTATTGTTCCTAAAATAAGCCCCGATATACATCGTCAGCGCGTTGAGGCCCGGCTGCGCCGCCAGCAATTGCTGGAGAAAGCTGACCGGCCCCGGTACCGGGTGCTGCTGGACGAAGCGGCGCTAAGGCGGCGCATCGGAGGATCGCAGCTCATGGCCGCCCAGCTCGGTAAGGTCATGGTGGCTGTGCGCGACGACAAGGCGGCTGTTCAGATTATTCCCTTCGATGCTGGCGCCCATGGCGCAGCGGACTCCTACTTTGTCCTGCTAGAGTTTGACGAGCCGAATCTATCACCGGTTGTATACCTGGAAGGCCTAACAGGCAGCCAGTATCTCGAACGTAAGGCCGAGATAGCGCGCTACCGCGAAGCTGTCGAATACCTGCGTGATTCCGCCCTCAACCCGCGGGATTCGTATTCGCTCCTAGAGGAAATTCAAAAAGCCTATGCAGGCAAATAGTTGAATGCCGTGGGTTGTTCATATCTTGAGAGAGAGGATGAATGTCCGGAAACACTCCGGCCTCGGATGATATTTCTTGGCATGTCTCGCGCACCTGCGATAGCGGTGCATGCATCGGAGTAGCGAGCCAGGGTGAATATATCCTCATCGGTAACACTAACGACCCTGAAGCTTCGGTTAGTGAGTTTTCTGTAGATGAGTGGCGTCAGTTTCTAGCTGGCGCCAAACTAGGCGACTTTGACGGGATTGCCTGACGTCCCGCATTCGGATGTCAATGTAAGGGCTGGCGCACCGCGTCGGCCCTTACATTTCTAATAGACCGCACCAGCCACTTCCTGCGCATTCGCAACAGCCGGGTTTCGCGGTTGACAAGGGAGCAGGTTTTATGCTTGCCTCGAAAGCGAAGTCATAAAGCTAAAGAACTGCGTGGGACGGGAATGGGTGACACATCAGCAGGCGAACCTACATGGCGTGCCGCCAGGCGTTGCGATGGTGGCGCGTGTGTGGAGATCGGGACCGTGGGTGAAGCTGTCCTGATCCGTAGCTCAGCGGACCCAGATGGTATATACGTCGCACTCAGCCGATACGAGTGGCAGGCGTTCGTCACCGGAGTTAAGGACGGAGATTTCGACAGCCTCTGACTACTAGGTCAGGGTCATTATTACTACCGGTGAACCTGCCACGCCGTAATTACGCCGTCCCGGCGAAAGGCCGCGCTACGGGCGCGTGTACCCGAGGCCGGTCAGCCTGCCGGCGCGGCGCCGTGGGCGTAGACCTCGAGCTCGGTGGCCTTGACGGTGAGCCACACCTGGCTGCCGGGGGCGAGGGCCAGTTCCGCGACCGCCGCAGGCGTGATGTCCACGAGGGCGGGGGGCTGCCCGTCGAGATCGAGCCGGACCCGGTCGGCCAGCAGCGTGAGCCCGGTGACCTTCGCATGCCACGTGTTGCGGGCGCTGCTGGGCTGCGGGCGCTGGACGCTGACGACTATCGCGGAAGGGCGCACCGCGACGAGCACGTCACCCTTCTGGCCCTGGTCCGGAATCACGAAGGTACCGCCTGCGGTGAGTGCCACAGCGGAGCCGTCGGACTTCCCCGTGTACAGATTCAGGCCCACGAGCCTGGCCACGTAGCCGGTGGCAGGCTGGCGGGCGATCAGCGCCGGGGGGCCCTGCTGCACGATGCGGCCGCCTTCCAGGACGATGAGCTGGTCGGCCAGCACGAGCGCTTCGAGCGGGTCATGGGTAACCAGCAGGCATGGCCCGGAGAAGTCAGCCAGGTGCCGCCTGAGCTCGGTCTGGACGTCAAGGCGGGTTCCCGCGTCCAGGGCCGACAGCGGTTCGTCCAGGAGCAGCAGCGCTGGCTGGCCAGCCAGCGCCCGCGCCAGGGCTACCTTTTGCGCCTGGCCGCCCGACAGCTGGCTGGGCTTGCGCTCGGCGAGGTCAGCCAGCCTGAGCCGGTCAAGCCAGTAGCTGGCAGCCGACCTGGCGGCGCGCTTCCCCAGGCCCCGGGCACGCGGTGCGAACGCCACGTTCTCGGCCACGGTCAGGTGCGGAAAGAGCCGGTAGTCCTGGAAGACGAAACCGATCGGCCGCCCGGAGGCCTCGACGAAAGTTCCCTGCTCCGCGTCGTCCAGTACCTGCCCTGCGAGCGTGACACGCCCGGCCGAGACCGGGGTCAGGCCGGCCACCGCGCTGAGCAGGGTGGATTTCCCCGCGCCGTTCGGCCCGAGCACGCCGAGGACCTGACCGGGGGCCGCGGCGAGGCCGACGGCGAGGGTGAAACCACCGCGCTTGACCTCGGCTTCGACGACGAGGCCTGCACTGCCGGCGTGGGTCATAGGGGTGAGCCGCCGCGCAGCCAGCGATCGCGGAGGGAGACGAGCACGAGGACGGAAACAAGCAGCAGCACCAGGCTGAGCGCGATCGCCGCGTCGGGATCGTTCTCCAGCGCGTAGTACACGGCGACGGGCATCGTCTCTGTCTGGCCAGGAAAGCTGCCGGCGAAGGTAATCGTCGCCCCGAATTCGCCCAGGGCCCGCGCCCAGCACAATACTGCGCCTGCTCCCAGGGACGGCGCGACCATGGGCACGGTGACCCGGCGGAAGACCGTCATCCGTTTCGCGCCCAGCGTGGCCGCGGCCTCCTCGAAGCCCTGGTCTGCGGATCGCAACGCCCCTTCGACGGTGATGACCAGGAACGGCATGGCGACGAAGGTCTCAGCCATGACCACGGCCAGCGGGGTGAATGGAATCGTCAGCCCGAACCACGAGTCCAGATAGCGGCCGGCGAACCCGGTCCGCCCGAACGCCAGCAGCAGCGCGACCCCGCCGACCACTGGCGGCAGCACGAGCGGCAAGGTCACCAGGGCCCGGAGCAGCCGCTGGCCCGGGAAACTGCTCCGGGCCAGTACCCACGCCAGCGGAACCCCGATAACCAGGGCAATCGCCGTACTCGCGGACGCGGTCCACACCGAGAGAACAAGGGCCTGGGTGGCATCGGACCCGCCGAGGGCCGCTCCGAGCCTGGCCCAGGGGGCGCGGATAAGCAGGCCGGCCAAAGGCAGGATCAGGAAGATGACCGCGATCAGTGCCGGCGCCAGCAAGGGCGCCGGCACTGATCGCGAAGCACCACCCCGCGCGGCCCGCCTGGCTCGTTCACGGGCTGTCAGGCGCGATGGCGCGGCGCGGGTCACCATGGCAGCTCCGGATGCTAGCTCAGGGCTTCTCGAACCCGGCGGCGGTGAGCACCTGCTGGCCCGCAGATGACAGCACGTAGGCGACGAAGGCCTGAGCGATGGACTGATACTTGCTGTTGCTGATAGTAGCGATCGGGTACACCGTCGAGGCTTCGTCGCCGGCCGGGATCGTCACGCCCTTGACCTTGGCGCCGGCCGCCATCACGTCGGTCACGTAAACCACGCCCGCGTCGACGTTGCCGAGCTCGACCTGCGTCAGGACCGACTTCACGTCCGGCTGGAGGGTGACCGGCTTGACGGTGATCCCCGCGTTCTTGAAGACTTTGGCGGCCACCACCCCGCATGGCACCGCCGGCTGGCACAACGCCACCTTGACCGGCGACTTCGCCAGGTCGGTAACGGAGGTGACGTACCCCGGGTTGCTCGGCGGGATCGCGACTTCCATGATGTTCTTGGCGAAATTCTGCGGACCGGACGCATCGCCCGCCGTGACCACCTGATCCATGTTCTTGGTCGATGCCGAAGCGAACACGTCGGCCGGCGCGCCACTGGTGATCTGGGTCGCCAGGGTGGAACTCGCGCCGAAGCTGAAGTTCACCGTATCCCCCGGGTGGGCGGCCTCGAATTGCTTTCCGAGCTGAGTGAAGGACTCCTTCAGCGAGGACGCGGCGAATACGGTAATCGTCCCGGTCGCGGCCGCCGGACTGCTGCTCGCGGGGGGCGAGGACGAACTGCCCGAGCCTGAAGCGGTGCTCGATGAGCTGCCGCTGGAGCAGCCCGCAACGGCGATTGCCGCCAGTGCGGCCATGGTGAGAGCGAAACGGCGCATGCCAGCTGCGCAAGGTATCGATGTAGCCCCGGAGAAGGCAGGCAGCTTCCTGGTGGAGACAGGGATCATTCCTCGAACAATGCCATCGACAGTTGCGTGGCGCAAGTAATTCAGACATCACTTTGGCGACAGTGCCAGCGCCGGGCCGGACGGACGCGTCGCATGAGGTGATAACCCCCTTGGCACTGTCCGGATCGTCGGGCATTGTGGACCGGGTGAGTACCGCCGATCCGTCCCCGTCCCCCGACATCGAGGACCTCCGCGGCCTGGCCCGCGGGTTGCGCCAGCTGTTCGAGATCGGGGTCAGGACGCTGTCCGAGGACGCCGGGGCCTCCGAGCTCGCGCTCCGGGTCACCGGGCACCTCGGCTGCGAGCTGACCGAGATAGTGCCGGTGGCGCAGCAGTTCCCGAAATGGGAGCACGTGAACGTCCAGCGGGGAGTCGACGCGTATCTCGCGGCGCGGCAGAACGAGGCGGAGTGGTTCGGCGCGCCAGGAGCCGGGCAACGCCCGCATGAGAGCATGCTTTCGCTGATCAGCACGAGCGGGCACTTCGGCGGCGTCCGGTTCATGGGCCGGCGCGGAATGGGGATCGCGGGCATAGCCAGCGGCACGGGTGAGGACGGAATAGGAGCGGCTAGCTACGGTACCGCCGCCATCGGCCCGGAGGAGAACACCGAAGTCGTCACCCTTGGCCTGGTGACGGCGACGGCACCGGACGGCGCCCCGATCGTGATCGGCATCCGTGACGAAAGCCAGTTCGGCCCGCCCCTCTGCACTCTTGAGATACTCGCAGCCGACAGGTCGGCGGCCGCCGCGAGCCGGGATGAGATCGAGCGCCTGATGCGCGCCCACGACGTGTTCCGCGGTCAGGTGCTCAGCTTCACAGAAAGCGAGCACCACGGCAACGAACTGGTCTCCTTCCTGCCCCGCCCCGCGGTCACGGCGCAGGACGTGGTCCTGCCCGACGGCGTTCTCGAGAGCATCGAACAGCACATCATCGGCATCGCCGACTGGTCGCAAGAGCTGCTCAGCGCGGGCCAGCACCTCAAGCGCGGCCTGCTCCTGCACGGGCCGCCGGGAACAGGCAAGACGCACACCGTGCGCTATCTGACCGGGCGCCTGGCCGATAGCACGGTCATCCTGCTCACCGGCCGGTCCATCCGTTTCATCGATGCGGCCGCCGCCCTGGCCCGGCGCCTGCAGCCGTCCATGGTGGTCCTCGAAGACGTCGACCTCGTGGCCACCGACCGGGACTACACACCGGACGGGAACCCGCTGCTGTTCTCGCTGCTTGACGCCATGGACGGGGTCGGCGCCGATGCCGACGTCACCTTCGTGCTCACCACCAACCGGGCGGACATCCTGGAAACTGCCCTGGCGGACCGCCCGGGCCGGGTGGACCTGGCGATCGAGATTCCGCGACCCGACGCCCGCTGCCGCGCGCGCCTGTTCCGCGTCTACGTGCGCGACCTGGCCCTGGACGCCGACCTGGACCCCGTGGTGGCGGGCACCGAAGGTGTCACCGCGTCGTTCGTCAAGGAAATGATCAGGCGCACCGTCCTGGCCTCGCTGCGCGCGGGCGAGCGCCCGCCCGTGCTGCGCGACGCCCACTTCACGGCCGTGCTCACCGAGATGAACGGCGAACGCCACGCACTGACCCGTTCCCTTCTTGGCGTAGGCCCGGACGACGGCGAACCGGTCGGCGCGGAGCCGATCGACCGTCCGGCGTCGGCGGGCCGTCCGGAACCCCTACGTTATCGCCGCTTCCGGTAACCATCCCGGGCCGCGCCTGCCAGAGCAGGCCAGGAAGAGAGGTCAGCTATGTCTCGCAGGACCAGCCCTCCGTTCCGCGCCGATCATGTCGGCAGCCTGCTGCGCCCGCGGCGGCTGCTGCAGGCGCGCGAGGATTTCGCGGCCGGCCGGATCCCGGCGGCGGAACTGCGGTCGGTGGAGGACCAGGAGATCCCCAAGGCCATCCGGATGCAGGAAGAAGTCGGCCTGCAATCCGCCACCGACGGCGAATTCCGCCGCACGACCTGGCACATGGACTTCATCTACGCCCTCGGCGGGATATCCAAGGCCCCGGGGAACCTGGCCGTGAAGTTTCACAACCCGTCGGGAACCATCGAGTGGACCCCGGCCGCGCTGCATGTCGGCAGCAGGGTCAGGCTGGATCACACCATCTTCGGCGACGACTTCGCGTTCCTGCGGTCGCACGTGAGGGCGGCGGTGCCCAAGCTGACCATCCCGTCGCCGAACATGGTCCACTACCGCGGCGGCCCGGCGATGCTAGACCCCGATATCTACCCCGACATGGAGGAGTTCTGGGCCGACCTGGCCGCCGCGTACGCGGACGAGGTCCAGCGGCTGGGCGAGCTGGGCTGCACCTACCTGCAGTTCGACGACACGAGCCTGGCTTACCTGAACGACCCGGCACAGCGCGCCGAGATCGCCGGGCGGGGCGAGGACGCCGAGCACATGCACCTGCGCTACATCAAGCAGATCAACGCGGCGGTCAAGGACAAGCCGAACGGGATGGCGATCACCGCGCACATGTGCCGGGGGAACTTCCGGTCCTCCTGGGTCGCCTCCGGCGGCTACGATTTCGTGGCCGAGGCGCTGTTCTCCGAGCTGGACGTGGACGGGTTCTTCCTGGAGTACGACGACGAGCGGTCCGGCGGGTTCGAGCCGCTCCGCTTCGTCCCGGAGGGCAAGCAGGTGGTGCTCGGCCTGGTCACCACCAAGCGGCCGGAGCTGGAGTCGAAGGATGACCTCAAGCGCCGGATCGAGGAGGCGGCCAAGTACGTGCCGCTGGAGCAGATCTGCCTGTCCGGGCAGTGCGGGTTCTCCTCCACCGTGGAGGGCAACGCGCTGACCTACGACCAGCAGGTCGCCAAGCTCCGCCTCATCGTCCAGACCGCCCAGGACGTCTGGGGCGACTGAGCCCGCAGGGCTCAGCGACCGGCCCGCCGGCTGCGGCACGCCGCAGCCGGCCATACGTCCTGGATGCACGGCCGGGGCGATATTTGTTCGCCGCCGGGAAGAGCGCGCTCCCATACTGGTGCTCTGGGGTACGCGTCGCGGCGCGCAGTCCGCCGTGGCCGGGCGGAGGGAGCTGCCACGGTGCGGATCATGGCGGGCAGGTCGCTGGGACGCCGCCCGGATAAGACAGCCGATCCCGAACCCGCGGCCGAGGCCGACGAACTCACGGCAGAACTGGCCGCTTCCTACTGGCAGGCCTACGACCGGCGGCTGGCCGAGACCGGCTTCGGCGCCATCGCCCGGCAGCTGCCCGGGCTCATCGGACAGGCGATCCGGCTGGGCTGGGAGGCGAACCGTCGCGATACGGTCGCGACGATCGGGCTGAACCTGGTCTCAGGGGTGCTCACCGGCTTCGCGCTGCTGGCCACCACCGGTGTGCTCGAGGCGCTGTTCGCGGCGGGCCCCACACCGCACCGGGTCCGGGCCGCGCTGCCCTCGCTCATCCTGGTCGCCGCAGCCGTGGCGGGCCGGGCCGGATTGCAGGCCGCGGCAGGCTGGGCTCAGTCGAGGCTCCATCCGCAGGTGGACCGGGTAGTGGAAATCCGCCTGCTCGACCTGACGACTCAGGTCGAGCTGGCCGCCTTCGACGACGCTGACTTCTACGACGCCATGCAGCGCGCCCGCGACCGGGGCCTGTACTCGGCCCCCCAGGTCGTGACCAACGTGCTCGATTGCGTCACCGGAGCCGCCGGGATCGTCTCGGCCGCGCTGGTGGTGGCGGTGCTCCAGCCCATCCTGGTGCTGCTGCTGCTGCTCGCCGAGCTTCCTGGCGGCTGGGCCGCCGTGCGCGCGGCCCGGATCGGGTACATCACGAACTTCGCGCTGGCCGACAGCCACCGCAGGAAGTGGATACTGACCGACCTGATGGCCGAACGGCGCACGGCGGCGGAGATGCGCTCCTTCACGTTGCGGCATTTCATGCTGGCGCGAGTGGCCCGCCTGGCCGCGTACGCCCGGGACGCCCAGATGAAGGCGGCCGGCCGCCAGGCCCTGACCAGGGTCACGGCCCAGGCGGCGGGGGGCGTCGCCACCGTGGGGGTGTACACCGTGCTCGGAATCTTGCTAGCCGCCGGCACGCTGCCGCTCGCCGTCGCGGGTACCGCGGTCCTGGCCATCCGGTCCGCGCAGGCCTCCCTGAACACGCTGCTATACGCCGTGAACCAGTGCTACGAGGAAGGCCTGTACTTCTCTGACTACCTGGCCTTCTGCGCCGACGCGGCACGGCGGATACCGCCGCGGGGGACGAGATCCGCCCCGCCGGATTTCGACCAGATCATCGCGGACGCCGTCACCTTTACCTATCCCGGCGCCAGCGGCCCGGCGCTGCACGAGGTCAGCATCGAGATCCGCCGGGGCGAGGTGGTCGCCCTGGTGGGCGAGAACGGATCGGGCAAGACCACGCTCGCGAAGGTCCTAGCTGGCCTCTACCGGCCGGATAGTGGCACCGTGTGCTGGGACCAGACCGCTATCGCCGACGTCGATCCGGAGCCGATGCGGGAGCACATCGCCGTCATCGCCCAGGACCACGCCAACTGGCCGCTGACCGTCCGTCACAACATCACGATGGGCCGCGACGCGGATCCGGTCGCGCTGGCCTGGGCGGCGGCTGCGTCGGGAGCGGACACGCTGATCGGGAAGCTTCCGCGCGGCTACGACACCCTGCTCGACCGCCACTTCAAGGACGGGGCCGAGTTGTCCGGCGGCCAGTGGCAGCGGATCGCCGCCGCACGGGGCTTCTACCGGTCTGAGCCGTTGCTGATCATGGATGAGCCCACCGCGGCCCTCGACGCGCGCGCCGAGTACGCGCTGTTCAGCTCCATCCGCGGGCACGCCGCGGGCCGCAGCGTGCTGCTCATCACGCACCGCCTGGCCAGCGTCAAGCATGCGGACCGGATTTACGTCCTGCGCGACGGGCGGGTCATCGAGCAGGGCGTGCACAGCGACCTGCTCGCGCTGGGCGGCCAGTACGCCGAGCTTTTCACCCTCCAGGCCGCCCAGTACCACTTCTGAGAGCCGAGCCAGAGCCGCAGCAGGCTACGCTGCCCCTTGGCCCCTCGGCCCCTTGGCCCCTTGGCCCCGCACCTCACGCCCCGGGCGCCTCACGCCGCTCATCCGTCCCGCGCCAGCCCCGTCCCCCGCCGGCACGCTGCCACATCGAGCCGGCCCCAGCCGGCACGCTGCCACATCGTGCCGGCCCGATCTCAGGCCGGCCACCCCCGCACAGCGCCACGGCGACCGGGCCAACGTGACCTGACGGCCCTGGACGGCGGTCATATGCGGAAATTCACTCAGCCCGCCTTCTGCGGACCCGATTACTAAGGCGCGGTATGGGAAGCAGCATGGGCATGCTTGCCATCATCGCGGCGATCCTCTTCGCCATCGCCTGGGTTATCAATGCCACCGGCACTGCCACCAATGCGTGGTTCTCCGTAACCGGTTTGCTGCTCCTCGGCCTTGCCTGCCTGGCCTTGCATCAGGCCGGTATCGGGAGCGCCTGGGTCCGGCGCCGCTAGCGTTCCCCGTCCACGTCACCGAGATACTGAATCACCGAGAATGCCCGGCGCGGTGCGGGGTGACCCGCACCGCGCCTACCTCACCAGTAGTGCCGGCGTCCGCCGATGGCGTGACCGGTCGCGCCGAGCAGCAAGGCGATGAGGCCGAGGACCAGGACGATGATTCCGATCGTCCATACGATCGCGATCTCGGTGAGGAAACCGATGATCAGCAAGATAATTCCGATGGCTATCATGATCTCTCCTAGCCGCACGCTGGCGGACCTGGAATTCCGCCAGGTGCTGTCAGGGGGAGCGATCCGATGCTACATCGGAGGCGCGATAACAGGCACCGGCGTACCGGTGCGAAGGTCATGGCCGGTCGCTGCTGCGGCCCGGCCGGGTCCGCGGCTCTCGACCGGGTCTGCCAAGGTGTTGTCATGGCGTGGATTGAGCTTGAGGGCGCGGTCAATGTGCGTGACCTAGGGGACCTGCCCACCGAGGACGGACAGAAGACGGCCAGGGCCAGGTTGCTGCGCGCGGATAACCTGCAGGAACTGTCGGCCGCCGACATTAGGAAGCTGGTGCATGACATCGGTGTGACCACCGTGGTGGACCTGCGCAGCACCAACGAGCTCGCAGCCGAGGGGCCGGCGCCGCTGGACGCCGTCGCGGGCGTGCGGCACGCTCATCACCCGGTGCTGCCCGAGGTCGGGTCCAACACCGATGTGATCGCCGACGCGCTGCTGGCCAGGGACCGGCAGGACAAGTCCAGGTATCCGCGCGACCCTGTCTGCGGGCACTACCTGGGTTACCTGGAAGACCGCCCCGGTCAGGTGGTGGGGGCGGTACGCAGCATCTCCCGGGCCGAGGGCGCGGCGCTGGTCCACTGCGCGGCGGGCAAGGACAGGACCGGAGTAGTGGTGGCGCTCGCGCTCACCGTGGCCGGGGTGCCCGCGCAGGCTGTCGCTGCGGACTACGCGGCCACGGGGGAGCGCACCGAGGCCATCATGGCCCGGCTGCGCAGATCGCGCTTGTACGCCGGCGATATCAACAGCAAGCCCGCCGATCTGCACCGGCCGCGCGCCGAGACGATGACGGCGTTCCTCGCGCAGATGGACGCGCGTTACGGCGGAGTCACGTCGTGGCTGACCGGCCATGGCCTCAGCCCCGCCGACCTGGGCCTGCTGCGGGTCAGGCTCCGGGCAGGCGCTTGAGCGGGAAGGGCGGAGCCACGCGCAGCTCCACGTTCCGGTCCGCGGCGGTGCCGGCCATGACGGTCACGTCCCAGGGCACGTTGGCCGCGAGCTCGCGGTGCAGCGCGGCGAGGTCGTCTGAGGTCGCCAGCGACAGGGACGGCGCCGTCGGCGTATCGTGATCCACCATCGTGGTCACGATGGACAGGTACTCGCCGTGGTCCAGCAGTTCGACCACCCGGGTCTGGCACGGCCAGTCCACCACCGCGCAGGTGGTGACCTCCCAGAATCCCCGCGCCGGGTCGCCGGGGTCGGGCCGGGGGCGGATCGTGTTGATGTGCGTGTGGCCGTTCAGCCACAGGACCACGTTGGGGAACCGGTGCAGCAGGGCCACCAGCCCGGCACCGAGCAGCGGCTCGCCGTCCGGTCCCTCGTGCCCGCCGCGGCTGTTGTCCAGCGTGTCGGTGCCGTGATGGGAGAACACGACCACCAGCCGGTCGTCGTGCCCGGTCCGGATCTCGCCGCCGTCCGCGCCGCGGTAGGCCGAGTGCACCTCCGCCAGGCGGGTTTCCAGCCAGCGGGCCTGCCGCGCGTCCAGGCATCCGGATGCGCCGCCGGCCAGGCAGTTGGTGTCCAGCGCGATGAAGCGGACCGCCGGCGTGTCGTGGACGTAGTAGGCGGTGCCGTCCAGCCGGTTCCGTTCGGTGAACCCGTGGCCGAACGGCCGCGAGCCGGCCCGCAGGTGAGCGTCGACAAAGTCCCGCCGGGTGATCGGCCCCCGGAACGGATCGGGCGTGACCTGACGCTGGGGCCCGGCCATGAACGCCTCGGGATGCTCGGTGAACAGGGCGAGCGCCCCGTCGTGATCGAAGTCCTCGGGCAGGCTCACCGGTTTCCAGCCGCCGGTCATCGCGCTGGCGAGCCCGGGGGTCTGGGTGCCGACGCCCTGGTTGAGCGCCTCGTGGTTGCCGAAACAGGACAACCAGGGGATACTCAGGCCGGCCGCGGAAAACTCGCGCAGCGCGCGCTGCAGCAGGCGCGGATGGTGCGGGTAGCCGAACTCGCGGCGGAAGAAGTCAGGCCCGTCGGCGCCGGGCCCGTCCGGGCGCCAGAAGATGTCGCCCGGCCAGTCCGGCGCCTGCACTCCCTCGTAGCCAGGGGCGCCGGAATCCGGCGACACCAGGCCGCCGTCGAACAGGGCGAGGAAGGCCTGCAACTCGTTCCACTGCGCGTTGTCGATCGCATCGCCGGTAGTAACCGCCAGCTGCGCCGGCC